>Ga0074193_1000012_pt1 | contig 354278 bp, 285 predicted proteins | sample EPASupsiteHSE605_FD_64523 | JGI IMG/M metagenome (GOLD analysis project Ga0074193, IMG submission 64523) | Bioremediated contaminated groundwater from EPA Superfund site, New Mexico - Sample HSE6-05 | ecosystem: Environmental > Aquatic > Deep subsurface > Groundwater > Contaminated ... | reverse complement strand
GCTGTAACACAGGTAAGCCGGAGATTTGCCAAGCAGGTGGATAATGACAGAACGCTTAGGAAGCTTGTTGAACAACTTGAAGGCGAAATAGGGTTGTCAAATGTGTAGGTCTGACACCTTTAGTTCTCTCTTTACAAGCGAAGTTACATGATGTTGAAGCCTTAAAAATGAAACTATATGAAGAAAGAAAAGAAGCAGAATTAAAACTATCTCGCGAATATGAGGAACTGGAAAAGGAGAAAGAGAGATACCGTGAAGAAAGCAGAAGGAAAATTGAAACTAGTTCCAGTGACTATGTCAATGAAGCGCTAAAATCACTTGATACTACAGCTACAAGATACCATGTCATTGCACGAAATTGGTCTATTGTTGGCACATTAGCACTTGTGTTCGGAATTCTGACCGGTCTTTATTTCGGCGTAAGAGGGCTAACACCAATGGAGGGCAAGAATACTATTGAGTGGGCTCAGGTAGTGTTCTTTGGTTTCAAGGGATTGATTGTTATTGGCTTATTTGTAGCTCTTGCAAAGTACTGCTTTATGTACGGACAATCTTTCATGCATGAATCGCTAAAAAATAGCGAGAGAAAGCATGCCATTAATTTTGGTAAATTTTATTTAGAGTCTTATGGTGCTGATGCAGACTGGATTCAAGTCAAAGAAGCATTCGAACATTGGAACATAGTTTCTGCGTCAGCATTTTCAAAAAATGACCCAGACAAATTCGACCCTAAAGTACTTGAAAAAGCAACCCAACTTATTAACTCTGTTGGAAAACTGAAGTTCCCTAAAAGTGATGAGACATTGAATAAAAAGGTATAACACTCGGGTGCTGCTGTTTCCGCTTCGCTACACAGCAGACCCTCAAGCCGTTATCCCGGATTAAGGCATGAAAAATCTAATTTGGAATCATATAAATAACCCTGATTTTGGCCTTAGTAACAGTATCAGCGATGTTATTCATCGACAAGAATTGCTTGAACCAGAATTGCTTACATCCACCCGTCTGGGGCCAACACTATTGATAACCAGCGATTATGGTGGCGAAATAAAAGAATCTAAATATGAGACATTATCTTTTTTAGTTGCAGACTTAGCGTTTTGTTGGTTTTGGGATCAATCTCGCATTGAAATAAGGAAAATCATACTTTCAGATTCTAGACGTATAGCTTATAAGAACTTGAGCGACAAACGCAGGAAGAATGCATTAGTTCCATTCTTACGAGCAGCAAATTCAATTCCTGGCCTCCTGATTACCTTTGTTATTGATAAGCAAGTTCTTTCAAACTTTTCTGAACCAGAACCTCCAAACCCAGAGATCCTTGATTTAGGTTTAAAAAGTAAGTGGAAGCCAAAATCGTTTGCAAAGCTCACAAGAGTTGCACATTTTGGTTCACTGCTCGTATCGTGCATGTCTGCGCAAGGTCAAAATATCATGTGGTTCACCGATGAAGATGCCATTGCCGCTAATGATGAAAAAGTTATAGAGGCTACGAAAGTGATTACTCATATCCTGAACGGTTATCTTCAGCACGGTATGGGAAGGTGTCAGTTTGGGACCACCCGTTGCGATGATGGTTCAATGGCAATTGAAGATTTAGCTTCAATCCCTGATTTAGTTGCAGGTGCAATGGCAGAAGCAGCGTCAACATCGCTTCTGGATCGTGGACTGCCTTTTGGACGTGTACATCTACCGTATCAGAAACCTCCATATTGTAAGAAGGCCCATGCCATTCTAGGCTGGATGGCAGATGGGCCTCATCCTTTGAAAAAAATGGTGATATGCATCGATAAGGAAAAAGACATTATCAGCATCAAACACTTGAAGCTGATGCTAGAAACATCTATCCCAGAGTATGATTGGCGTAATGACTTTGAAAGTTATATTTCAGACAAGATTATCGTGCGAGGAAACTTGGGATAACTAGCGCCAGGACCGGCCCAAAAACCGGCCGGTCAGGCTTTTGACGTTGTAAACCGCTTCCCAACAATCAAGGGATCTAACCATGAACGAAGCTCAAAATTCAATAACCACTTTCGATTTTTTTATCGCACTGATCGCTAGGGCTAATGTCGACGCCGTACCAGAAAACGTTCCTAATCTCGTACAGGCTCTGTTTTTTGACAATGGAACCAAACCAGAAGGGTTACCGGTCCTGAATTTTGTGAAACGGAATGGTATTTTGATATGTGAAGATTTTGAAATGGCAATGAGTACCTTTAGGCTTTGCGACATGGTCGCACTGAAAAACCCGGACTTCAAAAGTGCTTATGTCCAAAACGCTTTGACTTCTTTTTATATAGAACAGCTTGCGTCTAAATTTTCATTTGAACAAACCAAATACGTCGATGACATGGTAAAAGTTCTGAAGGAGGATTGCAATGAAACTTCTCGATGAAATCGATGCCTTTGTCTCAGACAATATCGACCTAGCCTCCATGGAAGCTAGTACATCTTCTATAGTAGACCCTCTATATGGGTCTTTTGAATTGTATCCATGGGAAACGGTAATAATCAAGGAAGGCAGAGGGGAAGGCAGAGGGGACGCTGGTGACTTGTTGACTTAGTGTACCATAGAGGTAAAATTACAGCATGCCGCGAGCCGCACGTATTGACATTCCTGGTCTTCTTCACCACGTGATTGTCCGAGGGATCGAGAGAAGGGACATTTTCCTCGACGACTCCGATCGCTCCAGCTTCGTTCAACGTTTTGGCCTGCTTCTTCAGCAGACGGGAACGCAATGCTTGGCGTGGTCGCTGATGTCGAATCACCTTCATTTGTTGGTGAAGCCGACGACCGAAAAGCTCTCATCTTTCATGCGGCGACTCCTGACCGGATATGCGGTTACCTTCAATCACCGCCATCATCGGAGCGGACATCTGTTCCAGAACCGGTACAAGTCGATAGTATGCGAAGAGGACCCTTACCTTCTGGAACTCGTCCGGTACATCCATCTTAACCCGCTACGAGTTGGCCTGGTTCCGGACGTCCAGGCATTGAACAGATACCAGTGGACGGGACACGCCGTCATAATGGGGAGGCAGACGCTCGACGGGCAGAATGTCGGAGAGGTCCTGTCGTATTTCGGGAAAAAGACCAAAGCTGCGCGTGAAGCATATTGCCGCTTCATCATCGACGGCGCCGGCCAAGGAAATCGGAACGAGCTGGTCGGTGGCGGTCTGCAGCGTGTCAAAAAAAGTCGGGTCGACGACCAGCCGGTGATGTACGATGAACGAATTCTCGGATCGGGTCCATTCGTGCAGTACCTTATTGAGAAGCATGGGGTAGCGGGGATCGAGAATCCGGTACTTCATCTTCCGGTTCTAGTGGGGCGGGTCGCAGACTTTTTCGGAGTAACCGTGGATGAAATAAGTGAGGCGGGACGCTCGAAAGCCGTTTCTAAGGCGCGAAGCATCGTCAGTTATGTCGGGTACAGAAAAATGGGTCACAGCGGCGAGGACGTTGCGAGAGTGTTGGGAATAACACGGTCGGGGGTGTGCCGAAGGGCAGAGGCAGGAGAACAGCTGTTCCGTGAGAATGATGAGTTGAGGAAGCTTTTTCAAGATTAGTCAACAAGTCACCAGCGTCCCCTCAAGGTACCAGCGTCCCCTCAAGGTACTCCAAGCGTTCCAAGGGGAATTTGCCAGATTGTTCGGCCCGAAGCGCAGGGGTATGAGTAATGAGTTTGGAAGTTTTCACAATGGAGAGCACGAGGACAGCCCCGAATTCCACGAGTACCATCTACGCTCTGAATATCGGTACAGAAAGAACCGCTACGACAAGAAGCGGTGAGCCCTGAGGCTCTGCCCCATTGAGCAAATTAAATACCTAACGGTATTACTAGGTGTAACTGGGCATGACTATACAATATTTTTTTGATCTTCCTGTTTACAGACTTACTGAAGATGCCTACTATGCGGCGAGAATCGCATACATTGATAACGCATTGTTTCGCCCTGGGTCACCTGACGAACAGTATCTGAGGGAAAGAGATCGAAATAACCCTAGAGACAAAGATTGGTTTCGAGATCATTTGGGGAAAGCATACGGTGGTTGCTGGGAATTTAATGAGATTATTGGCCATATTCGACTTCACTTTCTTGGTTCCCAAATTCGTGGTGAGTTTTTCTCGGTTAACAAAAAGCGTATCGTTCGTACGCGAACAAAACAGTTTGAGTTCATGACTTGGAAGCTTGCACCAGAGGTGGAGATTGCGCCCCCTTATGGTACGGCAGAGATTCTCTTGGCTATTTACCAGTACATTAACGATTGCCGTCGTGAGGTTCCTAAACGTTACATCGATACTTCGAAATTCGATACTATTGCTCCATTTGTTGATTGGGAAAGCCTTTTCCGGCGCAACAGAACAGACTTGTGAATAAGGATAATACGGAGAGAGGGAGACAGTAGGGGAGACAGTAGGGTCAGGGAGACAGTAGGGTCAGGCCTTGAAGATTTGAAGATGTGCAATGTCTGGTCGAAGTTCAAGTCTTCAAGGCCCCATAGACTGACCCTAAAGGAATAGCCCATGCGGGCGAGGGCTTAGCGGGAACACGCACAGTTCATTGCTTTGGTGGCAAACGCATTCTAAGAGAAGAACAAGACTGAAAATATTATAATCGGGCAACCTGGGTTTTTAGTCCCCCGAATTCCGGGAATTCCGGGCCGGGGAATTCCGGGGACATCATGCGCAATTACCTGTCAAGGCAATTACAGGAAACATTACATCACGGAGGGAAGCGACATGCCACGGGCTGCAATGCCGTTTGCGGTTGAGGTGCCGGATGAGGAACTGGACAACTGGCAGCGGTGCGAGATCAAAAAAGGTCTGGAAGAGATGAGGACCGGAAAACTGGTTGACCATGCCGATGTAGTTAATCACTGGTCGGCGCGGAAATGAGAATCCGCCGGACTGAAGGTGCTGCATATGACCATGAAATACCCGTAACCGACACACTTAAGAAGATTTAAAACCGGATACCACCTCTCACCCACTCACTTTCTGCGCAAGAAGTTTTTCCTTTTTTGTTTCCGAGCCAGATGCCCGGCAATCCGCTCCGCAACCTGCTGCGGCGTCAGGCCGAACTGTTCCGCAAGCACCTTCTCAGGAGCCGACGCGCCGAAGCTTTCCACCCCGATGAACAGTCCGCCGGCACCGAGCAGCCGCCCCCAGAGAGCGCCCGGCCCGGCTTCGACGGCCACTCGCGGCGCCCGGCCGCCGAGCACCGACCGCCGGTACGCCTGCGGCTGGGCACTGAAGGCCTCCAGGCAGGGGACGGAGACAATCCGGGCGTTGATGCCTTGTTCGGCAAGGAGCTTGCCGGCGGCAACCGCCAGCGACACCTCGGAGCCGCTGGCCATGATTACCACATCGGGTTTGTCACCGCCGGGAACCAGCACATATCCCCCCCTGAGGACAAGGGGGGGAGCGAACGCCCCCTCTCTCGCCAGGGCGGGGAGCTTCTGCCGGGACAAGATCAGTGCGGTTGGGCCGGTATTCCTGGTCAGTGCGGCGGTCCAAGCCAGGGCCGTCTCGACGCCGTCCGCCGGGCGGATCACGGTGAGGTTTGGAATCAGGCGCAGCGAGGAAAGTTGCTCCACCGGCTGATGGGTCGGGCCGTCCTCTCCAAGCAAAACGGAGTCGTGGGTAAAGACATGGATCACCTGAATCCCCATCAGGGCGGAGAGACGAATCGCGGGGCGGCAATAGTCGGAGAAAACGAGAAAGGTTGCGCCGAAGGGGACAAAACAGCCATAGAGCGCCATGCCGTTGAGCATGGCGGCCATGGCGTGTTCACGGACGCCGAAATGGATATTCCTGCCGCCAAACGCGCCGGCCGAGACCGACTGTGAAGCCTTGATGCCGGTGTTGGTCGATGGCTCCAGGTCGGCCGAGCCCCCTGCCAGCGCCGGCACAAGAGCCGCGGCCTCCTGGATGATCCTTCCCGACAGGGAACGGGTCGCCCCTTCCGCACCGCCCACCGCCTGAAGCAGGCTGCCGGCAAGGTCCGTCGGCAGCTTCCGTTGCCACATCTCATCCCAGAGGCGGGATTTGTCGGGATTGCGCCTGCGCCAGAGGGCGAGGTTTCTTTCCCACTCTCTATGGACGCTCAACATATCCGCCTTGCGCTTCTCGCAAAGCGCCCGAACCTCCGCTGGCACGTAAAAGAGCTCTTCAGGCCAGTGCAGGTTTCTGCGGGTCGCCGCAACCTCCTCAGCGCCGAGGGGGGAGCCGTGAGCCACAGCCGAATCGTGCTTGTTCGGGCTCCCTTGGGCGATGTGGGTTCGGGCGATGATCAGCGACGGCCGGTCCTTCTCCGACTGGGCCGCGCCAATGGCGGTATCGATCTGGTCGAAGTCGTGGCCGTCGATCCGCTGCACATGCCAACCATAGGCAGCAAAACGCTTCCCCGCATTCTCGGAAAAGGCCAGCTCCGTTTTCCCCTCGATGGTGATGCCGTTGTCGTCGTAGATATAAATGATGTTCCCCAGCTTCAGGTGACCGGCCAGCGATGCCGCCTCCGAGCTGATCCCTTCCATCAGGTCGCCGTCGCTGACAATGGCGTAGACATGGTGGTCAATGGGTGAGAAAATGGCGTCATTGAAACGCTCAGCCGCCATCCGTGCCGCCAGCGCCATCCCCACCCCGTCGGCAAATCCTTGCCCGAGCGGACCGGTGGTCACCTCGACACCAGGGGTGTGGCCGTACTCCGGGTGCCCCGGCGTGCGGCTCCCCCATTGGCGGAAGTTTTTCAAATCGTCGAGGGAAAGAGCGAAGCCGAACAGGTGGAGAAGGCCGTAAAGGAGCATGGAACCGTGTCCCGCCGAGAGGATGAAGCGGTCCCGGTTCGGACAACGCGGATCAACGGGATTGAAAACCAGGTAATTGTGCCAGAGGAGAAAGGCATAATCGGCGCCCCCCATCGGCAGACCGGGATGGCCGGAATTGGCCCGTTCCACCGCGTCCACCGCCAGCATCCGCAAAGTATTCGCCCCCAACCGCGCCTCACGCTCCGTCAGGCTCCCCTTTGCCATAGCTCTCCCTCCCGTCACACCCATATTATTGAACAGACAATACCACTACATATCGGGAAATCCAGTTTTGTCTTTGTCCTACGATTATCGGGTTTTGCTTTTAGCCGTATTTATCGGCATCCAGCGGCGGTTTATAAAATAAAAAACCACCCCGTTTTCCAGACGGTTCCACTATTTAATTAGTGTCCATCCAGAAACTCCGGATGAGACACTATTGGTTTCCAATTCGGAAACGAGGGATTTTTCGTCCTGGCAAGGAAATCAAGGGATTGCGCGGAGGCGTACATCGGTACGCCGCACAAGCAAGCCCGAAGATTGACGCCGCCAGGGCGGAAAAGCACCGTTTCCGGATGGAAACTAATTAATTTGTTGTCTGGCGAACGTTAGGGGGTAAACTTGTTACAGGAGGCAACACCATGTCCGAAAACCACGACATCGTCATTCTCGGTTCCGGGTCCACCGCTTTTGCCGCTGCGCTGCGAGCCCAGTCCCTGGGAGCCAGGGTGCTGATGATCGAAAAGAGCGTCCTGGGAGGCACCTGCATCAACTGGGGATGCATACCGAGCAAAACACTGATCCATGCCGCGCTGTTCCGCCATGAGGCCCGCCTCGGGGCAAGCATCGGCTTGCAAATCGAAGACCATGGCGTTGACTTTGCCCGTCTCATTGCCCATAAAGATGCGGCAGTCGACCATCTGCGGCAAACCAGGTACCTGGATGTCCTCAAAAACGCGCCGGGACTGGAACTGGTGAAGGGGACCGCCCGTTTCGTCGCGCCAAATGCGGTGGAGGTCTCAGACCGTGTCTACAGGGGAGACAAGTTTCTTATCGCCACAGGCGGTTTCCCGCGCACCATTGCCATTCCCGGCTTGGACGAAACCCCCTACCTGACCAGCCGCAGCGCCCTGCTCATGAAATCCCTGCCGGAATCGCTCGTCATCATCGGCGGCGGGGTGATCGCCCTGGAACTGGGGCAGATGTACCTCCGTCTCGGGACCAGAGTGACCGTGCTCGAACATGGCCCGCGACTCCTCCCGGCACTGGAAGCGGAACCCGTCCTGGCACTGCAGGAGGCACTTGTCGCCGAGGGGATGGAAATCGTGCTCAACGCCCCGATCTGTTCCGTTTCCAGGCGGGGGGAAACAACCGTAGTGGAAGCGGAGGTGATCGGCCGGCGGGAAGAGTTCGCCGCGGAGAAGCTGCTGCTGGCTGTCGGCACTGCCCCTGCTTCCGCCGGTATCGGCCTGGAAAAGGCCGGGGTGGAGGTGAACGGCAAAGGTTTCATCCGGGTGGACGAGCAGATGCGCACCACAGCCACCGGCATCTGGGCGGCCGGCGACGTGGTCGGCGGGATGATGATCGCCACCATCGGTGCCAGGGAAGGGATCGTCGCCATAGACAGCATGCTCAACCCCGGCTGCGGCTGCACCATGGACTACCCGTCCATCCCCATGGCCATCTTTACCGATCCGGAGGTGGCCACCGTCGGCTACAGCGAGGAAGGAGCAAAAAAAGCCGGTTTTTCCGTGGTCGTCAACACCATGCCGGTCGACGCCATCCCCAAGGCCCACGTCACCGGCCAGACCTGGGGCGCCATAAAGATGGTTGCCGATTCAGGCTCCGGCCGCCTGCTCGGCGTCCATCTCTCCTGCCATCGCGGGGCGGATCTGATCAACGAAGCAGCCATGGCCGTCCGCTTCAAGCTCACCGTCGAGGATCTGGCAAATACCTTGCATGTCTACCCATCAATCGGCGAAGGCTTGCGACTCTGTGCCCAGGGGTTCAGCAGGGACATCAGCAAACTCTCCTGCTGTGCAGAGTGAAAAGCGGTCGGCAGTCGGCAGTCGGCAGTCGGCAGTCGGCAGTCGGCGGTCGGCGGTCGGCGGTCGGCGGTCGGCGGTCGGCGGTCGGCGGTCGGCAGTCGGCAGTCGGCAGTCGGCGGTTGATGGTTGATGGTTGATGGTTGATGGTTGATGGTTGATGGTTGATGGTTGATGGTTGATGGTTGATGGTTGATGGTTGATGGTTGATGGTTGATGGTCGATGGTCGATGGTCGATGGTTGATGAGTTCATAGTTGATGGTCGGCGTTATTCTAAGTTGTGAGCTATCTGTGATGGAAGACTCTGCAAAAATTGCCACTTTGGGCCCAAATTTGTCACATCAGCTGCACCACGCTCTGACAGCGGACAAGAATGAACTGCGCCAGGTGCTGCAATCTTCATCCATGGAGGTGCTACGTGCCGCGCTGAAGAATCCGTCCCTCGACGAGGCCCACCTCCTCGCTCTTCTTGAGCGGCGCGACCTGAGCGAAGAGCTGCTCAAGGCCGTCTCCAGTCTGCCCGCAGTCGGCGAGAGCCACAACCTCAAGGTCGCGGTGGTTCGCAATCCCAACACCCCCGGGCAGGTGACCCTGGCGCTCCTCCCCCATCTCTACCTGTTCGAGCTGGTAACCATCTGCTACCTTCCCGGCGTGACGCCGGACCAGAAGCTGGCCGCCGAGCGGGCCGTCATCCAGCGGCTCCCGGGCACTCCCCTCGGCAACAAGCTGACCCTGGCACGCCGGGGAACCGCCAACATAATCGAGGCGCTCCTTCGGGAGGGAGACGCCCAGGTCATCGATGCCTGCCTCACCAACCCTCGCATCAAGGAATCCGCCATCTTCCAGTTTCTAAGCAGCGCCAAGGCCAGCGCCGAAACCATCTCCCTGATCGCCCGTCACCCGCGCTGGAAGACGCGGCCGAACCTCATCACAGCCCTCCTCAGAAATCAGAAGACCCCGGTCGTCTGGTACAACCTTTTCCTCCCCACCCTCAACACAGCCGAAATCAGAAACCTGCTCGCCTCGCAACGCTTGAGCCAGACACAGAAGGTTGCGGTGGACGAGGAGCTGAAACGCCGCAGGCAGCGGTGAAAAAAGCACCTGTACGTCATATTTAAACGTTGCCCATTATCCAATGCCGCGGCATGGTTCGTTAAGGGACTTGGAATTAACTGATATACCAGGTTTTACGCTCAGATTTAGGTCAGGTTTGTCGTTCCTGATTGAGCAAAACCGCAGGCGTAGCAAGGCTACGCTGAGGATTTTGCGATTGAAGGGGCGGCAAAGATGGCCTGAAGATGAGATGTAAAACGGTATATTGGTTAGTTCCGAGTCCCTAACAACAGGTCCAGGCCTTTTTTGTATCCAAAGAATTATTGACGAATCCAACATATTGCGATACATTTTGTATAACATTATGTAATACATGGAGGCCAATTATGCCAGCGTTAAGCCTGCGACTGCCGGAAGACCTGGATCACCGTTTGGAAGACGAGGCCCGCCTTGAACAGCTGCCACGCTCCGAGGTGGTACGAATCGCTATCGTTGATTATCTTGCACGTCGCGAGCGTGAGCGTTTCATGGCCGAACTGGTGGCCGAGGCACACACCGCCTATGCTGACGAGTCCATCCGCCGTACGGCTCTTGAAATAGCCGAAGAAGGCATGGTCACCAGCAACGAAGCGCTGGATATCACCGAGGGTCGCAAACCGGGCGGCTCCCGCTCCACCCAGCCAGCCGAAAAGTGGTGGAAATGATGCGCCGCGGCGAGATTTGGGCCGCCAACCTCAATCCTGGCCGAGGGCGGGAAATAGGCAAGATCCGGCCGGTTCTGGTTATCCAGGACAACGCCCTCACGGCAAGCGGCACACCGATGGTCGTTATCCTGCCACTTACCACACAGGTCTATCCCTCCTTCAAACGATGGCGCATCATGGTCGAGCCACGCGACCGGCTTCTCAAACCATGCCAAGTGGTCGTTGATCAACCGCGCGCCCTCGACAAAGACCGCTTCGGGGACGGCCCCCTGACCAGCCTCACCACGGATGAGATGGCGGCCGTGGAGCACAGCCTCAAAGGGGTGCTTGGGTTGTTGTGAACAGAGGCGAACAAGGTTCGCCAGCAGGTTAGCGGACCGTTTCGTACCAGCGCCTGATGACGAACCCCTTCCTTCCCCCTTTCGCAGCATCCCCGTAGTCATCTACCGCCATCCGCCCCGTCATCACCCCGGCCAGGGACTCTTGAAGCGGCCGGACCACCACCCCGCCGTTTTGGCCTCCGCAATCGAGACGACTCTCGATGGTCCTCTCCCGGTCGAGGATGATGATCACATGCCCCTGCCAGACGATCAGGTCGAGCGGCTCCACCCGCTCGATGATCCGCTCCGGACTCAAGCCGGCGATCTCCACACCCTTGCCGTAGGTGATGAGGGCGCTTGTGTTGCGCGGAGTGAAGCCGCCGGTCGCCTCGTATAAAAGGCCGGAGCAGTCAACCCCGTGCAGTCGCCACATGGCGGCAGTTTCCGAAATCAGAGGCGCACTGCCTGCCGGCGGATAGAGGGAGAGCATCTGCGGCAGGCCGCTGCGCACGTTGCCCCCCCAGACGTAACGGCTCCCCTTCGCTGCCAGGAGGTTGTCGGTCACCGTTTCCTTCGGCGGCAGCTGCCGTAAGCGCTCAAGCGGCTTTTTCTCCGTTATCCTGACCAGGCGGCTGTCGATGAAGTACCCTTTTTTTGACGGGTATGGGTAATCGGCGGTGGTCACCCGGTAGACGCGGAGTTTTCCCTTCGTCTGCTCCGCCTCGATGGTGAAGACCGTTCCGGGCAGGGCAACGAACTCCATGGCGCGCAGCTGGCCGCAGTTATCCGCCTGCAGAGTCCTGCCGTCCCTGCCGCCAAACACCGCGGCGATGTCGGGAGTATTGAGCACCGGCGTCGGCATCTCCGCCACGGCGTAGCGCGGCGCGGGCTGCCCGGCAAAACAGGGCATAACCCAAAAGAGAAGGCCGGCAAGAATAATCGCTATCTTTCCCATCCACGCTCCGTTTTCAGGCTGTAATCATTGAAAAAGGATTTGCCACAGAGCCACGGAGACACCGAGACTGTGATTTTCTCTGGGTCTCCGTGGCTCTGTGGCCTAACTGCCATTTTAAGATTCAAAGTTATTTAAATAGCCACTGGTGAACGGCCGCGCCCATAAGCCAGGCAGCGGAAGCTGCGCCGAGAACGAGCGGCAGCGGCATCTGGCGGCGGAAGCAGACGAGGGCGACGGCGAAAAAGAGGATGGTCGGGACGATCCCCCACAACACCCCTCTGGTGAAGTCGGTCATCAGACGATAATCGCCGGGATTGTCGCTGTAAAGCCAGAGGAGGACAAGGAGGCTCGTAAGCGGCATGGTGGCGATCAGCCCCCCCAGCGTGGGAAATTTCCTGCCGATCTGGGTGCAGGCGATGATGATCAGGTTGGTGAGAAGAAGCTTGGCTATGAACTGCATCTGGCCCTCCGGCCGCAGCGATGGGACCGCGACACTACGGCGGGCAGCAGGCGCAGACCGAGCGGAAGAGTGAAGTGCTCAGGTAGCGGTCCCCCCGGTCCGGCAGGAGGGTGACGATGGTCCCCGACTCCATCGTTTTTGCCATCTCCAGGGCTCCTGCCACGGCAGCGCCGCTGGACATGCCGACGAACAGCCCTTCCCTGACGGCGAGCTGCCGGGCTGTTTCAAAGGCGATCTCGTCCTCGACGGTTATCTTGCCGTCCAGCTTCTCTTCCCGGTAGATTTCCGGCACGATCGCCTCCTTCATGTTCTTCAGCCCCTGGACCTTGTGCCCGAGCCGCGGTTCCACGCCGATGATGCGCACCGTCGGTTTCTGCTCCTTCAGGTATCTGCCGACCCCCATCAGGGTGCCGCCGGTCCCCATGCCGGCTATGAACATGTCAACCTCGCCGCCGGTCTGGCGGTAGATCTCCGGCCCCGTGGTCTCATAGTGAGCGAGGACGTTGTTGGGATTGGCGTACTGGTTTGGCATGTAATAGCGCTCCGGCTCCTCCTTCAGAATCTGGTGGGCAAGACGGATGGCGCCGTCCGTGGCTTCATCGGCCGGGGAAAGCACTACTTCTGCGCCGTAGGCCTCCAAAACGCTGCGCCGCTCCATGCTGACGCAGGCGGGCATGACGAGCTTTACCCGGTATCCCTTTGCCGCGCCGAACATGGCAAGGGCGATGCCGGTGTTGCCCGAGGTCGGTTCGAGGACGGTTTTCTCATGGGTGAGTTCGCCGGACTGTTCCGCTTTGCTCAGCATATAAAGAGCCGGCCGGTCCTTCACCGAACCGCCGGGGTTGTTCCCTTCCAGCTTGGCAAAGATCCTCACCCGCGGATTTGGATTGATGGCGGCCAGTTCGATCAGCGGCGTATTCCCCACAGCAGTGGCGATGGTACGTGATCCGTTGTCCATGCAAAACTCCCTCACTTCTATTCTGAGCGCCGAAGCGCTAACGCTTTACACCGGCGAAAGCTTCCCTGAGGGGGAGCAGCCGGAGCGGCTTTTCTTCCCGTAAGAGCGGCAGCAGCTTTCTTATCCCCTGCGGTTCATTGCCGTTGCCGTGCACGAGGATGAAGCTCCCGTTTTGGGGCGATTCCCCCTTGGCCAGCCATGCATCGCTGCCGATGGGGATCAGCGAAAGCTCCCGCAGCTTTGTCAACAGCCTGCCGTCGGCAACGAGGCCGGGAAAGCGGAAAAACGGCGAAGGGACGAGGCCGTTTTCCAGGAGAAGCAGCTCGGTGGAAAGAACCTCCCGCTCGAAATCCACGCCGGGGCTAAGGAGAAAGTTCCGCGTGAGCGGCGCCTTTGGCTCGTATGGGTGGCTGTTGGAATGGTTGACCCAGGTGATCGCCAGCTTGCCGGCAGCCACCTCCCCCTTTATCCAGGCAAGATCGTCCCGATGCAGTTCCAGCCAGGCCCCGGTCATGGCCACGGCCAGGGGAATCGGCCCGCCCCCCTTGCGGGAAAGTTCCGCCACCGCAGTGAACATCTCCTGCTCGAACGGCCTTTTCGACGGGCACATGTCGACGGTCAGGAACAGGCCGTCAACCGGCCTGCTGCTGCGGGTCGCACCATGGTTCTGCAATTTGCAGGGGGGCGCAGTATTGCGCTCCAGAGCCGCGACAAAGGGAGAGTCAGCTATGGTTTTCGCTTCTGCGCTCCCTGCGTCCGTCAGGCTGACGGCTTTAGCGACCGAGGTTTCAAGGGTGGCTGGATTGACGATGAGAACGTGGGGAACGCCGTCGAGCTGATACCGGCGGATAATTATCTGCAAGGCCCCGCCGGCGTCGCGGCAAGGTTTGAAAATGGGATGGTAGGCGGTGATTTTCCCGGCGGCTGACGCGGGAGACGTGCAGAAAAGCGCGACAACAAGAACAACCAGCAGCGCGGGGAGGATAAACCCGATGGGCAGAGCGGGTCTGTCCTGCTTCTCCCGCGCTGCGGACATTAATCTCTCCATTTCCCGGCGACCTTTCTTATCGACAACTCAGCCAAGAACCGACTGCAGCGCCTCTTCGATCTTTTCCACATCGACGCTGGTATTGAAGCAGGGGCCGAACGGCCGGTCGTTGAGAACGCCGATAACCGGTAGCGGATAGCAGTCCTTGATGCCGGAGGTCAGGTCCCGTTCGCAGGCAACCGCCACCACCAGCTTGGGCCTCTTCTCGATGATGACCTTCCGCGCCAGGGTCCCGCCGGTGGCGACGGAGATATCGATCCTGTATTTCTGGGCCAGTTCCGCCAGCCCCTTGATGTCGCAGCGGCCACAGCGGATGCATTTGTTGATGTCGCCGGTCACCTTGATTTCGCAGTCAAAGAGCTGCAGGCAGTGGGGGAGCAGGATGAGAATCCGGTCCGGCCTCACCTTCAGCCGTTGCGAAGTCACCAGGCTGTTGTTCATGGCAACAAACGACTGGCGGATGGTGTCCTTGGAGATGCCGACGGTCGTGCCGATGAACTCGATCACCGGCAGGAGGAACTTGATCACCACTCCGCGCATGAAGCGGGTGAAGAGGATATCCTTCCCCAGCGCCGTGGTCATGACCAGGAGCAGGGTCCCGAGCAGGGCGATGCCCGACAGTGCGCCGAAAAGAAGCCCGGCCATCCGCGGCAGATCCGGGTGAATATTGGCAAGCCCCTTGGTCGGCACCCACCAGAACAGGTAGATAACGCCGACGATGAAAAAGCAGGTAACTCCCATCAATGCCACAAACACGCGTTTGCGAGGGGGGGTATTCGATGAATGCTTGTCAGTCAAACTCAGTCCTTTTTCCCCAGGATGGACCCAGGTGCTATCTTGTAGCCGGCCAGAAAATCACCGGCGTGAAGCCTTTTTTTGCCTTCCAGTTGCAATTCCTCGATGACGATGCTGCCGCCGCTACAGGCAACTTCCAGCCCTTCGCGTCCGGCCCGGATGACGCTGCCCGGTGTCCCTTCGCCACCGGCGGTCCCGACCCGGTAGATCTTCAGCATCTTGCCGTCCAGGAAACTGAATGCGCCGGGCCAGGGGGTCATCCCCCGCACCAGGTTCTTGATCGCCTGCGGTTCCTTGCTCCAGTCGATGAGGCCGTCTTCCTTCTTCAGCATCGGCGCATAGCAGGTAAGGGCATCGTCCTGCTTCTCCCGGACCAGTTTCCCCGCCGTGAGGAGATCGAGCGTCTCGGCCAGGGCTTCTGCGCCGACAACCGACAGTCGGTCATGGAGCGACTGGGTATTCTCGTCGGGATCGATAGGGGTCGACTTTTTCACCAGCATATCGCCCGTATCGAGCCCAACGTCCATCATCATGGTGGTGACGCCGGTCTCGGTCTCGCCGTTGATGATGCACCAGTTGAGCGGCGCAGCGCCGCGCCAGCGGGGAAGCAGCGAGGCATGGACATTGATGCAGCCGTATTTCGGTATGTCGAGCAGGCTCTTGGGGAGGATCTGGCCGAAGGCGACCACCACGATCAGGTCGGGCGCCAGCGCGCGGATGCTCTCGACCACTTCCGGCACGCGCACCTTGAGTGGCTGCATGACCGGGATGCCGTGCCTTTCGGCCAGCACCTTCACCGGCGGCGGCAGTGTCTGCTGGCCGCGGCCTTTCGGCCGGTCCGGCTGTGTGATGACCGCAATCACGTCTTCGCCCCGGTCGAGCAGATTTTGCAGCGTGGGACAGGCGAATTCCGGCGTCCCCATGAAAATGATGCGCATCCCCGCCATTACGCCCCCTCCGACATGTCTTCCAGGGTACGGCGGTATTTGCGCCGGAATATTTCCCGCTTCAGCGGCGAGATGTGGTCGATGAAGAGTATCCCGTCCAGATGGTCGATTTCGTGCTGGAAGGCAATGGCCAGAAGCCCGTCCGCCTTGCAGGTGATCTCCTCGCCATCCAGGTTGAGCGCCTTCACCACCACCCGCTCGTGTCTGCGCACGTTGGCGGCGTACTTGGGAATGGAGAGGCACCCCTCTTCCTCATAGGATTCACCGTCCGCATGTATGATGACCGGGTTGATGGCGACGATCAGCTGCGGCGGATCGTCCTTGCCGGCCACGTCGATCACCACTATTCGCTGGTGGACGCCGATCTGCGGGGCTGCCAGCCCCACCCCCGGCGCGTCGTACATGGTTTCCGCCATGTCCCGCACCAGTTCGATGACTTTATTGTTGATCACCGCCACCGGCTGGCACTTCTTTTTCAGCTCCGGGTCGGGAAAAGTGAGTATTTTTCTTATCATAGCCGTCCTTTGTATGTTTAAGCCTGAATGCACTATATAAATTTGAGTAAAAAAAATCAATCCATTCCTTACTATCAAGACGCACCGTACTTACCGAGCGGTAAATTTTTATTGACAGATCTCCGACGATCATGTTATTTACCGATCGGTAAGGGATTAATGAGGGAGAACATGACACGAGAAGAAAAACCTGAAAAAAATGAGGGCGGGGTACGGGAAAGGCTTTTGACTGCCGCACTCGAACTTTTCAACAGCAAGGGTTACGCCGCTGCATCGGTGCGCGAGATCGTCGCAGCGTCCGGCGTCACCAAGCCGGTGCTCTATTACTACTTCGGCAACAAGGAAGGGCTTTACCTGGAACTGATGAACGGTTCCTTTGCCGAATTCGAATCTTCCTTAAGCCAAATCACGACACTCCAGGGGTGCGTGACGGAACGGATCAACCATTTCTGTGTCATGATGCTTGACCTGATCATGGAAAACATTGAAGTCGTACGCCTGATCTATGCCATCTATTACGGCCCACCCCAGGGGGCTCCCCATATAAACTTCGATACCTATTTCACCAGGATGCTGGATACCATCCACGACCTGGTCCGGGAAGGGATCGGGAGCGGCGAACTGCGGCCGAATGACAGTACCGACGTGGCCTGGACCGTCATTTCCATCCTCAACACCGCCATGGAAGAACAACTCTGCCACACACCCGCCCGTCTTGACGGGGAGCAGATGGTGCGCATGCTCCGTCTGGTAATGGAAGGTCTGGCAACAAAATCGTCTGGCGCCGTACTCGGCGCGAGTCGTCTATGAGGAGACCGCGATGAAAAATCTGATACTGATACTTGCAGCAATCTGCCTGCTGGCAGGTGCGAACGGCTGCACGAAAAAGGAAGGAGCGGCCGCGACCAAAGGACAGACCGTCGCCAAGCCGCCAGTAGCCGTGGAAACAGGCATCTCCGCCGCTGCCGACCTCGTGGAAGGGGTGGAAGTGACGGGGAGTTTGGAGCCGAAATTCTCTGCCGATGTGAAGACCCAGATCCCCGGGCTCGTCAAGCAGGTCTACGTCACCGAATGGGTGCGGGTGCGAAAGGGGCAGCCACTGGCGCGGATCGACGTGGCGGAAACCGAGGCTCTGGTGAAGCGGGCCGAGGCGGGAATCGAATCGGCCCGGGCAGGGCTCGCACAGGCACAGGTGGCGGCAACTCGTGCCGACCGGGAACTGGCCCGGGCCATGAAGCTCAAGGAGGCGGGACTTGCCACTGCCCAGGGGGTCGATGATGCCAGGAGCGAAGCGGCCGCCGCCGCTGCGCGGATCGAGTCCGCCAGGGCGCAAATCAGGGTTGCCGAGGAGGAACTACGCCAGTCGAAGGCGCGCCTGGCCAAAGGTTTTGTCACCTCCCCCCTCGACGGAGTAGTGGCCCTGCGCGATGTCAATGTCGGCGACCTGGCGAGCGACGCCGCGGCGGGCAAACCGATCTTCCGCATCGTTGATAACCGCCTCCTGAACCTGACCGTCACCGTTCCTTCCGCCGAGTCGGCACGGGTGAAGGTCGGTCAGCAGCTCGAGTTCAGCGTCGACAGTTTTCCCGGCAAGACATTCATCGGCAAGGTCATGTATGTCAATCCGGAGCTGACAGCGGCCGACCGGTCCCTCAAGGTGATCGCAGAGGTGCGAAACGTTCCGGAAACCCTAAAGGGGGGACTGTTCGCCAAGGGGAGAATCGTCACCGGCAAACGGACCGGCGTCCTCCAGCTCCCCCGGCAGGCCCTCGCCGGCGTCGACCTGACGACGAAGAAGGCGTCTCTGTTCGTCGTCGAGGGAGAGGCCGCCCGCCTGCGTCAGGTGGGGATCGGCACAGTCGCAGGCGATCTCGTGGAAATCGTGTCGGGGATGAAGGCCGGGGAGAAGTACGTCGCCCGTGGCGGCTTCGTTCTCAAGGATGGCGACCGGGTGGCTGTTGCGCAAAACAGCGCATCACCGGCAACAAATCCCAAATAGGCATAAAAAACAAATTCTTTAATAGAACGCGGATGACGCGGATTAAACGGATTTACGCGGATTTTCAAAAACATGTTTCCCCGTTTTTATCCGTCTAAATCCGCTCAAATCAGATTTGATCCGCTTGCTATTGCTGTTAAGGTTTTTCTTGTTCGGTTCCGGCTTTGCCGGCTTAGGGTTAACACATCTATTCTGCCGCAGAGCACGGAGACGCAGGGAATGCACCCTGCTTCTCCGTGACTGTCCGGCAACGATCCAAGGAAATTCCCATGATTCTCTCAAACACATCGATCAAGCGCCCCATCTTCGCCACAGTAATGATCCTGGCCCTCGTGGTGCTCGGCATCTTCTCCTATCGCCGGCTCTCCGTCGAGATGTTTCCCAATGTGGAGTTCCCGGTGGTCTCAGTGATCACGACCTTTCCCGGTGCGTCGCCGGAGACGGTTGAGCGTGAGCTCTCCAAGCGGATCGAGGAGGCGGTCAACCAGGTGGCCGGGGTGAAGCACGTCTTCTCCACCTCCCGCGAGAGTGTGTCCTCGGTAGTGGTAGAGTTTCGCCTGGAGGAGAAGGTCAACGACTGCGCCCAGGAGGTGCGCGCCAAGATTTCGTCGATTCGCGGCACCCTCCCCACCGGCATCGAGGAACCGATCATCCAGAAGATGGACTTCAACGCCGCGCCGGTAGCGGCCCTGGCTGTGCAGTCCAGTACCCTGTCGGCCAGAGAACTGACCACCCTGGTGGAAAAGAAGGTCAAGAAACGCTTCGAGAGCGTGGCCGGCGTGGGTAAGGTGGACATGATCGGCGGACAGAAACGGGAGATCAACGTCGACCTGGATGCGACCCGACTGGACTCACTCGGCCTGGGGGTCAACGATGTGGTCAACGGGATCAAATCGGAGAACACCAATACCCCGCTGGGGCGCATCACCCGCGGCACGGTCGAGTATCCCCTGCGCATCGAGGGAAAACCGGACCGGGCCGACCTGTACCGCCAAATGGTGGTCGTCCAGAGGAATGGCCGCCCGATTGCGCTGGGAGAGGTTGCCCAGGTCAGCGACGGGGTGGAGGAGACGCGCAAGCTGGCCCTGGTCAACGGACAACCGGCCATCGGCCTGGACATTTACAAGCAGTCGGGCGGCAACCAGGTGGAACTGGTGGATACGGTCAAGAAGGTGATGGCCAAGGTACAGAAGGAAATGCCCCCCGGCGTTACCATCAGCCTGGTGCGCGACGGCTCCATCATGACCCGCGAGTCCCTGGCCGACGTCAAGGAAACCCTGATCGTCGGCGGCATCCTGACGGTACTGATAGTCTTCTGTTTCATCAACTCCTGGCGCTCCACTGTCATCACGGGCGTGACCCTCCCCATCTCGGTCATCTCCTCCTTCATCGTCATGAACGCCCTGGGAATGACGCTTAATGTCATGACACTGATGGCCCTCTCCCTGGCTATCGGCATGCTGATCGACGATGCCATCGTGGTGCGTGAGAACATCGTGCGCCATCTGGAGATGGGTAAGGACCATATGGAGGCCGCGCGCTTCGGCACCTCGGAGATCGGTCTGGCGGTCTTCGCCACTTCCATGTCCATCATCGCCGTCTTCATCCCGGTGGCCTTCATGAAGGGGATCGTGGGACGCTTTTTCTACCAGTTCGGCATCAGCGTCGCCTTTGCCGTGCTGGTATCGCTGTTCGTCTCCTTCACCCTCGACCCGATGCTCTCCTCCCGCTGGCACGACCCGTCCATCCACCTGCAAGGGAAGCGCAAAGGGATTGCACGATTACTGGAGATATTCAATAACTGGTTCGACAAGTCTGCCGACAAATACCGTGGCGCCATCGGCTGGGCCCTGGACCATCGCAAGACGGTCATGGCGCTGGCCTTCGCCTCCTTCGTGGCCGGCATCATGATCTTCGGCACCCTGGAGTCGTCGTTCATGGCCCCTGAAGATAAGGGGGAGTTCCAGATTTCCTTCAAGACCGCGCCGGACGCATCCATGGCCGAGACCGAAAACCGGATGAACGCCGTGCTGGCAGCAGTCAAGGAGTCCGCAGAGGTCGACCACACCTACGCCACCATCGGCGCCGGCGACAGCGGCACGGTGCGGGATGGCCTGCTGTACGTGAAGCTCAAGGAACGAAACGAACGGAAAAAGAACCAGTTCCTGTTGCAGCGCGAGGTGCGGGAACGGCTCCGGAAGGTGGCCGGGATCACATTCTCCATCGAGGAGGTGGGGCAGATCGGCGGGGCACAGAAGCCACTCAACATCAACCTGAAGGGGGACGACCTGACGACCCTCAAGCAACTGGGCGCCCGGCTGAAAGAGGAACTCTACAAGGTGCCGGGCATCGTCGATCTCTCCATGACCCTGGAGAACGATATCCCCGAGTACCGTATGCGGGTGGACCGGGACAAGGCCCTGTCGGCCGGTGTGACCACCAACGACATCGTCGGCTCGGTCGGCCGTCTGGTGGGGGGTGAGGCTATTTCCACCTATGAGGATGAAGATGGCGATGCGGTGGATGTACGCGTGCGCCTCCCTGCCACGATGCGACAGAATTCTTCACAGGTGAGCGACTTGAAGGTGTCGGTCCCTGACGGGAAGGCAGGCGTCAAGCTGATATCGTTGGGGAGCCTGACAAGTACGGTGGTAGCGGCCTCCCCGACCGAGATCAACCGCCGCGACCTGGCGCGCCAGGTAACGGTCAGCGCCAACCTCGACAGACTCCCCGTCGGCACTGCGGCCAAACATGTGGAGACCGCCGCAAAAAGGATCAACATGCCGCCCGGCTACTCCGTCAACCTCTCCGGTGAGGCCGAGGATATGGCCGAATCATTCGGCTACATGGGCGAATCACTGCTCTTGGCGGTGCTCTTCGTTTACCTGATCCTGGCGGCACAGTTCGAGTCGTTCTTCGAGCCGCTGGCCATCATGCTGTCGCTGCCGCTCTCCATCGTCGGCATGGCCGGCATGCTGAAGCTGACCGGCGACACGGTGAACATCATGTCCCTCATCGGCCTGATCATGCTCATGGGGCTCGTGACCAAGAACGCCATCCTGCTGGTTGACTACGCCAAGGTCCTGCAGCGACGGGACGGCATGAAGCGGCGCGATGCGGTCATCCTGGCCGGCCGCACCAGGCTGCGCCCGATCATCATGACTACCCTGGCCATGATCTTCGGCATGATGCCGCTCTTCTTCGCCATCGGAGCCGGAGCCGAGGGACGCGCCCCCATGGCCCGCGCCGTAGTCGGCGGGCTTCTCACCTCCACCATGCTGACCCTGCTCGTGGTGCCGGTGATGTACACCATCATGGACGACCTGGGAGGGTGGCTGAAGCGGAAGTGGCGGAGAGAAGGCCAATCCGGACACCCTTGAACCGCCAAGGCGCGAAGCACGCAAAGAAAGCGCGGAGTGGTCCAGTGATGTGGAGTGTTTTTATTTTAATTTTATAAAGAGGAAAGAATGTGAACTGGAAAGACATGGCATCTAAAGGAATCAAACACAATATAATCTTTGCAGATTTTCCCTTGGCGTCCTTTGCGTCTTTGCGGTTCAAAGGTTTTCTCTTCGTTGCCGCATCGGCCTTCGTTGTTATTAGCCAGATAGCCGCCCATGCCGCAGAAACCCGCACCCTCACCCTGGACCAGGCATTGGAGATCGCCGACAGCCGCAACCGGGACATCCTGAAGGCAAAGGAATTCTTCCGCCAGGTGGATGGAAAATATGTTGAAGAACGTTCCGCCGCCCTCCCCCAGTTTACCATCACCGGCCAGGTAGCCCGGCAGCAGGACAAGAGCCAGGGCGTCATCGCCGGCGGGCTGATCCCGACTCTGGAGGACACCCGGTCCATAGAGATCGGCCTCTCCCAGGCCGTTTTCACCTGGGGAAAGGTGGGAGCCGCCATCCGCGCCGCGGAGAAGGGGTTCAGGACCGCCGATGAACGGCTCCGCATCTCTCGTCAGGACACCCGCCGGGACGTGGCCGTCGCATTCTACGACATCCTCCTGGCAAAGGAGCAGTTCGCCATTGCCAGGCAAAACCTGGAGCAGAAGGAACGCCATCTGGACGAAGCGCAGCGACGCTACGCAGCCGGAGTCGCCACCGACTATGACACCCTGGCAGCATCGGTATCAGTGGAAAACGCCCGCCCCGAGGTGATTCGTACGGAAAACCTGATACGACAGGCCAAGGACCGGCTCAGATTTCTCCTCGCCGTAGAGGAAGACGTGGATGTTGCCGGCTCCCTGGAAGCAGTCATGAAGCCGGTCCCTTCCTACGACGAAACCCTGACGACAGCCCGGAAGCACCGGCCGGAACTGGAAGAACTGCGGCAAAGGAAGGAGATCTCGGAAGAGCTCGTGAAGATCGCCAATGCCGAAGACAAGCCCCGCCTGGATATCAAGGGGGGATACGGCTGGCGGCAGCTGGATGTCGGCGATAACCACGGCAACGGCCAGGCATGGAGTGCGGGGATATTCCTCACCTTCCCCTTCTTCGACGGCATGAAAACACGCGGCAAGGTAGCCCAGGCCGAGAGCGACCGGCGGAGCATCGAGATCGACGAGAAGAAGCTTTCCGACTCCATTTCCCTTGAAACCCGCGATGCGATCAACACGGTCAGGGAGGCCGGCGAGATCGTCAGGGCACTTTCCGGCACGGTCAACCAGGCGGAACGGCTGCTCGCCATGGCGGAAAAGGGGTTCGAACTGGGGGTCAAGATAAGGCTGGAGGTGGAAGACGCCGAATTCAACCTGCTCCAGGCCAGGGGGAACCTGACCCGCGCCCGCCGTGATTATCTGGTGGCACAGGTAAACCTGGACAGGGTAATGGGGGTGCTGGGAGAAGGAAAAGCCGTGAATTGATCGCAGCGGCATCCGACGGGGAGAAAGCGACGTAGTGAGCGTTGCGATAGAATAGGGAAAGGCGAGGATTTGATTCCTCGCCTTTCTTTTTTTATTCAACGTCTGGAAATCTTCGAAAATTTCGATGATGGCTTGTAAGCATCAAATTTCCCGATACCATTAACAATAAATAATTAAAGCTGATCGAAGAACTCCGTCGGTGACGCCCGGTCACCCCTCACCCGACATTGCCCGCACAACCCTGGCGGTGCTTTTCATCGGCATCCTCACGGCCGCCAGTTTCTGGATACTGCACCCGTTCCTGACGGCGCTCGTCTGGGCAACCATGATCGTCGTAACCACGTGGCCGATCATGCTTCGCATTCAGAAGCGGCTCCGTGGCAAGCGGGCGCTCGCCGTTACCGGACGATCTTTGTCGGCACCATCGACAACTTCATCCGCCCGTTCCTCATCAAGAGGGGCGCCGATCTCCCACTGCTGCTGATCTTTGCCGGTGTCATCGGCGGCCTCATCGCTTTTGGCCTTGTCGGGCTGTTCATCGGGCCGGCGATGCTCGCCGTGACCTACACACTGCTCGAAGCGTGGGTCATGCGGGGCAAGGCGGAACAAGAGGAGTTGCGACCGGAAGAGAGCTCTACGGATTGAAAGGAAGCGGCTGGACCAATAACGAATGACGAGGACGAGGCTGCGTGGTGATGAACCACAGGATTTTCATTTTTCCGGCTGTTTTCATGCTATTGGCGCTCATGTCTCTCGATGTTCTCGGAGGGGAGGAGGTGAGCCGCACGGTAGCTGTCGCCACGCCCGAAGCCGAGCTCACAACGGCCCCGGTGGAGATTGACGGCCAGGTGCTGTTTCGCGTCCGGGGGGCATCATCATATCCGGCCGAGCAACGTGCTGCCGCCATCAAGGAACGGATCGAGGCAGTTGCCGCGGACCGCTCCTTCCGCAGCGACGGGTTGCGCATCGACGATGCCGACAACACCATGACGATCGTGGCCGGGGACCGGCCCCTGATGGTCCTGACCGAAGCGGACGCCAGGCTGGAGCATCTGAGCCGCCAGTACCTCGTCAGCGTACACCTGAAGAGGATCCGCCAGGCCATCGACGATTACCGTCGCATGCGCAGCAATGACGCCCTGCTGCGGGGAGGTCTGTACGCCGCGGGGGCAACTGTTCTGCTGGTTCTGGGGATGGTGTTCCTTGTCCGGCTGGGGCGGCTGCTCGACAAAGTGCTGACGGAACGGGTGAAGAAGCGGATCCATTCCGTCGGCATCCAGTCTTTCGAGATCGTGCCGGCGGAGCATATCTGGGGGGCGCTCCACGGCATGCTGTACGGCGTCCGCATCGGGACCATTCTGGCGGTGTCCTTTGTCTACCTGCAAGGCGTGCTTGCGCTCTTCCCCTGGACGCGCGGCATCGCCAGCCGGCTCCTCGACCTCGTTACCGGTGCGCTGGGTCATATGGGCAAGGCTGTCGTGGCCTGGATCCCCGATCTGCTCGTCCTCATCATCCTCTTTTTTCTTTTCCGTTTTATCCTGCGGTTTCTCCGTCTCTTCTTCGACGCCGCGGCGCGTAAAACGGTCACCCTTGCGGGGTTCGATGCGGATTGGGCGCATCCCACCTACAAACTCGTCCGCTTTGCGGTCATCGCCTTCGGTCTGATCGTGGCCTACCCGTACATCCCCGGCTCCGAGTCGGCGGCATTCAAGGGAATTTCGCTCTTCATCGGCGTGGTGTTTTCCCTCGGCTCATCCACGGCAATCTCCAATATCATCGCCGGCTACATGATGACCTACCGACGGGTGTTCAAGGTCGGCGACCGGGTCAAAGTGGGTGACGTGATCGGTGACGTGATCACCATGCGGCTCCAGGTGACCCATCTTCGTTCCCTGAAGAACGAGGAAGTGACCATCCCCAATTCCCAAATCCTCAACGGTCATGTCGTGAACTACAGCTCCCTGGCCCACACACCAGGGCTGATCCTGCACACCACGGTCGGGATCGGCTACGAGACCCCCTGGCGGCAGGTGGAGGCGATGCTGGTCCAGGCGGCGGAACGCACCCCGGGGCTGCTCAAGGAGCCGCGTCCGTTCATCCTGCTGATGGGGTTAGGGGATTTCGCGATCAACTACGAGCTCAATGCCTACTGCGACAACCCCCTTGAGATGAACAGCCTCTATACCGAGCTGCACCGGCATATTCTCGACGTTTTCAATGAGTACGGCGTGCAGATCATGACTCCCGCCTACGAGGCCGACACGCGGGAGCCGAAGGTCGTGCCGCGGGAGCAGTGGCATGCGCCGCCTGCGCCACCAGAGAGCGGCGCCACCGGCTAAAACAGAAGGGAGATTACCATGAATTCACCCATCGACAGCGGCACCTCATCCCCCCTCGGCGCCACGGTCTTTCCCGGCGGGGTGAACTTCAGCGTCTTCTCGCGTGACTGCACCGGCGTCGAGCTGCTCCTCTTCGACCGGGTCGACGACGCCCGGCCGTCCCGAACCGTAACGCTCCACCCGAAGCGCAACCGCACCTACCATTACTGGCATACTTTTGTCCCCGGCCTTGGGTCGGGCCAACTGTACGGCTACCGCGTCGCCGGTCCCCATGACCCCCGGCGGGGACTCCGGTTCGACCAGGACAAGCTCCTCATCGACCCCTATGGCCGGGCGGTGGCGGTCCCGGCCGGCTACAGCCGCCGTGCCGTGGCCGGCCCGGGCGACAACGCGGCAGTGGCCATGAAGAGCGTGGTAGCCGACCCCCGCGGGTACGACTGGGAAGGGGACATCCCCTTGAAGCGCCCCTTCTCGCGGACCGTGATCTATGAACTGCATGTGGCCGGCTTCACCCGCCCCCCCTCGTCGGGGGTCACAGAGGGGAAGCGCGGCACCTATGCGGGACTGGTGGAGAAGATCCCCTACCTGCAGGAACTGGGGGTCACCGCCATCGAGCTCCTGCCGGTCTTCCAGTTCGATACCCAGGACGCTCCCGAGGGGTTCGACAACTACTGGGGCTACAGCCCCATCTCCTTCTTCGCCCCCCATGCGGCATACAGTTCCCGCCCGGACCCGCTCGGCCCGCTCGACGAGTTCCGCGACATGGTAAAGGCACTCCACCGGGCCGGCATCGAAGTGATCCTCGACGTGGTCTTCAATCATACCGCCGAAGGAGACGACCGCGGGCCAACCCTCTGCTACCGGGGGCTGGCGAATAATTTCTACTACACGCTGGAGCCCGATGGCGAAACCTACGCCAACTATTCCGGCTGCGGCAACACACTCAACGCCAACAATCCCATCGTCCGGCGGCTCATCAGCGACAGCATTCATTACTGGGTGAGGGAGATGCACGTGGACGGCTTCCGTTTCGATCTGGCCTCCATCCTCGCCCGCGACGAGCGTGGAGACCTCCTGGAGAACCCGCCGCTTCTCTGGGACATCGAAACAGACCCGGCACTGGCGGGGATCAAGCTGATTGCCGAGGCCTGGGACGCGGCCGGCCTTTACCAGGTGGGGAGCTTCATCGGCGACAGCTGGAAGGAGTGGAACGGCAAGTTCCGTGACGACGTGCGGAGCTTCCTCAGGGGTGACGCCGGCACGGTCACCCGCTTCGCCTCGCGGCTCCTGGCCAGCCCCGACATCTACGGCCACCAGGAACGGGAACCGGAGCAGAGCATCAACTTCGTCACCTGCCACGACGGCTTCACCCTCAACGACCTCGTCTCCTACAACCGGAAGCACAACGAAGCCAACGGCGAGGAGAATCGCGACGGGACCGACCTCAATCTGAGCTGGAACTGCGGCGTCGATGGCCCCACCGATGATCCGACGGTTGAGGCGCTCCGCAACCGCCAGGTGAAGAACTTCCTGACGGTGACCCTCCTCGCCCTCGGCGCGCCGATGCTCCTCATGGGGGATGAGGTGCGCCGCACCCAGGGGGGGAACAACAACGCTTACTGCCAGGACAATGAGACCGGCTGGTTCGACTGGGGGCTGCTTGCACAGCATAGCGACGTCCGCCGCTTCGTGCGTCTTTTGATTGACGCACGACTGAAGCGCGACCTGGCGGTTGAGGACCCCGACCTGACCCTCAACCAGCTCCTCCGCCAGGCACGGCTTGAGTGGCACGGCGTAAGGCTGGGGCGGCCCGACTGGGGAGATAACTCGCACAGCATTGCCCTCACGACCTGGAGCCTGACCGGCCGTTTCGTCTTCCATCTCATGGTCAACGCCTGGCGGGAGTCCCTCGCGTTTGAGCTCCCCCTGGTCCGTAAGCAGCCGGGAGTGGGCTGGCGCCGCTGGCTCGACACTTCCCTCGCATCTCCCGCCGACATCGTGCCGTTGGACGAGACGCCGGCGGTCGAAGGAGAAACCTATGAACTGCCGCCGCACTCGCTGGCTGTCATGTTTGCCCGTGCTCCTGCGGGCGCAGGATAATCCGTCTTCTCTCAAACTGCTGCTGAAGCAATCATCGATGGCATGCTCAAGGCGTGCGCGATCCTCGACGAGAAATATGAGCAGCAGAAGAAGTTTCCATAACCCCTCCCAACCTCTTTAGGCCCTTTGGGTCCCCTTAGCTTAAGGGGAGAAGTGATACGTTCCCCCTCTTAAGATAAGAGGGGGGCAGGGGGAGTTATGATATCAACCGAGGAGTTAATCATGAGTGAACCGCAGGAAATAGTGCCCGTCGAGAAGAGCGATCTGGTGGGGATCGTGGCGCAGCTTTTCGCGGAGGGCTACCGGCTGGTGCAGATCGGCTGTACAACGCTGCCGGAAGCCTATGAGCTCACCTACTCCTTCGACCGCGAGTATCGCTTCAGAAATCTTCGCTTTACCGTGAGGCCGGAGGAAGAAGTGCCGAGCATCAGCGTAATCTATCCCAATGCCTTTTTGTACGAGAACGAGATCCACGACCTCTTCGGCATTACCATTACCCACATAACCGTCGATTACCGGGGCACGCTCTACCGGACCGCACTCAGCACGCCGTTCAGCATCGACAATGTGCAGTTTTCGGAACCTCCGCAGCAGAAGGAGAAGGGTTAACGCCATGGCCCACAGAAACGTCATCCCTATCGGACCGCAACACCCGATACTTCCCGAGCCGATTCACTTCGATCTGGTGACGGAAGATGAAAAGGTCATCGACGCCATTCCGTCCATCAGCTATGTCCACAGGGGACTGGAACGGCTGGTCGAAAAACGGGATTTTATCGACTTCACACACGTTGCCGACCGGATTTGCGGCCTGTGCAGTTTCATGCACTGCCTGGGATACTGCCAGGCTGTGGAAGAGATCATGTCCATCGAGGTGCCGCAGCGCGCCCTTTACCTGAGATCCATCTGGGCGGAGCTGTCCCGGATTCACAGTCACATCTTCTGGCTTGGGGCTGCTGCAGACGCCTTCGGTTTCGAGAGCCTGTTCATGCAGGCCATGCGGCTGCGGGAACCGGTGCTCGACATATTCGAAGAAACCACCGGAGGAAGGGTCATCCTGGGGGTGTGCAAGGTGGGCGGCGTGCGGCGGGACATCGATGGCGACAGCCTGAAGGGGATCGTCAACCGCCTGACCACCCTGAAAGGTGCCCTGGGAGAGCTCAGCAACGTCTTTCTCAACGATTACTCCGTGCAGCACAGGTTGGCAGGAGTTGGGTTCCTTTCCCGGGAGGATGCCTATACGCTCGGTTGTGTCGGGCCCATGGCCCGGGCCAGCGGTCTGGCCATCGACATGCGGGCCCTCGGCTATGCGGCCTATAAGTATCTGGAGGTGGAGCCGGTGGTGGAATCCGCGGGTGACTGCCATGCCCGGTGCCGCGTGCGCATACGGGAAATTTTCCACGCCATCGATCTGATCCGCCAGGCGGTGGGAAAAATTCCCGCGGGGCCGGTCGACGTCAAGGTAACGGGGACCCCCGACGGCGAATACTATTCCCGGGTCGAGCAGCCCCGGGGTGAGGTGATCCATTACGTCAAGGGGAATGGAGCCAGATTTCTCCAGCGCTTCCGGGTGCGCGTCCCCACTTTCAGCAACATTCCGGCCATGGTCAAGGTACTGAAGGGATCGCAGCTTGCTGACGTGCCGAATATCATTCTTACCCTGGACCCGTGCATCAGCTGCACGGAAAGGTGAGGACACGCCACCGCAGGCCCCCCGGCTGGGGGAATGGCTCGAAAAGTTCGACCGGGACAGGGTCGAGGCAGCACGGGAGTTCTGGTACGAAACACTCAAGATGATCGACGAAAGCCTGCTGGAATTCTTCTGAGCCGAGCCGGAGACGGCTGCAGCGTCCCCGATTTAATATCTCCTCCGATTTCTTCAATCATTTATTTTGGTCAATTCTTCTTTGCAAATAATTTGTTCCGGTTATATATTCGATTCTTATTAAAGGCGCTGCAGAGAAAATGCTCGCTGGATGTTGAGCGGTTTTCCTCTCAACATCCTTTCCGGAATGTTATCCAACGCCAATACTTCATGTAGAACAAATAGTTACGCGGATGTTTAATGTTTAATTCAGTGGGAGAATGGAAGCAGGGCTCACACGGCGCATTGTCCCGCTTCGAAACCTGAACCCTTTTCTACCGAAATTTTGAAAGGTCGAAGAGATATGTCAAACAATGAAGAGAAGAAAAACGGAATCAGTCGACGCCAGTTTCTCAAGAGATCGGCCGCGGCAAGCGCGGTCGCCACAGCCGGTGTTCTTATTCAACAGGGGGAGCTTTCCGCGAAGGAGAATCCGACCCAATGGGACAAAGAGACGGATGTAATCGTGATCGGTGCAGGGGCTACGGGCCTCCCCGCCGCTATTGTCGCACGGGAAGCGGGAGCAAAGGTCATTCTGGTCGAAGCCTCTTTTGACATCGGAGGACATGCCATCGTGAGCAAGGGAAATATTCCGCTGGGCGGCGGGACAAGCGCCCAGAAGAAGGCCGGTATCCATGATTCGCCCGACCTCCTCTTCCGGGACCTGACCGACTGGTCCATCGTTCAGCCCAACGGGTTCCCGGATTACCGCTACAACGACAGAGAGATCGTCCGGGCCTTTGCCGACAACAGCGCTCCGGCCTTTGAGTGGCTGGTCGCCCACGGAGTCGTCTTTGTCGACAAAACCCCGGACACCCTGAGCGGAATGTCGGTCGGAAACTCGGTCCCACGGGTAATGCATGCGTCCGCAATGCACTGGCCGACGGTTCAGACAGGCAAACCGGTCGATCCCACGGTTCAATCGAGAACCTCCTCCGGTAGCGGTCTGATGCGGACGCTGGAAGTCGCTGCGAAGAAGGCGAGTGTGCAAATCCTGCTTGAACACAAGCTGACGGACATTTACCGACAAGCCCCGAACTCAGGCCGGGTGCGGGGGATTGCGGTGGACAAAAAAGGGACCAAGTTGAACATCCGGGCCAGGAAGGCCGTTATTATCGCCACCGGCGGATCGTCGGGCAACGTAAATTTCCGCCGGATGTTCGATCCTCGTCTCACCGAGGAGTATTGCGGCCTGGCAGGTATGCCCTGGTCTGATCAAGACGCCAGCGGAGAGATTGCCGCCATGGGAATCGGAGCCTCTCTTTGGGGTTTATATAATCAAACCGGGGAATTCGGCGACGTTATTACAAAACCGGGGTTAATCGGGTGCCAGTACAATTACCGGAATCTGCAATGGATGCCCGGAAGTCCGGTATTCAACCTGGCACGCGCGTCCGGCTTGCGGGTCGCGGATTGGCAAAACGTCATCCTCGTAAACATGCAGGGCAAGCGCTTCTATGACGAGACCGGGGATCAGTTCACCTCCAACAATGCGAGAATGATCGATCCTTACGTCCCCGGCAGTTACCTGAATGCAGCGAACATCAAGTATAAGCCCAATAACTTTATCAATGCGGCTCTGGCGGGGATCGGAGATTATCACAACGGCGGCGGCCCGATCTGGGCGATCTTTGACGCCGATGCAGTAAGGAGGGAGAGATGGAACCCGAAACCTCCCAACGTGGATATGGATGCCGGCTTCTTCTTCGCCGCCGATACGATCCCGGAACTGGCAACGAACATCGTTATGAAGTATCAACGGGGCCCCATGCCTTCGAAGAATCTGGTAGAGACGGTAGCCAGGTACAACTCCTTTGTAGATACAGGCAAGGATGAGGACTTCGGCAAACCGACTCCCAAGTATAAGATCGCCAGACCTCCCTTTTACGCGGCCTGGGCGACGCCCGTCATCCACGATACGCGCGCCGGCCTGCGGATCAACGCCAAATGCCAGGTGCAAGACATGCAAGGCAAGGTCATACCTGGTCTTTACTGCGGCGGCGAATCTGCCGGCGGCTTCAGCCAGCACGGTCTGGCCCGAGCCATTTGTCAGGGTTACATCGCAGGCAGGAATGCCGCGGCAGAGAAAACGACGGAATAAGGGGAGCGGGGAATCACCCGGGGAAAGTCATGGAAAGAAAATTTCTCATCAAATGGATCGGGGTGTTTTTATTCATGACAACCGCTGCCTTAACCGGTGTATCCCAAACCAATGGTCAGACGACGGCAAACTCCAAGGAAGCTTGCCTGGATTGCCACGGACCTTTCGATAAGCTCGCTGCGGCAACCGCGAGCTATGTGGCGGCGAGCGGCGAAAAGATTACCCCGCACCGATACGTGCCTCATGATTCGAAAGAGGCGAAGGGAATCCCTGAGTGCAGTAATTGTCATCAGCCGCACCCATTGCCGCCGACCGCAAGGAACCTTGCCAATGCTGCCAAACCCGATGTCCATTGGTGCCTTATGACCTGTCACCATAATAACAATTTCGAGCCCTGCAAGAAGTGTCACAAATAGCAGGTGACAAAGGTGAAAGAGATTATCCTTCAATACAGCGCAGATCAAAAAAAGGACGGTGGCTCATGTACAAAATACCATTGTTTCTAATCCTGTTCTGGACATCGGTGGCTACGGCCGGGGTAATCAATGTGGAGTTCAAATTCACGCCCTATGTCGGCGATCCTTTAAAGTCCGATCAGGTCGAAACCGTACCGGGCAATGCCAGGCTTTTTATCAACAATGTCTTGTTCGCCGAGCAGGAGGTGCGAAAAGATAACGTCCAGGTCCTGTTTGAGGAACGCGATATCTCGCCGTCGATATGGGTGCCTGCAAGTTCGCTGGGGGCGGCGCTGCGCAAGGGCAAGAATTCGATCCGCATCGAATTCGTGCCGGCCGATGCCCAAAAACCTTACAATGCGCAGATTAGCTGGGTATCGGTGATGGACCAGTCCACCGAGAAAAGCGAGGGGGGACGCTATCAAGCCACCAACCAGAGCGACGCGGGCAAGGAGGACAAAAAGGCGATGGGCAAGGTTGTGTTGCAACGAGAATTTGTCGCGGACTTCGCGGCCGACCTTCCATGGCACCATTATCCGCCGGTGGCCTCGTTAAGCGATGAAGACAAGAAAAGCCTGGCCCTTATCGTGAAGAAACGGGCGGAGGCGTTCAAACCGGATTTCGCTTACATTTACGAATTGCTGGGGAAAAATCCGAATATGAATCCGGCTGAGGTGAAAAAATCAAGGTGTCTCGATCAGGCGTATGCGGCAGGCATACGGGTCGCGGCCCCGGCCCGGAATCAACTCGATTTCGCCATGACCGGGAATCCGGAAGTTGTAGTCAGCCGCAAAGATGGCGCTCCCCTCTACCCGTTTGACGAGAACTCATTCGCACGCATCAAAGGCGACGAAGCCCGGATGTGCGCTGCAATGGCCATTTCCGTGGCCTTTCCGCCCCGCCTCATTGTGGTGCGGTCGCCTTCCGGAACATGGGAAGTGGTGTACTGAGCGGTTTTCCTATCAACATCCTTTGGAAGCAGTTTGGACGATGGCCGTTTTCTGGTCAATAACGGATTGGGCGGAAAAAACAAAATGGAAAAAGATCATTTAAGAATCAAAAAACTGGTTTGGCACGACATCAAAACTGTTGAGGCCGCCAAGATAGCGCGAGTCCCTGCTCTTGTTTTTTCGATCTTCGGCACGTTTCTTTGGGCTGTCATCACGCTTGCAACAGTATCAGGACACAAGAGCACTTACGGAAATTTGGGTTTTGTTTACCTAGCTTTTTTCGCTGCTATCTCTTTTGGACTTTTCAAAATGCGTCGCGAGGCGTCAATTGGTTACTTTGTTGTTTCTGTTGTAGCTGTGATCTTTGCATGGGGACATACTGCCAGGTTACTATCAGCGGTCGCTGGTGTCTTCGTCGCTCTTTTGGCAATTCGCGGGACATTTTCTTATGCACGATTTTGCGGAAATCACGAGCAAATGCCTACATCCAACCAGCGCTCAGACCGTGACCGTGCATAAACCCGCCCGGCAGGTCAAACGCGGAACCGTTGATATATTTCCCTCTTTAAGGCTTGACCCTGACGATTTTGAATCGTTTTTCTGAATGAACCGCATGGTAGACCCCTTATGAATGCCCTTCAAAGAGGAAATAATCATGTCTTTTTTCAAGATGCTTTTTTGTTTCGCGCCCTGGATATTTTTTCTGATCATTGCACACGGCTCCATGTTTCGTCTCAAGCTGGGAATAATCGTGGCAGCGGTTCTGAGCGTTGTCATGGCGGTCAAAAGGCTGCATCGGGGCGCTATTATGTGGGCGAGCATCCTGTTCTTTTTTTACGCCATTGTGGCAGTGGTGTTCCTGAACTACATGTGGGCTGTGCGGCACATGGGCGTTCTGGCCAATGGCGCCCTCGCAGTAAGTGTCTGGGCGGGCATTGCTCTGAAGCGCCCTTTCACCCTGGAATACGCACGTGAACACACAGACCCTTCCCTGTGGGAACAGCCATCATTTCTACGCACGAATTACCTCCTCACAACGATTTGGGCTGTGGTATTCTCCATCAACGCATTCCTGGCATGGCAGCGGAGCATCCAGCCAGCCATGCCCAGCTGGGCGTACGAGACCATCTCATACAGCCTCCTTGTCTCGGCTATGTTTGTCAGCATCTGGTACCCGCAATACCTCAAAAAACGGCGTGAAGCACACATCGAACAGGATGATTGACGCAGTCGGAGAGGGATAACAAGGGGGACGCCCATAACATTTGCCTTTAAGAACCTGTCTTTGAAGGAGGCTGAGGGGTCAGACCTTGACACAGGCCATTTCAGTAAAACAAGTGACTAAGAGCAGCAGTTTGTCTCGTATCAAGGGCTTAGGTGCCCGTTGAACACAGAAGGTGGAAAGTATTTCACAATGATGGACGCAGAATATCAATCAAAGGAGGAAATTATGACAGGCAAAAAACCATCCTTAACAGGTGTGACAAAAAACGAACTTGCAGCGGCAATACGAGAGGAAATCCAAAGATTTGAGCAGAGCCTTCTAGGTCACTTGAAACCGCCTGTCAAGGGGTGTGACGCAGGCGATTATGGATGCTGCGAGTGTGAGCCAACTCATCATGATTATCGAGAGATCGACGAGATGATCCAGCACCGCCCGGATGTTTTGCAGCAGTATATCGAGAGCAATAAGGAACCGATTCGGAAGTTCTTCGAGAAAAATGGGATCAAGCTCACCAAATAGGGAATGAATGGCACGTCTTTTACGGTTCGCGTAATATTTCCCGTTCTTGAACCATGAGGGCTCAAATGATTCGATTCACCACAGAGCAGTTCGTCCCGTGTCGGTTACCACACATCACGGCAAGCATTGAACGGACGGTTCTACCGAGCACGGCAATGCCCTTGTATCTTCAGAATACCTTTTATGCCTGTAGCATGCATGAAGGATGGCGCCTGGAGAGCCCAAAAGGGGTGTACCTGCTGGATTCCCTGGACCTGATCCAGTCGATTCACGGCAACCCTGCCTGCATGATCTGCAGGACGGAAGCTGATATGCGCGAGTTGGAGCAGTATTATGCGCAAGGAATTATAGGCTATGTGCGCAAGGATCATGCTGCACTCATGGTGTTCAACGAGGGGGAGCAATACCGGACCATTTACCGAAATGGGGAACTCAGCTGGTTCTCCATGGTCCCGACGAAAATAGAACTGGACTTGACTTCGGCGTGCAATCTTGCATGCAGCCACTGCTCACGAGTAACGACGGAATCGCCCGGTCCTGACGAACTAAACCTGGAAGAACTTATCTCGTTCCTGGAGCAGGCAGGTCGAATCGGGGTATCTACAATTACATTTATGGGTGGCGAGCCTACTTGCCACCCTGAACTTATCGAGCTGGCACTCGTCGCAAGACTCTCCGGCATTCGCTCCATTTCCGTAGGAACAAATGGGTGGCTGGTGGACGAGAAGCTGGCGGCCCGTATGGCAGCAGTATTCGATTCTATCCAAGTCAGTCTGCATGGTACGAACGCTGTCATTCACGACAACATCGTCGGCCGACAGGGATCTTTTGAGCGAAGCATTCAGAGTATCAGATATTTGAAGGCGCATTCCGCACGAAGGGTAACCATTTCATACACCGTTACACATGATAATGCTGCTGGAATGGAAACCGCCGCTCGTCTGGCGAGAGATCTCGAAGTGGATAGTATCCGTTTTCTTTTGCTGACTCCTAAGGGAAGGGGAGCATCCTTGCCGCAATTGAGCGAGCGAAGCCGCTCTAAGATAGGGACAGTCGTTAATGCGCTGCATGAGAAGTTCAAGGGAGAACTCGTAATAGAAGCTGGAGGCACTCCTCCATACACAAAAGTGCCGCCAGACGCAGCTTTCTACGGCTGTGCGGCTGGTCGCAGCCTTATGTACGTCAGCTCTCACGGGGAGGTCAAACCATGTGCGGTTATCGACACTGTCGTGGGAAGTATCAGGGAGTCAAGCATTCTGGATCTATGGCATAGACCGGAATTTGTTGCCATTCGCGAGGCCAAGCGATGCCACTGCTCCTTCAGCTCGATTTGCGCTGGAATTTGCCTTGCGAGTATTGGCAACAATCCTGAAAATCCCGAGATGGGACATTTATCAGTTGATTAGCAGTATACAGAGTATTTAAGCGTGATTAATTTCAAATTATTTTCATCCCGCCGCGACCGCACAGCGGCCATGCCTTTCATCATGCTGACCGTGCTGATCGACATGGTGTCGATCGGTTTGATCATTCCCGTGTTACCGTCGTTGGTCGGAAGTTTCACCGGCTCCCAGGCGGATCAGGCGTTCTGGTATGGCGTCGTCGTGTTTGCGTTCGGCATTGCGAATTTTTTCGCTTCGCCGATCCTCGGTGCGCTGTCCGACGCTTACGGTCGCCGCCCTTTGCTCTTGCTCGGTTTTTGCGGACTCGGCCTCAATTTTATCGCAACCGGACTCTCCACGGCGCTGTGGATGCTGATCGCGGTGCGGCTGGTGGGCGGTGCGATGCAGGCCAATGCGGCCGTGGCTAACGCCTATGTGGCGGATATCACTGCTCCCGAAGAGCGTGCCAGGCGTTTCGGCATGTTGGGCGCGATGTTCGGCGTTGGCTTCATCGTCGGGCCTGTGATGGGCGGGCTGCTGGGCGCGATCACCATACAGCTCCCGTTTTTCGTCGCCGGCGCCTTTGCCATGATTAACTGGCTCTATGGCTATTTTGTGTTACCCGAGTCGCTTCCTGCCGAGCGTCGGCGCCCATTCCACTGGCGGATGGCAAACCCGCTCGTGTCGCTACGCGCGCTGACCCGGCTGAGCGGTGTCGGCCGATTGGTCGCCGTGGTTGCCTTGAGCGGGCTTGCCCAATTCGTGCTGTTCACCACTTGGGTGTTGTTCACGACCTTCAAGTTCGGCTGGGGACCGCGGGAAAACGGCTGGTCGCTCGCAGCGGTCGGCATCATGTCGTTGGTCGTGCAGGGTTTCCTGCTCGGACGGCTGCTGAAACGCTTCAGTCCGCGACGCCTTGTGGTTGCCGGACTGGTGTCGTCGTCAATCGCCTACGTATTGTGGGGCTTAGCCAACCAAGGCTGGATGATGTACGCGGTGATCTTCCTGAATCTGCTTAGCTATACGGTTACCGCGTCGCTGCAAAGTATTATTTCCGGCGCCGCCGACCCACAAAGCCAAGGGCAGGCGCTGGGGGCGGTCAACTCCCTGAACAGCCTGATGGCGGTAGTGGCCCCCTTGTTCGGCGCGCCGCTGCTTGCAACGGTTTCCCATTTGCCGCGCGACGATTGGCGCATTGGCGCGCCGTTCTATTTCTGCGCCATGCTTCAAGCCGCATCACTGGCCTTGGCGTATTTTCACTTCCGCAGCGAGCGCCGTGCGATGCCCACGACGGCGTCAGAAGTGCAGAGAGGCGAAGGGGGGAGCCCTTGACATATGCATATAAAATACATACAATTAGGGTAGGCCATGAAAATCACCTTTGACCCGAACAAGGCTGCAACCAACTATCGCAAACATGGAATCAGGTTTTCCGATGCCGAAGCCGTGTTGTTTGACCCAATGGCCCTGACGCGCGAAGACAGGGACGCGGAAGGAGAGCAGAGATTCATATCAATTGGTTTGGATGCCACAGGAAGGCTTCTTGTTGTCATCTTCTCATACCGCGGTGAAGAAATCCGTATGATTTCGGCCCGTCCGGCAACCGCAAAAGAAAGGGAGTACTATGAAAGCTGAATACGATTTTTCCAAAGCAAAGCGTGGCGCTGTCGTGCCGCAAACCGGTAAGACACGGATTACCATTTATCTTGACGATGCCATTCTTGAAGAGTTCCGTGTTCGTGCAGATGCGGCTGGCAAAGGGTATCAGACATTGATCAATGATGCTTTGCGAGAGCACCTCTCGAAGGATTCAGGCACTCTCGAAGAGACCCTGCGCAAGGTTATCCGTGAAGAGATGGGGCGTGCTGCCTGAATTCTGCTCCGAAAACGCCAAACCACCGTGCCTTGAACCGTTCGGTCTTAAACAGAAGAACTGGAGATTACATCAGATGCAGCAGATTCAGGTAACAGGTATTGTCGCAAGTCCACGGAAGCAGATGAATACTGATACTATAGTCCAAAGGATATTGGATGGATGTCAGAATTTGGGAGCCTCTGTCTCCAAAATCTACCTGGACGATTTAGCGATACGACCATGTCGGGCGTGTAAGGTTCAGGATGGTTCCGGATGTCTTTATCAAGACGACATGGAGCAAATCTACGAAGTGTTCGAAAAGGCAGATGGTCTCGTTCTGGGGACGCCTGTTTACTACAACAGTGTATCGAGTCAGATGAAGCTCATGATTGATCGTTCTTACTGCCTGGCAAAGCCTGTAATTTTGCCCTCCGGCAAAAGAATCTACGAAAGTGCAGTGAAAAAGAAGAAAAAGGGCATTGTAGTTTCTGTGGGAGGAAGCGGCTTGAATCCTGATTGTGTTCTTCCCGTTTTTGATCTCTGGTCACCCGAGGTGAACCTTTCAATTGTTGATTCTATTCGAGTGACTCATGCCCAATTGGGTAAAGCACCAATAGAGAGTGCAGAACTGCTGCTTGAGGCATATTCAAAGGGAGAGAAATTCGCTCGTTTACTTCAGAGTCACGGCGCTATGAACGCTGTATTGACCGAACCATGCCAGTAGACCGAAGCCGGTCCTAGTACACTGTAATACTTATTCTTTCGGAGCTAACCCCTCCTGTCCTCCCCTTAGTTAAGGGGAGGGACGTGCTAAGTGAGCTGGATGGGTTGCTCCCCCTCTTAAGATAAGAGGGGGTTGGGGGGAGTTAGATTTAGATGTTTCATGGTCCTAGTTGTTTTGGAATAAAAGGCTATCATTTCGGCCGGTATGTCACTGAAGAGCAATTCCCTGAAATTACCGCCTCTGCCGGCAGCATTCGCAGATTTCAAAATCGACGCTAACAGGAGGATAAAAGGTTGACTCAACAGGGACAAGATGGCTTTCGAAGCCTCAGGCGGCGAGCAGTTCTTTTAGAACTTCCGGTTTCTTGATGGCAATGGTGATGAGGGATTTCGCGGCGCCTGACGGCGTGCGACGGCCTTGCTCCCACTCCTGGACCGTATGCGCCCCAGGCGCAGAATTCTTACCCGTTGACCATCATAAGGAGGATTCCATGGAGAAGATGGACTTAAAGAAAACGTTAAAACACCTGTATCAGCCTTCGGCCAAGGAAATTGTCCGCGTCGATGTCCCGGAAATGAACTTCCTCATGGTTGATGGTGAGGGAGATCCAAACACCTCGCAATCATTCACTGATGCGATCGAAGCTCTCTATCCGGTTTCCTACACGCTGAAGTTCATGGTCAAAAAAGGAGAGATGGGTATCGACTATGGTGTATTGCCGATCGAAGCCCTTTGGTGGTCTGACGACATGAACGCATTCAGTACAGGAAACAAGGATGCCTGGAAATGGACATTGATGATTATGCAACCGGAGTTCATTACGCGAGAAATGGTTAAAGAAGCAATGGAAGAAGTGGCGAGGAAGAAAAAGCCTGTTGCATTGCCGTTGGTTAGGTTCGAAACTTTCAAGGAGGGAAAGGCTGCGCAAACAATGCATATTGGACACTTCTCGGAGGAGGGGCCAACAATTGAGAAGGTGCATTTGTTCATAGAAGACAACGGCAGTCGCAGGGTTGGTAAACACCACGAAATATATTTAAGCGATTTAAGACGAGTAGCACCGGAAAAGTGGAAAATTATTGTCAGACAACCAATGTCGTGATAACAACAAACTCGACGCTGATTGCGCCCTGCGGCTTTAACTGCCGCTCTGTCGAGCCTATGCAAGAGATAAGAAGGGCGGGCAAGCCGCTATGCTCTTAACCGTTCAAAACAGCATAAGGAGGCAACCTTGACCGACCACAGTGCATATCCGGAGGGAGAGTTGCTTCTCCGTACCTCGCCGATGCCGAGTGACACAAACGCGAACGGCGACATCTTCGGCGGATGGATCATGTCGCAAATGGACATCGCCGGCGGCATGATGGCAATAGAAATTACCGGCGGCCGCGCGGTTACAATTGCGGTGGACGCCATGAAATTCATCAAGCCGGTAAGGGTCGGTGATGTTGTCTGCTGCTACGGTCAAGTTACGCGGATCGGGAACACATCCGTCACCATCAGGCTGGAGGTCTGGGTGAAGCCGGGTTTCCTGGAAATAACGATCGATAAGGAAAATGTATTTTCCATGGTCACGGAAGCTTCGTACACGTACGTGGCTGTTGACCATGAGGGGCGGAAACGACTGTTCCCGAAACCTGATACGCCTGCGCATTGACCGTTGCCGTCAAGGCCTTGATATTGACGAGCGCTGTCGATGTGCCAGGTCCGCAGGCGGGGGAAGCGCTCCCCTTTAACGGGCCAGCGGCATCCCCCTGCCGAGTACTTCCAAGGTTCTCAGTGCCTCGTCCGACCCCTGTTCGGCCGCCTTGCCGAACCATTTGAAGGCTTCCTTACGGTTCTGTTTCACGCCGTAGCCATGGAAATACATGAGGCCGAGATTGAACTGGGCCTGGTCAAACCCCTGTTCGGCAGCCTTGCGATACCATTTCACCGCCTCTTTCCGGTCCTGCTTGATCCCGTCCCCCTGGTCGTACATGTGCCCCAGGTTGAACTGGGCATCAACGTCCCCCTGGTCGGCGGCCTTGCGGAACCACCGTGCAGCCGCCTTCTTGTCCTGCGGCACACCCGATCCGGTGTAATACATGAGTCCGAGATTGAACCGGGCTTCCGACACCCCCTGTTCGGCAGCCTTGCGATACCATTTCACCGCCTCTTTCTTGTCCTGAACGACACCTTCACCCTTATCGTACAGGAAGCCGACCTTGAACTGGGCCTTGGCATGATTCTGCTCAGCGGCCCGGCGGAACCATCGCGCAGCCTCCTTTTTGTTTTGCTCGACCCCGTCCCCCTTGTCGTACATCATGGCGAGGCTGAACTGGGCGCGCACGTTCCCCTGTTCGGCGGCCTTGAGATACCAGCGGGCCGCCTCTGTTTTATCCTGCGCAACGCCTGCGCCTTTTTCGTAGCTCTGCGCCAGGTTCAACTGGGCTGCGGCATTTCCCTGCTCGGCGGCCTTGCGATACCATTTGTCAGCCTCCGCTTCGTCCTTCTTGACGCCATCACCCCTGGCATACATTTGCGCCAGGTTGTACTGGGCGGCCGCATGTCCTTGTTCGGCGGCTTTACGATACCATCTGGCCGCCTCCTTCTTGTCCGCGGCAACATCCTCGCCGAGAGCGTACATGAGGCCAAGGGCAAACTGAGCCTTCGCCAAACCCTGTTCAGCAGCCTTGCGATACCATTTCATCGCCTCCCTGCTGTTCCGTTTATTGACCCCCTTCCCTTCCGCATACATGAGACCGAGGTTGAAAAGGGACCTGGCGCTGCCGTCCATCCTGTATTCGCGCATGGCCGTGGCGTAGTCGCCATCATTGTATGCCCTTAAGCCCGCATCGAAATCCGCCCTGCCGGAAATAACCGATGCAACCAAGATGGAGACGAAGAGAATAACCGTCGTGCAACATTTCATTACCACCCTCCACACCCTGCCGGATGAATTTTTTGTAACTATTGCAAATCGTCTGCTGATGGTCAACAACTAAATAACGCTTTTCCCCCCGGTTTCGTTTACAACTTCCAAACAAAGGCAGAATTCATTACACGCGGATCAAATCTGATAAAACAACTAAGTGCCTGTAAGCTGCAAAATGCGCAGCAACAGTCACTAATGATAACTTCTGATAAGGGCAGATCCGATTTTATCCGATTCGATCAGAAGTTATCCGCGTGCAGTGCTTTTGACTAATTTGATTATGCCTTGCACATTTTATGTTTGTTTTTACTCCCGAATCATCTAATATTTGGCAAATTGATGATTGAAAATCAGAGGAGCAAAAACATGGGAGAGACCGTCCGATTCGGCATATCCATCGATGAGACACTCTTGGAGAACTTCGACAAGCTGATCGAGCAGAAGGGGCACATGAACCGCTCCGAGGCGATTCGGGACCTGATCCGCGCATCGCTGGTGGAGCTGAAATGGGAGGCGGGAGAAGAGGAGACCGTCGGTACCGTCACTCTTGTCTATAATCATCACGTGCGGGACCTGTCCGACAAGCTGACCGAGCATCAGCATACTCACCATGACCAGATCATCTCTGCCCTCCACGTGCACCTTGATGCCCACAACTGCCTGGAGGTCCTGGTTGTGCGGGGTAAAGCCCGTGAGGTAAAGCAGATTGCCGATGAGCTGATCGGGGTAAAAGGGGTAAAACACGGGAAGCTGGTGATGACTACGACGGGAGAGGAACTGCATTAACAGCCCCCCCCTCACGCTCATAATCAGCGACAATCTTTTCATACCTTCTCTCAAAACCGTCCGTTGATCGGGCCTCGGCAGCCTCGTAACCGGCAATGACGGCATCGCGAGCCGCATCGGGTATGAGCCGCTCGGCCAGGGGATAGAGGATGTCGTCCTCCTTGGCGATATGCTCTTTCAAAAGCTCCACGTAAGCGAGGGCGTTTTCCGCAATAGTCCCATCCTGACCCGGCTCACCCGACAGGGCAAGCAACGCCGCCAGTTCCATGGCCTTCACGTAGACCCTCCCCTGCTCATGTTCCATCAGCATGGCAGCCACCGGGCTGTTTTCCCTGGGCATGCCGTTTTTCACCAGCGCCTCGAAGAGCACGTCCTCTTCCTTGGCATGGTGGAAGCGGTCGGCATAATTTCTGATGAAATCGACCCCGTCCAGGTAAAAGCGGTAGTTGGAGTATGTTCCTGCGCCGGTGGCCAGAGCGTTACGCTCTAAAACGGCCAGCATGCGGAGGATCAGCCGGTGCTCGCGGACGAGCGTCTGTGTGATGTCCCTTTTCATGGTCAATTCCTCCTTTCGCCGTTCACCCCGACGATGACGGTTTCAAGCGGGATCTCCTTCCCCGACTGTGCAAGCGCCTGCCTGACCATCACATCCAGGCCTCGGCAGCATGGGACTTCCATGATCGCCACGGTTATGCTTTTCACCTCGTTTTCCCGGAAGATCGTCGCCAGCTTTTCCACATATACGCCGCTGTCGTCCAGTTTCGGGCAGGCTATGGCCAGCGCCTTCCCTCGCAGCAGATCGCTGTGGAAACTCCCGAGGGCGAAGGCAACGCAGTCTGCTGAGATCAATATATCGCTCTGGTTGAAATACGGGGCGGTAGGCGGGACCAGGTGGAGCTGCACCGGCCACTGCCTAAGTTCTGACGGCGCCCTGCCGGTGGTTGCAGTTGTTGTCTCTTCTCTCTCTATTACCCGTGCCATGCTGCCGGGGCAGCCGCATCCCAAATTGCTCATGTTGATTCTCCTTTTATATACGCCCTTGTTTTTTTCACTACTCACTACTCACCGCTTCTCCAGATATGTGTTGATTTCAGACTCGATCCGCGCCTCGTCCTCTTTTGAGAGGCCGTGGATGGAAACCACATCCTTCAGGAGGCAGATTCCCACCTTGCAGGTGACGCACCCGATCTCGAAACGGTTCAAGATCCCGCCGATCTCCGGGTATGCGCCGATCACATCCTGAATTGCCTTGTTGCCGAGGTCGTTTTTGAATTCCATTGTTTCCTCCCCCTTTGTTGATGATGTCAGCATAGGACATCCGGGAGGAAAAGATTATGACGTGGGTCAAAAAATGGGGGTTTGTCGCGGGGAGGTGAAAATGGGGGGGGTCGGCTGGAGCGCATGTAGTCCAGGATGCGGCGCCCCAGCCTTCCACCGGTGGAGATTCCACCTTTTCGGATTATCAGTTGCCCGGATGTACTTCGCCGGTGACTGTATCGACAAAGATATACGGCTCGGCAGGATTTCCGCCAAAAATGAAGTAGGGGTTCCCTGGCTTCGGTCCTAGCGGATTCCGCAGGGTAACTGCGCCATAGGGTTTCACATAGCCAGCCTTTTCCTTCAGCTTGTTGGCCTCTGGAAGATCCATTTTGACGGGCCATTGGATAACAACATCTTCAAGCCAAGGCTCCGGAATAAGCTGTGGCTTGCCGAATTCACCGTAACCCGTCTCTTTGATGATTACGGTGGAATTGTTCACGTTACGAAAGACCACTCTTAATTGATTAATCTTTGCGGGATCAGTAGTTGGTCCGCCGGATGCCGTTCCGTCAGCTTCGTATAGCTGGGCCTCCGGGTATTGTTCAGTCACGATCCGCACCGCAATATTTACTCGACCATCGAAACTAAGAATTGCCATTTCACTCTCCTCCTTTTTTTTAGTTGCAACCCATCCACTTTTACGTGTTCCGTTATTTGATGGTAATCGTGGTTCCCGCCACGGTGGCGCCGTTTTTGTCGATGCTCCTGAGGTTGGCTGCGGAGAATAGGGAGGCGCTGGGCGCGCTCACTCCAGCCGGGATGTTGCAGGTCAACGTGGCCACCTCGCCGGCGCTGAACCCGCTTGTGGTGATAATGCCGACGGTCAGGCTGCCGGACGAGTAATGGGCCGCCAGCAGGGCGCCGGAAGGCGTAGAGCCCGACAGGGCCAGGCTGCTGGCCAGGACCGCCGAGGTGGAAGTGTTGACATTAAGGGTGACGCCTGCCGGAAGCGTCAGGTCGAACTGAAGGCCGGTAACGCTGCCGGGGGTGAAAGTCCCCTGGAGCTTCAGTTTATATGTCTTTGTGAGGGTACCGACGTTTACCAGGCTGGTGGTGAAGGTATCGCGGACGCCGGTCTGGTTGTTGGGGTTGCTGACGAAGGTAGTCAGGGCGCTCTGGATGGCGCTGACAGTGGCGGTGGTCATGCCGCTAGGTGATATGCCCTGCCCTATGGTCGTCAGGGCATTGTTCAGTTTGTCGGTGTCGCTGGCGCCGGTTGCTGTACTGGCCAGTTGGGATACGGTTGCCAGGGCCAGGGCATAGTCTTCCTGGGCCTGGGTGGCGGTGGCAAGGGCTGCGGATGTCGGCGCCACCGGCGAGGTGGCGATGATGTCAACCTTGAAGAGGTCGGAAATCAGGGTGTTGGCTGCGCTGATTGCCGATGCGGTCAGGTCGCCGCCGGTCTTGATGTAGGCAAGTTCGGTGAGGGCCGTTACCGGCAGGTTGACCGCGCCTTGCGCCAAGGGAAGCGCGGCGTGGATGGGAGAATCCTCGGGAATGGTCTTGGTGGCGCCGGTGGCTTCGTCCAGGTAGGAACCGCTCGCCTCGACTATGATCGGACCGGTATAGGCGCCGATATTGGCGTAGTAGTTGCCGTTGGCGTCGGTGGTGGTCTGTTTGATAAATGTTATTACGCCATCTTTGATCGAATATATCTTGACTACACCATTGATGATCGGGCCCTTGGAGGCGATGCCGCTGACCGTGGTATTGGGAGTGGGACTGGAATCGCTGCCACAGGCGGTGAGGACAAGCATTAACAGCAATGACGATGCTATGGTTGCAAATATCTTCATGTTATCTCCTCGTAATATCTTGGATTCATATTTTATTACTACCAGGTCAGTATGCCGACCGCCTTTTCGAGGATCAGCATGGCATCGGCGATGTCTATGACGCCATCAGGTGCAGGCTTACCGTTCGCCAGCGGGGCCACGTCACCCGCGGCAAGTTGGACTTGATTGGGGGTAACGATCCCTACCGCCACCCGCAATGCAAGAAGGGCATCGGCGATATCCACCTTGCCGTCGTTGTTGATGTCGCCGGAAGGAAGCGATGACAATGCATGGATCACGTTCCGCTGCGTGGTGACGCTGTTGCCGGCCTGGTCCGTGGCGGTTACGGTTATGGCGTACTGCTTGGCCGTGGCAAAGGTGATCTGCTGCTGGAAGGCGCCGTTTGCCACCTGCGGCGTGTAGCTCTTACCATCGCAGGTGATGGTAACCGTCACCGCCGTGAGGGCGTCGCTGACCGTGCCGGTGATGGTCAGTGTCGGTTCACTGGTGGTGATATCCTGGGCGGGGTCGGTGATGGCCAGAGTCGGCTTGGTGGTGTCGGAGGTAATGGTGCGTTTGACCGAGGCGCTGTTGCCCGCCAGGTCGGTGGCGCTTATGGTTATTGTGTTGGTCCCTTCGGCAAGGTTGAGGGTGACGCTGAAGGTGGTTCCGTCCATGGCGGCGGATTGTGCGCTTCCGTCGTTGACGGTCGCCTGGACCGTGGCGCTCTTGTCCACGGTTCCGGTCACAGTGACCGAGGCGGCGGCCAGGGTACCGTTATCGGCCGGCGCGGTAATGGTGATCACCGGCGCGGTGGTGTCCAGGGTGATGGTGCGGCTGTCGGTCGTTGTTGTCCCGGCGTTGTCGGTTGCGATGACGGTGATAGTGTTCTTCCCTGGTTGCAGGGTTACTGCCTGTGAGAACGTACCATTACCCGCCAGGGTCACTGCGGTGCTGTTGACGGTGACGGACTGAATGCCGTTTATGCTGGCAGCCGTGCCGCTGACGTTGAGGGTTGTGTTGTTGGTGACGCTGTTGTCCGCAAGAGTTGAGATAGTCAGGGTGGGTGCAGTGGCACTGTAGGCGATAACCAGGGTGCCGTTTGCCGTGCCGGAGTAGTTGGTGTCATTGATGACGGCTGATACGTTGTAACTGCCCGCAGCTGTTGGCGCTGTGGGCAAGCCGTTGTAGGTAACGGCAACGGACAGACCTGCCGGTGTCGTTGTTGCGGCGACACTCTTGGCCGTGCCGTCATAGGTGGCGTTCAGGCTGCCCAGCGACACACCAGCGGTCGCCTTGTCTATGGTCATCGTGCCGGCGCCATAGGTGAAGCTGTAGTTGTTGGAGAAGAGGTTGCCGACAGCGGCGGTGATGGGGTAGCTCCCCACCGAACTGGAGATATCGGCGGCGGTGGAGAGGTTCGGTGCTCCTTGCAAAGCCGTTGCGTCCTCGCCGTTGACGAACTCGCTGTAGCTGGCGGTGAACGTCGGGTTGGCCGTGTTGTAGGCGCGGCTGACATTGACCGTTGTTACGGTCAGGTTCGCCTTATTGACGGTCAGAATCTGCTGTGCCGTTGCCGGGGCATGGTTGGTGTCGCCAGCCTGACTGGCGGTGATGGTGGCGCTTCCCGCGCCGACGATGGTAACGGTGGTGCCGCTCACCGTGGCGACCGCGCTGTTGGAGCTGGCGAAGGTAACGCCCAGCGCCGATGATGCTGAGGCGAAGAGGGTAAACGGGGTGTCGCCGTAGATCTTGGCGGCAAGCGTGTCGAAAGTGATGGCCTGGCTGAGGAGGCCGACCGCCAGGGTGCCGTTGGCAAAGCTGAACGTATAATTATTCGCGGCAAGGGTGCCGATAGCCGCCGTGATCGGGTAACTTCCCGCCGGGCTGGCGAGGGTGGCGGTGGTGGTTAACAGCGGTGCGCCGGTGAGAACCGAAACGCCTTCGCTGCCCACAAAGCCGCTGTAGCTGGCGGTGAGCGCCGGGTTGACCGTGTTGTAGGCCCGGCTGACACTGTCGGCGGTAACCGTGAGGGTCGCCTTGTTCACCGTCAGCGTCTGCTGTGCCGTGGCCGAAGCGTAGTTGGAATTGCCGGCCTGGTTGGCGGTGATGGTAGCCGAACCGGCTCCGACAATGGTGACGGTGGTGTCGCTGACGGTTGCTACTGCCGTATTGGAGCTGGCGAAGGTGACGGCGTTGGCTGATGCACCGCCGGTTGCGGCAATGGTGAAGGTTGCATCGCCGTAGGTTTTTGCCGGCAGGGCGTTGAAGGTGATGCTCTGGCTGGCCAGTCCGACGGCCAGGGTGCCGGGCGCGAACGTGAAGTCATAGCTGGCAGCGGCCAGCGTTCCCACTGTGGGGGTAATGACATAACTGCCGACCGGGCTGCTTGCGTCAGCCGTGGTGGAGAAGGCAGGCACGCCGGTGAGGAGTGAGGAGTCCTCACCGTTGACAAAGCCGCTGTATTGAGCGGTGAAGGCCGGGTTGGCCGCGCCGCAGGCACGGCTCGTGTTGTCAGCCGTAACGGTGAGCGTGGCTTTGTTCACCGTCAGGGTCTGCTGGGTCGAGGCGGCAAGGTAGTTGGCGTCTCCCGCCTGGGTGGCGGTGATGGTGGCGTTCCCCCAGCCGACGATGTGAACAAGGCCGCCGGCGGTGATGGTGGCGACAGCGTCATTGTTGCTGGCGTAGCTTACGGCAAGGGTGGAAGAGGCCGTTGCGCCGGGGCCGAAGTCGGCGTTGCCGTAGGTTTTGGTGACGGTGGCGTCTGCAAAGGCGACGGTTTGAGTGGCTTTATCAACCGCCTGGGTAAAAATGGACGATGTTGAGGAGTCATACGTATCGTCGCCGCCATACTGTGCAGTGATGGAGTGGTTGCCTGCTGTCAGTGCCGATGTGGTGCAGGTGGCGGTAGTACCGCTGATCGCAACTGCCGCGCATCCTGTGATGGATGTGCCGTCATCCTTGAAGTCAACCGTGCCGGTAGCGCCGCTGGTGACCGTCGCTGTAAATGTGACCGAATCATTGTAGACAGATGGTGTAGCGTTGCTGCCAAGCGTGGTGCTGCTGGTGCTCTTGTTTACCGTAAAACTGTCCCCGCTCGTTGGAGTCGCGGTTACCACGTTACCCGCAGCATCGGTTCCGGTCGAAAGGGTCACGGCAGGAGTTCCGTTGCCGTTGCCTACCGTATAGCTGTAGGTATACTGGGTTGTTGTGCTCTTGCTCATGTTGGTGGCGGCAAGTGCGCTGCCGCCGGTCGGAGCGCTGACGGCGATCTGGGTGACCGGTGAGTCGGCAATCGGCTCGCTGAAATTGGCGGTAATGGTTACCGTGGTTCCTTTGCTGTAAGGCCCGGCGGGGCTGTAGCTGATTGATGTCGTCGGGGCCGTGGTATCCAGGGTGTAGGTGTGGTTATAGGCGCTGCTGCTGCCGATGGCGTTGGTGACGCGGGCCTGGAAGGTGCTGCTGCCGGACAAGGTCGTGGTGGTTGACCAGGCAGCGGCGCCGACCGCAAAGGTTGTGGCGTTGGCCCAGGTCGAGCCGTTGTTGTGGGAAACTTGCACCGATTCGCCCGCAATCAGCGCTGCGCTCAATGTGCCGCTTATGGTTTGTGCGGCTGTTTTGGTGACGAAGTCCGTCGCGCTGGTTCCGGTGTCGGCGGAGAGTACAGCGGTTGAGACGGTGGTGGTTGGCGCGGACGCAACATGCAACATCGTAGTACCGCTCGCGGTCAGGGCGCCGCCGATGCCGGTATTGCCGCCGTCGTTGATGCCGGTGGTCAGCGTAACATCCGCGGTGGCGTGGCTGGCCGTGGTGAATTTCACATTGCCGGCAGCGATGAACGCATTGAGATTCGAAATCGAACCCGTCAGGGTGAGCGTCGCCGTGCCACTGCCCGCCACCGTGACGCCACCGCTACTGGTCGCCGCACACGTACCGGAATTTACCGACAAGGTCGCCGTTACGCTGCTACTGCCCGCATCGACATCACCAAAGGAAATGCCGGTCAGTGCGCTCGCAGTGTCTACGATAACGGTGATGGTGGCCGGAACATTTACTGTCGGCGCGTCGTTGACCGCAGTAACCGTAATGACGGAAGCGGCGGTATTGCCCGTCAAACCGGCATCGGCAGCGCTAGTGGAGCCCTGCGCCGAGAACCCGGCGTTGCCGTTGAAGTTGGCGGTGGGGCGGAAATAGACATTGGTCGCGGCACCGGCGGTGGCGATGAAGGCGCCGTTGTTGATCGGCGTGGTAAAACCGGCGTTGCTGTAGAGCGTGCCGCCGGTGATGCCGGTGATCTTGTAGAAGGCCGTGTTGCCGCTGATGGCGATGGCGCCGGAATCGGTGTCTTCGTTGACGGTCGGGCTGGCGACGCCGACGCCCACCGACACCGTGGCCGTCACCACGCTGCCGCCGAGGCCGCTGTCGTTGTTGCTAGTGGAGGCTTGCAGGTTGAAGGCGCCGTCGCTTGCCCCGCTGGGGGTGAATTTCAGGCCGGCATTGGCTTGAGCGTAGGTGATGAAGCTGTTGGCGGCAATCGCCGTGGTGCCGTCGTTCTGGTACAGTGTGCCGTTGGCGATGTTGGTGATCTTGAAGTAGGCCACTTCCGGGCCGTCCGCAGCGTTGCGGCTGATGACAAGGCCACTGGAGGTCTGCGTGGCAGGCGTGGTCGTGGCGGCGGTAATGCTCGGCGTGTCGGCAATCGGCGTCAGGGTGATGGTGGAGGTGGCCGTCGATCCGCCCAGCCCGGCGTCGGCATTCGACTTCGATGCCTGGACGGTGAAGCTGCCGTTGCCGCCGGTGGTGGCGTTACGATTGGCGGTAGGGCGGAAATAGACGTTGGTGGTGGCGCCGGCGGAGGCGATGAAGCTGCCGTCGGTGATCAGTGCGGTAAAGCCGGAGTTGCTGTAGAGTGTGCCGCCGGTGATGCCGGTGATCTTGTAGTAGGTCGTTTCCGCGCCGTCGGCCGCGTTGCGGGTGATGGCGATGGCGCCGGAGTCGGCGTCCTCGTTGATTGTCGGGCTTGCTACGCTGGGGGTGTCGGCGACCGGCGTCAGGGTGATGGTGGAAGTTGCGGTGGCGCCGCCCAGCCCGGCGTCGGAGTTGCTCTTCGATGCCTGAACGGTGAAGCTGCCGTTGCCACCGGTGGTGGAGTTCCGATTGGCGGTGGGGCGGAAATAGACGCTGGTGGTGGCGCCGCCCGAGGCGATGAAGGTGCCGTTGGGGATCTGCGAAGTAAAGCCGGCGTCGCTATAGAGCGTGCCGCCGGTGATGCCGGTGATCTTGTAGTAGGTCGTTTCCGCGCCGTCCGCCGCGTTGCGGGTGAGGGAGATGGCGCCGGAGTCGGTGTCCTCGTTGACTGTCGGGCTCGCCACGCTCGGCGTGTCGGCGACGGGATTCACCGTAATCGTGGAGGTTGCGGTGTTGCCGGTGAGTCCGCCGTCGTTGTTGGTGGTGGAGCCTTGGACCGAGAATCCGGCGCTGCCGTTGAAGTTAGCGGTGGGGCGGAAATAGACGTTCGTAGTTGCGCCAGCGGTGGCGATGAAGTCGCCGTTGGGGATCTGCGAAGTAAAGCCGTTGTCGCTGTACAGCATGCCGCCGGTGATGCCGGTGATCTTGTAGTACGCGGTGATGCCGGTGATGGCAATGGCGCCGGAATCGTTATCCTCGTTGATGGTGGGGCTCGCAACGCCGGCGGCCGACGGCACACCCGATGTCGTTGCCCCGTATGCCGTTTCAGTCGAGCCGCCGTTGCGCGCCTTTACCTGGAAGGTATAGGTGCTGCCGGTGGTGAGACCGGTCACGGTCTTGGTGCCCCAGGTCGCGCCATTCTGCCAGACTGCGCCGGCATTCAGCGTGCCGTCAGCCTGCACATAATAGCCGGTGCTGGTCTCCTGGATGGCGAATTCAGTCCCTGAAGGGTTGCCGTTGACATTGACCGCGACATTCAGCGTGGTGGCGGTTGGAGTGTTGACCGTGGGCATCGCCGGCACGTTGGCCAGGGTCCAGAAGGCAACGCGGGCGCCGTAGCCGGTGCCGTTGGGGCTTGTCGCATATGCCCGGGCGTTGTACTGGGTGTTGACGGAGAGGGAGGTCAACGACGCAGTAAACGCCCCGGTGCCGAAGCTGCCGTTTTCGCTGACATTGGTAACGCCGCCATCGCCTATTACCTGATCACTATTGTTGTACCCCCAGTAAATCACGCCGCGTGCCGTGGCATTGGCACCGCCAGTGGCGGTGATGGTACCGTTGCCGGTGGCCGAAGTGGCGACAACTGCTGATGCAGCCTGGGTGGTGACGGTCGGTGCAGTTACATAGGAAAACTGGTCGGAAGCGCTAGTTGCACTGGCGCCGCCTGCCGTGACCACGGTTATATCCACCGTGCCGACCGAGCCCGCCGGTGAGGTTGCGGTGATCTGAGTGGCAGAGTTGCCGGTATAGCCGGTGGCGTTGGTAGCGCCGAACATGACGGCGGTGGCCGCAGTAAGGTTAGTGCCGGTAATGACTACAGAGGTGCCGCCGGCAGGCGGACCGCTGGCCGGTGAAATGCCGGTGACCGTGGGAGCCGCAATGTAGGTGAACAAACCGGTGCCAGTGCCCGTACCGCCCGGTGTGGCAACAACTACGTCCCTGACGCCCGCCGTTCCAGCCGGGGTTGTGGCGGTGATAGTGCTAGCGTTGACAACCGTTACGCCAGTAACGGCAGCGCCGCCGATGGTCACGGCGGTGGCACCGGTCAAGTTGGTGCCGGTGATGGTCACCGCAGTGCCTCCGACGGCCGGGCCGCTCGTCGGCGAAATTCCAGTGACCGTGGGAGCACACACCCCTGTAGTAAAGGTCAAGTCGCTGCCGTTGGCTGTTCCGCCGCCATTCACCCCCTTGACCCGGAAGTGGTACGTAGTTCCACCGCAGGTCAGACCTGAAATGGCCGCCGAGACAGCCGTGTTGGAAGAACCGGTAACCGGGCTCTGTGTTGCGGTCGCCGAACTGCCGTAGCCGGTGGTGGTGCCGTAATCGAAGGTGACAGTGGTGTTATTCCCGTTGGCGTTGACCGTGCCGTTCAGGGTCGCGCCGGTGGCGGTAATACCGCTTGCCGCATTGCTGGTGACGGTGGGGAGAGGTATGGCCGAAACGTTGGCAACCGTAATGGAGTTGAAATTCAATTCGGCAGGGGCAAAATTACTGGCGGTGGTGAAATGCCAGGTAATCGTAATTTCGGAAACATAGTCGTATCCCGCCGCCGGAAACGGAACGGAAAATGGAAAGGTACTCATAAATTTGCTGACGGTCAAAAACTCTGGGATGCTGACGTTTGAGGCCAAGGAATGGGTAGCTATGGTCGAACCGCCGCTATCTTTAAGCGTTATGGTAAAGGTATCAAGATCACGAAAGCCTCCGGTTCCGGGGGATACGTCGAAATTCATATCCTTCAATGTAAAATGCTTGTTCGTCGTACCACCCTCTGCCTTTATGATAAGAGTTGAAGTGGTGCCAAGAGCAAGTCCGTTCGCATCGCCGGCATATATGCTGGTAAGAGCGCCATAAACGTTATCTCCCAGCGCAAAGGCATTGCTTACCTTGAACTTGTCGCCCTGGGTCTTGAACCCGGCTCCTCCGCTGTCGGCAGCTCCAAGACTGCCGAAATCGTAGGTGCCATCAATCGTACCGTTGGTGACCGCGCCTGCCTGCCCGCACAAAGACACAGCAAACATAATAACAAGTAAAAAAGCGATTGATCGTCCGAACATGATTATATCCTCCTTGGCGACATCTGTGATCTGCGTCGCATTTTACCCGTTTTTATGCTGCTCTGTATGGTTTCAGATGCCGCAGGATGCTGCGACGTCTGGCATAGTCAAATTTTTATGATGTTTTTTAGACACTTCGCTGAATAAAATCATATCCGGGGGAGAGAGCTGCACGCCCTCTCCCCCGCTGCTTCTGTTACCACGTTACACTGCTGGTCATCCCCTTGCGGGATAGTAGCCGGTGAGCGCAATACACACTAATATCGGCAGATAGGGCTGCATGTTGTCATGAGCTATCGGACCCGTTGCTGTTCCCGCCGGCTGAACCGCATCGGCGGCCAGCTGGGCGCCTGCTATAGGTTGCGATTGATACGAGTTTACTGGTGTGGACGTCCTTCCGCCAGTTCCACCATTGGACAGGTAATTATTTGCCGCTGTAGGCTTGTCCGCATTGACATTGGAAACGGCGTTCAGCCCATGGGTGTGAGGCGGAAAGTTGTTTGCCGTCAACGACACCGTGGCGTCCCCGACCACGGCCCCCAGCTCTCTGTAGGTCAGTCCCGGACCGGCGCCGACGTCCATCGGCGCACGCCCCTGCAGGTTCGGCAGACCAAAGGTGGTTCTACCGTCGCCGCCATAGGCTGTGCCTAAAAGGGAATAGAGCGCCGAGTTCTGCACGATCTGCAATATCTGCCCGTTGCATGCCGCCCACCCCATCGGGGCAAAGGTAAAGGCAAAGGGGCGAATCTCTCCTATAAAATTTTCCATACCATGCTCTCCTTATATCAGTTTCTTGTAGGGAATATTCCCGTCAACGCTATGCAGTAGTTGACGACCAGCGAGGGCTGCATATTGCTGTGTGGGGCGGAACCGCCGGATGGAGAGAGCGAACCGGCGGCAAGGGTAGCCGCAGGCGACGCTTTTGCGGTTGCATAGGCAAAATTGGTGGTTCCCGCCACAGTCGCCAGCACATCGTTTTTGGGACTGTTTGACCCGGCAGGACCGGAATTGGCCGCCAAAGCATGGGTGTGTTGCGGCAATTGCGAGGTAGCTGCCAGAGCAACGGATTCCGCTCCTCCCTTCACGCCTTCCCCGTAGCTGGCGCTTGCGTGCAACATGGTCCTCCCCCTCAAGTCGGGCAGTTTGAAGTTTGTTATGCCATCGCCGCCATAGGTTGTGCCGAGCAGGCTGTACAACGCCGAGTTCTGATTGATCGCCAAGGTCTGTCCGTCACAGGTGGCCCAGCCGTTGGGAGCAAACCCAAAACTGAAAAGCCGGATTTCGCCGAGATAAGATTCAGCCATATTTTCCTCCTTATAAATTACTGTCGTTGTGGAAATATGCCGTACAATGCGATGATAAAATTTACGCACTGGCAAGGCATAACATTGGCGTGGGGCTGGGCGGGACTGCCGGCTGACATCCCCACAGCGGCCGGATTCATCAAACTGTCGGCATTCGCCGCGGAATAAAGACTTAAACCGACGCTGTTCCCCAGATAGTTACCGGCCGGGGCGGCGGTCGTGGCGGGCGCACCCACGCTGATCTGATGGTTGTGGGCGGAAATATTCGTTGAATCAAGCGTTACCGTTTCCGTACCTAACGATTGCCCGAGCACCCTGCTGGTCAGATCAGGTCCTTGACCCATGTGGATCGGCAGTCGCCCCCTCAGATCCGGCAGTTTGAAGTTGTTAATTCCATCTCCGCCGTAGGTTGTTCCGATCAGACTGAACAGAACGTCGTACTGACTGATCAACACGGCGCTGCCATCACAGAAGGCCCAGTCCATCGGGGCGAAGGTCCCCCCGAACATCCGTATTTCTCCTACAAAACAATCGCTCATCGCTTTCCTCCTCTTAGTGGGAAAATCAAATCCGCTGCCACACCGCCGCATGACGCGCCGCATTTCCTCCGTTTCACCATTGTGCCGCTCTTCCTGCCGTCATCCCGATGGTTACGCGCTGAAGATCGCCTGGTAATAGATCGCATCCGTTTTCCCGGTGTGGACCGGACCCAGGAAAATCGACAGTTCTCCCATTGCGGGATGTCTCACCGTGTGGGTGTTGTGTCTGAATACGGCATCAGTACCGCCTTTGAAAAGGAGCGAGAAGGCGTCCAGAGTACCGGAACTTTTATCCGTCACTTCCACCAGCTCTATAGTCACCATCCCCATACCCTCGGGACACACTTCAAAAATGCTGTTCAGATGAGGCTCGAAATCTTCTTTTTTCATCACTCCGATCATTACCTTCTCCTTTCGTTGAAACTTTTATGCGCAACTCTGCCCGGGGGAGCACTCCATGAACAATGAAACACCACGATCACCCTCGACACGGAAACCGAGCTGCTTATACAACTCCAGGGCGGGATTATTTCGTTCCACATGGAGAGTCACCGGAATCCCCCTGTCGTTCCCCTCCCGTAAAATCCGCCTCAACAAACCGGCACCGATGCCGCGGCCGCGATACTCGGGGAGCAGAGAAATATCGACGATGCGAATCTCATCCTCTCCCCGATTGACATACAACCGGCCAACGGGAGTATCGCCGAGCATGATGACGTCAAAAGACGGCTGCTCGTAATTCCGCATATACTGGGTGTGCTGCAGATTGAACTGCATCTTCAGAAACTCGTCCCACTGTTCGTTTGTCCAGTCGACCAGTTCCTTCTCTGCGGCGCGAGTGGAGGCGTACAACTGGTAAAGAAACTCCTGGTCGTCATCGGTAATGGGACGCAGGGCTATCACGGGGGCGGCCTCTTTATTGACAGAGTCCAGTCTCCGTTCACGGCGTCGCCGCACGACCTCGGCGATCATTCCGGGATAATCGAAATCATCGGGTACCAGGAGCGGCAGGTTGATGGTGTCGCTAACGCAGCTCCGCACCACCTGCACCCACTCACGGTTGTCGGCGCACGCCTCGGGTCTTTTCGCTGCCAGAGTATGGATAGTCAGCTCCTGGCCCCAGAAATAAATGACGTCGGCCCGCACATTGGCCTGCATGCGGCGAACGTTGTCCAGGGTTTGCGGCTCCTCCAAGCAGCGCCAGATGTCGGCATAGAGGAAATCCACCGTTTCATCCGGCTTCCATTCCATGGCATCGGCCCGAATGATGCGGATTTTGCCCGCGATCTCGGCAGGCAGGCCATCCAGCGCGCCTGATTGGGCGAATAGCTCGATCACCTCGGGATCGCGTTCGATGACGGTCACCCGGCGCACAGCCGGATTAAGGGCGATATTGACTGCCACCCACCCCATGCCGAGCCCCATCACCACCGTGTGACCGACGGCATAGCGGCATCCCAGCTCCTGGCTTTCGATTTCATGAGGCGAAAGGGACATCCATGTTTCCCAGGATCGGCCATCATTGCCTGCGTCCCGCATCAGCACCGGCATGCCCGACACCCCCCAAAGACCGCTGTGATAACCGCGGTCCAGGCAAAAACCGGTACGGGTCAGCTTCCACTTCCCAATGCTGCCGTCTTTATACAAAGGCATGTGCAAATCGCAGGTAAATTGCGCTAAACCCAGTGCTGTCACCAATTGTTGAGCTTGATCGTCGTTGCCGATCCGGCAAGGCATTTGTCCCCCGATTTTCCTTGTTCAAAAGGAGAATTGTATAGGCTGCATCAAGTTTAGTGGAGGTAGTGTCAGGTGTAAGGTGTTCAACTGTCAGGAAGTAAACTCGGCAAGTCAGTTGGTTGGACTACATGGGCTAAACCCATGTAGTCGATGATTTCACATTAAATAGTTAATCCTAATTGAAAGTCAATCATTTTTTGCAGGACAAGCAAGGCAAATGCGCCACCTTGCCGGGCCCAGAGGGCTGTTCAGCCGGGGTGTTCAACCCGTCGAAGTAGGAAATTAACCATGGATCTGCGCCTTCAGGGGCTGATAGCCTTTCTTCGGGGTGCCATCCATCAACAGGATGCCGAATTTCTTCTCCGGGATATCGAATAAGCCACCGATATCTTTAGGCATTTCCGGTGGTTTGCTGTCCTGGTCTTTCAACTCATACCAGTTTATGAACTTCAAGCTTGAACATTGCGGATTTGCATACAGACCGCCAATGGCCCTGTCAATCCAAACCGCCTGCTCGTTATAGGTGTGACCGTTTATGTAGATCGATTTGAGGAGTCCGACGATTGTCGGATTGATATTTGTTTTAAACAGCTCCCTTATCTGATCAGCAGTGGGGATAAGCTTTACTATTCCACTCTTGAACGGTTCAGGAATCAAACTGAGTATCGCATCAAAGACGAATTTAATTATATCGATAATCGGTTGAGCAATACTCATGGTCAACATTAAGGCGAACTGCTCAAGAATCTCCACACTTGGCTTGATTTCTTCATTCATCTCCCAGGTGGTGAAGCCTGTTTCAAGCACTGCAAGGCTTTTACCGTGCCTGGAGATAATAGTGGCGGTATCGTTGAGTGGAGACCAATCCTCATACTGTCGTGGCGACCAGGTGCCCGGATAATGGTCGATACCGTAAATATTGATCCGGTTATTGGGGTTAACTACATGATTCATGTCCACGTAATAATTTATTGCCCTCTTCCATGAAAAGCTGTTTGCATAGAGGTTTTCCATAGCCCCCAGATCGTTTACAGCCTGATTGAGCGTTCTCGAAAGATTTTCATCCAGAATCCCCAGGAAGGCGGCAACGTCTCTGATACCGGTGAGAACATTGACCAGAGTACCGAATGTGGCATCGATAACGGATGTGAAAGCCTCCAGTTCCGTTACCGCGTTTACGAGGAAGTTCAACATCGTCTCCCACGGGTATCCTGCCTCATGCAAGCCCGTCTCGGCGATATGGAACATCAATGGAAAGTTGATCTTCGTGGCAAACTGGTCTTTGGCTCCATTCAGAAATGTAAAAATATTATTCGGTTCGTTCCAGAGCTGATAATACCTGACCTTTCCTTCCATGGCCTTGGCGATTGTCTTGCAGTAGTCCTTGTAATAGAGATAAAAGGCGTTCGGATCGCGCTCGCATACCGTCTTGGCCCACGTGGGTGTCTGGTACAAAATGCAGATGACCTCGATGCCGTGCTTGCCGGCAGCCTCAACATAACTGCGGCAAAACTCGATAACCAGCTTGTTGAACTTTGTGTCCGCAGGGTCTGGCTGCTCGGGTTGCACAAGCTTCCATGGAAAGTCCGTGCGGACAAATGTTCCGCCGAGATCCCGAATGGCGGCAAACGCCTTGTCTGCAACTACTAATGCAGCATCCAGTTTTTCCTTGCTCGGCTTCGGATCGTCGTCATCAAGTCCGACATCATGAAAGTGGACATTAAATGACCATGGGTACCTGGTTGCCATAATTAAATCCTCCATATTTTTTAATGTGAATAGTCAGAGGAGATAGCACACAGCATGCCGGATAGCTCCTGAAATCCAGGTTCAAACCGGGATAAAGATTCAATGAATCAAATTTTATATTTGCGCAGATACGGCATTTTTTAATGTTTTGCTAACCAATTGATACTAAAGAGGTAAAATGATGTGATGTCCTGATTAAAGAGAAGCAGTATGACGGGTGGGTGAAAAAAGATGGAGCTAAAGCCGGGGACTTGCAGCAAGGAATTAGCGCGAAATATGGTTGTTGCGTGATAGTTCTGTCACACGGGTTGCGGCTTGTGTGACAGGCCTGTCACGTGGCGACAAGCTCAGACGACAGGGTCATTCATCATCTTCGGAAATCACGTCCGGAAACCGGAGATCGCGCATCTTTTTCCAGAGAGTTCTTCTGCAGATCCCCAGTCTCTCGGCAGCCACAGCCTTTCTTCCCCCAGCCTCAGCCAGCGCTTTCTCGATCAGGTTCCGCTCGAAGCTCCTCACCTGCTCGGTTAAAAAAGCCGGCTCCGCCATGGACTGATCTCCGTCTCCCGCCTCCCCAATTTCCGCCGGGAGATGAAGGAGGGTTATCAAGCCGTCCGTACAGAGGGTGACCGCCATCTCAACGGCATGCTTCAGCTCCCTGATGTTTCCCGGGAAGTCATGGTGCGAGAGCGCGGCCATGGCCGAGGGTGACAGGCTGAGGCCGGTCTTTCCCGAGCGCTTGCTGAATTCGTCAAGAAAGTGGCGAGCGAGAATGGGAATATCCTCCCGACGCTCCCTGAGCGGAGGTACGTACAGCGGAAGCACGTTGATCCGGTAATAGAGATCCTCCCTGAAAGTACCCGCCTTGACAGACTCCTTCAGGTTCTTCGCCGTGGCATATATAAAGCGTACATCCACGCTCACGACCTCATTGCTCCCCAGGCGGTCAACCTTCCGCTCCTCGATCACCCGCAAGAGCTTTGCCTGGATCAGCAGCGGCATGTCGCCGATCTCATCGAACAGCACAGTGCCGCCTTGCGCAGCCTCTATCTTTCCTTTTCTTCTCTGGGACGCGCCGGTGAATGCCCCTTTCTCATAGCCGAACAGTTCGGACTCGAAAAGCGTCTCCGGCACCGCAGCGCAGTTGATCTTCACGAAAGGCTTGTCCCTTCTTGCGCTCAGGGAACAGAGGGCATTGGCCACCAGCTCCTTGCCGCTGCCGGTTTCGCCGAGGATCAGCACCGAGGCGTCGGAGCCGGAAATTATGCGAATGGTGTCGCAGAGTTTCACGATTGGCGGGCTGTCACCCACGATGTTCTCGAATTGCCTTTTCTCCCGGATCTCCTCCCTGAGCATGAGATTTTCCTGCTCAAGCCTGCATTGGGCCGTGAACTTCTCGATGACGATCAGGAACTCGTCCGGGTCGAACGGCTTGGAAATGTAATCGAACGCCCCTTGGCGCATCGCCTCCACAGCGATCTTCACATTCCCGAAAGCGGTCATGACGATGACTCCGGTTTTAGGAGAGAGATCCTTCACGGCCTTGAGGACATCCATGCCATTCCCGTCGGGCATGACCAGGTCGGTAATGACAAGATCGTGGAGCTCTTTTTGAAAAAGCGCGATCCCCTCAGGCGCGTTCGTTGCGGAAGAGGCCATATGTCCCGCCTGTTTCAACGCATTGCACAGGCCGAGACGAATGGTCGGTTCATCTTCGATGACAAGAATGTTCATAAGGATGTTGGAGCCTACAATTTTCATGCCGTTTCAGCCCTCCAATGGCAAGTGGATGGAACAGGTGGTTCCCGCTCCTTGTGTGCTGGCCACATTTATCCGGCCGCCATGGGCGTCCACGATATTCTTGCTCAGGGATAGGCCGAGTCCCGTCCCTTTTCCGGCGTCCTTCGTGGTGAAGAACGGCTCGAATATCCGCGGTAGAACCTCCGGCGCTATCCCCTCCCCTGTGTCGTTCACGGAGACCATGCACCATCCTCCCTCCTTCGCGCTTCTGATGCTGAGCGTGCCTCCCCCCTGCATGGCTTGGGAGGCATTGAGGACCAGGTTGACCAGCACCTGTCCCATCTTGTTTTCGTCCAGGCTCAGCCGGGGGAGCTCGGGGGCAAGGCTCGTCACGACCTCGATATTCGCCTTTGCCAGTTGATACTTGCACAGAAGCAGCACGTCGTGGATAAGGGCATTAATATCGGCGGCTTTCTTTTCCATCGACGACATGCGGGAGAAATTCAGCAGATGGGCCACTGTATTCTGAATCTTGACCAGGCCGGTATCCACAGCCTTGATGAGCTCCTCCCTTTCGGGGTCCCCCTCCTTCGACTTTATTATCCCCCGGAAACAAAGAATGACCCCCGCCAGCGGATTATTCACCTCATGGGCCACACCGGCCGCCATCTCGCCGATAAGCGCCCGGCTGCCGGCCCTGACCGCCTCGGCCTCGGCCTTTTCCTTTTCCCTCCTCATGACGCTCACCCTGTCGGCCAGGGCCAGGGAAAGCAGCACCACATCGAGCACCGAACCGACCAGCATGCCGTACCAGGAAAAAAAGTTGTAACGGCGCGCCAAAGTGTTGTCGATGACGAATGCGCAAACGCTCGTATAAAGACAGGCCCGTGCCGCCAGGTAATACCGCGCCGGCTTGTATCCCCTGAAATAGCAGACGATGCCGGTAATCGCCGCAAGAAGTGGCGTTAGAAGCGTATTGATGTCCAGGATGATCAGACTTGGCAGAACAGGGAGGATGAATATTACGGGAAGCAGAAGAAGATCCGCTGTGATTAGTATCTTCAGTAACCTGTCCATCTGCGGCGCATACTGGTCTGCCTTTAAAAATCGCCGGGAAAAAAGGAGCGACGCCAGGGTTGGAAGCACTATGAACAGACGCATGACATAGTGGTCTAAAATCTGGGAGTCCGGAAACAGGAACTGCCTGCTGAAGCCGTGAAGCGTCATCTGCAGTACTGAAAAAGTAACGGCGTACAGGACATAATACAGGTAGACCCGGTCTCTGATGAAGATGTAGAGGTAGAGGTTGTAGAGCGCCATAGCCAGCATAGCGCCGAAATAGAGGCCGAAGCCGAGAAGCTGAACCGTCTCTTTCCTGAGGAACCCTTCACGGGAGTGTATGGCGAGAGGAAATGCGGCAAGGCTCCCCACCGACGCCCTGATGTAGCAAGTCTCAGTCCCGGAGATGTCGGGCAGCAAAAAGAGCGGGTTTCTGTGGGGAAGCTCTTTTGATGAAAATGCTCTTCCGTCGCCGAGTATCACCTCGAACGAACCGTTATTCCCCGGAAAGAAGAGGTCGAATGAACGCATGAGCGGGAACCCCTGTTCTAGTACCCATTCACGGCGCATCGTACTCTGGTCTTCGATCCTGAATCGAAACCAGATTATGGTGTCTTTCAAACCGAAATTCGGGATATCCCTGTCGCATGGGACAAATTTTCCCGACATCACCGGAGAAGAGACATCACCGATCGTCAAAGAGCCGGACCGGTCTTCAAGATACTCCACATGGCGCCCCATGGAATAGCAATCAATGCCGTCATGCAGGATAATAGCGTCAGTGGCATGGGAACGGGCCGGGACAATGGAAAGGGAAATTGTGAAGATAAGCAGGCAAAGAAACAGGGGACGAAAATAAACGAAAGGGAAAGGGTGTCGGTTGACCGCAAATGAATTGAATAAACTGAGCAGTTCGGCCATGGGGTCCTTTTCTTTCGACAGGGAATGGCCGCAATCTTACAATAAATATTGGATCATTAGAAAGAATAATTATAAACAAAACAGTCAACCACAGGACACAGAGTCCTCTTGCGCACCATTGGGCAGGTTTGAAGGGTTAGAGCTCATACCGACGCCGGGATTGATATCCTTCACCTGTACCGTCCCAGTCCCAGTGCCGTCACTTTTCCAGACGCCGTTCACGTTGACCACCGAATTTCCCATCATCGGTTCCATCGAAGGTCCCGTGCCGGGAAAGATTTGCTTCAGCATCATTGTCCCAGCCGTTGTGCCATCGCTTTTCCAGGGTTCCATACCGTTTACACCGGAGGCGGTGAAGTAGAGAACACCGCCCACGTCAGTCAGGTATTGCGGAAAAGAACTACCGATGGGGTTGATATCCTTCACCAGCACCGTGCCCGCCTCCGTGCCGTCGCTCTTCCAGAGCTCCTGGCCATGCACTCGGTCGTTGGCGCTGAAAAAGGTAACGCCCCCCACCGCGACGAAGCCGTTCGTGTTCGACGAGGCACCGAGTTTCGAGGCATTGATGTCCTTGACCATGACCGGCTGGGGGACCGTCGCGGTATCCGGTGATGCGGCCACATCTGCTGCAACCGCCTGGCCGTGGGAAAAGAGCGCCAACATCATCATGGTGAGCACAATTCCAATTACGATACGGCTTGCCCGGGCATGCTTCACTGCATTGGTGATTGCTTCCTGGGCAATGCGGAACAGTTGGGTCACACCGGCATTTGAGCAATTTACGCAGCCGCGTTCCTGGCTGAACTCAATGGCAATTCCGCTGGACTCGGCCAGGCGCCGGGTCAATTCTTCCAGGGAGGGACTGATCCCGTGGGGATCATGTTCCACAGGCCAAAGTCCACGTGAAAGGTCATAGGCATGGTTGACCGATTCTTCAAGCAGTGACGAAAGTTGTGTCATTTCCGGCTGTTGCCGGCCTGCACCCGCCAGTTTCCGCTCCAGCAGGGGAAAATGCAGCCTAGCCCCGGTCAACTGCTGGCAGAGCCCGTCATGTAGATCGTGACTGATGCGTCGGCGTTCATCCTCGCTGACATTGACGATCTCACGTTCCAGCCTGGTCCTTTCAGCTATTTCCTCTTCCAGGGCCAGATTCTTATCCGACAGTTCGCCGGACAACTGTTCTATCGCGGAGAAGGCCTTGGAAAAGCGTAAAGACAAGGCAACTGCCTGAAATAGAATGAAGACGAACATGCCTATGTGGGTCAGATAAACCGAACGTAACAACTGCAAATCGTAGAGCATGTCATTTATGCCGGCAAGCCCCAGAACGATGAAGCCCGAGAGAATAAAGGAAGCCCCTTCCCGCCCCCTGTGCATTGCCCTGGAAAGCATGGCAATGGAGTACAGAATCATTACTATTGAAACGAGATAATATATGGGAATGGCGGTGGTGAATGACATGGTCGAGACAGCAAGCCCCATAACCACAAAGACGGAAGCCAAACCCCATGCTGCGTGCTGGAGGCGGCGTGAGAACTCCTTGGGATACAGCGTGCGGAGAAAACTGTAGCCAACGGGAACCGAAATCACAAAACAGAAAAGGTCAATCCGATTCAAAAACCGGACAGGGATATTTCCAAGGAAAAGATGCACAATCCAACCGTTCGAGTTGGAGGTAAATGAGTATGCCATCCATAAGAGGCAGTAAATACCGAAATAAAGAGGCGCTATATTCTTTCTGCGGAAACAGAACAGGACGATATGGTAGATCCCCATCACCATCAGGCTGCCGATACAAAACAGGGCCAGTCCCCACGCCCTCAGCTGTGCCGCCTCCAGCTTGTCTGCCGGCCCAAGTTTTATGGAGGAAACAACGCCGCCTTCACGATAGTGATGATTGGATATCTGCAGCACCAGCTCGACAGGCTGGTCTCCAATGTATAGCCTGGGCTGCTGGATGGATTGGTTGGGAGTCTCTTCGGGGGCATCCATGCCGACCACACCGCTTTCGACAAGAAGTTTGCCGTTTGCCCAGAGCCTGTAGGCGGAATTCACATCATCAAGATGCAGCGCCAGCTCTCGTTTTCCCGATCCAGGCAGAATCCGCAGCCGGAAGGTGGCGAATCCCTTTCCTCCCAGTTTTTTATCATTGAGTTTAAAGCCGTTCCAGGCATCGGGAAGTGTAAGAAAGGCGGTAGCAACAGGGACCTGCGCCTCACGGAAATCCTCCGGCGACAACAGTTGATTCCAGTAGAACTCCCATTCACCGTCGAGACGGACAGGATCAAAGCGCATCATATCCAATTTGGAAAGATCGATTACGCCTTGCCGGGCAAGCAGTGCCGCATCTTTATTACCGCTGCACCCCCAACTGATGGGAATCAGCATGATCAGCACAACCAGCAGTATTTGCTTCAGGTTTTTCACGGTCATAAGTTGTGGGAATATGAGGTAAACTGAGGAAGGGCGCCCACCGCCCGCCCGAACTAACACCACTTCATGAAAAAATTCAGCGGTTGCATCTTCGCACGGAGCGGCAGCAAAATCAATAAATAGCTCTAATATTTATATTTATTTACTCAGCTGGTTTCGTCCCTTGCTCTTGGCCCGGTAGAGGGCCTTGTCCGCCGCCCTGAGTACCTCATCGGCGCTTCTAAGGCTGTCGCTGCTCTCGGCAACCCCGGAAGTATTCAGGTAAAAACGGGTCTGCTTATCAAAACGCAGACCCTTTTGCTCTTCCAACGATTGACCCTGCTAAACTTACTCACCGGCAGCGAACGGGCTGTCGGCGACAGCCATCAATGCACAGGTCGGGGTGTGGTGAGCAGTTACGAATATATGCTACTCCACATGCCTTCATACGTCGGGAAAGGATTACAGTTCGGTTTAAAAAACGCAGGAGCAATTATGATATCCGCGCCCATATCCCCACAAAAAATCAAATCAATTTTAGGTTTTATGTTCTTCAGGAGAAATGATTTACAAAAACTTTGATCTCCAACACCCAAATCCAAAAACGTCGCATTTAACAGCGACATAACAAACGAGATGCAATTCGTGCGATCCACCAAGTATGGAACACAGGCTAGTCTAACATTGTAATTATTAACGTAATTATTAAAACACCCCATGAGCGCTTTAACAAATTCATCTCCGCTCACCATGTGACCGTTACTGCCGGCAAGGGTATTATATTCCGTTATCTCATGGATCGATGATCCTGGTTCTTCTGACCACGTTTCGCCCGGGGTAGTGCGTAATTGCGCACCCACTGCTTGGGTGTTGGTCTGCTGCAAACGGTTGAAATTGTCTGGGTCGCTAAAATTAGGCTGGAGCCCGTTGGGCAAACTGCCGTCTATGCTGATATGACCAGGAGGAAACGTATTGTTAAACAGACCAGCGTTGTTCGCGTCAAATGTTGTTACCCACCAGTTCCAACAAGAATCACCGAGGCATTGCGCCGGCAGGGCCGGTGTTTCCGGTTTTTCCAACGTGAGTGAGGCATAGTATAAATCCATATCAATCCAGGTTTTTGGTGGATGTACAGCGCTATGGAGATCATTGGGATCATCATCATATTTTAGTACGAGAAAAAGATGCATATATCTTTCACAAACATACACCCGAACACCCTGTGACATTTCCATTCCTCCTTAATTATGGTGGTTACTTGTAAGCGCCAGTTGCGTAATCATAAGGATAACCATTGACGGTCAGCGTGCCGGTTGTCGTACCCGAGGTATTTACCATGTTCGAAAGCATGCTGCTTATGACACTGCCGGTGCCGGTCAGGGAGCCGGTCGCAGTCCAGCCGGAAGGGCTTGTGATAAGCGCTGTCTGACTGCCGCTGACGATATAAGGGCCCGCGACAAAGTTATCCATGGTGTAAACGACGGTGACGGGAAATGTTGTTACTGCCGTCGGAGTAACGTGAACCGACAGCGTCCCGCCGGGATACCAGTGGGTTTTTGTGGTAGCAGTTGCTATATCGTTGTTTACGTCGGTGCTGCACAAATAATTCACGTTATCGTTGACGGTGTCATAGGCTGCTTTTACCGTGGCTGCATTCGGTTTACTATTTACCGCGCGAACAGGCCAGACATAAAGGTAGATGCTCTTAGGAAAGCCGGAGGTTATGTCGCCAGTACCCATATCCGTGCCCCAAACGTAGGTGTTATCGACTGCGGAACTGCTGGACGACCAATATAAGCCCAACTGGACGCCCGTAAAGGGGTGGCCAGCGGGCAGCGCCGGATCGTGGTGTCCGATATCCACCAGACTTTGCAGCTCGGTACTGTTCGGCAAGCGCCATTGGCCGGCGGTGGAGCCGTCACTAAGGCCACAGGCTCCGGAAGCCAGGTTATTGCTCCAGGTCAGGGCATCAGCCCAGGTGAGATAGCCATCCGCCCTGTTTATGCCGCCAACGGTATCGGTGCAGGTGGCGTTTTTCAGCCATACCAGCCCGGTCAGGTTGTCGGTAACCGTGCCGTCGGCATTGTCGGCAAAGCGCGGGGATGGCGCAACAGCTCCTTTTTGCAGGGCGCCGTCGTCACCGGCGGCATAGCTGGTGGTCTGACCGGTTTTGGGAAGCTGGATCGTACCGGTTGTGGCAGCAAAAGCCACTGCTGCAATGGTCAGACACACCAGGCCGAGTGCGGTAATCAATTTGTTCATATCTGTTCCTCCGGTTTGTATGGTGCTACTTTCGCTGTGCGGCGACACGCATTTCACTCCCCAGGGTATATTTCACCTGCCGTGGGAAGCCACGTACCCTGTTCTCCGGATGCGCCGCCCGCTTCATGGCGCTGCGCGAGATGGGCAGATGGCCATAACGAGCCATGCATCACCAAATACCCCAACAAGCTACTGTCCCGCGCGAACCGGCCACACATAATTGACTATCATCTTAGAGCCGATGCCACCGCTGGCCATCATGCCGCCATAGACCGGTTCCATGACCCAGGCGATGCTGCTATCGACCGCGCTGCTGCTGGACGACCAGTAGTAGCGCGACCCCTGGACGCCCGTAAAAGGGTGGCCAGACGGAAGCGCCGGGCTGTATTGGGAGCGATCCACCAGACTCTGCAACTCCTTGTAATTGGGCAAACGCCATTGACCCGTGGTGGAACCGTCGCTGAGGCCGCAGACTCCGGCAGCCAGGAAGTTGCACCAGGCCATGGCATCATACCAGGTGAGATAACCACTGGCCTTGGTTACGCCAGCAGTATCGGTGCAGTTGGCATTTTTCAGCCATACCAGCCCGGTCAGGTTGTCGGTAACCGTGCCGTCCGAGTTGTCGGTAAAGCGCGGGCTGGGCCAGGCAACCCCTTTCTGCAAAGCGCCGTCATCACCAGCAGCCTGGCTGACCGTTTGACCGGTTTTGGGAAGCTGGATCGTGGGCGTTGTCGCATGCGCCTCGACGGTATACCCCGAATCACCGGCGCTGTTTGTTGCCCGGACCCGGTAGTAGTAGGTAGTTGCCGCCGTCAAGCCGGTATCGGCATAGCTGACGGCATTGGCGGCCACCGTGCCGATCTGTGCGTAGGTCCCGCCGGAACCTGTTTTGCGTTCGATTTTGAAACCGGTTTCAGTGACGCTGGCATCGGTCCAGGCAAGGTTGATCTGCGAGATGGAAACCGCCGTTGCCGTCAGGCCGGAAGGGGCATCCGGCGCGGCAAGCGGAAGCATGGTAATGGTTCCCGCGTCGGTGGTCTGGCCTTGCTGTACGGTTATATTGCCAACCGCGCCTTCATATAACACGGCCCCCGAGCTGTCCAGCCCCCGGACTGTCACCGTCCGGCTGCCGCCGACAGGAACACCGCTGATAGATCCGGTACCGGCGGAAACGGCAAAGTCCTGCTGCATGGTGGTCATGCCGCTGCCGGAAATAATGATCCTGACCGTCACCACACCGGCAGGAGCCGCAGGCAATGCTGCGACGCCCTTGACCGCGACTTTACTGGTACGCCAGGCGAGTTTTGCCGCAATGGAGCCGGTGCCGTTTGCCGATGTGCCGCTGCATCCGCTGACCAGGACCAGAAGCATGATGATGACAAGATGTTTGAGTGTCTGCGTATTAAATAGTGTCATGTCGTTATCCCCTTACCAAGTGACTGTTATAGTGCCGGTGGCTGCCGTGAAATTGTTGCCGGTCGAGTCAGCGCCGCTGACAGTTACAGAGGCGCTGGCCGGAGTGAACAGATACCCGCTCAGTGTCGGAGTGACCGTATGGCTGCCGTTTTGCGCCCCGGCAAAGGTGTATGCGCCGGTTGCATCGGTCGTGGTGTTTGCGGCGCCGCTACCGGTGAGCGCCACCGCGACACCGGCGAGACCGGAACCGTTCAGGGTCACCAGGCCGGAAATTGAGTAGGTAGGTGACGGCAGCGCTGTTGCGGTAAAATTCGTGCCGGTTACGTTGGCGCTGCTTATGGTGACGGACTGGCCGGCCGACAGGGTATAGCCGGTCTTGGCCGCGGTCACCGTGTAGCTGCCGCTGGCAAGGCCGCTGATGGTATACGCGCCATTTCCGTCGGTTACGACCGGAGTCGCCCCGGTGGCGCTGATGGTGACGCCGGAAAGAGCGGCGCTGCCGACGGTTATGGTGCCGGAGAGCGTGTAGGTGGCATCAGCAGCAGTGAAATTCTGGCCGGTGGCATCGGCATTGTTTACCGTTACCGAACGATTGACGGGCGTAAAATTGTATCCGGTCATCGACGGGGTTACGGTGTAGCTGCCGTTATGTACGCTGAAGCTGTAATTGCCGCTGGTATCGGTGGTGGTTGTGGCGGCGCTTGTTCCGGAGAGCGTGACGGTTGCGCCCGACAAGGCTGCGCCGTTTGCGGTGACGCTGCCGGAGATGCTGTAGGTGTCGGCAATGGCGATAAAGTTTTTGCCGGTAACGTCGGCATTGGCAACGGTTACGGATTGGGTGGCAGGGGTGAAACCATAGCCGATTTTTGTCGGGGTTACGGTGTAGCTGGCGTTATGCAGTACAGTAAAGCTATAGTTGCCGCTTGCGTCGGTGGTGGTTGTGCCGCTGCCTGATCCAGACAATGTTACGGTGACGCCGGACAGGGCCGAGCCGCCGGCGGTTATAGTGCCGGAGAGCGTGTAGGTTGCATCGGCGGCAGTGAAGTTCTGGCCGGTGGCATCGGCGTTGTTTACCGTTACCGCACGATTGGCTGGCGTAAAATTGTATCCGGTCATTGACGGGGTTACGGTGTAGCTGCCGTTATGTACGCTGAAGCTGTAATTGCCGCTTGTATCGGTGGTTGTGGTTGCTGCACTTGTTCCGGAGAGCGTGACGGTTGCGCCCGACAAGGCGGCGCCGCCCGATGTCAGGGTGCCGGAGATGGTGTAGCTCGCGGAAGCGGCTATGAAGTTCTGGCCGGTGACATCGGCATTATCAACTGCCACTGCAAGGGAGGCCGGGGTAAGGACATAGCCTGTTTTTACGGCGGTGATGGTATAACTGCCGTCAGAAACGGAGAAGTTGTACGTTCCGTTTGCGTCCGTGGTGGCGGTGGTGGATGAGGTGCCGGACAGGGAGGTGCCGTTCAGTGTTACGGTGGCCCCTTCGAGCGCAATACCGGCAAAGGTCACGCTGCCGGATATGGTGTAGTTTGCCGGTATGGCGGTGAAGTTTTGCCCGGTAACATCAGTATTTGTGACTGACGTCGAAAGACTGGCCGGAGTAACGACATAGCCCGCTTTTGCGGCGGTTACCTGATAGGTGCCGTTATTGACGCCGGTAAAGCTGTAGGCGCCGTCTGAACCGGTGGTTGCGGTGCCGGATGCAGTGCCGCTAAATGTTATGGTGGCTCCGGACAGGGCCGCGCCGTTTGCCGTGACCGTGCCGGAGACGGTACGGGAACCGTTACCGACACTGGTGCTGCTGCCGCCGCAGGCGGTCAGACAGAAAAGACAAAATAAAAGTACGACGTTTTTCATGAAACCCTCCAATCGGATATCTTTATGTATCGAGTGATGTATTCGCAGAGAAGCTTGAACAAGCTTAATTGTGTATAATATACAAGAGGATGAACAGCGTGTATGCAGGGGGATTTACAGTATTTTTGTGGGGGAATTTGCGGTCAGAGGTGGTGAAACGGGGGAAGTATAACTACTACTGTTTGATCCGGATAGCCAGGCGGCGGAGTTCTTTCATGCCGTCAAGCCCCAGTTTTTCGATGATCCGGCCAAGGTAGGATTCCACCGTCCTGACGCTGATGCCGAAGGCGGCGGCCATATCGATATTGGTTTCCCCCTGCCCCAGCAGGGAGACAATCTGGCGTTCCCGCTCGCTGAGGGCATCCAGTGAAGATTCCTGAGTCCGCCCTGCGGGCGACGGCAGGGCAACATCGACGGCGGCCAGCGCGTTTCTCATGTTGTTGACAACCGACTCCAACTGCTGCTGATAGCGCCGTTTTTCATCGGTGGCGGCTTTGTGTTCAAGCGCGGCGGCTGCGCTCTTGAGCAACTGTTCTTTTTCGATCGGCTTGCACAGATAGTCGAAGGCGGCGTTACGCACCGCTTCGGCCGCGGTCGCCACCTCGGGGGAACCGGTAATAATCACCACCGGAGTGTCTATGTTGATCTCCCGTGCCTCCCGCAGCAAATCCATACCGGTCAGCCTGCCGCGCAGATTTATGTCGAGGAACACAGCGCCGTAGCCGCCGCTGGTCAACAGTTCTCTGCCACCGGCATAATCGTCCGCCAAATCGACCGCATAGCCTGCTCCGCCGAGCAGCCGCTGAAACGCTGCGGCCAAGTGTTCGTCGTCTTCGATTATCAGTATTCTTGTGTCCATATATCCGGGCCTCCTGATGTTCAAAAACACCTCTCGAACCTACATCTCCCCCTCCCTAGCCTTCCCCGCTGGGGGAGGGAATTAAAGCCTCCACCCAGGGGGAGGAGGTTGGAGGGGGGGAGCTAATTCAAAACTGCCGGAAGGTCAATACTCACTCTGGCGTACTCCCCCGTCTGACTTTCGATGCGCAGGAATCCGCCATGTTCATCGATAATCCGCCGGCTGATGCTGAGACCAAGGCCGGTGCCGGTTTTTCTGGTCGTGACGAATGACTCCTTGACGCGATCGATCAGCCCCGCCGCGATGCCGATGCCGTTGTCAAGAAAAGCCACCCGCACGAATGGCCGGCCTTGTATTGTCAGTTCGGCGGCGGCAATTTCAAGACTCTTCATGTCACGGGCCTCCCCATGTTTCTCGTCCAGCGCATGCATGGCGTTGGTCAGGATATTGAGAAACACCTGTTCGATTTGCTGCGGATGCACCAGAACATCAGCCAGGTCGGGAGGGACCTGCACGATTACATTGATATTTTCCCGGCGAAGTTTGGCGCCCATCATATCCAGCGTCCCTTGCAGCATCTCCCCTACGGCAAATGGAACTTTTTCCGCATCGGACTGACGCGCAAAGAAGAGCAGACTCTTGACAATGGTCGCAATCCGGCGCCCCTGCTTTTTGATGATATCGATATCGCGCGCCATCCCCTCCCTCTCTTCATTCTCCAGGACAAGATCGGCCGAGATGATAATGGTATTCACCGGTGTATTGATTTCATGCGCCACGCCGGCCGCAAGCTCGCCGAGCGAAGCCAGGTGGCTCGATCTGATCGCGTCCGCCTGCGCCTCTTCTTTTTCACGCCGCATGATATTAATACGGTCGGCAAGGGCAAAGGAAAGAAGCAACACTTCAAAAATAGAACCGATCTGCATGCCGGAAGAGGTCAGCAGATTCATGGGCAGGATGTTATGCATGCCGAGCACAACAGTGAATAGACCTAGAACGCGGAAGATGCGCGCGCCGACATAATAGCGGGCCGGATGATACCCTCTGCGGAGGCAGACTACTCCCGCGATCATGCCGGTGACGGACGTACAGGGCGCAAAAACGGACATGGCGTGCTTCCACACCTCCGGAGATACGACAAAAATTGTTGGAATGGACAGGAGGGCCACAAGCATCCATATCTTGATTATTCGGTCGATGAAGGGAGCATTGCGTTCGGTCGCAAGAAAATTGCGGCAAAATACCAGACCGGCGAGAATCACCGGCGCAGCGAATATACCGGCATAGTTGTTGATTAACGGCATCTCGCCGCTGACGAAATCTATTAGAAACCCCTTTACCAGGAACATGTACAGGGTAAAGAAGAAGATTTCGAGGATATAGTAGAGATAGTTTCGGTCGCGCAGGGAAAGAAAGATAAAAAAGTTGTAGGCGATCATCACCATCATGGCCCCGAAGTAGCAGCCGTCAATCAGCCCCCTCCGGTTGTCCATGCGGCTGAATGCCTCCGGGGACCAGAGCGTTAACGGCACTATCGTCCTCCCTCCGGCATCTATCCTCAGGTAGTAGGTAGTGCCAGCAGGGCCATCGATGAAAACGGGGAACACGGGATTTCTGTGCCGGAATTTCCGGATGCTCATCAACCGCATGTCTCCGGCCTGCATGAGGTCAAAGCCCCCCCATGCGCTTGGGACATAGAGGTCGAGGTAATCCATGTGCGGGAAATCCAATTCGAGCAGCCAGCGTTTTTCCGCAGCCGCGTCATTTCCTATCGTAAACCTCACCCAGTAGACGCTGGTCTTCATCCCAAAGTTCGGGACCGCCCTCCTGTCCGGCCTGAACAGCTTGGCCGTCGCGGGAGAACTCACATCCGTAATCGTCAACTTCCCCGTTTTGTCTTCGAGGATGTCGAGATGCCCGGAGAGCGAGGCCGATTCGGTATTGTTGTGGAGGACGACAGGGCTTGAAGCCCCCGCGCAAGGAAATGCGGGGCAGAGAAGAAGGAAAAACAGGAAAAAGGCTGGAATGACTCTTACGGTAAACATGGCATGCTCTTTATTGGAAGATGCGACAAAAATACAGGTCCAAAAGACAACTTTCCGCTTAAAAAATTAGTTGAACCAATCCGCTTCGCGGTAGCTTTAAAGGCCTGTATTTACCCGTCTGAACCAGCACCACTTCATGAAAAAATTCAGCGGTTGCATCTTCGCACGGAGCGGCAGCAAAATCAATAAATAGCTCTAATATTTATATTTATTTGCTCAGTTGGTTTCGTCCCTTGCTCTTTGCCCGGTAGAGGGCCTTGTCCGCCGCCTTGAGTACCTCTTCGGCGCTTCTCAGGCTATCGCTGCTCTCGGCAACGCCGATGCTGATGGTCACCGACACGGACTTGTCGCCACGTTCGGAGGCGCGCCGCTTTTTCCCCTCTTTCGCTTCTTTGGGACGGTCGTTGCCTCGCAGCACAAGCTGATAAGCGGCAATGTTCTTTCGCACCTCTTCCAGAAAGGGAATGGACTCGGCCATCTTTTTGCGCGGCATGAGGATGGTGAATTCCTCGCCGCCGTAACGGAACGCCTTGCCTCCCCCCTTGACCGCCGCCATCTTCTTCGCCACCATCTTCAACACCTGGTCCCCGACATCGTGACCGTAACTATCGTTGAAGCTCTTGAAATGATCGACGTCGAGCATGGCGATCACGTACTGCCTCCCCACACCCAACATCTGCTCGTTCAGGGCGCGCCGCGACGGCAACCCGGTCAGATCGTCGCGATAAGCCATGTTGTGAGAGTCCTGGAGGACGCTTACGGCCAGTATCAGTGCTGCTGCGGAGATGAAAACAAGGGGGACATCCGTGCTCGTCAACCAGTTGCAGGCAACGGCAACGGCAACCAGAGAACCGAGGAGGCCGCTGTCGATGGGGGATTGCCTGATAAACGCACGGATAAAGATGAGGAGAACGCCCGCAACAATCAGGAGCAAAGCCGGCTGGGGAAGTGTCAGACCGGAAAGGAAGGAGAAGTGGAGGAATTTCCCGGATAAAAAAAGCGGCAGATCGCTGTAGTCGTGCTGATACCTGATGATCCAGGCGACCATTGCCGCTTGCAAAGCCAGGAAGATAAAGCGCATCCGGCCGGAGACGGTCATCACCCCCCGTTCGCGGATGAAGGAGAAGAGGGTGATATTGACGGGAAGGAGCAGGCAGAGCGCCTGAAACACCACCTGGGGAGCAAAACCGTTTATGCCGTTTTGCAGGTAGGTGCGAAAACTCCAGTAAAAAATCCCCTGGAGAAGCAGGATGAAGAAAACCCGGCCGCGGCCGAAGGCGAAACTCAGAGACATCCCGACAACGATAACCAGATAGGGGGAAGACAACGCGAGCTCCCGACGGGCGGGAGGCAGGGCGGCAATGTGGGGAAGCGACAGGTAGGCCGCCACGAGCAACATGGCAGGCAGCGCAAAGATTGTCAGTTTCTTGAGAACAGCGCCTTTCACCGGTCGCGCATCTCCTTCCATGCTTAACTGAAACACAGGTTCAATATACCTTCGAACGTGGGCGTGTCAACACGATTAATCTAAAAAACGGCTGTTGGCGCTGCTCCGGCATAGTGAATTGCCTGCAATTCGTTGTCACACCTGGCGGAATGAGCCAGGTAGCTACGGGATTAGCGCACCGGAAGCGAGTAGGAGGGACGGCAAGTGCCGAATCCGGCCAATATGGCGTTGAGAATGGAAAGAGAAGATCAACGGCCATGGAAAGCCGTTGCAGAAGGGATAAATCGCTGTGACTGGAGGAGCGAATCGCCTAACCGGATTTCTCAATGGAGAATAGCGGCTCGCTGATCAGCTCACCGCGGCAGACCGGGCATCTCCCCGGCTTTTTCAGACGCTCCCTCTTCCTGAAGACAAACCCGCATTTCCTGCATACGGCCGGCGTGATCAGGAGGTGCAGGTCCCTCTTGTGCAGCTGGATATGCTCAAGATGGCCGTAAACCTCTTTTTCAGCGATGCCGATTGCCGCTGAAATCTCCCGGGCGGAGAGCTCATCCCCATCGAGAAGGGAAACGATCTCATGACGGAGCGTATCGTGCTGCTCCACGGGGACGAACGGCTCTTTGTCTTTTATTTTCCTGCCGATTTTACCTCACCCCTTCCCTTGATCATCCGCCACCCCGATTCGGCCATCTCCATCAATCCGTCGAGGGTGCGCTGGTAGAAGCGCTTGACCGGCATCCGGTTGACCAGGATGACTCCGTTGGAGCGTTCCAGGCTGAGCCGGTCCCCTGAAGAGAGGCGGGCGATGCTCGGGTAATGCTCCCCGCCGATGCCGAAAAGAAAGGTATAGCGCCCCCCATCCATGCGGCAGGAGACCAGCATCAGCGTATTGAGCGGCTCGCCGGACTTGTAGTCAAACCTGGTGGTGGAGGTGACATACCTCCCCTCCACCGCATCCATGCCGGCCAGGAGCGCCTCGACGGTAACCTGCTTCGGCTTCAGCGTACCGAGCGACGGCAATCCCCACGGCTTGTACGGCTCGTGGCGGCGACGGCGGTAATGGTCCGCCTTCTCCAGGAGGATGACCACGTTGTTGTTGATCGGACCGCCGATGGAGTGGGAGAGACCGGCCTGAAAGCCCTTCTCCGTTATCAGGCGGTGATTTTCCACAACCTGGATCATGCCGGTGGCCCCGAGCGGGTGGCCGCGCCCTTTCAGGCCGCCGGTCAGATTGGTGGGAAAGCGGCCGTATTCGCCGGTCAGGCTGTCGTCGAGCAGGCCGTCCAGAAGCCTTGTCCGCGGCAGGATGCCGAGATCGACCATGTTGATGGGGCCGAAACCGTTGAAGGGGTCGTGCATGTTCACGTGGAGCCTGCCGGCGAAGTCGGCAATGTTCCTGATCCCGGCCATGCCGTAAGCCGCGGCTGCCGCCCTGACCGTGGCGGGAAATGAATGGAAATACTTGCGGTCGGCGATGGTCGGGATGTCCGTGGCACTCCCCACCCCCGTCACCAGCACCTCCTGCGGCCGGGCGGTGAGGACGACCGCCGCCACGCCGTCGGACATGGGGCAGAAATCGTGGTAGCGGAGCGGCCACCAGTAGCGGTAATTCTTGCCGTTGACGATCTGCCGGTAGTACTCTTCCAGGGGTATCTCGAAATTCAGGTGGGCATCGGGATTCTTTGCCGCATAGCGGTGGGCTCGCTCGGTGAGCATCGCCGAATAGGCCGTCCACTCCTCTTCGGAAAGATTCAGCCGCTGCATCAGCGACCTGGCCACCAGGGCGCCGCAGGCGGGCATGGAAAGGCCGAATTCCGCTTCATCCCGGTCGATCACCCCGGCGACGATCCGGGTGGCATCCAACGTGGATACGTCGCTCATCTTCTGGATGCCGATGGCCAGCACATGGTCGGAACGCCCCGAGGCGATCTCCATGTAGGCGTTCTCGAAGGCCGACGCCCCGGAAGACGAGGCAGTGTCGATCAGCACCGACTTGGCGCCGGAGATGCCGAGCACCCCCGCCACCTTGGCTGCGGTATTGTCCACGCCGGAAAAGGCGACCGGGTTCTGGCACCCCACCACGACCGCTTCGATTTCCCTTGTCCTGACCGGGCTGCCGGCAAAGACGGCCCCGGCCTTTTCCGCCAGCTCCAGGAAGCTGAGCGCCTCCCGTTCCTTGCCGTTGTATCGGCCGACCGGCGCCATATACGACGCTGCCACATATACCTTCCGCGGCTGAAAAAATGTTTTCATGAAGACACCTCCCGTGTTGATAAATATACCCGATTATCGCTACAGGACAAGGGAGGACGCGAAAAATAGCCCTTGCCAGTTGCCTGCACGTCTGCTATTTATTTAGCCTTAGAATTTTCTACAACCGGCTGACGGCTTCGCATGTGCCGAAGCCGTCGTATGCGAGGCAGAGCGATGGTAAAAGGGATGAAAAACGTGGTGGTCTTTGTCCGGGACTTCGAAGGGGCAAAGCGCTTTTACAAGGAATTGCTGAAACTGCCGCTGGTGCAGGAATCGGTGGCGATGATGGAATTTTTTCCCGGCAATGGGGCCACGCTGGGTGTGTCATTGGCCATGCACGAGGCGGCGCAGCCGCTGGTAGGGCGCCATACGGGTATTACCCTGGTCGTCTCGGATCTGGAGCAGCTCTGCAAGGAGCTGACCAATGCCGGCGTTTCATTTGCCGAACCGCTGGAACGGACCCCATGGGGCAAGATGGCTGTGGTGAAGGACCCGGACGGCAACCAGTTCGCTCTCGTCGAGGGGTAACGCTGAAAAACACCCATCTGCGTCGTACCTGTGTACGCCTCACTCCTCGGGCTTTGCGCGCCTTGCACATGGACATTTTTGAGCGTTACACAATATATTGGGGAAGATGATGAAAATCATTGGCAGACAGCTTTTGGATACCATTACCGCCCAGGCGCAGGAGAACCCGCGGCTGCGAAAGAACTTCAACCTCCACCCCTCGGACGATTCCTGTTGTCACCGCCTCTTGAACGCCATCGAGCCCTACTCGTACATCCGTCCCCACCGGCATCTGGACCCCGCCAAGGATGAATCGTTCGTCGTCCTCAGGGGAAAACTGGGAATCATCACCTTCGACGAGAGCGGCGCCGTAATGGAGAAGGCCACCCTTGCGGTTGCAAACGAAACATTGATCGCGGACATCCCACACGGGGTATTCCACACCGCGGTGAGCCTGGAGAAAGGAACCATTTTCTTCGAGGCCAAGGCAGGCCCCTACATTCCTTTGATCGAGGAGGAAAAAGCGCCATGGGCCCCCGAAGACGGGGTCCCGGAAGTTCCGGACTATCTTGCCGGGCTCAAGGCGCTTTTCTAAGAGAATATGCTGTTTCGAACCCTGATTATATCGCTCTTGCTGACGCTTTCAGCATTGCCTGCCCTTGGCGTTGCCAAGTCCCGCCCATTGAGCGGCAACGGCCTCCTGGTCATCCGCCCGTTTCCCCCCCAGCGCGACGATGTCCGTGCGCTGGCCATTTACCGGGAGCCTGGCGTGGAAAGGATCGCCGAACTCGACGGCAAAGATCTCCCCCCCCTTGCGCCGGTGATCCAGGGACGCCGCGAAGAATACCCGGTGGCGGTAATCGGGAAAAAGGGGAACTGGTTGCGCGTCGCCTATGACGACGCAGGGCGTGAGGGTTGGCTGGAAATGCCGCGCTACTGGGAATATTCGCCATGGGGAAGTTTTCTCAAAGGACGGGCGGCAAGGCTCCTGCCGGGACTGAAAAAAGATCTATATCTCCTTCGCCGGGAACCCTCCCCCACCTCGCCGCACATAGACACCCTCTCCCGGCAGAAGAACCTGCGCATTATCGAGATCAAGGAAGACTGGGCACTCGTGCTCGTCGATCTGACGGCCTATGGCTGGATGCGCTGGAGGGACAACGACGGGCGTTTTGCCATCTCCATCGACGACAAGTTCGACCCACAAAAACATTGACTAGGTAATTGGACTGTGCTATTTGAGACATCTATGCACATTACTTCATCTCTCATCATTTACGGGAATGCACGAGCTATCAGCGCAGCGGCGTTTTACGCCGCAGGTACGCCCGCTGCCCCATGAGTATGCGCTGTCACATTACTTATATTCAAAGGCCGTGGGTATCCCCCGCGGCCTTTTTTATTTCAGATCAAGCCTGACATTTAAACAATAGAGCGAGGTAAGAGATGCGAAACGAAATTGTTACCCCCGGAGCCGGCGAGCTGACCTACGAAATCCGCAACATCGTCAATGTGGCGGAAAAGCTGCAAAAACACGGGGTGAAGATCAACTGGGAAAACATCGGCGACCCGATCGTCAAGGGAGAAATCATCCCCCTCTGGATGAAGGAGATCGTAGCCAGGGAAGCGATGAACGACGACACCTACGGCTACTGCCATACCCGCGGCGTGCTGGAGACCCGCGAGTTCATCTGCGAGATGACCAACAAGCGCGGCGGCGCCCAGATCACCCCGGACGATATCATCTTCTTCAACGGCCTCGGCGACGCCATCGCCAAGGTATACGGCAACCTCCGTCACGAAACCCGGGTCCTGATGCCTTCACCGACCTACACCACCCACACCCTCGGAGAAGCGGCCCATGCCCTTGCCGCACCGGTCTGCTACCGGCTGAAGCCGGAAGACAACTGGTATCCCGATCTGGAGGACCTGCGCAACCACGCCCGATATAACCCGCAGATCTCCGGCATCATGTTGATCAACCCGGACAACCCGACCGGCATGGTCTACCCGGTCGAGACCCTGCGGGAGATCGTCGCCATCGCCAAGGAATACGACCTGTTCATCATCGCCGACGAGGTCTACAACAACATCGTCTACAACAAGGAAAAGACCGTCCCCATCTCCGACGTGATCGGCGATGTACCGGCCATTGCCATGAAGGGGATCTCCAAGGAACTCCCCTGGCCCGGCTCCCGTTGCGGCTGGATCGAGGTCTACAACTACGGCAGAGACGAGCGCTTCAAGAAATACATCAATTCCATCCTCAGTACCAAGATGAATGAGGTCTGCTCCACCACCCTGCCGCAGAAGACCATTCCGGCCATCATGTCTCACCCGGAATACGGCAACTATCTCTCGGAGCGCATCGCCCGTTACGAGCGGATGAGCAACATCACCTACGACTTCCTCAAGGATGTGCCGGGGCTGATCGTCAACCGCACCAATGGCGCCTTTTATATGGCGGTCGCCTTTGAAGAGGGACTGCTCAACAACCGCCAGAGCCTCCCTATCGCCAATCCGGAGGTCAGGGAACTGGTCGAGGGGCTCGTCAACGCCCCCGGCGTCTCGCCGGACAAGCGTTTTGTCTACTACATGCTCGCCCATACCGGCATCTGCATTGTTCCGCTCTCTTCCTTCAATACCGGACTGCAGGGATTCAGAGTAACGCTCCTGGAAAAGGAAGAAGATGAATGCAAGCGGATCTACAGCACCCTGGCAGAAAAGATCGGTGAATATCTGCGCTCATAAAAAGGACGCTGAAGAGAAACGATGCCGAAGCTTGCCGGCTGCGTTCCAGGATTCCCGCCTGGTGCGCATTTTTACCACGGGGACAACTCTCAGAAAAGGTGAACGTATGCGAAAACTCTTGATGATGGTAATTTTAGCCGGTTTCTTTGCAGCATCCACAGCGGCTCTTGCAGCTACCGGTGTGGATCTCAACATCAACATCAAAGGGGGTAATCTTCCCCCTGCCCCGACTGTACAGGTCGTATCCAAAGGAGACCAGGGGAAACACCTCGGTCATTACAAGTCAAAAAAGAGAGACAAGGAACACGAAAAAGAAGGACGCAAGCACGGCAAGCATAAGAAGCATTAGTCCGCACGGGGAACAGGCTGTGCCTGTTCCCCTCTTCAGCCCCGTCAAGGACACTTTTGCCTCCCCCTCGTCAACCGTTCAAATCGTCACATCCTGGTGCAAAATGCACCATCATTTTTGCACATGTGCAAAAATGAACCAATCAATCTCGCAGCGATGCAAAAAAACATCTCGTATTTTTCCGGAAATTCACAGGCATGGTCACACAAATTTGCCGGAGAAAATCCCGCGAAATCGGGTATAATTACCTTTACACAGCCTTCACTTTCACCCCTCATAATACCGGCACGATTTATGTATTTAAAATCCTGCAAAGGGATGTGTTCTTAAGAACCGGAGGGTTGGGATACTCAGCTCAGGAACCAAGAGGTGGCGGCCATGAATACTCAGGTAATTGATGAAGCGATCGACAAATATGTCCATGAACGGATGACCGGAGGAAAAGAACGGGCAAAGGAACGGTTTCTTTCCTACGCCTATCTGAAGCAGGGAAAAGATGAAGTGGGCGAATTTCTGCAGAAAGTCGGGGGGCTCAGCCGATATTATATCGACTACCTCAAGGTCATGTCGAACCCGTTCAAGGGGCCGGAGCTGGCCTGGCTCGCTTCGATGCTGACCATTGCCGTCTATTCCGTGTTCCTGATGACCTGTGAAGAAGACAGGATGATCGGCATCCTGCTTTTTTCCGGCACGGCGGTAAACGGCTGGTCACTGATCCGCTCCATCGCAAAAAAATGGTGCGAGGTCGGCGTCATGATTGCCATTTACCTGGAAATCGTCCAGATCGCGGAGCATGAGCTGGAAGAGATGGTATAAAGCGTTTTATCAGGGCGTTTTTATCGTTTATATTTATATGTGGCAGGGCGGCTTTGGCCGCCCTTTTTTGTTGCTCCGTCCCTGGCTAAACTCCGTTATTTGAGTAAAATATAGCAAGGTTCAGCTCATTTGACGGCGACAACAGCCGGAGGAGGCAGGAATGAACAATGCAGACGAAATCATCCGGAAAATCGCGGCATCACTGGAACAAGAGCCCCGTGTCAACCTCCACGCCTACCCGATTCAAATCGACTACCTTGACGGGGTAGCGACACTGACCGGGGAGACGGAAGATATTGCCGCAAAAAAGATTGCCCTGGAAATTGCAGGCGCCGTTCCCGGCGTTTCGGCAATCGTTGATCGGCTCCACGTTCAGCCCGCCGAGCAGATGGAAGACGGCGAAATCCGCGATCACGTCTGTAACGCCCTCCTTTCGGAACAGCTTCTGGAAGCCTATGCCATCAGGGCTCTGATAAAAGGAAGCATGGAAACCGTCAGGGAACCGGTCACCCCGTTTGGCGCCATTGAAGTGGAGGTGATCAACGGGGTGGTGACATTGAACGGCCAGGTCGGCAGCCTCTCACAGAAACGGATTACAGGGGTGCTGGCATGGTGGGTGCCGGGAAGCAGTGATGTTGTAAACGGACTGGAAGTAGCGCCGCCTGAAGAGGACAACGACGATGAAGTCGTTGATGCGATCAGGCTGATGCTGGAAAAGGACCCCTTTGTCAACGCCACCCAGATCCGCGTTACCTGCCGCAATTATGTGGTAACCCTTGAGGGGCTGGTTTCTACCGAATCCGAGCGTCGAATGGCGGAAGCGGATACCTGGTATGTATTCCGGGTGGACAGGGTGAAAAACCTGCTGCAAACCAAGGAGTAACGTCGCCGCCACCTTAAACCGTCGCCCTCCCCTGAACTGCCGCGGAACTATCTTCTCGCAACAGCAGCCGGCACAGTTTTCTTTTTACTTATGCGAAATATATGGTAATCTACGGCAGTTTTTACCGGGAAGGGCAGGCCAAACATGGCGGACAAACGGAACATCAGAAGACATCGTAAAAGACTGACCTTAAAATTCGGTCTTCAGGAATCCGACCGTTTTGCCTTTACGGAAGATATCTCCCATCAGGGGATGTTCATCAAAACAGCAAACGTCGCTCTGCCTGGAAGCAAGATCAAAATTGATCTTGCGCTAAGCGAAGAGAACATCGTCACACTGGAAGCCCGCGTGATGTGGGCCAAAAAGGTGCCGGCAAACATGGTGCGGCTCGTCAAAAAAAGTGGCATGGGTGTCAGGATAACCCGGTTTGTCGCGGGAGAAGACAGCTACAATATGCTTTGCGAAGAACTCCATGCACGATGACATCAGGCCACCGGCCATGGTCTCATTGCGGCAATACAACAGCCCGTAACAATCAAAGCCCCCGTTACAGCAGATTGACTTTTGTGACACAACTTGCTATGAACGTCGTAGTTTCGAGCGTTATCCAATCGCTTCCAATGCAAAGGTTTGCTTCATGCCCACCCTGATCCCGGCGACCCTCATTCATACAACCGACAGTGCGCAATGCAGTTGGACAACCGATTCTTATCCACCGCCAGCTAATGCCTTCTGAGATGAGCAAACCCACCATAAAGATAATCGGCCTGCCGGAAAGAAGTTCTCCCGACATCTCTTCCGAAGCCTTCGAAACGATCGGTAAAATACTGAAAAACCTGAAGGGGTTTAACCTTGACTGTTACAAAGACAAGTGCATAAAACGACGAATCAGCATCAGGATAAGAGCAACCCACAGCAATACTGCCGAAGCCTACTGCGAGCTTCTTCTGAATAACGAGTCGGAACTGGAACTTCTGCTTAAGGTGCTGACGATTCATGTCAGTCATTTTTTCAGGAATCCGCCCACCTTTGAAAAGCTGAAAAATGATATATTCCCCGAACTCTTTACCCGGTGCAACAATGAGGGACGTCGCGACCTCAGGCTTTGGAGCGTCGGCTGCGCCAGCGGGGAAGAGCCGTACACCCTTGCACTGATACTGAATGATACCTTCGGTGCCGAGATGAAAGTGATCAATGTCTATATCCTGGCGACCGATGTTGACGCAGGGACCTTGGAAGTGGCAAGGACGGCGGCATACAACGAAGATCGATTGTCGGAGATGTCCGAGTCGATAAAAACACGCTATTTTGACCGGATACAGTCAAAGTACCGTCTGCTGCCGGAAATTAAAAAGCTGGTTACTTTCAGGCAGAGCGATCTCTACGATGTCAGCACCTATGTAATGAGCGATCTCATCCTGTGCCGTAATGTCCTCATCTATTTTGAGCGATCACAACAGGAAAAAATTCTTGAAGGTTTTGCCAATGTCCTGCCCAGTGGAGGCATACTGGTACTGGGCAAATCGGAAACCCTTGTCGGAAACTCCCGCAGGCGTTTTAAAACAATCTGCCCGGTAGAACGCATTTACCAAGTCCTGTAGTTTTTAAAAACGACCGCCATCGACAACACATATGGCACGACATGTGCTAATAATGAAGCGACAAAATCCGCAGACGAGGGTTCAATAAGAACGGCGCAGAGAAACTCCATGAGCATGGTGTTAAGGGCTAACAGCGGAGCATGCACTATGTGTATGCGAACACCGGCGCGACAAAGCAACGCCGTAATGGATTTTTGACGAAGCTGTCAAATAGGAGGGTGTCATGCATATCCCCATAGGGTATAAGTTCATTTTGGGATTTATCGTAGTTGTAGCATCGGTCGCTTTTGTTCCCGACGGTGTCAAGCACCTCGGTTACTCGCCGGAAATCACCAATATCCTTTCCTATGCGGTTGCCATGACCATCGGCCTCATCCTCGGCTGGATTTTTTCCAAGAGCTTTACGAAGAACATCTCCCTCTTGACCGCAGCGACCGAAGACATAAGCCAGGGAGACCTGACCAAAGATATCGTCACCCGAAATTCGGTCTTCCTCGATGAAACCCACGACATGGCCGTTTCCATCAACCGGATGGTTGGGAACCTGCGCGAACTCGTTAAACATATCCGGGGAACTTCCGAGAACGTATCCGAATCATCCCGCACCATCTCTTCTTCCGCACTGGAAATCAATGCGTCTTCCGAAGAGGTGGCGCAGGCCGTGGAGCAGATATCCCGGGGGGCTGAAACCCAGGCGGAAATGGTGACAAAAAGTTCCAAAGTCATCCACGAAATGGCCATTTCCGTAGATTTAATAGCCCGGAGAGCCAGGGAAGCGTCCAAGGCCGCCCGCGAAACCAGTCTTACGGCCCAAAGGGGTGGTGACCTGGCCAAGGATTCGCTGACACGGATGAAATCTTTCTTCGACAGTGTGGAACTGATCGGCATGCAGTTTATGGATTTGAACACCAAGTTACAGCAAGTGGGAAAGATCGCCGATTTTATAGGTGAAATCGCCAGACAGACAAATCTGCTTGCCCTCAACGCATCAATTGAAGCGGCACGGGCCGGCGAATACGGCAAGGGCTTTGCCGTTGTAGCCGAAGAAGTAAGAAAGCTTGCAGACGGAGCAGGAAAATCGGCAGCAGACATCATCGAGCTGATCGCAATGGTCAAGGAAGAAAGTCGCAGGGTCCACGAAACCATCGCCGATAGTTCCCGGAACATCAGCGCGGGCAAGAAAAACATCGACACCACGGCAGAGTCATTCCGCGAGATTCTCAACACGGTCATCGAAACCGAGCGCAAGACGAACAGTATCGCCGACCTCTCCCAGATGCAAACCGCCGGCGCCGAAAAGATGGTGTCGATGATCGATGAAATCGCCAAGGTGGCGGAAGACAATGCAGCTTCCACCGAAGAAGTTTCAGCGGCAACAGAAGAGCAGTCGGCCGCCATGCAGGAGATGGTCCATGCCACCGCGGAACTGACAAAGCTTGCTGAAGCACTACTGAAGATCGTCGAGCAATTCAAGATCCCCGGCGGCGCCCAGCTGGCCCTATGAAGAGCAACGGTCCGGCGCGATATCTTATTTTTGCCCTGCGGGGGGCACAATATGCCCTGGATCTGCAGGACGTGGCAGAAGTCGTTGAACCGCCGCCGACCTTTCCAATCCCTTGCGCACCGGGTCATTTAGTTGGCATCATGAACTTTCACGGCAACCTGACCTCCGTCCTCGATCTGGCAAATTTTCAAAATATGGGGAACCTTACACCCGAAGGAAAAGTCCTGGTTCTGGACAGCCGTCTTGCGAACCTCGCCCTCTGGGTTGACAGCGTGATCTCCATTGTTTCGGCAGAATCATTGCGGAGAGAATCTGCCGTCGATGATGAGATGACCGCAGAGCTGCTTTACAACGGCACTGACAAAATCAGGCTGCTGGCGCTGGACAATCTTATACAAAAGCTGGAAGCAACTATTAACGACTGATTTCAAGCGTGGGAAGCTGGTGAAAGCCGAGCCGATGGAGGTACACTATGGACATTAAGCTGATGATTGTGGACGACTCGCTTTTCATGAGAAAAATGCTGCGGGGCATTCTTGAAGAAGATGGCTATCAGGTTATTGCAGAAGCGGCCGATGGCATCGAAGCAGTCGCAAAATACCAGGAATGTCGCCCTGACATTACCACCATGGATATAATCATGCCGACCAAAAACGGCATCGAGGCCCTTACGGAAATCATGGCTCTTGACGGTGGGGCTAAAGTAGTGATGTGCAGTGCCATCGGCCAGGAAGCGCTGACCCAGACAGCCCATGCAGCAGGCGCGAAAGATTTTATTCTCAAGCCGTTCAATCCCGAGCGGGTGAAGGAAGTAATCAAGAGGATTGCAGGAGTCTGATACATGGACATGTCCCAATACAGGGAGCTGTTCATCTCCGAATCCAGAGAGCATCTCAATTCGATAAATGAACTGATAGTTGCCCTGGAAAAGGATGCCGGTGACCGGGAAACAATAGATTCCCTGTTTCGCATTGCCCATTCCATCAAAGGGATGGCCGCATCCATGGAGTACGCTGACATAGCTGAACTTGCCCATAAGCTTGAAGATCTCATGGACCGGGTCCGCAAGGGGGCCTTGCCTTTCGATGGGGGCGCAGCCGACTTGCTGCTGGAAGGGACCGACCTGCTTGAGGCAATGATAGCAGACGTGGAACAAGACGCCCCGGCAAGCCGCGACATTCGTGGTCTGGTCCAGAGGCTCATCAGCTACCCTCCGCCAAGCACAGAAATACCATCAATCAAGACCCATAAAACGGAACAGCCGCCACCGGTGCAACCGGTTCCATTGAACGCCTCAGGAAAAGATGAAGGACGCCAAGCCGGCAGTGACGCCTCGCAAACAGTAAGGGTAAAAACCGATGTCCTCGATCAGCTGATAAATCTGACCGGCGAGTTGATAACCAACAAATACCGGATCATGACCATCAGCAGCCAGGTGGGGTCGGGAAGCCTCGATGAGGCGTGTGTGGAACTATCGAAGCTTTTGCGCGGCCTCCATGATGAAGTGATGAAGGTCCGCCTGATCCCCTTTGCAGCAATTGCCGACCGTTTTCCCCGACTGATACGGGATCTGGCCAAAAAGAGCGGCAAAGAGATCGTTTTTGAAGTGGAAGGCAGGGAGATTGAACTTGACCGGGGAATTCTGGAAGAGCTTTCCGACCCACTGATCCACATCCTGCGAAATGCCGTCGACCATGGGGTGGAAACCACGGAGGAACGACTGGCCGCCGGCAAGTCCAGCCGGGGCAGAATCAGACTGGCAGCGCGAAGGGAAAAGGAGCAGGTGGTCATTACCGTCGAAGACGACGGAAGGGGCATGGACCCGGCAAAACTGATCGCCTCCGCAATCGAAAAAGGGGTTATCAAGCAGGAAGAGGGATGGCTTCTGTCCCACCGGGAAGCCTTGATGCTTACCTGCGTTCCGGGATTTTCCACCGCAAAAGAGGTGACCGAGATTTCGGGGCGCGGCGTCGGCATGGATGCCGTCAAGTCAGCCATTAAAGCCCTCGGAGGCAACATCCTGATAGATTCAACCCTGGGGCAGGGGAGCAGAATAACCCTTAAACTGCCGTTGACCATCTCGATTATCCAGGCCCTTGTGGTCAATTGCGCACACCTCAAGGTCGCCGTTCCGGTAGTAAACATCATCCGCACCCTGGAACTCAAGCGCGGGCTGATAACCACCGAGGGGAAACACAAGGTTTTTTACATGGGGGAAGAGGCAATACCGCTCGTAAGCCTCAACCGCATTTTCGGTTTGCCGCTTTCCCATCTGACCGGCGAGGCAATCCCCGTTTTCGTCAGCGAAGTGAAGGGACGCAAAGTGGGACTGGTGGTCGACCGTTTTATCGGCCAACAGGAGTTTTTCGTAAAACCACTCGGCAGACCTCTGGTTAAGTTAAAAGGATTGACAGGAGGGGCGATCCTCGGCAATGGAGAAGTGGTCTTCATCCTGGACGTTGCCAACCTGATGTAAATTCCGACAAGGACACAAGGGATATCCATATGGGAAATACCATGTTAACAGAAGTGCAGCTTGATGCCCTGCGCGAGGTGAGCAATATCGGCATGGGTCACGCCGCTACCGCCCTTTCACAGCTTATGGGAAAGACCGTATACCTCAATGTCCCCAAAGTCATAGCCATGGATATAACAAGTCTCCCCAAAGTATGCGGCGGAGCTGAACTAATGGTAGCCGGGATTTATCTTCAGATTCTGGGAAATGCCAGGGGCAATATCCTGATGGTTTTTCCAAAAGATAATGTCTTGTCAATTCTGGAGAAACTTCTATCTCCCCACCAACCCGCAAGAACGACACTGACTGAACTTGAAATCTCCACGCTAAAGGAAGTGGGCAACATTCTGGCATCTGCATACCTGAACGCGCTGGGAAACATGCTGAAAATGCCCCTCATCCCCTCGATTCCACTCTTTTCCTTCGACATGGCCGGAACAATCGTCGATGATGTACTCGTTGCGCTGGGTGAAGCCGGTGACGCGGCGTTCATGATCGAAACAGAATTTACCATCGGCAATGAACGGACATCCGGTCATTTTTTCCTGCTGCCCGCAACACCTTCACTCGATGTTATTCTGAATGCCATCGATGCCTGAAATCAGGCTCATGGAAAGCCTCTTAAAAGATGGTTGCGCAGCTGCAAGAGTTATGGCAATATTGACATTTCAATGGAAAGAACATTTTCCTACTGCATCGGGGAGGGAATATGAGAACCATGCGAGCCTTCATCAGCCTCTTGCTGTTGCTGCAGATGGTGATCACCGCTGAAGCCGCCGTCACTGCTCCGGTCAATGTCGGGCTTCAGGACGTTGTCGACACCGTTGAAAAATCCTACAGGGTCCTCTCCGACGTAACGACCGACTTTTTCCAGCGGTCGACCATGGCGGAGAAAAAGCGGGAAATGCGCGCTGAAGGGCAGATGTTCCTGAAAACGGCCGGTGACAGCGAGCCCCTCAAGTTCCGTTTCGACTATTTCCGTCCCACCACCCACGAAATCGTCAGCAACGGCGTAACCATGTGGATGTACCTCCCCGAGAACCGCCAGGTCATCCAGAGCGATGTCAGCTTTGTCTTCAACCCGTTGGGTTTTAACCCCGACCGTGACCGGGCCTCCAATTTCCTCCAGGGGCTGGGGCGCATATCCAGAGACTTTCTGACCACCTTTTCCCCCCAAGGCCGGGACATAGAAGGTAATTACATCCTGGAGCTGAACCCGCGGCGGGCCACGGCAACCATCGAAAAGCTCTTTATCGTCGTCCAGCGTGATGCTGTCACCCTTTATACGCTCAAGCGAATGCAACTGGGCCGTCAGTTGACCGAAGATGAATTTCTACAGATTTTGAACAGCTTGCCCTTGGGAAGCGTTCAAAGGGACCAGACGGCCTACCCCGTTCTCTCAACCACGGTCATCGACCATCAAGGGAACACCACCATCATGGAATTCAGCAACGTCAAGACCAACACCAGGCTTTCAGACCAGCTTTTTGAATTTACCATTCCGGCAGCTGTCGAAGTGGTCAGGCCTCCCAGGCAACAGTGACGGCCGGTCCCGCGTAATTCTGAACGAAGAAGCTAAAGGCGACATACTGCATGTCGCCTTTGCAATTATACAACCACATTAAACAGGAAGCCCAATGAAACCGTTACTGCTTATGTCGCTTGTCGCCTGCCTTATTTTCTCCCTGTCCGCTACGCCAAGGGAGTGTTTCGGCGCCGAGCTGGCCGATGTAGTCAAAACCCTGGAACAGGGGTACAACAACCTTGCAGACGTGCAGGCTGAATTTTCCCAGCGCACTGACATTGCCTCCATGAAACGGCAAGAGCGGGGTGCCGGCGAACTCTTCATGAAAAAGCCGGCTGGTGCAACCGCCATGTTCCGCTTCAACTACACCCGACCCAAACAGCAGATCATTTCCAACGGCAAGAAAGTCTGGTACTACCTTCCCGAAAACAAGCAAGTGATGGTATCCGACGTGACCGCGCTGTTTCAAGGCGGCAGCACCGTGGCGCTCGACTACCTGACCGGCATGGGTCATGTCACCAGGGATTTTGCCATAAAATTCGCTGCCGATGGTCGCGACAAAAAGGGGAATTACGTTCTTGAGCTGGTTCCGAAAAAACCGAGCCAGGCGATGGCAAAACTCCAGCTGACCATTGAATCACAAGCCGTTGAAAGCTTCATCAAGGAAGGACATGCGGTGAATCCCTTCCCCATTGCCTCCTCCGTTGTTTTTGATGCATTCGGTAACCGGACTGCCATAGAGTTCAGCAAGGTGCGGGTCAACCGGGGGATGAAAAACGACAGGTTCAACTTCAAAATACCCAGCGGAGTGGAAGTAATAAATCCGGAACAGAAGTAACGCTTTACGTTGCTTCTGCCATTATAAATTATGAGGAGGATATATGCCGTCATTCGACATCGTCTCCAAGGTGGACATGCAGGAAGTGGACAACGCCGTCAACCAGACCATCAAGGAGATAGCCCAGCGTTACGACTTTAAAGGTTCGAAAAGCGAAATAACCCAGGAAAAAGATACCGTCAAGCTTCTCTCCGAGGACGATTTCCGGCTCAAGGCGATCATCGACATCCTGCAATCGAAGTTCATCAAACGGGGCATATCCGTAAAGGCTCTCCAATACGGTAAGGTGGAAAACGCCTCCGGCGGCATGGTGCGGCAGATCATCACCATCCAGCAGGGAATCTCCAAGGAAAAGGGGAAAGAGATCAACAACGTCATAAAGGAAACCAAACTCAAGGTCCAGAGCCAGATACAGGAAGATCAGCTGCGGGTAACCGGCAAAAACATCGATGACCTTCAGGAAGTCATCCAGCTGCTGAAAGGGAAGGACCTGGGCGTCGAACTGCAGTTCGTCAATTTCAGGCAGTAGAAAAGCGGTCGGTGGTTAGAAAAGCGGTCGGCGGTTAATGGTCGGCGGTCGATGGTTTTACCGACCACCGACCACCGACCACCGACCACCGACCACCGACCACCGACCACCGACCACCGACTGCCGACTGCCGACTGCCGACTGCCGACTGCCGACTGCCGACCGCCGACCGCCGACCGACTATAAAAGGAGTAATTTTGAGCACAAGCATCAAGGAAAAAGTAAGCCTGGTCAGCCTCGGCTGTCCGAAGAACCTGGTTGACGCCGAGGTCATGCTCGGCTATCTGGCCAAGGAAAAATATGAAGTCACCACCGACGAACGGGAAGCCGATATCATCATCGTCAACACCTGTTCATTCATCAAGGAAGCAAAACAGGAGAGCATCGACACCATCCTCGACCTGGCGGATCGCAAGCACGACGCCCGCTGCCGGCTGCTAATCGTCACCGGTTGTCTGCCGCAGCGCTACCAGGAAGAACTCGTCAAGGAACTGCCCGAAGTGGATATCTTCGTCGGTACCGGCGACTACCCGCGCATCGCTGAAATCATCGCCGAAAAGCGAGGAATGTCCGAACAGCTCCGCTACACCGGCGACCCGAACTTTCTTTACGATGAGGATCTCCCCAGGCTGCAGTCGTCACCCTATTACACCGCCTACCTGAAAATCGCCGAAGGTTGCTCCAACTGCTGCTCGTACTGCGTAATTCCCTCCCTGCGCGGCGCGTTCCGTTCCCGTCCCCAGGATAAACTGCTCAAGGAGGCCAGTGAACTGGTCGCACGGGGGGTGAAGGAAATCAACCTCATCGCCCAGGACATTACCGGATACGGCAAGGATCTGGCCGGCGGCGCATCACTGGAAGGGCTGATAAAAGAACTGGCCGCATTGGACGGGCTGCAATGGATCAGACTCCTTTACGCCTATCCCGACGGCATCAGCGACAGCCTCATTCAGCTGATCAGGGACGAAGACAAGGTCTGCAAATACCTGGATATCCCGCTCCAGCATGTCAGTGACCCGGTTCTCAAAAGGATGAACCGGAGGAGCAGCGAAGCGGAAATCAGGTCGCTCATCGCAAAACTGCGCGGCGAAATACCGGGAATTGCCTTGCGGACGTCCTTGATTGTTGGGTTCCCGGGGGAGACGGACGAAGATTTCAAAAAACTCCTCCATTTCGTCGAGGAAACCCGCTTCGACCGGCTGGGAGTATTCTGCTATTCCCGCGAGGAGGGGACCCCTTCAGCTGAGATGCCGGACCAGGTTTCCGAGCGGGTCAAACGGGAGCGGTATAAAAAACTTATGCGCACCCAGGCGCGGGTTTCATTCAAACACAATCGCAGTCTGGTCGACACCGAGGAACTGGTGTTGATTGAAGGATACAGTGAAGAAACCGAATTACTGCTGAAAGGACGCTCCTCCAAACAAGCCCCCGACATAGACGGTCAGGTCTATGTCACCTCGGGCAACGCGCAGATCGGCGATATCGTCAAGCTGCGAATTACCGATTCTTCCGACTATGATCTGATCGGTGAAATCGTGCCCTGAGCCTTTGCCGGGGCTTGTGCAAAGGACGGCTTTTCCCTTGACAAAAGGCGGATTTGCTGTATTATTGCGTCGCCTTTCAGGCAGTAGATTCCAAGAAACGGAGCGGATTTAATGGTAGAAAAACTGGATGAAATAAAAGCTCTTCTGCTCAAAATGAAGGAAGAGACCATCAACGAAATTAGCAAGTCGCTGAAGTCGGGTTCCGATATCCCCACCAACGAGCCGAGTGGTGACATCTACGATCAGGCGTCCAGCGAGCGGGACCGTGAACTGGGCCTGCTGCTCGACGACCGTGAGCGGGAAAAACTGCGGAACATCGACGAAGCATTGCTGAAGATCGAAGAAGGGGAATACGGCATCTGCGAAGAGTGCGAGGAAGAAATTCCTCTCGGCAGGTTGAAGATCGTGCCCTTTGCCCGTTACTGCGTCAAGTGCAAGGCGGACATCGAGAAGTTGCAGGCCCAGACCAAGCGCTTCGAAGAGGACCGCGCCTACCGGGAAATTGCCCTGGGCGAGGACGAAGAAGGTTAGCAGCAGGTTGATATCATTCATGAAAAAGGGGCGGTGCTTTAGAGCAGCGCCCCTTTTTTATTTGCATTGAATATTCCTGAAGAACTTTGCCGTGAATGGTCTGTTTAGTCAGCCTCGTACCCCAATAAAAACAGCATGGAATAAATTGGGCTTTCACCTGCCGATCAGCCTTGAATATTCCCCAACGGTGATCGACGTACGCCAGTGGCCGGTCACCTTCCCCACCTGCGTTCCCCCCCAGAACAGGAGCACAACCAGCACGGCAAAGAGCAGGCCGTTCACCACCACCTTGCGCCCGGTCAGCTTCATCTCCAGGGCGCCTTCCGCCCGGCAGTGGCTGATACAGCGCAGACAACCGATACATTCCTCCGAAAAGACCCGTTCCTTGGCCATCACCGGTATGTACGATGGGCAGACCTGGGTACAGACGCCGCAGGAGACGCAGGTCTTCCCCTCTCTGGTCACCTTGACCGGAGAGAGCATGGATATCAGACCAAGCAGCGCGCCATAGGGGCAGAGGTAGCGGCAAAACGGGTTGCGGATCGGCAGGGAGAGGAGTGCCAAGCCGCCGATGACCAGCAGGGAGAATCCAGACAGGTGAACGAAAAAATCAAGCAGGCGCACGTCGGCCATCTTGTTGTAGTCGGAATAGATAAATGCGGTAACCTGCCCGGGCGACATGGCATAGAGTATGGAGTAGAGGAAAAAGCAGAGCAGCACGAATTTTATGCCGCGCAACACCAGGTCCATCCGACGGGGTAAGCGGAAGTTGCGCCGAAACAGGTTGAAGCCGGACTTCCAGAGCACCTCCGAGATGGTGCCGACCGGACAGACCCAGGAGCAGAAGGAGCGCTTGAGGAGAAACGATACCGCCACAACGGTGAGGAAAATCACTAAAGCAGCCGGATGGACCGGATTGATGGAACCGCTGACCAGCCAGTCCTTGAGACTCAATAATGCGGAGATCGGAAGAAACGCCTCGACGCCATTCGGCCGGGGGACAAAGGGCGCTGCGCCGCCGGAGCGGAAATGAAGGACAAAGCGATAAAACTGGATACCCAGGTAGAGGGAAAAGAAGAGAAATCCCCATTGAACGAAAATTCTGAGCGGCTGCAAGTATCTTTTACCCATATTATCACCTTTCAAGCTTAGCCGAAATCAACCATCAACCATCAACCATCAACCATCAACCATCAACCATCAACCATCAACCATCAACCATCAACCACCGACCACCGACCGCCGACCGCCGACCGCCGACCGCCTTTACGACCTATTCTGTCACACCCCTCTGATATAGTCCCTTTATCAAGAAAAACGGGGGTAGGCCATGGAACCGATAGTCATAGTCGGGGCAATAGTCGTCATTTACTGCGGTTATCTGACGGTGACGGACGAGATGAGGGACTGGCAACGGAGCAAGACGGCAAAGACGGTAAAAAGGACACACGGCATCCGTACCCGCCGGCGTCATGTCAGTATTTCACTCTCCTGTCCAGAAGGTAGCGTGGCTGCACGTTGGCCAGAGCCTTTAAGAGACTCTTTTTGACAAAGGGGTTCTCCTTTTCCAGCGTTTTCAAAAGCTCCTTCATCCGCTTGCGTTGCTGGTCCGCAGAGCCGCAGACCGGGCAGCAGCAGCATACGACGGGGAAGCGGTTGTTACGGGAAAAGGGAATAATATCCTCCTCGGGCACGTAGACCAGCGGCCTGATAACGGTAGTCAGGCCGTTGTCCGCCAGCATGCTCGGCGCCATCGCCTTCAGCGAACCGACAAAAAACTGGTTGAGGAGCAGGGTTTCGATGAAGTCGTCCATGTGGTGCCCGAGCGCCAGCTTGTTACAGTTATAGCGCTGGGCCAGGCCGTAGAGAACGCCGCGTTTCAGGCGAGCGCAAATGGAGCAGTAAGACGAATCGGGACGGCGCTTTTCCTTGATAATGCCGTAATGGTCGGTCTTTTCCATGTGGGCAACGAAACCGTGCTCGCGGAGATGTTCCTCGATGATGTCGGCCCTGAAACCCGGATAACCGGAATCGATATTGATCGCCATGATTTCATAGCGCACCGGTGCCCTCTTGCGCAATGTTTCCAGGATATGCAGCAGCGTATAGGAATCCTTCCCCCCCGATACCGCCACCGCAATCCGGTCGCCTTCCTCGATCAGGTTGTAATCGGCGATAGCCCGCCCCACCCTGTTTTTCAATCTCGTGAACAGCCTGTCTTCTATCAGTGCCACAAAAACTCCAATCTGCTCTCAATCTTCGATCAAAACGATACCTGATCCCGTCCCATCAGGGCGGCCACACGGGGCCGCCCCTACGGCTCACGACTCTCCAGCGCCTCCGCGCGGAACCGCTCGATCCCCATCTCCTCGATAATCCGGCCGATGCGGTTCTGATTGGAAGCGTTCTTGTAATAGTCGATGACCTTTGCCACGATCTCGAGTACCGCCTCATCGGTAGGGACGTTGTCCACGAGCAGATCGCCGATACGTGGGCGGGCGCCGGCATTGCCGCCGACCATGATCCGCCACCCCTTGCTGGTCCCCATTATGCCGATATCCTTGAGCGCAGATTCGGCGCAGGAAAGCATGCAGCCGGACACCCCCATCTTCATCTTGTTGGGAAGCTCCATGGCATGGTAGATGCTGTCCAGCTTGAGGCCGAGGGAGACCGAATCCTGCACGCCCCGTTTGCAGTAAGTGGTCCCCGTGCAAATTTTCACGCTTCTCACGCAAAGGCCGATGGCAGCCCCCGGCGTCACGGCCAGATCGGTCCAGATGTCGTCCAGATCCTCTTCCCTGATGCCGATCAACGCAATGCGCTGGGCCGAGGTGATCTTGATTGCCTCCACCCTGTATTTATCGGCCACGTCACAGATCTTTCGCAGGGTGGCGGTGTCGGTGATCCCCCCCGGGATGTGCGGCGCTATGGCGTAAGTCTCCCTGTCCCGCTGCAGAATTGCGCCCTTTTCCAGAATGTCCTTTTTCACCAGTTCCCCATTGTCGCTAAAGTTGCGCAGGCTACCTGAATTCCGGCAAAAGCGACTCCAGCCGCCAGCCGGTTTGTCCAGCGCCGTCTTTATACAGCCATTTTTGCGTATCCACCACTGTCTTCACCGTTGTCGAGGGAATGGCATAGTAATCCAGCTCCATCGTCACCTCAGCTTTTTTTGCTTTCTGATCGTACTCCACACTCCTGATGCGGTAATCAACCACCTTGACGTCTTTGGCCGCGACGATCCTTTTGCGGTACTCATCGCGCAGAGACACGCCGACGTAAGTATCGGCGGCCTTCTCGAATTCCTGCCAGCGAAGCATCCGGCCATACTCCTTGGAGCTCTTGTCAAACTCGTCCTTGACCAGAAACGGCATGCTACAGGCTGCAACAATAACAAGCAAAGATGATAACAGCGTCAAGCGAACAATTATAGACATGGTCGGCCTTCCTTTTGGGTTACCCCTTGATATATTTCACCAGCTCTGCGGCAATCTCGTATCTGCCGAAGGGAGGAATGAGGTAGAAACCGCCAACCCGCTCCCGCACGGCAGCAATAAACTCGCGGGCAATGGCCAGCCCCTCCCGTACCCCCTCGTCCTTCTCTTTCCCCCTCATCCGCATCCTGATCTCCTCGGGAATAATGATCCCCGGCACCTCGTTGTGGAGAAATTCGGCGTTCCTCTCGCTGACCAGCGGCAAGATACCGGGGAGGATGGGGATATCCAGGTGCGCGGTCTGTTCAATCATTTCGTCGAGGCGCTGCACGTCATAGATCGGTTGGGTCTGGGCAAAGCAGGCTCCGTTTACGACCTTTTTTGCCAGCCGGCCGGCCTGGACATCCATCCGTTGGGTGTTGGGATTGAAGGCTGCGCCAATGGTAAAGCGGGTGCCGCTGCCGATGGGATTCCCCAGGGCATTGACCCCTCCATTGAGGCCGTTGAGGAGTTTTATCAGGGTAAAGGAGTTGAGATCAAATACGGATGATGCCCCCGCCTGCTCTCCAAGGCTCGCCGGATCGCCGGTAACGGCCAGAATGGAGCGGATGCCGAGCAGGCTGGCCCCCATCAAATCAGACTGAAGGCCGAGAAGGTTGCGGTCCCGACAGGTGATATGGACGATTACCTCGATGCCGACCTCCTTCTGAATCAGGCTGGCCAATGCGATATTCCCCATCCGTACCCGCGCCAGAGGATTTTCGGCAAGGTTGATGGCGTCCGCCCCGGCATCCTTCAGTATCCGGCTGCCAATCAGCACCTTGCTGCAGTCAAGCCCCTTCGGCGGATCCAGTTCGACGGTAACGATCTTTTCTTTTCCCCATCCGGCCAGAAAGCCCGGCCCGGCTCCCGTCTGGACGCCACCGCTTTCCACCGCGTGCGCAGGTGGTGCGGGAGCGCGCGGCACCGGCTTTAGGCCTCTGACCTTCTCGGCAATCCGCATGATATGGGTAGGGGTAGTGCCGCAGCAACCGCCGACGAGGGCCGCGCCCACGGCAACCATTTCCGCAGCCATACCTGCGAAATATTCCGGAGTGGCTCGATAGATGTAGCGGCCATCGACGTATTCAGGGAAGCCGCTGTTCGGGTAGGCAGCAATGGGGAGCTCAATGACTGCCCCCATCCGCTTGACGGTGCGCAGTATCTCCAGCGGCCCTGCGCCGCAGTTGGCGCCGACCACATCGGCACCCGCCGCGGCAAGCCTTTCCGCCACGGCCTCGGCTTCAATACCGCCGGCGATCCGGCTGTTCTCGCCGAAAGCCATATTGGCGACGACCGGCAAACCGGTTTCCTTGGCCGCCTGGAGGGCGATTTCAATCTGCCTCAAGTCGGAAAAGGTTTCAAGGATGAACAGGTCTACCCCGCCTTCCGCCAGCGCCGTGACCTGGGCGCGAAAGATTTCGAGTATCTCCCCCTCGCCGAGGTCTCTTTCTTCTCCCTTGAGCTTCGTCAATGGTCCGATCGAACCGGCCACGAACACGTCACGCCCTGCCGCAGCCCGGCGGGCGAGAAGCGCCCCTTTCAGGTTGATGTCATGAACCTTGTTGCCTAGTCCTATGGCATGAAGTTTCGGATAGTTGGCGCCAAAGGAATTGGTTTCGATCACCCGCGCCCCGGCGGCCACGTATTCTTGATGCAGATCCAGCACCAGCTCCGGCCGAACCAGGTTGAGGTGCTCGAAATTGGCATCGAGGCTGACCCCTTTGGCATAGAGCATCGTGCCGATGGCGCCATCGCCTACCAGAACTTCACTCTGCAATCTGTCTAGAAAATTCACTCTGTTCCTCTCATGCGATCATTTTCCACTTCGGTTTTGCTGGTTTTTTTCTTACAAACTGTATAAAATGCCGCTAATAGAAACTGTCAAAGGAGTCTACACAATGCATGAAGCGATAAACTGGCTCTTGATCACCATGAAGACAATGGGCTATCCCGGTATCTTCCTGCTCATGGCCATGGAAAGTTCGGTCATCCCCATCCCGAGCGAACTGGTCATGCCGCCGGCCGGCTACCTGGCTCAGCGGGGGGAGATGAACGCATTCATCGCCATTCTCTGCGGCACCATGGGGAGCCTGATAGGGGCTTACGCCAACTACTTCGCCGCCCACTACCTGGGACGGCCGTTGCTGCTGAAATACGGCAAATACGTCTGGATAACGGAGGAAAAGTTTGCCAAAGTCGAAGGCTTCTTTCTCCGCCACGGCGAGATATCCACCTTTATCGGCCGCCTCCTGCCGGTGGTGCGCCACCTCATCTCCCTGCCAGCCGGGCTCGCAGGAATGAACCACGTCAAGTTCTCCCTCTATACCCTCCTCGGCGCGGGAATCTGGGTAAGCGTACTGACCTGGATCGGTTATTTTATCGGCCAGAACCAGGAGTTGATCATGCGTTACTCCCACAAGGCGCTGATCGGAGTGGCCATTTTCAGCGCACTGCTGATCGCTGTCTATGTAAAGCTGCAACGGAATAAAAGTACCAAGCATCAAAAGACCTTGCCGGATCGCATCGTCTGATGCCACAGATATTCATACGAACCGTTCCCTAGTATTACTTGCCGGGCCTGATTTTGTCAAGGTAACGGCGCATTTGCCTTCCGACAAATTTTCATTCGATGCACATAAGAAAAACGGGCCTGCTTGATGCAGGCCCGTTTTTCTTGATACGACCAGAAATTGCGGGTTTTAGTTAGGTTCTCATCCGGGGGCCCGGATGGAAACTAGTGCACTGTAACATCTAACCCCCCTCCCCAGCCCTCCCCCTCCTGGGGAGGGAGACTAGCGCTCCTCCCCCAAGCGGGGGGAGGTTGGGAGGGGGGCAGGTTGCGAAATATCAAGTGTTACATGGTACTAGTTAGCATTGAGAAAAGCCGACACATCCGTTCTCTGCGTGACCGAGAGGGTTATGCCCTTATGCCCGGCAACCCCGGCTGTCGGAAACTTGCCGTTGACCAGCGCGCCCTTGCTGGAAAGATTTGGCGAGCCGGCGGCGTCATAGCTACCCAGGGAATGGCATCCGGCGCAGAAGCCATCATAAACGGCTTTACCAGGCAGCGGTGCAGGCACGGGTGCGGGCGTCGGCGTCGGCGTCAGAGTCGGGGTCACAGCCAACACGGCGGCAACGGCCTGCACCTCCGCAGCGCTCAAACTGCGTGTCGCATAGGGAGGGTTCGCCATGCGGACCTGGATTGCGGCGGCAGTTACACCTTTTTTCGCGGAATTGGCCAGGATGCCGTGACATCCGGCGCAGTTTGCCGCGTAGAGAGCCGCTCCGTCTATTGGTGCAGGAGTCGGTACAGGCGCGGGAGCAGGCGCCAGGACATCGGCTATGGACTGAACCTGGGCAGCGGTCAGAGATGAGAGTGCCCCCATGCCGCCGACTTTATTAGTAATCGCCTCCTGGATTCGTGCCGCTGTTGCCCCTTTCTTGCTCGAAACGGACAGGGCCTGATGACACGATGCACAGTTGGCGTTATAGAGAGCAGCGCCGTTAAGGGGTGTGGGGACCGGCACGGGAGAAGGCGCTGGGACCGGCGTAATCACCTTGACAACTGTAACACTTTTTGCGATCAGGATACCATTGACGACCGTCCCTTCCACCCGGACTTTAACATTGTTGGCGACACCGGTAACGTCAACCCCCTGGGCATTGACCGTCATGCCGCTCACATTAAAGGTTGCCGGCGCCAAGAAGTTTGTAACGATCCCCTCCAGATGGACAAGATGCCCCTCTTCCGCATCCAGCTCATCCGCCTTCACTTCCACTTCGGTTGCGCTCAGAGGCCCGGCTGCATTGGCAAGTATCCCATGCACCTCAACGAGTACCCCAACGGCAAAGCCCGTCGGCTGCGGCAGGTTGCTGGTCACCGTCAGGCCGCCGATGGTAAAGTCTTGACCGTTGACAGTGCTGACAACCCCCGTGAGTTCCACCACGCTCCCCGGAACAAAGACCCCTTTTTTCTCGATGCGCGTTGCCAGCAGGGTGCCGTCTGCAGCGGGCAGACCGCTGACTTCAACCACATCGTTCTCCTTGAGCGTGCTCAGGTCAGTGGCGCCGTCGAACACCGTTGCATCGTCAACGGTAACCGTCTGACCGAGTACGACGAGTTTCTTGCCTGCCCGGTCAATGCTCGCAATCGGCCCTTTGAGATCGTCTTCAAACTCGATTTCTGTTGCGACCCCGCTCTTTCTCTCATCATTGATGGCGCCCTTTACCTTGACCACCATGCCGCGCTTGAGCTCATTTTCCCCACGAATATCATGATTCATGACGATTCTGGCGCCGCTGGTCTCGAACTCGATGCCGCTGACGCGAATGGTGCCGCCGACGGTGGCCTTTACTCCGGTGACTGATGCATCGCCAACCTCGGTAATGACCCCTTTGCTGACCCCCATGATGCCTGTACCGTTACCTGCCGCGGTAGTGCCGCCGCCGCAACCAGCCAGGGAAAGTGCCAACATAAGTGCAAGCACCGATAATAATATATTTTTTCGTATCATAATTCCTCCGTCTTGTTAGTTTCTCTTGCTCTGCCAATACATGTTGATGGAATGTGGATTTGCATGAATCCTTCCTCTCTAATTCGTCGTCAAGCTTTATTATTTCCTTATCACCCCCTTTACTGCCCCGGAATTCGTACCGCTTTGAATACAAAAAAGCCGGGGCCGGATATCTGAGGGATATTTCGGCAACCCGGCTGTCTCTTCGAGACCCTATAGGCTTTCCGCCCCATTCTCACGAATGGTTTAGTATTATCGTCTACCGCCTGACTGTTCGTACCGATTCAACGGCATCATGATGCGAACCGGTATTCATTGTCAGCTCCAGTGAGCTTTACCGCACCTGCTGCGTCTATGACCTCCCTGTGATTTTTGCAATAAAAAAAGCCGGGGCCGAATATCTGAGGGATATTTCGGCAACCCGGCTGTCTCTTCGAGACCCATTAGGCTTTCCGCCCCATTCTCGCGAATGGTTTAGTATTATCGTCTACCGCCAAGCAATGCTTTATTGATGCGATGGGAACTTTTACCCTAAAGCCGATGCTAATGTCAAGATTTATTCGTATATTGTTGGTGGCAATAGGTGGTCAAGGCCCCTATTTCGGCACCTTTTCCCAGTCTTCGAGGAATTTCTTGATGCCGGCATCGGTCAGGGGGTGCTTGGCGAGCTGCATGATGACCGAATAAGGGATGGTAGCGACATCGGCGCCGATCAGAGCCGAGTTGAGCACATGCACCGGATTCCTGACACTGGCGACAATGATTTCCGTAGTATAGCCGTAATTATCGAAAATGGTGCGGATCTCCTCGACAATCCCCATGCCGTCCTGTGAGATGTCATCGAGGCGGCCGACAAAAGGAGAAACATAGCTGGCGCCTGCCTTTGCTGCCAAAAGCGCCTGCATGGGAGAGAAGATGAGGGTGACGTTGGTCTTGATCCCTTCCCCATGGAGGGTTTTTGTCGCTTTCAACCCTTCGGTGGTCATGGGAAGCTTGATGACGATATTCGGGTGAATTTTGGCAAGTTCTTCCGCTTCCTTGATCATCCCGTCGTGGTCGAGGGCGACCACCTCTGCGGAAATGGGACCGTCAACAATGCTGGTTATTTCCTTGATAACATCGTCAAACTTGCGGCCCGATTTGGCGATAAGCGAGGGATTGGTCGTCACACCATCCACCACCCCCAACTCATGGGCTTCGCGGATTTCTTTCACGTCTGCTGTGTCGATAAAAAACTTCATTGTCTCCTCCGATGGTGGTTATATGCGTTATTTTTCCAACTGTTCGCGGAACTTTTCCAAACAGGCCATGGAACAAAAGTGGAACTTTTTCCCGTCCATGGTGCCGATCACTGCGTCATCCTTTGTAACATAAACGCCGCACACCGGATCCTTAAACGTTTCATCGTCGGGCATGGCGTCTTTTGGGAATTCTTTTGCACCGGGACGCCCCCTGAACATCAGATACAAAACGTAGCCGACAATAATCATCACCAGCAGCCTGGCCACATAAACCTCCTAACCCCGATGAACGGGATAAGTCCCTTCACGAAAAATTCTTCGCAAAAAACATGCAAATAATTTTTCTAAGGGACTAAACCTTAACGACCCGTTCCGGCGAATCCAGAGAAGCCAACAGGTCGGCAACACTTCTCTGCAACAGGGGATGAACGAAATCCGGAGCTATATCGGCAAGCGGCTGCAAGACAAAACGTCGCAGGTGGAGACGGGGGTGCGGGATGACAAGCGCCTCATCTGTGGTAATATTGTCATCAAAAAAGAGAATGTCCAGATCAATTGGGCGAGGTCCCCAGGGAACCTCCCTTTTTCTGTGGAATATATCCGTTTCGATACGATGGAGTTCTGCAAGAAGCTGGTGCGGGGTAAGCGTTGTTGCAAGCATTACCGCCCCATTGAGGAAATTGGCCTGCGGCACACCTCCGACCGGCTCGGTATCGTAAAAAGATGAAAGTGCTGTTATCTTTGTCTGAGAAAGCTTGCCGATTTCTGCAATGGCGCGCAGGAGGTGAAGTTCCCGGTCCCCCTCGTTTGACCCAAGAGCTATGTAAACTGAAGCTTCCACTTGCGCGATTAGAGCATAATTTTCTTTTTTTTTCAACCCTGACCACGCCAGTTCCACTTTGTCGACAAAAACCACTCACAGTAGTATTGTAGACGATCATCGCCACGACCGAACAGCTCATGATGGCTTTATTATTTTTCAATCTTGTAATATGTGTATGCTATCGAGTATATTTGTCAGCAAAAAGATCATTAGCTTCGGCAATATATGGATTCGCCCTCATCGATCATAAACACTTTTTAATTTTACAAACCGGGAAAAGAAATGTCAAACTCAAACAAAATGGGCGGCGCTGCCGACATTGCCGCAAAAGAAGCTGAAACTCTTTATAACACGGGTGTCGAGGCCCTCCGGACCGGAGACTCTCTGACTGCTCTCAATTGTTTTGAAAAAGCGGCCAGAATTGAAAGACGCCCTGTTTACCTCTCGAACCTTGCCTTTTGTCTGGCAAAAGAAAAGAGAGAATTCCCCAAAGCAATATCCCTGTGCAAAGAGGCGATCAAATATGATCCCCGAAATTCAGTCCTCTTCTTATATCTCGGCCGCATTCACCTCCTTGCAGGCCAGAAAAAAGATGCCATAAGAATTTTCCGCATGGGGCTGAGAACTGAAAAGAACCAGGAGATTGTCAAGGAACTGGAACGGCTCGGCAACAGGAAAGCGCCGGTACTTCCCTTTTTGGAGCGGGGGAATCCTCTCAATAAATTCCTTGGAATTATGCTCAAGAAAACAGGGATTCGATGATTAAGCCGACATGAAACAGGCAACACGCCGGCTCAATAACTGCCAAGGAATGCCTTACCATGCCAGAGAGAACAGAGGAAGAGATATTCGCCACAGGCGCCGAAGCCGTCAATAAAGGAGATACCGTTTTCGGCCTTGCTTGCTTCTCCCGGCTGATAACATCGCAACAAAGCCCGATTATCCGTTCCTATTATGCCGTATGCCTTGCCAAGGAACGGGATGAACAGCAAAAAGCCCTCACACTGTGCATGGAAGCAATTGAGGAAGAACCTTGGAACTCTATGCACTATCTCAACCTCGGCAAGGTCTACCTTGCATCAGGCGATAAACACGCGGCAATAAAAGCCTTTCGAAATGGTCTGCTCCACGGGAAGAACCAACTGATCGCCGAAGAACTAAACAGAATCGGCTGGCGAGATCTACCGGTTTTTACAGATTTGCCCAGAGAGCACCTGCTAAACAAGTATTTCGGTAAACTGTTGAAGAAGCTGGGGCTCAAGTAGCCTACGGCAAGTAATTCCAATTTCAAATCAAGGATGAAATCAAGGCGGCGAGGAGTGAGGCAACGAAGGCGTACAGATAGTACGTTGAGGAGCCGAAGACGAGCCAACGAAGATAGCGCCTTGATTTGGAATTGGAATAAACCAGCTGAACGGCTATTGCCTCGCTCAGCAGCTTTGCTATAATTGCTTAATGATACAAACTGCCATGTAATTTCATCGATAAGGAGAGATCAATGCCAGACAAGATTAACGTTGCCTTGATAGGAGGGGGGAGAACCGGCACTCCGCTGCTGCATGAGATGCTCAAATACCCATATATCAATATTACCGGAGTCGCAGACCTGAATCCGGCAGCAGAAGGAATCATGGTCGCTGCTAAGAAAGGTATTTTCACCACTTCAGACCCCATGACGCTGGTAAAAAAAGGGGACGAAATAGATATCCTGATCGAAGTAAGCGGCGATAACACCTTGAAAAAAGCCATCAAGTCCGCCCTTGAAAAAAGCGGCAACAAAAAGACCATCATCATGCACGACCTCATCGCCCGCCTCTTTATAAGCGTCTGCACCCAGCAGGATCAACTCATCCCGACCATGCATCCCGAGGACATCGGCATAGGAAGCTAATTTTCTACAGGACCGAATAACTGCGCACATTTCCCTTACCACCGGCCCTTTGCCAACATGGGAGACTGAACATGGTCAAGTATGTTACCATCAAAAGCCGCAGCAGATCCGAACTCATCGACATCACCGATCAGGTTCAGGAAATGGTGAGGAGCGCAAACGTCAACAACGGCATCTGTTACCTGTTCGTACTGCACACTACTGCCGGGATAACCGTCAACGAAGGAGCAGACCCCGCCGTACAGCGGGACATTGTTAACTTCCTCAACAAGCTGGTTCCGAACGACCCTTATTTTATCCATGCTGAGGGAAATTCGGATGCCCACATCAAATCATCACTCGTTGGAGCGTCCCGACATATATTCATTAATAATTCAAAGCTGGTGCTCGGCACATGGCAGACAATTTACTTTTGTGAGTTTGACGGACCGCGGGAGAGAAAGATTGCGGTAAAGATAACTGCCGATGAATAGCGGCAATCAATATGCATCAGGCAAAATGATTGTATCCTCTTTGAGCCGCCTGATATTCCTCGCCGTCAACATTGATGACCGATAGCCGACCGCTTGCGGTAATTTCCCCAATGAGCGAGACAGCGACCCCGCATTCCGCCATAAGAGTAATAACACGGTCTTTGAGAAGGGGCGGCGCTGTAAAGAGGAGTTCATAATCCTCGCCGCCGCCAAGGGCCAACGAAAAGGGGTCACCGGCTAACCTTGAAATTTCTTCCGTGTAGCCAGGGGAGAGCGGGACATTTTTCAACTCCACTCGTGCACCGACATTGGACAGCCTGAGAATATGGCCGAGATCGGCCAACAGCCCGTCACTCACATCGATCATGGCCGTCGCCACCCCGGCCTCAGCCAGCAAGATCCCGGCAGCAACCCGCGGTTCGGGATCGAGGTGCCTCTCCACCAGCAGGCCGCGCCGTTCTCCCTTCCGCAGCAATTTTAGTCCAAGCGCCGAATCACCAAGGGTTCCGGTGACAAAAAGCAGATCTCCGGGCCGTGCCCCGCTGCGGCGCACCACGAGCTCAGGCAGCTGCTCACCAATGGCTGTTACGGAAATCACCAGCCCCCCCTTTGAAGAACAGGTGTCCCCTCCCACAAGGGTAACGCCGAACTGTTCGGCCCGCTGCATGATCCCGGCAATGAAGCCGTCAAGGAACTCCACCGTCAGCGCGGCAGGAATGGCCAGAGAGAGGAGAAAATAGCGGGGGGTTGCGCCCATGGCGGCCAGGTCGGAAAGATTGACCGCCAGCGACTTTCTCCCGAGGGTAAGCGGGTCGCACAGGGCAAGGTCGAAATGCACCCCTTCAATGAGCATGTCGGAGGTTACCAGGGAAAGATGCCCCTCTGCCGGTTCGAAGGCAGCGGCATCGTCGCCGATGCCGATTCTTACCGATGCTTTATCCGCAACGCCGGCAGCAAACCTGTCAATCAGGCCGAATTCGCCCAGTTCCTTGAGATTCACCCCTTTGCCCCCGCCACGACCCCTTTGCGGGGTGTGACCAGCACCCGTGCAGCATGGGACTTGGTCTTCGGCGGCAGGCTCTTAACCGTGCCGGGCGCGGGCGGCGGGTATTTTTCCAGGGCAACCTTGAGCACATCGTCGATCGTCTTGGCAAACACTATCTTGACCTTTTTCAGGATATGCCTGGGAACATCTTCCAGGTCCTTCCTGTTCTGCTCCGGTATGATTATGGTCGTGATCCCCAACCTGATTGCAGCCAGGATCTTTTCCTTGAGTCCGCCGATGGGGAGCACCTTGCCCCGCAGGGTGATTTCCCCTGTCATGGCCACGTCCTTCTTCACAGGAATTTTGGCGAGAGCCGAAACCAGGGCCGTCGCCATGGTAACACCAGCTGAAGGCCCGTCTTTAGGAATCGCACCGGCCGGAACATGGACGTGAATGTCCATAGTGCTGTAAAAATCCTCCGGCAGCTGCAGTTCAGCCGCACGTGCACGGATGTAGGAGAGAGCAGCCTGCACGGACTCCTTCATCACATCGCCAAGCTGTCCAGTCAGGGTCAGCCCCCCTTTCCCTTTCATGATCGTCGCCTCAACAAAAAGCACCTCTCCGCCGACAGGTGTCCAGGCCAGACCGGTAACGACGCCGATCTCGTTGTACTCCATCTCCTCTTCGCGAATAAACCTGGGGGGGCCGAGATATTTGGCAACGGTCGCAGCATTGATGACGAACTGTTTCTTCTCACCTTCGGCAACCTTACGCGCCACTTTGCGGCAAACGCTGCCGATCTCGCGCTCCAGATTTCTCAGACCTGCCTCGCGGGTATACTTGGATATAACGCCCTTGATCGCCTCATCGGAAAAGGTGATGAACTTTTCCGTTATGCCGTTTTCCTTGATCTGCCGCGGCACCAGGTAACGTTTCGCTATCTGGAGTTTTTCTTCCTCCGTATAACCCGAGAGGCTGATTACCTCCATCCGGTCACGAAGCGGGCCGGGCACGGTATCGATCTGGTTGGCCGTGGCTATGAACATGACATCGGAGAGGCTGAAAGGAAGATTGATGTAATGATCGGAAAATGAATGGTTCTGTTCCGGGTCAAGCACCTCCAGAAGCGCGGAAGACGGGTCACCGCGGAAATCTGCGCCAAGCTTGTCCAACTCGTCGAGCATGAAGACCGGATTGTTGGAACCGGCCTGTTTCAGCCCCTGGATTATGCGGCCCGGCATCGCTCCCACGTAGGTCCTGCGGTGCCCCCTGATCTCAGCCTCGTCACGCACTCCCCCAAGTGAAATACGGACGAATTTCCGCCCCATGGCCCGGGCAATGGATTTCCCGAGCGAGGTCTTGCCTACCCCCGGAGGTCCGACAAAACAGAGAATCGGCCCCTTCATCTTCTTCTTCAGCTTGCGCACAGCCAGAAACTCCAGTATCCGCTCCTTGATCTTCTCCAGGTAATAGTGATCCTCGTCGAGAATCTCCTTCGCCTTTTTGATTTCAAGGGAATCCTTGGTGGATTTGCTCCATGGAAGTTCAACCATCCAGTCGAGAAAGGTACGCAGCATTCCCGATTCGGCAGCATCGGGGTGCATCTGTTCGAGACGTCCCAGCTGCTTCAGTGCTTCTTTCTCCACATTAGGAGGCATCTTGACGTTTTCGATGGCTTTGCGCAGTTCGGCAATCTCTTCGCTCCGCGCGTCGGTTTCGCCCAGTTCCTGCTGGATGGCTCGAAGCTGCTCACGGAGATAATATTCCCGCTGACTCTTCCCCATTTCCTCCTTGGCAGCCGACTGGATGCGTGCCTGCATGCTCAGGAGTTCAAACTCCTTGTTGAGGAATTCGTTCACCCTCTTCAACCGCTCGATGGGATCGATGATCTCCAAAAGCCCCTGAGCCTCTTCCACCTTCAGGCCGATATTGCTGGCAATGAGGTCGGCAAGGCTACCCGGTTCCTGCATGTTCTCCACTATCACCATGACTTCGGGAGAAACAACTTTCCCCAGGGATACGATCTTGGCCAGTTGCTCCTTTACTGTGCGTATGAAAGCTTCGGTCTCAAGGGAGTTCTCCGGCACCATCGGCTCCACAAGACGCTCGATACGCACCGAGTAGAAAGGTTTTTCAGCCTCATATCCGGTGATGCGCCCTTTCGTCAACCCCTGCACCAGTATCTTCACCCTGCCGTCAGGCAGCTTGAGCATGCGCATTATCATGGCGACGGTGCCGACACCGTAGATCATATCCGGCGCAGGATCCTCCTCGCTCACGTCTTTTTGGGTGGCAAGAAAAATAAGCCTGTCTTTAGACAACGCATAGTCTACAGCATTGATGGATATCTCCCGGCCAACGAAAAGGGGAAGAATCATATAGGGATAGACGACCACATCCCGCACAGGTAACAGCGGCAGGACATCCGGTATGCTCAGTTCTTCATTTTCCTGTTTGTTTTCCATATCAAATCTCCTCACTCAATCGGAATATCCCTGATAAACATATTTTTGTCCGGCAATTTGGGAAAGGTGACAGAAAGCACCCCCTTCAGGTAGCAGGCCTTCACCCCGTTCATGTCAACCGCAGGAGGTATCTCAACGGTCCTGCAGAAGCGGCCGAACTGGCGCTCCATGCAGATGTAGTTCACTCCTGCAGCCCTGGGCTCTTCCCGCTTAACCCCTTCCAAAACCAGCGTGTTGCAGCAAATGCTCAAAGAAAGATCCTGTTTGACAAAACCCGGCAACTCGATTTCTACGATATAGTTATCCGTTGTTTCGAAAACATCCACCAACGGCGCTGATTCGTGCTCCCCGAAGCTCTCCCTCCCCTCGAGGGTCGAAAGATAATTGAATATTTCGTCCATCTGCTGCCGGAAAAAGTTCAACCATTCCAAAGGATACCTGGGAATCACAGCCATAACTTCCCTCTTCGGTCAAGTTCCGTCCATATGCAATATATTGCGCTATGAAAACTCAACTCGTGTCGTTATCGACCACATCAGTAGCCGGCAAAGGTGATTTTGTTGATTTAACCATCTTTGCCGTGAAAGTCAAGGTAATCCGCCGTATCGCGAAGCAGGACGGCGCCATAATTGTGCATTGGCCTGTGAACCCCCCTCAGCCAACCGTCTTCGCTGTTAGGAATTGAATTATCAGTAACTGGTGTGTATAATCCCCGCAAATTCATATCAAGAATTACGCGAGGACCTTGATGAAAAAATATTCGACCCTTCTTATGCTGGCTGTTCTGCCGCTTCTCACCTGTGGGTTTGATTGGGGTTTCGGCTTAAAGGACAATTGCCGCGAAGCAAAAAAGATAGCTGTCAGCTTGACTGATATCAAGGTCGATGCCGCACGGAGCGAAGCGGAATCACGAATAATAAAGCTTTGCCCTGATGGAGCTGCGGGGCATTTTATGAAGGCGCTCGATCTGGAGCGAAATGGAAACCTCGACGGGGCCGTCACGGAGTATCAGGAATCCTTGAAAGATGACCCGGATTTCGGACCGGCCAGTGGCAATCTCGGCCTCATCTATTTACAGAAGGGTTTGCAGGATGATGCCGCAGTCGAGCTGACCAAAGCGATAAAAACCACCCCGTCTCCCGCCTACAACAAGGCTCTCGGCAAGATATTCAGTGACAAGAAACTCTACAATCTGGCTTTGTATCATTACAACGAGGCTATAAACGCCCTGCCGGCAGACACATCTCTTTATGCTGACCTTGCCGGAGTATATACCGGCATGGGACTCATAAACAGCGCCGAAGAGGAATACAACAAGGTGCTGGCAATCGAGCCGGGCAATCTCAACTCCAGACTAGGCCTGGCGGCGCTCTTCAGCAGCAGGAACCAGTTTGACAAGGCGATCGGTGAACTCAAAAAGGCCCAGGTGATCGATCCCGGGAATAAAAACATCCATCGCCTGTTGGCGGAAGCCTACGACAAAAAGGGTGATAAAAAAAGCTCCGAGTATGAATATATTCTTGCCGGTATACCGGTCAAAACCGAAGAAGTGGCTCAAAGTAACCACCTGCGTCAGGGCGATGAATTCGTAAAAAACAAGGAATACGAAAAAGCCGCGACTGAATACAAGGCCGCATTGAAGGACAAGCCTGAATGGCCTGAAGCCCTGCAAAAACTTGGGGATGCGCAGATGGCGGCAGGCCATGATGATGAGGCAATCGCCAGCTATCGTGAAGCAATCCGCCTCAAGGCGGAAAACGGCAACCTTCACTACAATCTGGGAATTCTATACGAACGCAAGGCGCTCCTCGATGAAGCAGTTGTCGAATACCGGCAGGCCCTCAACTATACCGCAGACAACGGCGACACACGAAGACGGCTTGCAGATATCTACACCCTGCGCGGCAGTTTTCCGCAAGCAATCGAGCAGTACCGCGAACTGATCAAACTGAGAAAAGACAACCCTCTCATCCATTTCAAACTGGCAAAGGTCTACGTTAACAGCAAGGATTATCCGGCGGCAATTTCAGAATACCTTGAAACGACAAAACTGGACCCCGACAATATTGAAGCGCACCGCGATCTGGCTGCCCTTTTCAGGAAGAAAAATCAGAACGAAGAGGCGGAAAAGGAATACCGCTCGATACTCCGCATGAAAAAAGACGATGTCGAAGCCCGTACGGCGCTCACCTCCATCTACGTAAAAAACAAGAACTATGACGAACTGATCAACCTCCTCAAAGAAGGGGTGGAACTGAATCCTAAAGACCCCAACAGCCATTATAAGCTGGGGCTGATATATGAATTCAAAAAAGATTATGATGCTGCCATCGGCCAGTATAAGGAATCTGTAGCATTAAAGAGCGATCATGCAAAAGCCTTGAATGCCATGGGACGTGCCTACATGAAGAGCGGCCGCATATCCGAAGCAAAAGAGGCGCTGGAAACGGCAAAGAAAGCTGATCCCGAATTGGAAGAGACGACCGTCCTGCTCAGCAACATAAAGGAAGAGCTGTCGCCGGAACCCAAAAAGTATAAAAAGAAGGGGCACAAGTCCAAAAAAGGGAAAGCCGTGAAAAAACGTGGTAAAAACAAGGCGGGAAAAACATCGAAAGCAAAAAAATCAAAAGCCAAAACAAAAAAATAAACTTTGGCTTAAGCACACGCAGCTCGAAACTCACATAAATCGATCACAATACAAAAAGGCCGGGCAAAATGCCCGGCCTTTTCTTGTTCGCCCAATAGTTTTTTTATGATGCTTCCTCGTCCAGGGGGATTATCATCACCTTGGATATCCCCTTGCCGAGGAATCCCAATTTCTTTGCCGCTGCTCGGGAAAGATCGATAAATGGCCACTTTCTCTTGCGGCAACGGTCATTTACGATGACCACTACTTCTTTGTCATTGGCAAGGTTTCTCACCTTAACCTTTGTTCCGAGGGGAAGGTCGGAATGGGCCGCCGTCATTTTTTCGGGATTGTAACGAACCCCCGAGGTCGTTCTCCTGCCGTTATACCTTTTGGCGTAGTAGGATGCGATCCCCTCCTGACGGCTTCCTGCCTTCACAGGCGCTACGACTGCTTCTTCCTTGTTGGTTTCCGATCGAGTTTCTTCAGCCTGCAGGGGAAGTGGGTGGATCGGAAGGAGCATCAGACAAATAGCACTTATCAGCGCCAAATTGCCACTCCGCTCGAGTGATGCCATGCGCACCTCCTTTGTTGGGCGAGGTGCTCTTATAGCATGATCGATTTGGCGAAGTCAAGCAAAAAGACGCGCGAAACAACGTAACACATTGATATTACTACATTTTATACAAGCCACAAAACAGCCACCTGCCTTAACGGTCTATAATGCAATAAGGGCTGTCGCCTGTCATCCAACGATCATCTGTACTCCCTTTCGCACTCCGCAAGCAGTGAAGCCAATTCATCAGCGGAGATGTCGGTGAATAAATAGTATCTTATCCGGGATTTCCTGATGGAAACTAAACGGCCGACGGATTTCCCTCGGCATCGCCCCGGGCGTCCCCCATGGCCTTCGCAGCCATCCTGGTTGCGCTCGCGTCATGGATAGTTATGACAACCCCCGTATTGCCCGTTCCGAAGGGATCGGCATACGGATATAAATTAAACACCAGCCACTTATCCGCCGACCCGTTGTATATCTCGACACCGGGCTTGTCGGCATTGGCTTGCAAGCCATGCTCCGCCAGAAACGCGCCCCACTCCCTGCCGACGATATCCCGGTGCGTCTTGCCGGTAAAATCCTCCACGGCGCGGTTGAACCGCTTGATCCGCCCTTCGTGGTCGGTAAGGATAAACATGTCGGCAATGCAGTCCAGCGTCTGCTCCCACTCTCTTCTTATGGTTTCCATCTGGTTGAAGAGGTTCTTCAATTCTTCGTGCTTCATGTACAACTGCGCCTGGCTCTTCAACAGCTCCTTCTCCAGATGCCGTTGCTCGGTCACGTCACGGGCTATGGCAATCAAACAGGCGGTATTGTTATACTCTATGACATCGGCCGACCAGAGCATGGTACGAAGCTCACCGGACTTTATGCAAAACGATACCTCCAGGTTGCGAACCAGACCATGCTCGTTAAGGAGCTTAAGCATCAGAATGCGGTCTCGAGGGTCAAACCAGATACCCATTTCAATTGAGGTGTGACCGATGACCTCATCCCGGCCATAGCCGGTTATTTCCAGGAATGCCTCGTTTACCTCGATGTATTTCCCATCCGCCGCATTGGTTATCACGATCCAGTCGGGACTTGCATGAAAAGCCTTTGAAAATTTTTCCTCGGATTTCCTCAGCGCCTCTTCAGCCTCTTTGCGCCAGGTGACATCCTGGGTAGTCCCGACCATGCGAATCGGCTTACCGGCCTCATCAAAGGTTACTTCTCCCTGACCGTCCACCATACGCACGCTCCCATCCGGCAGCACGATGCGATAATCAATGCGATACGCCTTCTGTGCATAAAGGGCCTCGTTCACGGCCCGGTTGACAGCCTCTTTGTCCAGCGGATGAACCATATCCAGAAAAGCCTCATACGTTACCGTGAACACCCTGGGGTCCATGCCGCAGATGCGATACATCTCGTCCGACCATTTAAAGGCATCCGCCTCCACATCCCATTCCCAGCTCCCTAGATGAGCGATTTTCTGCGCCATGGCAAGACTTGCTTCGCTCTCCCGCAAAGCCTTCTCAATGCGCTTGTGCCCCGTGATATCCAAGAACGAGCCAACGCTCTTGTTCGTCCCCGGAATCATCGTCCAGTTTGCTGAAACGTCCTTTACAATGTTTCCTGCAGCAAGAAAGCGGAACTCATAGTTTCTCGGTGCAGCGTCCGGGTCCAGCCGTCGCAGACGATGGTACTCGAGCATTTTGTCCAGGTCATCGCGACAGACAAAATCCGTCCAGCATTTAACGCCATCCACCTCTTCCTTAAAGTAACCGCTCAGCTGCTCAAATTCCTTGTTCGCCATGAATATGGTTGCATCTTCATCGACGATAATCGTCGCCGCGCCCGTATTTTCAAAAATGGCGCGGTAGCGGTTCTCCGACTCCCGCAATGACTCCTCGGCCCTTTTGCGTTCGGAAATGTCTCGCGCCACATGCAAGACCCGATTGATTTTACCCAGCTCATCGAAGATCGGATAAGTGGACACTTCCACATAAAGTTTTTCACCCTGCTTGCTGTAATGAATATGTTCAGCAACAGAACCGGTTCCAGTACTTATGGTAGCCTGAAGCGGGCAGGTGTGGTCGGGGGGCGCGCACGGCTCACAGCTGTTATGTGTTGCCCCATGACAGGTTTTTCCCAATACGTCCTCTTCGTTCATGCCAACCTCTTTGAGGAAAACATGATTGGCGCCGACGATTTTGAAATCGGCTGCATTTATAATACAAATGGCATCATGGGTGGCATCAAGGACGATACCTGACAGCTCAAGTGCGCGTCTGAGCGCATCTTCAACCCGGATGCGCTCATTTTCGCTTCTTCTGATCCTGACGACGCCGATACCGAGACCGGCTATTCCGAACAGATACACAAAAACGTGGCCCACCACAAGCGGCAACAAATGGTCTCTCTCAATGGCGAGGAAAGGCTCAAGGGAAATTGAGACGCTGATACCACCATAGACGTCTCCGTCACGATAGCCTTGTTTTGCATGGCACTTCAGACATGGTTCCTCTGCAATCAACGGCTGCATGAAGCGAAGATGTGCTTTTCCGTCAAGCTGTTCAACGGAACTGACCTCTTTACTTCCATGACTGAATGCCTTGAGCGCGGATATCTCCCACGAATCCGGGGCATTCTGAGGACGAATGGGGGTAAGACTCGTAATGTGAGAACGGATGCCATAGCCGCCTCTCTCCAACGCATGAACCTGGCGCGTCATATAGGCCGGATTGATCAGAGTCAACAACCTGCCTGACGGCGTTCTTATCTCCCGGTCAGGGACGCCCGACAAATAAGGATTTGGCTGAACTTCAGGTGTTACAGGCACGTACACCCCGCCATGTCCGGCATTCCAGCGTCGGTACATGACGTCTTTCCTGAAAAGGCTCCGCGCCTGTACCTGTGCAGCTTCCAACGTCCCCCGTTTCCCCTGATGCACGTTCCAGGCAAATGACGCAGCCAGCGACAGCGTCCAGATAAAAGCTGCGAGCAACGCGTAATATTCCCAATGAGGACGAGGAAACCTTTTTTTCTTTAAATCGACCATAATGATTTTCCTGACTTAAAAAACATCGACAGAACGCATAGAAACCGGCCCATGCTCACGTGCGCTTACAAGCTGCGTAACAGCGATGCAGAAGGCCGGCTTGTAATCTTATCGGCTGGAGTAAATTAATTCTTGAGCTCTCCTCACATCGCAGAGGGAAAAAATGAAGTCCCTTCCAGTACCAAATTTTAATCGCGACGCATACGGCATTCACGAACAAAGTAAAGTAATTTAACAGAGCACAGCGGTCATGGAAGGAAAAGACTATAAGACGATCGCGGAATAAGGGAAGTTTCTTCGGCACGGGTCAGAAGCGCGTTAACAGCGGCCTCTCCGGCAACGCCAAGATCAAGGGAGAACTCATTTACGTAGAGTTTTATGTGAGCGGAACATACCTCATCGCTCATCTCCTGAGAATGTGCCCGGATATAGCCGTTCGACTCGTCGGGATGGGCAAAAGCGTAATCGACGCTGGCATGCAAGGCACGCTCGATGGCGGCCAGGGTCTGTTTTCCCAGGGAACGCTTTGCCACAATCCCACCCAGAGGGATCGGGTGGCCGGTCTCGCGCTCCCACCAGTCCCCCAGATCGAGAAGTTTAACCAGGCCGAAGCCGGCATAGGTAAAGCGCGATTCGTGGATGATTACCCCGGCATCCACCGAACCGTCAGCAACAGCTGCCATTATTTCGTGAAACGGCATATGGACGATATTATCCAGGGACGGATCGAAAAGGCGCAACAGCAGGGCTGCCGTGGTATAACGGCCCGGCACGGCGATCCGCTTTCCCTTAAGCTGCGACATATGCCCGAGCTTTCCGGAAACGACCAGTGGTCCGCAACCACGGCCGAGGGCTCCGCCGGAGCGGAGCAAACAATAATCATCACGGATGAAGCCAAGAAGATGGTAGGATATCTTGCTGATGTCCAGCGCCTTTTCAAGCACCAGATGGTTCAGGGTTTCGACGTCCTCCAGCAGTTCATTGAAGACATGGCCTTCGCAGGCGACCCGTCCATGGGTCAGGGCATGAAAAATGAAAGTGTCGTTGGGGCAGGGAGAATAACCAAGGGTCAATGATTGCATGTCAGCATTCCTCAACTACAGGGCGGGACCGAGGCCAGCCCTTACAATTCTTCAATATATTTAAGGAGAAACCTCTGCGCGGCCTCGACTGCGCGTGGAATATCCCAGCGGGAGAGATCCCGGTCTTCCACCATATTGCTGATCCCGCGGATTTCCAGGCAATCCACCCCATATCGGAGGGCAATCTGGGCCGCCGCCGCACCTTCCATGTTCTCGCAGATTCCGCCGAATCGCCGGTAAAGTTCGTCGCCCCGGCCAGTTGTCCCGCTACAGGTGGAAACAGTAAGAAACTTGCCTCTCTTGATTGAAAGACCAAGGGCAGCGGCCAAATGTACAGCCTTTTCAGCTGCCTGCACTGAGAGGGGAAACTCATTGAAAAAGGATTTCCCATTTCGCACCACGAAAGGGATACCGATAAAGTCCAGTGGCCGCCACCCTGTCGAAGTCAACACACCTTCATCGGCAAAGATCTCGGCAGTTGCAACCGCGAGATCTCCCAGGGTGAGGCCGCTCCCCCTATAAGCGCCGCAGCAGCCGGTATTTATAAGAATCTGTGGCGATACATGCTCCAAAAGTGCCGTTATGGCTGAAGCAGCATTTACTTTCCCCATGCCGGTCACGGCGATGATGATATCCCGCTTGCCGATGCGCCCGTCATAGACCTCGCGCAGTCCGGCGTCGGCCCTTTGCCGAGCGCCAATGACCCGGACGAGCATGGAAAGCTCCTGTATGGTGGAAGCCGTAACAAAAACCGGTTTCAACGGTAAAACCTCCCGCCAGGAACCTATCTCCCGGGAATGTAACGGAGCAGCTGTATTGCGCCGGCAAAAAATATTTAGTTGATACTAACACAGCCCATGGCGGCAATTCAACAACTCAAACAAATCGACTTCCGGTGTCATCAAAAAGCAGACAACCTGACAACTGTCGGTTACCTTCATTACACCGCCGCCATTACACGAAACAGTGCTGAAACAGCACCGTCTTTTCCCTTGCATATGATAGTTACTTTTACTATATTTAGTTTGTTTTATCGTTACCCAAAAGGGCTCACATGCAGAAATGGATTTTGCCGACCAACATATTTCTCACGTTTCTGATTATCATGGCTTTGGCCTTGATTTCCTCTGACCTGATCTCTTTCAGACTTACCAAGCTCTATCCAAAGGGTGCAAAAAAAGCCTCCCCCCCCCCGTCTTCTTCCAACATAGCCGAAGACCTCATGTCATTTGCGCCGATCCTGGAAAAGGGATTATTCGGCAAGGCCACCCAGGGAAGGCTTTCGCCGGTCGTCCAGGCGACCGCGACTAAAGCGGCGCCGACCGTTTCACAGGGAGACCTGATCCTGTTGGGGACGGCTGTCGGCTCCTTCCGCGAGACGTTCGCCCTGGTACAGAAATCGAGCAGCAAAGAAGAGCGTGTTTTCCGGCTTGGTGATACGGTTTTCGACACCGGACCACTGGTTGCCGTCAAAAAAGAAGTGGCAGAAATACTGGTGGGCGGCAGACGGATCAAAATACTCACCCCAACGGCGATTGCAACTGAAGCAGCAGCACCGCAGACACAAGCCGCCGTGCCGGGGGAAACCAGAGGACTTGCATCGCAGGTGGGAGTTGGAAGCTATGTAATTGATCAGCGCGCACTCAACGCATCCCTGGACAACATCGGCCAGGCAATGACCGACGCACGACTCCTGCCAAGCATAAAGAATGGCAAAGTCGAAGGGTTCAGAATTTCGGAAGTGAAGCCACAGGGGATCTTCGGCACCATAGGGATAAAAAACGGCGACGTGCTCCTCAGCATCAACGATTTTCCCATCGATTCGCCGGAAAAGGCAATACAGTCCTTTGCATCGCTCAAGGGACAGAATCGCATCAAGCTGGACCTGGTACGTGACGGCCAACCGACAACGTTTAACTACGACATACGATAAAACCGTGAATGGTGAAGAGTGAATGGTGAAAAGTGCAACAAACGAAAAATCCTTTTTCGATGGTTGCCGCCGATCCCGGATACCTATTCCCCAGTCCCTGTTTTTTTTTGGGAGGCATCATTGAATAAACGCATTTCGCATATCATCATTGCCCTGATCATTTTTGCAGCAGTACCTTCCGTGGCGCTGGCCAAAGGAGTGGTGCTGAATTTCAGCGACGTGGACATCTCCACCATGGTCAAGTTCATCAGTGACCTGACCGGCAAGAACTTCGTCATGGATGACCGGGTAAAGGGGAAGATCTCGGTCTTTTCACCGACAAAACTCTCCACCGAAGAAGCGTTCAACGTCTTTACCTCGGTGCTGGAACTGAAGGGCTTCACCATCGTCCCCGCGGGGAAAGTCCTGAAGATAGTGCCGACGGCCAATGCCAAGCAATCGGGAATGCGGATTTATTCAGACAAGGAGCGCAGCCCGGTTAACGAAGCATATGTGGCACGGGTCATCACCCTCGACCACATCTCCAGCCAGGAAGCGGTGACTTTCCTCCAGCCAATGGTCTCCAAAGATGGCTATATCTCCTCGTTCGGCCCTACCAACATGCTGCTCCTCGTTGATTCGTCTCTGAACATCCAGAAGATTCTGACGATCCTGCAACTTATCGATACCGACCAGAAACGCGAGGGGGCTGAGCTCGTCTTCCTTAAAAACGCCTCGGCGGAAAGCGTTGCCAACGTGGTAAAGGAATGGCTCGGGAGCAGGGATAAGGCGACAAAACCCGCCGGTCAGCCGGCAGCAGGAGCCGGAGGGCTCATCCTTCCCGACGCCCGCCTCAACGCCCTGATCATATTCGGCAATGCCAAAGACAAGGATGACATCAAGAAACTGATTACCCTGATCGACGTTATCCCCCCGACTACGAGCAGCAAGGTCAATGTCTATTACCTTGAAAATGCCGATGCGACCGAAGTTGCCAAGGTGTTGGATGGTGTGGTCAAGGGATCATCTGCGGCTGCTGCCCCCAGCCAACCGGGAGCCGCAAACGCGCCGCAACAATCGCCTTTTGAAGGGGGCAAAATCAGCATCACCCCTGACAAGGCAACCAATTCACTGGTCATCATGGCGTCGCCCACCGATTACCAGAACCTCATCCAGGTGATCCAGAAGCTCGACAAGCGCCGCCGCCAGGTCTTCGTCGAGGCTGTGATCGCCGAAGTCTCACTCAGCAAGCTCAAGGATCTGGGCGTACAGTGGGGAGTTCTCGGCGGCGCATCCAACGGCACAGCAACCGCGGCAGGGCTCTACGACCCGCAGGATACCTTCACCACGCTCCTGACCGCCCTGGCAAACCTGAAAAGTGCCGGCATAACCATTCCCGACCTGACGGGAACAGCGCTGAACTTCTCGGCGGTATTGAGGGCCCTTGACTCGCTGGGTGCAGTCAACGTCCTCTCCACCCCGACCATCATGACCTCGGACAATAAGGAAGCTGAGATCTTCGTTGGCGAAAACGTCCCGTTCAAGGGGAACGTCACCATTTCCAACACCACCACCCCTTCATTCCAATCCATCGAGCGGAAGGATACCGGCATAACCCTCAAGATCACCCCCCAGATCAGCGAAGGGGAATACGTAAAGCTCGACATTTACCAGGAAATCTCCGCCATTTCAAACACTACGGTTTCCGGCGCGTCAGACCTGATAACCACCAAGCGGTCGGCGAAGACGTCGGTCGCCGTCAAGGACAAGGATACCATGGTGATCGGCGGGCTGATCCAGGACCGGGAGCAGGAAACCGTAAACAAGATACCACTCTTGGGCGACATCCCGTTTCTCGGCTGGCTCTTCAAGTTCAAGAACACCACACGGCAAAAGACGAACCTGTTGATCGTCCTCACCCCCCGCATCGTCAGGGGGGCTCAGGAAGTAGCGGAGATCTCCGAAATCCAGAAACAGAAGTTCGGTAACGCGGTCAGTTCGGACAAACCGTTCAACCTGGACAAAGAACTCATGATCAAGCAAGATGCCGCGACTGGTGACAGATGACCGGTTTTCAAGAGGACTATGACAAATAATATCGACATACAAGCCGTTGCCGCAAAACTCGGCATCCCCTTCCTGCAGGAGATAGAAGACAGCCGGGTGGATACGGCGCTGTTGATGCGTCTGCCGCTGGCATTCGCCCGCAATAACCTTCTTCTGCCGTTGAAAGAAGATGACGGCAAACTGGTAGCCGCCGCCGGAAACCCGGCCAACCTCCTCGCCCTCGATGAACTGCAGGGAGTTTTCGGCATGCCTGTGCAGGCAGTGGCAGTGCCGCGCCAGGCGGTGCTGGACGCCATCAACCGCCTCTACGCCAGGATCTCCGGCTCTGCCCAGGACGTGGTTGAAGAGTTGGAAGGAGTAGAGCTCTCCGCCATTGCATCCGAATTCAATGAGCCGAAGGACCTGCTCGACCTGACCGATGAAGCCCCGGTGATCCGCCTCTTGAATTCAATCCTCTTCCAGGCGGTCAAGGAGCGTGCAAGCGATATCCACATCGAACCGTTCGAAAGGGATCTGGAGGTCCGGTTCAGGATCGACGGCATCCTTTACAAGATGCTCACCCCCCCCAAGGTGGTGCAGGAAGCCCTCACTTCCCGGGTCAAGATCATGTCCGGCCTGAACATAGCCGAAAAACGGCTCCCCCAGGACGGAAGGCTCAGGGTCATCGTTGCCGGCCGGGACGTGGACATCCGTGTCTCCATCATCCCCACCTTTTTCGGCGAGCGGGTTGTGCTACGACTTCTGGACAAGCAGCGGGGGGTCATCTCCCTGGCGAATATCGGCCTGTCGCCGGAAAATGTTGCGTCCATGGAGCGGCTCCTTTCCCGCTCAAACGGCATCATCCTCGTCACCGGGCCGACCGGCAGCGGCAAGACGACAACCCTTTACGCGGCTCTCAACCGGATCAACACGCCGGAAAAGAACATCATAACCATCGAAGACCCGATAGAATACCAACTGAAGGGGATCGGCCAGATCCAGGTCAACCCGAAGATCGACCTCACCTTTGCCGGGGGGTTGCGTTCCATACTCCGCCAAGACCCTGACATCATCATGGTCGGCGAGATCCGCGACGCCGAAACAGCAGAAATCGCCATGCAGGCGAGCCTCACCGGCCACCTGGTGCTCTCCACCCTTCATACCAACGATGCCGCAACCGCCGTGACTCGTCTCATCGACATGGGTGTCGAGCCGTTCATGGTGGCGTCCTCCCTGTCGGCGGTCATGGCCCAGCGGCTGGTGCGGGTAATCTGCCCCCACTGCAAGGAAGAATACAAGCCGGAACGGGAATACGCCGGCATCAAGCTGCCGCCGGTGCTGTACCGCGGCCGCGGGTGCGAGAAATGCTTCAATCTCGGGAGCACGGGCAGGATCGGCATTTACGAATTCCTCCTTATCGACTCCGAGCTCTGTTCCATGATCATCAAGCAGGCCCCTGCCGGCGTCATAAAGGAATACGCCATCTCCAGGGGTATGCGTACCCTGCGCGAAGACGGTCTCGCCAAGGCGGCGGCCGGCATTACCACCATTGAAGAAGTGCTGCGGGTAACGCAGGAGGACTATGCCGACCTTCCGTTATAGCGCCTATAAACCGGGGGGAAGCGAAGTCACCGGCACCATCGAGGCAAACAACCCGGGCGAGGCAAAACAGCGGCTGAAAAAAGACGGCCTCTACCCGAAGGAAATTGTATCGGCCGATGAGGCCGTAAGCCGAAAAGGGCTGCAACTCTTCCGCAAAAAGGTCGCCCTGCCGGAACTCTCCCTGATGACGAGAAGGCTTGCGACGCTGCTCGGCTCGTCAATCCCGGTCTATGAGGCGATAACCACCCTCTATGAGCAGGAAAGGCCGGGAGAGCTGAGAAAAATGCTCAGCCGGGTACGCGATCGGCTGGCCGAAGGCACCAGCCTGGCCAAGGCGCTGGCCGCCGAGCCGCAGATATTCAGCGACAGCTACATCGGCATGGTGTCGGCCGGCGAGGCGAGCGGAGCGCTGGAAGTTGTCCTGGAACGGCTTGCCGAGTTTCTCGAGGACCAGGACGCTGTCAGGAGCAAGGTGGTCACCTCTCTGGCCTATCCTATCCTGATGGTCGTGGTCGGCACCGGCGTCATGCTCTTCCTCCTCGCCTTTGTCGTGCCGAAAATCGTGACGGTTTTTGAAGAGAGCAAAGCCACCCTTCCCCTTATTACTATCATCCTGATCAAGGTCAGCAACCTGGTTCGCAAGGGGTGGTGGGCGCTGCTCATTCTGGGCTTCGCCATCAGCGCCGCCTTGAAAAAAGTTAAACAGAACGAGGCCCTATGCCACAAACGGGACCGCTTTCTGCTCAAGCTCCCCCTCATCGGCCCACTCTGGCAGCGGCTGATTCTTTCCCGTTTCGCCAAAGTGCTGGGACTTTTGCTCATGAGCGGCGTGCCGGTAATCAAGGCCATAGAAATCACCGGAGAAGCGATTGTCAACCGCGAATACCGCTTCTTTCTCATGGAGGCCAGTGAAGAGCTGATCCAGGGGGGAAGCCTTTCCGCATCGCTGAAGAAGAGCCCGCTCTTCCCGCCGCTGCTCGTGCACATGGTCGCAGTCGGAGAAAAGGGCGGGGAACTGGAAAAGATGCTTATCAAGGCCGGGGAGGCCTTTGAAAAGGAGTTTGAAGCCGCGGTTTCCCGTTTCATGGCACTTCTGGAGCCACTGCTGGTTCTGGGAATGGGACTCTGCGTCGGAATCGTGGTACTGGCGGTACTGCTCCCCATATTCCAGCTGAACCAATTGGTAAAATAACCGTTCTACGTTCTACGTTCTACGTTCTACGTTAAAACCTTGAACATTGAACATTGAACATTGAACAAAGAACATAGAACCGATTCACATGGAGGTTATGCATGAATAACACAGTCAACAACAAGCGCGGTTTCACCCTCATCGAGCTCATGGTGGTCATCGTCATCCTGAGCCTGCTCGCCGTCCTGGTCGGGCCGAGGATCATCGGCAGGACCGACGATGCGAAGATCGCCGACACCAAGGTGCAGATAAAAAACCTGGAGACCGCACTGAAGCTGTACAAGCTGGACAACGGCAACTACCCTTCCACCGAGCAGGGTCTGACGGCGCTGGTGACCAAGCCGACCGTCGGCCAGCCCCCGAAGAACTACAAGGCGGAAGGTTATCTGGACAACAAGAACGTCCCCAAAGACGGCTGGGGAAATGATTTCATCTATCTCTCACCCGGCGAGCATGGCGACTACGACCTTTCTTCCCTGGGCGATGACGGCGCCAGGGGCGGAGAAGGAAAGAATGCCGACATAAACAGCTGGGAACTGCGCTGACGAAAATGCCGTTCGATGTTCTACGTTCTAAGTTCTATGTTACAACCTGACGGGCGGTGAAAACTTGAAAGAACGATTTTCAGTATGAAACATAGAACCTCGAACATAGAACGTAGAACCGCCGTTCAAGCGGGTTTCACCCTCATTGAGCTGATGGTGGTAATTGCCATCCTCTCAATCGTCGTGCTCGTGGTGCTGCCGCGGCTCCCCTCCACAGAATCCGGCAAACTTCGCAGTTCCGCGCGCTCCCTTGCTTCAGGGATCAGATTTCTCAGCGATCGGGCTGTCACGGCCAATAGTAACTATCGGATGCACCTGAGCCTGGCAGACAGTACGATAGTCGTGAAAAAGCTCACCGCAGGAGGAGAAGAAACCACGGCAGACGACCAGTTCCTCAACAAGCGCTTCATTGCCGAAGGAATAACCATCGAGGACGTGATCATACCACGGCTGGGAAAAGTTACCGACGGCGAGGTAATAGTGCACTTCGGCTCCGGCGGCCTGGCGGAATTCATGGCCGTCCACCTGAAAGGGAACGGCAGCGGGCATTACACCGTAACCGCCTATCCGAACAACGGCAAGGTCAAGGTGGAGCAAGGCTACCAGGAGGAGATGTGAAAGGTTTCACCCTTCTGGAGATAATGATTGCGCTGGCCATCATGGCGGGAGTTGTGTTGACCGTCATCACTTCCTTCAATTACCATCTGTCCGTAGTCAGCCGCGACAAGGAGGAAACCATTGCCGTCCTGCTGGCGCGTGGAAAGATGGATGATCCCGGTTTCAAGAACCTGCAGGAAAAGAAGGGGACCTTTGCCCCTGGCCACCCGGACATGACGTGGCAGGTGGATACATCCCCTACCGAATTGCCCGGCCTGAATAAGGTAATCTTGACGGTAGGCTGGGGAGGAGATAAAAATAAGCTGTCCCTTGTCGAATACATTGCAAAATAAGGGTTTTACGCTGCTGGAGCTGCTTGTAGCCATGGCGCTTCTCGTCATCCTCACCGGAGCACTCTACGGCACCTACTTTTCCGTGATGAACGGGCGCGAAGCTGCGGTGTCCGGAATGGAAGCACGACGGGAGCTGCGCACCACACTGGATATGCTGCGGCGGGAAATTGCCTCGGCATATTTCAACAAGTTTAACAAGGCCAAGAAGAAACAGTTTTTTATCGTCGAAGACCGGGATTTTTTCGGCAAACCGGCCTCTACCATCAGCTTTACGGCAATTGCCCCACCCAGAGATGCTCAATACGGCTCGGATTTGGTGGAGCTGAAATACCAGCCCATCGAGAAGGACAACAAGATCGTACTGACCAGGCAGGAAAAGGATTTCTACCTTGACGACAAGCCGTATTCTATCCCGCAGATGGAGGAGTTGGAAGGATTTCTCGTGGAATGCTATGACAGCGGGAAATGGGTCAGAAGTTGGGATACCGCGCTGAACAACAACCGCCTGCCCGAAAGCGTCAGGATAACCCTGCGGGTGAAGGAGGGGGATAAAATCGCGGAATACACCGCCACAGCCTCTCCGAGGATTAAAGGGCCGTGAAAGACGAGCGGGGCTTCGCCCTTGTCATAACATTGATCATCACCGCCCTCCTCGTGGCGCTGGCCGCCGAATTCGTCGATGAAGTCTACGTGGACACCTCGATCAGCCATAATTTCGTGGCAGGACAACAGGCTAGCATACTCGCCGCATCGGGCGTGGACGGCGGCATCAGGTTGTTGCAGTTCGATTTAGCACAACAGACGTACAGCTCCCTCATGGATCGTTGGGCCAAACCGCTGAAAATCGAGGATGAACAGGGGAGTCTGCTGGTAACCATTGAGGAAGAGAGCGGCAAGCTGAACCTGAACTGCATGCTGACGCAACTACCCATGATGCCTGAAATGGTCACGCGCCTTTTCAAAAATCTTGGACTCTCGCCGGACCTTGTCGTTACCTTGCATGACTGGATTGACGAGGGCGACGACCCGCCTCCAGCCGGGGCTGAAACATCATATTACAACGGTCTGAAACCACCCTATGCAGCTAAAAACTCCAAACTGGAAACCTTGGAGGAGCTCTCTTTGGTCAAGGGTTTTGCCGGCGAGGCATTTAAACGGCTCCGACCGTTCGTAACGATTTATTATCCTGATACGCCAACCGCTATGGCAGCAAAGATCAATATCAACACAGCACCGCCGGAGGTTATTGCAGCTCTCGCTGATGGAATGACCAAGGAATTAACCGATCAAGTGCTTGAATACCGGAAAACCACGCCATTTAAGGACACGTCGGAACTTGCCACCAAGATTCCCGGCCTGGACAGAATTGCAACACCTACCGTCCAGGCGCAGACCACAATAAAAGGGTCCGTCTACCGCATCCGCTCGGAAGCCCGCGTCAGGGAAACCAGCCGGGTCGTCGAGGCGGTGGTGCGCATCTCGGGCATGCAGTCTACGGTTTTATACTGGAGATAATTCTGATGAACCTAGTGATAGTGGAAATTAAACGGAACGAGCTGCTCTTTGCCACCTTCCGCAAGAAACGGGGCGAGCTCAGCTTTGTCGAGGCTGCCCGTCACCCCCTCGGCCACGAGGAATCCCTGCCGCAGCTTTTGGAGGAGTTTGCCGCGTCAACGCCTGCAGAACGCAGGGTGATCCTGGCCATCCCATCGAGTCAGCTCTTCATGCGCGAACTGGAACTCCCCCTCAGCGATAGACGCAAGATTCGTGAGCTCCTCCCGCTGGAGCTGAAGGGCGAAACCGCAGTCGACACCGATCAGCTGATGTTTGAAGCAGTGCCCCTGGAAGAGGGAAAGGTTCTCGCCGTCTGGGCAAAACGTCATGCCCTGGAGGATAAGATCCGGCTGATGACGGGAAAAGGGCTGGAACCGGAGATCGTCACGGCATCGCTCTTCAACTGGCAGTGCCTCATCCCTGCCGAAATGGAGAGCGGGACGGTTGCAATCACCGATGGTGAATCACTGGCCGTCTTCCGAAACGGCAAGCCCCTCTATTTCCGCCCCATGACTTCCGGCGAACCGGAGGAAGTGACGAAGACATTGGCTGCCCTGGAAATCAGCAAAGGTTTAACGGTCGATCGGATCTTTTCCCACGGCGGCCGTTCGCAGCAGGCTGCCTCTTCCAACGCAGCGGCCGATCGGGAAACATCGCCCTTCCCTCCGCTGCCGGTAAACGGGGAGTTTGCCGAGGCCTTTGCCGGCGACACCAATTCCGCGCGTGATCTGGCCGGCGCCTATGCGGTTGCCCGGGCGATCGCCACCGGAGACCCTGTAAACTTCCGCAGCGGCGAGCTTGCCTACACGGCCGGCCAGGCCAAGACACGGAAAAAGCTGCGCCTCTCCATGATTCTCGCCGTCAGCTTCGTCATCCTGCTCTTTGCCGAGGTCGGCCTCAGATACTACCTGGTGAAGAAAGACGTGGACTCCCTGAACAACTCGATCAAGACCATTTATCGGGAAGTATTCCCCACCCGGAAAAAGGCGGTCGACGAGGTTGCGGAACTGCGCTCCGAAATCAAGCGTCTCAGCAGCGGCAAAACATCGAGTAATCTGCTGCCAATCCTGACAAAATTAGCCGAGGCGAAGGGTGATGACGTGTTCGAGGTCTTTGAAGCCGAGATATCGGGCAATCAGGTGCACCTCAAGGGAGATGCCCGCTCCATCCAGGCGGTTAATGACTTCAAAACCCGCACGGCAGATGCTTTAAGCAACGTCGAAGTCGGCGAGATAAAGTCCCGGCCCGACGGCAGCGTCTCATTCGTCTTGCGCGGTGCGGTAAAGGAGGCGAACAAATGAAATACCTGCACCTCCTGATTGAAACCTATAATAGCATGGATGATAAAACCCGTCTCCGCTGGGGAATGGGGATCGCCGCCATCCTCTTGCTGGCGGTGCTTCTCTCGACTGCCAACAGCCAGGTTGCCCGCCTGGAGAAAAAGCGTGCTGCCCGGGAAGCCGACATTACCGAGATGCTCATGTTAAAGCTCCGCTTCCAGGAAGCGAACGCCGGCGCGCAAAAGCTGGCCAACCGTCTGGCAGCAACCAGACCCGACGATTCGCCGGCAAAGATTATCGAGGAGATCGGCATAAAGGGAAAAAACACCCAGATCAAACCGGTAAAAGGTGAAGATCTGCCCGGTTTCGTGGAAGACGCCGCCGAGGTAAAAATAGAAGGACTCACCGCCAACGAGGCGGTAAACCTCCTCTTCAGGCTGGAAAAAGGGGCCAAACCGGTCACCATAAAGAGGGCCCTGATAAAAACCCGCTTCGACGACCCGGCGAAACTTGACCTGACCCTGACAGCAGCCCTGATCAAGGCTGCGCAGCAAGGAGCACGATGAACCGCCGCCGTCTCATCCTAATGGGTTGGGGGATTCCTGCCGCACTCTTCTGTCTGATCATCCTCACCATCGTCTTTATTCCCGGCAAAGAGTTGCAAGGCGTGCTCGCCCGTGCGCTGGAAAACCAGGGCTACACCATGCGCACCACCAGCTTCGGCCTGGCTTTTCCCCTCGGCATCCGGGCCCAAAACCTCGAACTGGGCTCGGAACAGGGGCCGTTGTTGAAGTTCGACAGAGCCACGGCAAAAATCCGCATCCTGCCCCTATTCGCCGGTAAAGTGGTCATCGGCTTCCAGGGAACAATCGGTAAAGGTGAAGTAAAGGGGGAATTCGCACCACTGAAAAACGGCAGTTCGACCCTGGAAATTGCCGGAGTGCGACTGGAGGATATCCCATTCTTCCAGACCGTGACCGGCGCGCAGGTGAAGGGTGAACTACGCGTCAAGGGCAATTTCAAGGGGAAACAGAACACCGCGACTGGAGACCTGCAGCTGGCTGTGAAGGAAGCTCATCTGCAAGGGGTGAAGATCGGTCAAATGCCCCTCCCCGACGCTTCCTACAAGACAATCCAGGGAATGCTCCGCATAGGTGGCGGCAAGGCCACCCTGGAAAGTCTGAACCTTGAGGGTGAAGGGATCTATGCGCGGCTCAAGGGCGACACGCCGCTCACTACCCCCATGAGTGCCGCCCCCCTGAACCTGACCCTGGAACTGATGCCGAAAGCCGAGTTCCTCGACAAGCAGAAATTCGTCTTCCTCCTTCTCCTCAAATACCAGACCTCTCCCGGACATTACCAGATACCGGTCAGGGGAACCCTGGGTAAACCGGCAGTATCGTAACCCCGATGAACGGGATAAGTCCCTTCACGAAAAATTCTTCGCAAAAAACATGCAAATAATTTTTCTAAGGGACTAAGACCGTAATCCTGTAAACAGCAATTAGACACGGATTTACACGGATCTGGACTGATTAACACTGATAAACCAAGGACGTATTCCGGTTTCTGGCATCACCCTTTGGGTCTTTGTTCTTGGTCTTCTAAATCCGTGAAAATCCGTACAAATCAGATTTGATCCGTGTTCCAAGCTTTTTCCGGGTTTATCCTTTCACCAGGGAATACAAAAGCGCCCGACAACATCGTTGCCGGGCGCTTTTACTTACGGGGATATATCCTGAACGCTATTTTCTCCTGCTCTTCATGCCGAGTGCCTTGAAATCCAGGATGGTGTTCTCGCTGTGACAGACATCGCATTGCAGCGACTCGGACTTGGGCGCCACCTGGTGATTGAGCGCATACCGCATCGGTTCCTGGACTCCTTTCCACTCGCCGCTGTACGGCTGCTTTGCGTCCACCGTCCCTTTCACCGCTGCGGCGGCGGGATCGCCGGTCAGCGCATATACGCCGGATTTTATATATGCCGGCTTGCCGGTGGCGGCATCGGCGATTACCGTATAGTTGGTCCGCTTCCAGGGGTAGATCCTGGCCTTGAGGTCCCTTTTCGAGCCCGCAGGTTCGTTGTTCGCCCGCATGGTCCTGTTCCACCACAGGTATTCGGGTCTGACGTTGGTCGCAGTCTTATTGGTCGGTTCGAATAGACCGCTCTTTGCGTCAAGCACCGGCTTGGTCCAGTCCCGCTCGACAATGGTCGGCATCTTAGGATCGCGGGCTATGCCCGGGATATGGCAGGTCTGGCAGGCGATGCGCGCCACGTGCCGGTTAAGAAAGTCCGCCTGCTCCCCCTTATGCGGCGTCAGCGTGTGGCAATTGTCGCACGCCACCCTGACATCAGTCAGTTCCTGGGCCTTGAGGTCACCGCCACCGGCAATCCTGTGCTGTTTGGTGGTATGACACTCCGTGCAGTTCATCCCCATGGAAAAATGAACGTCCGTATCGGCAGTGGGAACCACTCCGTCCTTATAGTTGAGACCGCCGCCGACCAGGGCATGACAGCGGAGACACATGTCGCTGGTCGGCTTCTTCACATTGCGCACGACCTTGAGGATATCCACGTCTGGCGCCGGGGCCAGTTTGAACCTGACTTCTTCCCGCACCTTCATCTTGCTTTTTATCACTTCCTTCACTACGACCCTGCGGTAATCGGGTCCATGGCAGATAAGGCAGTCGATATTTTCGTAATCCGCTTCCGTCAGCTTGTCGACCGGATTGGGCTTGGCGCCGAGACCGATATGGCAACGGCCGCAACCAGCCGGCTGTGCGCCCTTCGAGGCATCATTGGGCTGGAGCGTGCCGAGCCAGTTGTGTCCGGCAACCGTATTGGGGGGCGGACAATAGCTCACGAGCATGCCGGCGCTCTTCCCCTTCTCCCAACCCTCGATGAACTGCGGCTCGGCCTGCAACTGGTAGTGGAGGCTCATGGCGACCTCCTTTCCCAGGGTATCATGGCATTCCAGACAGGTCTTGGTCCCCTCGTACTTTTCGATCCCGGCGTGCATGGACTCTGCCGCCGACACCCCCGTTGCCGCGACGAGAAGCGTCAGCATGCCCCCAAACAAGGCTGTTGCGCGAAACGGGTTCCGCCGGGTCACCGGTTCTGATATCTCCTGTGGCACGTTCACCGACCGTTGCATCTGCCCCCCTTTCTTAAACACATCGCATTAACAAGCCGTAATCCGCATTTTTTATATCACAGAAGAGCGGACTTGTCTCCCATTAACATGCAAGAAACCGGATCACTCTTCGGCTTCATTGGCCGATCCGACATCCGCCGCCGGCGCGGATTTCCGCAACCGCTGCACCCTTTCGACGACCGGGGGATGGGAGTAATAAAACTTGGCGTAGAGGGGGTGGGGGTGCAGATTGCCGAGGTTTTCCCGGTTGAGCTTGACGAGCGCCGTTGCCAGAGCGGCAGGCGTGCCGGAGAGTTCCTCGGCAAAGCGGTCCGCCTGCCATTCATGCCTGCGCGAAAGCCAGCTGGAAAGCGCCGTGAAAGGAAACATGAGCAGCGAGCTGATAAAACCGAGGATTACCAGTTGGGCGGGAAACGATGCGTGGGGTAAACCGAGCACACCCGGCAGGCCGCCCCATTGCAGAAGCCTGAAAGCCGCATAGAAGCCGAGCAGTCCCCCGATCTCGGTCATGACCAGGCGCTTCCACACATGCCCCTTTTTCCAGTGTCCGACCTCATGGGCAAGTATGGTAATAATCTCCTGCCGGTTCATTTGCGTCAGCAGCGTGTCGTAAAGCACGATCCGCTTAACCCTGCCGATGCCGGTAAAATAGGCATTGGAATGGCGGCTCCGCCGTGAGGCATCCATCTGCATGACCCGGCTGACGTGAAGGCCGGCCTTCTCCATGAGCCGCCGGATCCCCTGCTCCAGCTCCGCATCCTTAACCGGCTCGAACTTGTAAAAAAGCGGCTCGATCAGGTATGGAGAAACGTACATGAAAAAGATGGAAACCACCGCAAAGAACCCCCAGACCCAGAGCCACCAGAAACCGGGACTCCAGCGCACCAGGGAAAACGCGCCTGCGATCATTAAAGTCAGGATGACAGCCGAAATAGCCGTGGATTTCCCCAGGTCGGAAAGCCAGAGCCGCGTTGTCATGGTATTGAAGCCGAAACGGTTTTCTATGCGGAAGGTCCCGTAGAGGCTGAACGGGATATCCAAAACGGTCTGAATGAGCGTCAGAATTAGGAAAAACAGCACGCCGCTCCAGACAAAGGAGCCGTTGAGGGCAGTAATCCAGCGGTCATAGAAAACAAGCAGGCCGCCGAAGAGGAACAGCAGGAGCATGACGTTGTCGAAAAGCGACTCCACAAGCCCGAGGCGGCTCTGTTCAATGGTGTACGCGGAGGTTTTTGCCAGGGTATCGGCGTCGATGGCATCCTCAAAACCGGCGGGGATCTCGGTGCCATGCAGCTTGAGGTGCTGCAGATTAAGGAAGCGGAGATAATACCCGACCCCGGTGACGAGCAGATAACAGATTAAAACGGTGAGGGTCATGGCATTCCATGGGTCGGAAGATGGGATTTAAGTTCTCATTTCGTGGGCACTTCATTTGCCGACGGCAGCTGCGAATCGTCGGTTGCGCAGTTGAACCAGCGCCGGATCGCCCTTCTGTTCGGGCATGTTGGTCAACACATTCTCAATCCTGTCGCTGGTCGCAGGGTGGGTCTTCATTATTCCCCCCTCCGCGCCCTTATTCTGTTTCACGATCCGATCGAGGAAGTCTTTCAATGCCCGGGGTTCATAGCCGGTTGCGGCCAGATAGTGCAATGATGCCTGGTCAGCGGCGTACTCCTGTGACCGGCCGTAGCCGTTGACCACAAGGGTCTTGAAAACGTCGTCGATTGACCCCTCGAAAAGCCCTGCCAGTTTGGCGACATCCTGCGAACCATAGGTCTTGGCCGCATCAGTGCCAATGACGGTCAGCGCCTCGGTCCAGCGCGACTGTGATATGGCGCTGATGCCGTCGCGGTGGTTGATGTGCCCGACTTCATGGGCAAGAACGGCCGCCAGTTCGTCCTCGTTCTTTACGGCATTCACCATGCCGCGGGTAATGAAGATAATGCCGCCGGGGCAGGCAAAGGCATTGATGTCGCTGCTGTCGAGAACGGCAAAATGATAACCGCCGTAGGTGAACGGCTTCTCTGAGTGGATGGCTACCGACTGCCCCACCAGGTTGACATAATCGGTCAGCTGCTTGTTGTTCACCAGGTGGTTCGTCGAGAGAATGCGGGCAGCCACTGCGCGTCCGACATAATACTCTTCCTCGTCGCTGATGGGCCTGGCGGCCTTAATGGTGGTAGTAAGCGACCTGGAGATCATGCCGATCTGTTCCGGGGTCAGGTCCTGGATTTTGCATCCCGAAAGGAAGAGGAGACCCGCAAGGCAGGCGCATAACAAGTTCCTGGTCATGGCTCGCTGAGACCTCCGTCCTTCAGGAATTCAGTGAGGGCATCGCTGCTTACCTGGTAACGCTCGATCTCATCGACGGAGCGGAAATCAAGCTCTGGATGACTCCCCTTGTAGGAAGCCTCCACTTGGGGGTTAAAGCCCTTTCCGGCAAGAGACACCTCGTCCCTGGATGGGGCCTGTCCCCCGGGGGCAAATCCGCCGCCCAGCTTGAAGCTCTTTTCCTCGATAGCGCTCTTGTGGACGCAGCCATTGACCCCCTTGAAGCTGACCTTGTACCAGTCGCCGCTCCTGGAGATAATGGTGAGCAGATCGTTGTAACGGATCTTCGCCTTGACCGGGGCAAAAAACCGGCACTGCCCCCTGATTGCGTTCTCCCGGACAACGACCCGCGCCGAATCGGCGGCCGGGGAAAGGGCGGGGACCAGGAGGAAAAGGATAACGATTATGATGGCTGTATGGGTTCTCATTTCTCCGTCATTTTTATCACATTCCAGTTATTAGTCAATGGTGGATTTTCCTTGAGAGTCTCGCACCAGGCCCTGTAATAAACTGCCGGCCCGTCGCCGGGGTAGGCGTCGAGGAAGCGGCCGAACGCTTCCGCAGCTTCCCCCCACTTTTTCTCCATGAACAGTTCATAAGCCCGCTGATAGCCATCAATAAAGGTTTTCACTTCCGCTTCGGTCCTCTCCACGGCCGCCATCAGCTCATAAATCCTGATCGGCAGGGACTTCCCCTTCACCTCGATCAGCCCCAGTTCCCGTGCCGGGAAGAGCCCTTCGGTCCTGTTGAATGTATCCTCACTGACCATGACCCTGGTCTTGAAATGCTTGTTCGCCGACTCCAGACGGGAAGCGAGATTGACCGTATCGCCGATGGCCGTGTAGTCGAAGAGCCGGTCGCTGCCGAGATTGCCGACAATCGCCTCGCCGGAATGGATGCCGATGCGGATGGCGATCTGCGTCAAACCTTCTGCCGCCAGGCCGCGATTCACCTCGGCCAGCGTTTCCTGGCACTGGAGCGCGGCGCGGCAGGCGTTTATCTCATCATGCTCCGTCTCCAGGGGGGCTCCCCAGAAAGCCATGATGCAATCGCCGATGTATTTGTCGATAACCCCGTGATTGCGGATTATCACTTCGCTGAAGGCGTTGAGCGCGGTGTGGAGGATCTTCGCCGTCGCTTCGGGAGGGAGCTTTTCAGCGAGGGTGGTAAAGCCCGCAATATCGGCAAAAAACACCGATACCCGCCGGCGTTGCCCGCCGGGCTTGATGAGATCCGGATTCTTCAGGAGATATTGAACGATGGTCTCATCCATGTACTGGGCAAATGCACGCCGCACAAAGCGGCGCTCTTTCCCTTCCGTGGCGTAACTGTACGCAACCGCGGATATTACGGCAACGATCAGCGCCGCAACAGGCGGTATGGTCTGCACGTATATGCCGTTCTTGAAGAGGACGGCGGGAAGTCCGAGGGCAAACACCGCCGCCGCGGCAAAGAACGACAGGTTGGGACCGAGTGCATGATGGGTGAAGACGAACCAGCAGACTGCAAGCGAAAGGATCAGCATCAAGGCGATAGGAACAGAAGCCGGCACCGGCGTTATGAAATGCCTGTGGAGCAGGGTATCGAGGGTTGTGGCGTGGATCATTACGCCGGTGGAAACGGGCGATATGGAGGTCGGCTTCATGTCGTAGAGTCCGGCTGCGGTCAAACCGATGAAGACCTTCTTCCCCTTGAAGTATCCCTTCCGGATTGCCGGCTTTTTTCCCGCCTGGTCATCCAGCGAAGCCTTGAACAGAGCGGCAGCGGAGATGGTGGGAAACGGCTGCTCACCGCTGTAGTACCGGAGCAGTAGTGAATCGTCCATGAGCGGTAAAGGGGTGTTCCCGGCAACGAGACGTCTGTCCCGGACCGCAACCGCCCCCTTCTCCAGGAGATAGCCGAGAACGAAATGGGGGATCGTCATATCCCGGAACCTGAAACTGAGAGGCGCTCGGCGGTACACCCCGTCCGGATCCGGCTTTATCATGACATTACCGGCGCCGTGTGCCGCGTTTCGCAGCCGGTCGATATTGGTAATTGCGGATTCATAGACAAGCCGCGCCGACAAGGCATCGGGCATGGACATCTTTTTCAGGTACCCCAGCTCTTCAGCCGTCATATCCCTTTTGTTCCCGGAAAGAAAGAGCGGCAGGTAGACGTTTCCCGCTTTTTTAACGGCATCGGCGAATACGATATCGTCTTCCTCTCCGTAGGAAGATGGCTCGGTGAAAAGGATATCGATGAACACAGCATCGGCTTCCGCCAGATAATCGAGGAGCGGCGCATATATCTGTCTCGGCCAGGGCCAGGTGATGTTCTCGCTGCTCAGGGCGTCGATGCTCCGCTGGTCGACCTGAACAATCACAATGTCTCCTGTGCTTTTGACCGGATTCAGCCGCCGGGAAAACAGGTCATAGACCTTGAGCTCAAACGGGGAGAGCACCCCGGAGAGAAACAACCCGAGTGACACTGCGAACGCCACAATCGTGATGATCAGTATTTTACGCAACTGCGTGACGGTGACGGTCATCTGCTGCCTCCAAGGTGGTGAATTAGATAATATCTAAATATCGTCCCTATTCAACCAAGCCGGCCGACTTGTCAGAATTCAGGGCATAAAAAAGCCCCCTGCCGGAGAAGGGGGCTTTTATGCAAAACATGACAACCACGGCCAGGGTCACGACTAGTACACTGTAACACTTATTCTTTCGTAGCTAACCCCTCCTGTCCTCCCCTTAACTAAGGGGAGGGACGTGCTAAGTGAGCTGGCTGGTTTGCTCCCCCTCTTAAGATAAGAGGGGGTTGGGGGGAGTTAGATTTAGATGTTTCATGGTACTATGGCTTGATGGTCGCTTCTTCGACAATCACGCCATACTTGTAGCCACCGCCGAAATCCTTGTCCTTGTAAAGGGTGCCAGTCACCGTCACAACATCGCCCACCTTCGGCACATCCTGCGAGGTCACCACCAGGTTGTTCGTTTTGGTTTTGGCATCGCCACTGCCGTCCTGCACGTGAATCCAGTTTTTGTCCATGATCCCCGAGGAGACCTTGACGACCTTGCCTCTGACGACAACCCGCTTGTTATCGAGACCGGCCTTGTTCGCATAAACCTCTGCCACCGTATAAGCGTTCTCGCCGGTCGCCTTTTCCACCTTGATTTTCTCGTTCGTCACGGTCACCGCCATTTCACTGCCGACGGAAACCTTTCCTGCCATTTTACCATCTTCTTCGCCACCGACATTTTTCAAGGGAGCGTTACAGAACATTATCTTCTCGAAGGTGCGGCCGAGAGATTTGCTTTTAAAATTCCACATCTCACTGCCACCGTCAAACGCCAGCTCCTGCCCGACAGCCACCGTTGTTTCCGGCATCGCAACCCAGGTCTTTACCCCCTTGTTCTCCAGGAGCGCATACGTGTAACCGCCACTGCTCATGGTTTCCACAACCTTGCCGGTTATTTTCGCGCCGGCTTGCTCCGCCGGTTGCATGGACTGATGCCCTTGCGGCATACCCTGTGTCGCTTTTTCAGTGGTTGCCACCGCAGGGCTTGCCGATGCACCGCTCATCCCGGGCATGGCGGAAGCAATATTCACATAGTACCCGGCAGCCGGCAGCGTGAGAACCAGAAACATGGTCGAAATCTTTGCTGTAGTTTTCATGAAATACCCTCTGAAAATTTATTATGCCACCTGCCTCAAGCAGCATGGGCAAATGGACATCGGTGTAAAAAGATTACATCTTTTGCTGAAAATAAACAAGCTCGTTAATGTTCGGCGTCCCTTGGAAGTCATGTCGTCCCGTCAGGAAGCCCCGAAAGTGTCAGAGCCAGTGTTTCGGGTACTGCCGATGGTGGACTAAGTTGTTGGTGAAAAGGGCGACGATCAAAAGAATGAGCGCCCCGGCGAAGACCGGAAGTAGGACATAGGCATAGCCCGCGTGTCCTTGCACGCCGATCAGAGCGGTTGCGCCGCCGGGAGGATGAACGGTATGGGTGATGTACATGAGGAAGATGGCAAGCCCTACCGCAAAGGCGATTGCGTATGAACCGGATCCCCCCAGTGCCACGATAATAACGGCCGCCACGGCCGAGACGAGATGGCCACCGATCAGATTTCTCGGTTGGGCCAACGGCGAATCGGAAGCACCGAAGAGAAGAACTGCAGATGCGCCGAAAGAGCCGATGAGGAGCGGATATCCCGCCATTTTGGTTACAGCGAGTATGGCGAGGATCGATAACGTTCCGCTGACCAATCCCCATACCGCGTACTTCAATGATAACTTTGAGTGATTTCCCCTGAGTTGCCCTTTCATCTTGCCGGGCATGCGTGCAAGCCTGTTTCTCATCTGGCTGGTCTCCATCCCTATCGGGTTTTCCAAAGACAGGGCAAGTCGGAAGTTCGTTCTTAAATCAATGGCCGAACAAACGGGGGCGATGAAAATCCTCGCCCCCGTCAGGCTGCTGCTACCTGGTTGCCAGAGGGTCCTTGATTTCGTGCTCGGGTTTGAACATGAGCTTCTTCGCTCCCCGGTTGTTGACATACTTCGCCAGCTCCAGGTCGACCTTCACCGGCACTGCTATCCCGGCCTTGGCAAGGGCCTGGCGCAGAAGTCCTTCCGCCTTTCCCGCCTGGCTGGCCGCATCGCCCAGGATGCGCATTGCCTCGGTCGGGTTGTGGAAGCCGACCGAGTTCTCGGCGCCGATGTAGATCACCCTGTAGAAGGCTTCCTCGTAATGGTTCTTCGCCTGGCCATAGAGCGTCCTGTCGATCCGTTTTCCACCGGTCTCGGCTCTGTTCGCCATTTCGAAGAGCTTGGCCACCGTGGCTGTGGCATAACCGGATCGGATAAAGAGAGACATGGTCCGGTCCTGGATGGCGAAGACCTGGTTGCGCAGCCATTCCGGGCTCTCGGCATGGCACTGCTGGCATGCCTTCAGATCATTCTTGAGCGGGCTCATGACCCGGTGGTCCGACACCTTCTGGCTCCCCACCTTGGTGTAGGGCATGTGACAGTCGGAACAGGCGACACCGGCATTCCAGTGGACGCTATTGTTGGAAAAGAGCTCGAACTCCGGATGCCGGATGAAGGCCAGTCGGAAGCCTGTGACGCTCTGGGTCCACTCCCTGCTCGGCGGGTTGCTTCGCAGCTTCTTTATGATGTTTTCAATGGTGATGTTACCCATCGTGCCTCCCTCCCAGGGGAAGAAGACGTCCGTCGACTTCATTTGGGCATCTTTGGTTATGCTGTACGTGACATGACACTGGGCGCAGACCAGGGTCCGCATGTCCTGCTGGGTCAGCTTCCTTTCTTCGACGCCGATCGTCTCCAGTGCCTTGCCGAGGGTAAAGCCTCGAGAGATTTTGAGCGACATGTCCCTGTTGTTATGGCAGTCAATGCAGGATACGCCAAGGGTCTGGTGCTCATCGGGAATCTTCTCATGCACCTCGGTATAGGGCTTGGCGAAGTAGTCCCGTCCCATCTGCTTCTGGAGAACCGGTGCGTATGGGGTCTTGCAAGTGAGGCAAGAACCTCCCGCCTTTATTCGCCCCGGATCCACCTCCAGCTGGTCCTGCACCATAAAGAAATGCCCCCGCGGCTCCTTGTATTCTGTGCCGAATGCCCAGCCGTTATAGAGAAGCGCCAAAAAGGGGAACTCGTCGAGCTTGTCCGGACGGGCCTCACCCTCATCGTAGCCGCGTTTGTACCTGCTTTTGCCTGCCGGGGTCGGCTCACCGGTTTTTTTCCAGAGGTCATACTCGACAGGATACACCTTCCCCCACTGGGCCGGATCGACGGTCCCATCGGCGATTTCGGCCGTCTTCACCCGCTCCACCTTTTTCGGCGCGCAACCGAACCAGAGGGCGATGGCAATCAGGAGTACCGGCAAAGCGAGGATTTTCACGAATTTCATTTGCATGTTTCTTCTCCTTTCGATTTTGCGACTATTAGCGGAAAGAAATGGTACCTGTCAGCCGGTGGCGCAGCCGGCGATGACACCCCCAGCACGTCCGGGTCGTATCCATTCGGGCTACGGTTGCCTCGTGACACCTGATACAGTTTGCCTGGACAACCCTTTCACCATGTGGGGAAAGCATGATTGTTTCGGGAACGAGCCCCGTATTGAACGAGATGACATCTTTCATTCCGTCGATGGATTTCCAGACGTAGTGTGCGACCGGGTTGCCGTTGGGGAGGTGACAGTCGACGCATCTGATGCGCCGGTGTGCGCCGGCATGGCGCCAGGCGGCGTGCTCTTCCCCCATCACGTGGCAGCTCGCGCAGAAATCAGGGGACTCTGATTTTGCAAGGAGCTTGGGTGGGCCGACAAGCATGAATGCCGCTATTGCAAGTCCTCCCAAGACAGTCGAAAGGATTGTCAAAACGAGACTTTTAGTGATGCGGAGCTGCATGGTTTCTCCTGTTGCCGGCATTTTATCCGCCGCTAGCCATTTTTTTCGCAGATTACATACTAAAAAAGCGGGGGGCTGTGCCCCCCGCCTCCTCATAATGCCGTGATAGTCTTTAGCCGAGGATTTGTTTGAGATCCTCTTCAGCAGTGGCGATCGGCGCGATGTTGAAGTTCTCCACCAGAAAGTTGAGAACATTGGGGGTGATGAAGGCCGGCAGCGTCGGACCGAGCTTGATGTTCTTGATTCCCAGGTGGAGCAGGGTCAGAAGGATCGCTACCGCCTTCTGTTCATACCAGGAGAGGATCATCGACAGCGGCAGATCATTCACCCCGCACTCAAAGGCGCCAGCCAGGGCCACGGCGATCTGGATCGCCGAGTAGGCATCGTTGCACTGGCCGATATCGAGCAGGCGCGGAATGCCGCCGATGTCGCCGAAATCGAGTTTGTTGAAGCGGTACTTGCCACAGGCCAGAGTGAGGATGACGCAGTCCTTCGGCACCTTCTCGGCAAACTCGGTGTAGTAGTTGCGGCCGCTCTTGGCGCCGTCGCAGCCGCCTATCAGGAAGAAATGGCGGATCTGGCCGGCCTTGACCGCTGCAATCACCTTGTCGGCAACGCCGAGCACTGCGTTGTGGCCGAAGCCGGTCAGGATCTCCTTGCCGGGGTTCTCCGGGAAACCGGGGAGTTCCTGAGCTTTCCTGATTACCTGGGAAAAGTCCCATCCTTCAATATTCTTGACGTCGGGCCACTGCACCAGGCCCCAGGTGAAGAGGCGGTCCTTATAGCTTTCGGCCGGACGCTGGATGCAGTTGGTATTGAAGATGATGGCCCCGGGAAAGTTGACGAATTCCTTGGCCTGATCCTGCCAGGCGCCGCCGAAATTGCCCGCCAGGTGGGAGTACTTCTTCAGGCCCGGATAGCCGTGGGCGGGGAGCATCTCGCCGTGGGTGTAAACATTGACCCCGGTCCCCTCGGTCTGCTTCAGCAGTTCCTCCAGCATGCGCAGGTCGTGGCCCGAGACGAGTATGGCCTTGCCCGCCCTGGTGCCGAGCTGTACCGGGGTGGGAACCGGGTGACCGTAGCTGTCGGTGTTGGCCTTGTTGAGCAGTTCCATGGTCACCAGGTTGATCCGGCCGCACTCCATGGCAAGGGCAACGAAGTCCATCAGCCCCAGGTTCTTGTCGAGCGTGGCGGCAAATGCCTTATGGGTGAAGGCGTAGATGTCGTCGTTTTCCAGGCCGATCACCAAGGCGTGGTGGGCGTATGCAGCATAACCTTTCATGCCGTAGACGAGGATCTCCTGGACCGACTTCACGTCAGGGTCGATGCTGTCATCTTTCACCCCGTGCTTTGCTCCGAGAGTCGCCAGTTCGGCCGTGGTGCCGGGGGCAAAAGGACGGGCCGCCTCGGGGACGCTGCCGGTGACTGGGCCGCCGTTGGCCGTTTCGAAGAGGGCCTGGGCCTTGTCGCGGAGTCGGGCCGCCTGACGGACCAGCTTGGCGATCTCGTCGGCGCTGAAATCCACGTTGGTGACGGTGGTAAAGAGGCCGTCGAGCATGAAGCGGTCGATCTCCTGATCCTTGGCTCCCTTTGTCCGGGCTTTGTCGGCCCAATAGGCGATCCCCTTCATGGCATAGACGAGTTGGTCTTGCAGAGCGGCCACGTCCGGCTGCTTGCCGCAGACCCCGATTTTGGTGCAGCCGCCGTTGGCGGCCTGTTCACACTGGTAACAGAACATGTTCGACATTACTTCCTCCTTTGTTGTTTTGTTGGTGTTTGCAGCAGATGTGGAAAAACCGAACCATTGCATAATCTTTTTCATCATTCTCTCCTACCCTCCCCGGCCTGCCGGAAGGGCTGTTCATTAGTTTTTGAGCTTCAGAGTTCATCATCTCTGTGCGCCCCGGTGATGATGTCACCTTACCGTTATTGAAACGGCGAAACCTTGATCAAAGTCAATAAAGCGAATTGTTTGTTCACTTCGCTTTTTTTATCATTACAAATATGAGAGGGCGAGAGGATCGGCAAAACCAGCCAACGATTGTTGCGTCAGTGAAAAGCAGCGGTGAACGGTTTGAAGAATGCAAGCGCAGGCAACCCATGCGACTTGCGCATTTTCGAGCTCGCACAAAAAACCGTCAGTCTTTATGCTACGCAGAATTTTGATGGGAAAGGGAAATTGCCGAGATTTGTATTTTAGAGGTCGTTGTTGATGGGTGGAAACGCCGGAAATGACCAAAGTAAACGGTGGGACCGTCGTTGGACCGTGGGACAAAAAAAGCCCTTCCAAGTTACCTTGGAAGGGCTGTCATTTTTGGCGTCCCCTACCGGATTTGAACCGGTGTCGCCGCCGTGAAAGGGCGGTGTCCTGGGCCGGGCTAGACGAAGGGGACATGGTGAGCCGCGTTGGGGTCGAACCAACGACCACCTGATTAAAAGTCAGGTGCTCTACCGACTGAGCTAGCGGCTCATTTCTGCTGGCGTCAGGAAAGAACAAACTTATATCAAATCTTTTTCCGATGGTCAAGCTTTTTTTACAAAATATTTTTTCAAGCCTCAAAAGGGTTTTTCAACATTATCGTCTCGTCACGTCGAGGTCCTACCGAAACCAGTACTATGGGGCATCCAGCAAGCTCTTCCAGCCTCTTTACATAGTTTTTCGCCTTTTCCGGCAGTTCTTCGAAGGTCCTGGCGCCTGTTATATCCGATTGCCATCCCGGCATCTCTTCGTAAACGGGCCGGCACTTTTCAAACACATCCAGGTTGGCGGGAAGTTCATTCAGGAACTTGTCGTTATATGAATACCCTGTGCAAATCTTGATGGATTCAAAATCGCTGAGGACATCGAGCTTGGTAAGGGCGATCCCGGTCAAGCCGTTGACCCGCACCGCATATTTAATAACCAGGGCATCAAACCAGCCGCAACGGCGGGGACGGCCCGTAGTTGCGCCGAATTCTCCCCCTGTATGGCGCAGCTTCTCGCCATCGGCATCTTCCAGTTCGGTCGGGAACGGACCACTGCCGACCCGTGTGACATAAGCCTTGGAAATGCCGATAATTTCATTGATATCCCTCGGGCTTGCGCCCGTTCCCGTACATGCGCCGCCGGCACAGGTAGAGGATGAGGTGACATAGGGATAGGTGCCATGGTCCACATCGAGTAGTGTCCCCTGCGCCCCCTCGAACAGAAGCTTTTTCCCGGCCTTAAGGTCCTGGTGCAGCACGAGGGTCGTATCGGCGACATAATTGCGAAGCGTGTCTGCGTACGCGCTGTATTCGTCGAATATTTCTTCAAAGGTGAAGGGTCTTTCTCCCAACAGCTTCTCGAGAATAAAGTTCTTCTCCTCCAGAAATTCCTTCAACTTGCGGCTGAAAACCTGCTTATCCAGGAGGTCCATGAGGCGAATGCCGCGCCGTCCGATCTTATCCTCATAGGCAGGTCCGATCCCGCGACCGGTCGTACCGATCTTTTTGGCGCCGCTATTGGCTTCCCGGGCGATGTCAATCCGCTTGTGGTAAGGCATGATGATATGCAGCGACTCGGAGAGGAGCAACACGCCATCATCCTGGAACTTGCCCTTAGCCTTTAAATTGGTGATCTCGCGGATAAAAACTTCCGGGTCGAGCACAACACCATTGCCGATTATACATCGCTTACCCTGGTGTAGAATCCCGGAGGGTATCAAATGCAGGACTATCTTCTCATCCCCCACGACCAGGGTATGGCCGGCATTGTTTCCCCCCTGGTAGCGGACAACGTCATCCGCAAACTCAGTATAGATGTCGACAACCTTCCCTTTTCCCTCGTCGCCCCATTGGGCGCCTACTACCACGACGTTAGCCATTACCGTCTCCTTACTGCTCGAATTTCAACGAATAATCTTCCCTGAAGAGGTCGATCTTTTTTACTGCCATCCCATTCTTATCTGCAACCCGGACCACATAAACCTCGTCGACCGCGCAATAGTCGCCGCCAATAACAAGCATCTGCTTGATATTCATCCGCTTTGCATAAGCCAGTGAATTATCGAAATCCCTGTGGATGATGTCCCTGGCCGTGGTAAATCCTCTGGCACGCAGACGTTGTGCAATTTCCAGCACTTCACGGCGGTCTTCCTTGAGATTGAAAAGCAGGAAGTCCCGCGTTTTGCTTGCCTCCACTTCGGGGCGTTTGCCAAGGGCATTCAGAAGCGCGAGGATATTGAAAGCAAAACCTGTGGCGGGCGCCGGGAAGCCATATTTTGCGGTCAGGTCGTCATAACGTCCCCCGCCGCAAACCGCTTCTCCCAAACCGCCGACAAAGCCCTCGAATGTCACGCCGGTATGATAATCAAGCCCGCGAATCTCGCCGAGGTCGATGGTCAGATAGTCGGTCACTCCGTATATGTCAAGAATTTCCAGCACTTGCGCAATATTGTCGAGTGCCCTCTTCGAGCGATCATTGCCGGCAACCCGCTCGGCTACGGCAAGCACTTCGCGGCCGCCGTAAAGTCTCGGCAATGCGGCAATCTCTTCCTTAATCGCATCTGCGACCGGCTCCTTCTCCAGTATCTCCCGCACTGCCGATGAGTCTTTCTTGGCTATGGCCTCCTGCAGAAGGTTCTGGACAGCCGGCGCCAAACCTGATGCGAGCATGATGCCGCGGAAAAAATCGACCTGACCCAGGTCAATCTTGAAGTTATCAAAACCGAGCCCCTGCAGCACCTCAACCGCCATCGCCACCATTTCCGCATCCGCTTCCGGCGAGCTCAGGCCGATCAGCTCCACTCCGGACTGAAATACCTCACGGCTCCGCCCGGACTGAATCTCCGCGTGACGCAGTACCCTGCCGTTATAGGAAATGCGATGGGGAAGCGGATAGCCGTGCATCCTTGTGGCTACTATGCGGGCAATCTGTGGGGTGATATCGGGAGGAATGGCGAGCAGCCTGCCGGTCTGACGGTCGTCAAAGCGGAACGTCTTTGCCTTGAGATCCTCCCCCATCCCCAGGGAAATGACGTCCTGGAATTCGAGCAGGGGAGTAATGATGCGCCTGAATCCCCACAGGTCAAAAACCCGGCTGATCTTCCCTTCGATATAGGCAATTTTATCCGCCTTTTCCGGGAGGAAATCTGTCACGCCTTTTGGTAGTGGAGCTTCTATGGAGGATGGATTTATCAATGCCGTGCCCAAGATAAAAGTGAATTTTATTTATCGTTGCAAATGCGCCAAACAGAACGCAAAACGCCTGAAATCCTAGCAGTATACAAAGGGGATGTCAACGATTAAATCCCCGCAAAAAAAGAGGGGCGCCGGCTTGCGGCGCCCCTGCAAAAACATGAACGAGATTACCGTCCGGAACTACTCCACCCTCTTCACAACAATGGCACTCGCTCCCTTTTCAATCAAGCCTTCCTTCTTTACCACTTCGAGAAGGATCAGCTCCTTGCGGGGAGCATCGAAAGAATAATCGGCCAGATAATTCTGGCTCTCCTTTGTATGCCACCTTTCATCGAGGGTTGAACCGTTCCAGGCAAAGGAAAACACGGAATTCTTCTTATAGGAACGGTTTGTGCCGAAGACGAACAAGCCGCTGTTCTTTGGCACGATGATTTCACCCTCTGGAGTCACGACAATGCGCTGCTCAAGGAATGTCCACCGGTATTGATCGCCGGTTGTCCTCACATTAGCCAGATCCTGTCGTTTGAAATACAGTTCGCTTCCGCCGAACTTGTCGCTGCTGCGCCACAACTCTTCCCCTGCGGCAGAATAGACGATGACGTAACCGTCCGCGTTTATCAGCACGTAGTGGCTCCCCCCTTTGGCATCTGTAAAGCGGTTGAAGTTATAAAGAAAGCCGAAGCGGGGAAGCTTGATGGGATTTTGCTTCTCGAATTTGGCGTCTTTTCTTACCAGTTCATACACATCGCCATAAAAATCGGCATCACGCCCCATCTCCTGCACGTAGATCCTTTTTTCCTTCCCATCCAGGGCAATAGCCCGGAAGAAGTAGGGAAGATTTTCCGCAACCTTCTGCAATTTCCCGTCCCGGGCGGCCCAGACCTGCGATGCCAGATTATCGCCGCTCAACATGGTCAGATAGGCTTCGGAAATCCCGTCACCATCCAGGTCGGCCGTATCTACGCCGAGTATTTGTTCGGAACCGCCGAAGGTAACTTCGGCAACGAGTTCCAACTCTTTTCCCTGGCGATAGAGACGGAGGGCGTGATCGTCAACGACATATAATTCACGCACGCCGTTTTCCAGGGTTCTCCCCGGAGCAATGCCGACCAGTGCGCCGTCAAGTCGCTGGCTGGTCCAGCTTGAGCTGCTGGATTTGGACACCGGTTCCGCCCTGACGATCTCGCCGGACGGTGCGGCAGCAGCTGCAGGAACCGGGACAGGCAAAGCTGTTGCCGGAGCAGGCGATACGGGCTTAGCGACCGGGGGCGGCAAACTCTTTACGATCTCGCCGCCCAACTTCTGTGCCAGCTTGGCAAGTGCGGGAATCAGCTCATCCTGGCTCTCCCCCTGCTCGAACACCCGCGCAAGCACTTTGCCGGAGCTGTCCCTGGCGACCGCATCCAGACTGAATATCTTTCCCAGCACCGCATAGCTCCCCGTTACGAGCACATCCGCACCGGTTGAGGCATCCACAGTGAATATCGCTTCGCTGTTCAGGCGGGAAGCAAGCAGCGTCTGAAGAGTTCCTTTCAGTTCATCCCGGTTCGGGACGCCCGCAACATTGAACTCTGCTACGTAAGCCTTGATCTGGGCCGCGCGCACCTGGGACACAAAGTAAAGCGGGCACAGCAAGATAATAAAAACGGCAAATTTTTTCATGACGGCTCCTGGCAAAATAAGATCAAATTCGGTTTTTCGTCCCATCGGGACAGCATGCTTGTAGCCGGGGGATTCATCCCCCGGTCGAAACCGCGTTATCCTTCAGTCACGTACGTGACGAAAATGGAATACCACATTTATGAATCCCGGCGATAAATCGCCGGGCTACCGGCATTCTGTCCCTTCGGGACGTCATGTGACAAAAGGATAGTTATTTCCCCTTAAGATATCCGACTATCATCCCCGCGTAAGCCTCAAAATCGACAATCCGGCGTTTTAGGATGCCAAAGACTATCTCATCGTCGATCTTTCCGTAGTCGTGCACTATCAGGTTCCGAAAAGAAGCCATCTGTTGCAGACTCGGAACAATCGACCGGTCGATTACTTTTGCATCCGCAAGAACCTTGAAGACATCCCTGTTATTCTCTGCTTCGGGCAATCCTTCATCGGCAATGATGTGCCACCCCATGTCAAGACAGGCTTCGACAGCTATCTGCAAGGTTCTTTCTGCGAACCTCTTCGTCCTGATATCAGATTCATACTCATCGAAACTTAGCCCCTGAACAGATTGCAGGTCGTTCAAGTATCCATCCAGAAGCCCCAGGAGCCTTTCCGTTACTTCTTTATCGACCATTCTCCACCCTCCGGAGGATTCTTTCTTCCATTTTTGACACGTAGAGGCGGTGCGCCGGCAGAAAATCAAGATACATTTTCCGGGAAAGTATCTCGAAAGCCTTGCGCTTCCTGCTGTCCCGTTCATAGAGGAGGATCCCGTATTTGAGCACCTGCCGCTGCATTATCAGACCGCATTGGTCAAGGATCACGACATCCACCGGCTTTTTCAGCAGACCTGAAAGCTCGTCCATGGCTTTTAAGCGGTAGTCGAAATCGGGCTTTTCTGCAAGAAGCACCGCCAAATCCACATCGCTGGACGGCTTCGCCCTTCCCCTGGCCTGCGAGCCGAACAGGTAGACGGCTATGACGTGTCGATCAGGAGCAAAATACTGAATAATCGTTTCAGTCATGGATTTCTTCATGGGTTTGATCGATTTCAAATGGTTGACTACTCTTTGATTCCGCAAAGGGTTCTGAATTATCCCAAAGCAATCCTCGCAAGTCAAAGAATATATCAAAAGGGCAAAACAGCCGGGTTTCTGCCACCATGTAATAAAAAAAGGGAGAGTCGCCTCTCCCCTTCATAAAACATTTCAAAGGAATATTTATTGCGCGCCGCCTTTTAATCCCAAAAGGACGTCAAGCATATCTTCGGCCTCTTTCAACTTGCCCTGGAGTTTCTTGATTTCGTCGGCAGAATAGACTTTTTTCCCTTTTTTGATCTCGGCATTCAGCTTCTTGATCTTTTTCTGGATGCTGTCCACTTCTGTTGCGCAGTTTTTCGAGGCCAGCAGACACTGGTCCTTTTCTTCCTTGGTCATCTCTGCAGCAAAGGCCGGAACCGCAGCAGCCAAAGCAAATGTCGCCATAATCATCATCGCAATCTTCTTCATGATCATTCCCCCCGTCATGTAATTTGGATCAAGTTCCAAGAAAATTAAAGCAGCTTTTTACGGCTTGTCAAATGAACAAGGCCGGCGGAAGTCCCGCCGGCCTTGTTCTGCAACTAGAAGACGTAGTTCAGCATCACTGTAGTCAAGAATGGGTCATTAGGTTTTTTGCCGGGAGCAACGCCGGCGGAAGTAGTAGTCCCAACGTTCTTGAAGTAATCACCCAGGGCCACGTAAGAACCCAGCAGGGTTGCAGTCAGGTTGTCGTAGAGCTTGTAACCGACTTCAGCGTTTATCTCAGTGCCGAGGTACTTGCTGTCGTGACTACGATCCTTTGCAACCGCAACAAAACCGGCATTGGCACTACCATAGAGCTTGCCGAAGGTGGCGTCATAGCCGGCAAAGCCGCCGATAAGGCCCTGGTTCTTGTTGTTGGAGCTGAATACGACAACCGTGTCACCATTGGCAGCATACTTGGACCTCATGAGGAGGTGCATGTTTGCCTCGTAGAAGGTGTTTTCCGAGGCGGATGTGCTTGTCAGGTTGTGAACGCTTTGGAAGGCGTTGCTGTTATTCCGGCCGCCATTCTCGCCGGAGACATAGAGGGCGGTCACGCTCGCAGTGCCCGGGCCTGCCTTGATCTTGGCGCCCGCCTTGCCGAGAAAGGCACTCAGATGGCCGCTGCTCAAATTAGTCACGGAACTGGGACCACCGGCAGCTTGTGCAGTATACGCGAACCGATTCTCGAGATTGCCGAACTGGTACATGGCGCCGGCATTTACCGTCACCGGGCCTGCCTTTGTCTCACCGTTCACGCCGAGGGTATGTATGATGGACCTGCTGGAAGTGCGTGACGGGTCAATGATTGATGAGGCGGCAGTAGCCGTTGCATTTGTAACCCCGGTAAAACCGGTATCATCGTTCAACAGATAGTAGGACGCACCCACTTTGAGGTCCTTGCTGACGGCAAACTTGCTGTCAACAACCAACAGGTCGCGGGCATTCTTGCCGGTCAGCGAGCCGGACTGCTTGTCGTCCAGACGGAAAAAAGCGAGGGAGTTGGTGAAATTGTTGTACTTGCCTGTGGCCACCACACCGGCTATGTCGGCATTGACGAAAAGACCGCCGTAAGCGTCGATCCAAGGCTGCACACCGACCTTGACGTTAACGGGAACAGCGACGGGAATATTGAAATCAAGGTAAACGTTCTTGGTTTCCAGGTTGATCTCGTCGCCGCCGATGGCAGCACCTTTACCCCGTGACACGCCGTACGAGTCGTCGCCGAACTTGGAGTAGTCGATTTCAAAGTGGGTAACAAGCTTCAGGTCATCGTTGGCCTTGGCCGAATACAGAAGCCGTGCCCGCTCCTCAATGTAAGTCCTGGTCTTCGGGTTGTCGATAATGGTGGCAAACCCGGAACTGGCATTAGCGATGTTCGAGATGTTACCTTTTGCCCTCAACAGCCCGTGGAACTCGTTCTCAAGTGCCAGGGCCGGTACTGCAGTTGCAACGGTCAGCGCACCCACTGCAGTGACTGCCAACATCTTCTTCTTAAAACTCATTTTGTGCCTCCTTCATTGTTGTAGAAAATTAAAAATCACATGGCATACAGCGAAATTGAGCCCTCCATCACCACCTTTCCATGAAAAAAGTCAGGTCAAACCTGGACCGTCAATTCCCCCTCCATACGAAAAACCCTTGCCCGCCTCATCGTATATAATTACAGGGGCGAACAAGGGCTCTTATCAACATCAAACGCACAGCCAACCGTCTCGGTGGCCTTTCTACCCGAAGTGTATTCCTGCGCTGCATTCTGTTCTGGACATGGTAGCGGCATTAGCACCTGCACTTATTAATTTTGACGCATGAATACTAGCTTTATTTAAATCGGTTGTCAACAAACCTTTACGTTCAACCCTTTTCAGGGGAATGTCCGTCCGGATATCCACTTTCAGGCGGTTTGCAACCACATATACGATTACCACCATGTTCTATAATTTTGTCGTTACTATACAATTATACAAACATAAGTCAAGTAAATTTTCAAACATTGTTACATAATCAAACATGTAGCCCATAACGCATTGATTTAATGAGACATTTTAAGACTGTCTTCATTTCGACGAATTCTGCATTTGAAGAATTCCGGCAAGATGAATCGTCTGTTGATTGTCCGGTCAATGCCCCGCCTGGCAGAGTTCGGTCAACACGCCATTACTGCTTTTGGGATGGATGAAGGCAATGCGCGCTCCGTGGGCGCCCAGCCGCGGGACCTTGTCGATCATGCGCGCCCCCTCCGATTCCAGCTTTGCGATGGCTGCTTCAAGATTCTCCACCTGGTAGGCGATGTGGTGAATGCCGGGACCGTTTTTCTCCAGAAACCTGGCCACAGGACTCTCGGCACTGGTCGGCTCCAGCAGTTCGATCTTCGACTCACCCACTTCAAGGAAGGCCACCTTGACCTGCTGTTCCGCAACCTCTTCCATCCCCTTGAAGGCCATGCCGAGATTGTCACGATAAAAGGGAATTGCCTCGTCCAGGGAATTTACCGCTATACCGATGTGATTGATTTTGGTCAGCATGGAGTGCTCCGAATGTAGGGGATTTATGTTACAGCAAAGTCACAGAAGCGTTGTTTTTCCGTCACAATTACAGCACAACCGTCTCACGGTGTTTGCCGAAGACCTCGCGGAAGACGTCCGAGATCTCGCCCAGGGTGGCGTAGGCCTTGACCGCATCAAGAATATGCGGCATCAGGTTATCGGTCCCCCTCGCAGCAGTTTCAAGGGATTTGAGCATATCCTGCACCCTGGCGTTGTCCCGCTTTGCCTTCAACTCGGCCAGCGACTTTTTCTGGAAGATTTCCACTTCCTCCTTCACCTTCAGCAGACCGCTTGGCGGCGGCTCCTGGATGGTGAATTTGTTGACCCCGACGATCACCAGTTCATTGGTTTCGATCGCCCGCTGGTAGGCGAAGGCGGAATCCTGGATCTCCTTCTGCTGGAAGCCCTGCGAAATGGCCTCAACCGCTCCGCCCAGCTTATCTATCTTGTCAATGTACTCCAGAGCCTCCTTTTCAATCTGATCGGTCAACGACTCGACGAGGAAGCTTCCTGCCAGCGGGTCGATGGAATCGGCGACACCGGATTCATAGGCAATGACCTGCTGCGTCCTGAGCGCGATGCGTACCGAATCCTCTGTGGGAAGGGCAAGGGCTTCGTCGCGGGAATTGGTGTGGAGCGACTGGGTGCCGCCGAGCACGGCAGCCAGGGCCTGCATGGTGACACGCATGATGTTGTTGTCGGGCTGCTGGGCGGTAAGGGTACAGCCTGCGGTCTGGGTATGGAAGCGGAGCATCTGGGACTTGGGGTCCTTGGCCTTGAAGCGCTCCTTCATGATCCTGGCCCACATGCGGCGGGCGGCGCGGAACTTGGCCACCTCTTCCAGCAGGTTGTTATGGGCATTGAAGAAGAAGGCGAGCCGCGGCGCGAACTCGTCCACATCGAGTCCCGCCTTTATGGCTGCATCCACGTAGGCGATGCCGTCGGCCAGGGTGAATGCCACTTCCTGCACAGCGCTGGAGCCGGCTTCGCGGATGTGATAACCGGAAATGCTGATGGTGTTCCACTTGGGGACCTGGTCCTTGCAGTAGGCGAAGATGTCGGTGATGATGCGCATCGACTCTTTGGGCGGGTAGATATAGGTGCCGCGCGCCATGTACTCCTTGAGGATATCGTTCTGGATGGTGCCGGACACCTTGTCCGACGAGACCCCCTGCTTCTCGGCCACGGCAATGTACATGGCAAGAAGGATCGCCGCAGTGGAATTGATGGTCATGGAGGTGGAAACCTTGTCGAGGGGAATGCCGTCGAAAAGTATCTCCATATCGGCCATCGAGTCGATGGCAACACCCACCTTCCCCACTTCCCCGCGGCTCATGCCTGCGTCCGAATCGTAACCCATCTGGGTGGGAAGGTCGAAGGCAACCGACAGGCCGGTCTGACCTGCCTGGAGGAGGTACTTGTAGCGCTCGTTGGACTCCTTTGCGGTGCCGAAACCGGCATACTGGCGCATGGTCCAGAAACGGCCGCGGTACATGGTCGGCTGCACACCGCGGGTAAAGGGGTATTCACCGGGGAAACCGAGGTTTTCCTCATAGCCGGGGTATTCGAAGTCAGGGGTAAAACAGCGCTCCATCTCGATGTTGGAGGTGGTGCTGAATTCGTTATTGCGCTCCGGCGCCTTGGCGATGTTCTTGCTGACGGTTGTTTCCTGCCATGCTTTCTTTTTTTCGGAAATGCTCATGATACTCTCCTTATCCTGCGTAAAATGGGCGTCATCTCGTGGAAGCTGAACGGGGCGAATTCCTCGATTTACAAAAAGAGGTCTATTTTTTTACTTGCAAACAAAATCCGTGGTCATACACTTTACTAAGTACACTTACACGCTTCTTGCCGTCTGGCGCGAAAGGAGAACTGTCATGAAATGTCCCGTATGTAAAAACCACGAACATATCGACATCGAGTTGCATTCAAATGGCTTCACTGAAGAAATCATCGAATGCCCTCATTGTGGAACGATTTGGTCCGTTAATCACGGTATTACGGAAATCGTCAAGGATCCCCAGGAAAAATCATTTCTGGAAGCGCAATCCGAATGCGTTGAAGGAGACGATTATAATCAGAGTTGAGCAGAATTCTTTCCAAACGACTAACCCCGTCTTTTCAGGCGGGGTTAGTTGGTGATCCGAGGGCTCCAAATCCCGTTTGGAGCCCTTTTTGCGTCTGCCCCAAACCTTACAGAACGGCTTTCAGGTACTTGGTGGTAAGAGCGCGTTTTTCGCGCTCGATCTCGTTCGGATCCACTTCGACGAATTTCTCGTCCGGGGTCACCTTGAAGAGCGGTTGCCCCTTTTGGATGATTATTCCGTCACCACCCTGAATCAGGATCTTATCGACGGTGCCGGAGAACGGAGCGTAAACCTTGTTGAACATCTTCATGACTTCAATGATATAGAGCGGCTGCCCCTTCTCGAAGTGCATTCCCTCTTCAACGAAGTGCGGCATGCCCGGAGCTTCCTGGGCATAGTACATGCCACCGCAGGCCGCAACGATTTCATCGGCCTTGGTTACGGGAGGCGGCACCAGGATCTTCTTCATCCTCGCCTGCAGATCCGGGTCGGTCAGGTATTCGGGAATGGTGATTTCCAGATCCTCTTCGACGCGCAGATCCCAGAACCGGGTGTTATCGCCGATCATGAACAGCATGCCGAGCAGTTCAAGGCCCGCCTCGTAACCGAAATGGGCGGAGCGAATCTGCTCCCAGGTCTCGGCATCGAAGCCACCCTGGGGCTCATCATTCTGCAGAAATTCGTTGAGCTTGAAGTACTCATCCCTGGCAAGCCCGAACTTTTCACGCAGGGTGCGGGAGAAACGGAGCGATTGCTGGAGCAGCTCGTTGTCGTGGCCCCAGATTATCTCCGCCGCAGGCTTGTGCGGGCGGAAGGACATGTGCAGGTATTCGTAGGTTTCATTGAGAACCCCCAGGGGGTTCCTCAGCCAGACGACCTTGCCGTCATCGATACGGAAGTTTTTCGTGTTCATGCTCAGCCAGCCGGAAAGCAGATGCGGATCGCCGAGGAGGCGCTCCATGGGACGGGTAATCAGGGTCCCCTTCCGGTCGAGCAGCGCGGACATGTTCTTGGCAACCTGGGGATCATCGGGAAACTGTTCGGCGATGCGCTTGGCGTAATGCTTCTTCATCTGCAGGAAGGCATAAACGGGGTCCATCTTGTTCGCTTCCTCTTTCAGCGTCCCCACCAGGGTAAGATACGGAACCACGAAACGGGTCGTCGGCTTGGCGTTCACGTTGTTTCCGAGGAACCAGTTGACCAGCCCGTAGTGAAATTCAAGGTTGGTGGCCAGATCACTGCCGCGCAACGTGGTGCTGCGGATAACGGCCGACATGCGCTCATAGCTGTCCAGGCGGTCTTCGCCATTGGTGAGGAGCAGGGCAATGTTGGAGTCGTAAGCCCCGGCCACCTTGTACTTCACGAACAGGCCGGTATCGGGGTTCAGCATGCTTATCCCCTGGTCGTCGCGGATCTCACCCTCGATCGGTTTCGACCAGTAGCGTATCATGCCTCCCGCATGGGGAGAGAGGGACGCATCAGTGGCATTCAGCCGCGCCTCGACAGAGGCATTGAAACGAACGATCCGCTCGGGCTTGGGCAGACGCTCTTTATGCTGCGCCAACAGGGCCATGGCCTCGACCAGGGATTCAACGACGAAGAAGTCCTTTTTGTCCTTCGGGTTGGTGAACTTGAGAGAGTAGCAGAGCTCGGTCACCCGATGCTCAACCTGGATACGGGTGTTCACTTCCATGAAGAAGTGACGATCACGGTCGACAATGCATTCGAAGGTAGAGGCGGAATCGAGGCCGACCGCCTTGCCGAAACGCTCGGATTCCTCTTCCATGCGCTTAAGAACCGTCAGGTCGCTCTCAAGGGCCTTGACTTCGCTCTTCTTGCCGGCGGCCTTGGCTTTTGCAATGGCTGCAGCAAGCCCCTCCTGGGTGACGGATACTTCGAGCAGCTTCTGTTCATGCATCTGCAGAGAACAGTCGCGGCCGCCCAAGGCGATGCACCATTCACCGTTTCCGAGCAGCTGGATTTCATTGTGGCGGGTCTGCTCGATGTTCAACTCGACAAGGACGTTCTTGTTGTCCCCCACGCCATTGGCCTTGACTTCGTTGAGGATTTCCCGAACGAGGGTCGGCGCTTCGGCGGCTGCCTTGGCGATCGCCTTGTCGTCAGCGTTCTTGACCGTGAGCAACGATGCACCCAGGATGCGCTGCCCCTTCCCACCGCCGCCGCCGATTGCCTTGAGGCGGACCCGACTTTGCGGGTACTTTTTGAACATGGCGGCCACCTCAGCCTGGACCTGGGCACAGAGCTCCTCGATCGAGAAGAGGTCGACCCCCTTGGCGTAGGAAGCATAGAGGATGTGGTCCGCCAGATCTTCCAGGGAAATCCCCGGATCATTGATGATCTTCGCGTCGCAGGCGAGTCCGTCGGATTTCGCCACCGCCAGCAGCTTCTCCCGGGTGGGGTGCTTCTTGAGCAGGGTGCGGGCCGTGACATTGTCAATGCCCGGAGTAACGCTGACGTTGACGGTGAGCGCGGTCCGCTTGGCTTCGTCCTTTTTGCCCGCACCGGCCTGGGTGGCGGAACAGGGGCCGATGAACTTGAGCCCGGCGTTTTCTATGGCCGCAACGAACTCATCGTCCTCCGCCATGAAACCGTAGCCGGCAAAGATGGAATCGTAACCGTTGTCCGTGGCGATTCTGATGATCTGATGGATACGCTCGACCCGCTCCTCCTTGCTTGCACCGGTGTAGTCGGGCACGCGATGGACGCGCCTGGAATCGGTCAGCTGGCGCAGTTCGGGAGCCAAGGCGTTGGGGTAGACAATGGAGTCCTTTTCGGAGAGCAGAATGCCGAAATGGGTAATGCCCATCTCCCCATAGACGTCCATGGCCTCCTTGCGGATGGGGCCGCGGCAGACGATGAGCGGCTTCAAATCCTCGCAGGAGAAGGAGCGCACCCACTCGGAGGTGGAGGTGCTCAAGCGGCGATTTTTATGAATCAGGTGGTTGTTCATGTAATAATCAACAGTTTGTGTCATCGGTCTCTATCTCCAATCCATCGATATTGATTAATCTTAGAAAGGCGGTTAGCCACGCATGACACGAATAAACACAATATCTTCACCGTTATACATGATTTCTTTATGTTTCACAGCGTCTTGAATATTCGTGCTGATTCGTGAAAATTCGCAGCTAAAGTGCTTTTGCCATGTTTAATGGAACTCGCGTTGAACGGCTTGCATCGGCGAGGCTTTGTAATGCCTGAGGAAGAAGTTCAGGTTTTCGCCCAGCACCTTGCGCAGGTCGGTCGGCATCACGAGCGAGGAGATGGAACCGAGACTGAGAGCTTCCTTCGGGTTCATCAGCTCTTTTTCGTAGCGCAGATTGAGTTCGGCCTCCTGTGCTTTCAGCCAGTCGGCGGCCTCTTTCTCGGCATCGTTCCGGGCAGAGTCTTCCTTCACCCCGGCCTCGATGCGCTCCAGAATGCCGCGCTTTACACGCTCTGTAACAGCGGTGCGCAGTTTGCGGAGTTCATCCTTGTAGACGAATTCCTTCCCCGCCGGCCCCATAACCGCCAGCCGCGTGGTCGGCAATGCCAGGACCAGGTCGGCACCGGTCGGATAGTTGTTGTAGGACGCATAGGCGCCGCCGTAGGCATTGCGAAGAATCAGCAGGATGCGGGGCGTTCTGATGTCGACGATGGAATCGAGCATGGCCCGCCCGGCCTGCACGATGCCGCGGGCTTCCTGCTCGCGCCCCGGCAGGAAGCCGGTGGTGTCTTCCATGAAGATGATCGGGATATTGTAGATGTTGCAGAAACGGTTGAAGCGTGCAATTTTATAGGCCGCATCCACGTCGATCTGTCCGGAGTCGACGGCGCTGTTGTTGGCCACGAAGCCGACGACATTGCCCCCCAGCCGGCCAAAGGCCGTGACCGCATTCCGTGCACGGTCGGGCTGCATTTCAAAATAATCGCCGTGGTCGCAGATCTGCTGGATAATGATCGACACATCGAAGGGGGTATTGAATCCGGTCGGCGAGTTGAAGGCCTTCTTGAGCAGGGTGTTGATTTCCCAGGTCTTCCGGTCGAGAGGATCGCTCGTCTCCTGAAAGGGCGCCATGACGCTGTTGTTGTCCGGGAGATAGTTCAGCAGCATAACTGCAGCGCGCAACGCGCCCACTTCGTCTTCGACGGTGAGATCGGCAACGCCCGACAGTCCATGCACCTTGGGGCCGCCCAGGTCCTCGGGGGTAACGTCTTCTCCCAGCACCGACTTGACGACACCGGGGCCGGTCAGGCCGAAGAAGGTGTCCTTGGGCTGGATGACGAAGCTCCCCTGCCGGGGAAGGTAGCTGCCGCCGCCGGCATTGAAACCGAACATGCACATGATGCTGGGGACAACGCCGCTGATCTTCCTGAGCGCAGTAAATGCCTCCGCATAGCCGTCGAGACCGCCGACGCCGGCAGGAACGAAGGCTCCGGCGCTGTCGTTCATGCCGATCAGGGGGATCCCTTTTTCGCCGGCCATCTGGAACAGGCGGGCCAGTTTGTTGCCGTTGGTGGCGTCCATGGAGCCGGCGCGAACGGTGAAATCGTGTCCGTAAACGGCCACATCACGCCCGTGGATGTTGAGGATACCGGTAACCAGCGAAGCACCGTCGAGATTCTTGCCCCAGTTCTGGAACAGGATGTTGGGCTCCATCTCGGTGAGGACCCGGATTCTCTCCCAGACGGTCATCCGCTTCTTGAAGTGCTGTTTCTCGATCTGGTCGATGCTGACCGACTTGATGGGGCGCTGAATCAGGTCATACCCTTCCTGCATTGCCACTTCATAACCGCCTGTAGCGCGGGAGATCTCACCGGGGATGTTAAATTCGACTTTCTCGGGTGGGGCAAAGGGGTTTTTCAGTGAAGGTTTAATTGCTTTTTTGGACATATCCGCCATCCTTTCGGTAATTGGATTTTTTCAACAGCAACAGCTTCAAAACCGTTCTAAGTTCTACGTTCTAGGTTCTACGTTTTTAACCTAGAACCTAGAACGTAGAACGTAGAACTGATTTTATCGTGTAACCACTGCCAGCACCTTGACCTCGGAGCCGTCTTTGGAAAGGAGCCGGTGCTTCAGGGAAGAGTCGAAGTAAACGCAGTCCCCCTCTTCGAGGGATATGCGGTTGTCGTCAAGCAGCAGTTCGGCATTCCCTTTCACGATGAAGAGGAACTCCTCGCCGTCATGGCTATAGGTATTTTCCTCGGCAGTCTTCTCGGCGATGGTAAGGAGAAAGGGCTCCATTTTCTTGTTCTGTTTTCTGAACGAAAGGGACTCGTAAGAATACCCCTGGCTGGTTCCCGACCGGGAGATGACCCGCGGGATCAGCTTCCGTTCCGACTTCCGTACCACCTCGTACTTGTACTCTTCTTCATCCTCGGTGAAAAACATCCCGACTTTGACATCGAAGAATTTCGCAATCCTGGACAGGGTTGCAATGGGAGGAGAGACGTTGTTGTTTTCAATCTGGGAAATGAGGGCCGGCGAAAAGCCGGTCTCCTTCGCCACCGCCTGAAGTGTTAATTTTTTGGCAAGGCGAAGCTTCTTGATCTTAGCCCCGATGTTGTAATCAGTCATCTAATGCTCCGGCAAAAAATAAAACTAGTTTTTATTTTTGGGAATACATACCCAATTTAGTTTCTAATGTCAATAAAAAAAATTTCACTGATAATAAAAGAATGGCGAAAAAACAGCTGGTTGAAGCGTTCCTAAAACGGCTTATCACAACAGATATCCAGTAGTTATCACTGCCTCAATTTACGGGCCAGTATCTCCAGCGTGTGCAGGACCCTGGTTCTGGCCCCTCCCTGCTTCAGACCGTCGGAAAGTTGCATCATGCAGCCGGGACAACCGGTGACAACGGCATCGGCGCCGGTGCACCGGATCGCCTCGCTCTTGCCGGCGTTGATGCGCAGCGAGGTGTCATAGTGGTAAACGTTGAACGTCCCCCCCAGGCCGCAACACTTGTCGGCCCCCTCCATCTCCACCAGTTGCACGCCGGGCGCTGCCTGCAACAGTTCGCGCGGTTGTCGGGTGATGGCTCGGTTACGGAGGTGACAGGGATCGTGGTAGGTAATCCTGATCGCCTCGCCGGCACCGGTCGCTTCCGGGTTGAAACCCAGCTTCTGCAACAGCACGGCAGCGTCGATGGTCTTTTCCGCAACCGCCTGCAAACGTTTCAAGAGCTCAGGATGCTTTTTCCCGACCACCGCGGGGTAAAGCTTATGGAGCGCCCCGCCGCAGGTGGCGCAGGCGGTCATGATATAATCGGCCTCATATTTCTCCAGCACGGCCAGATTCCTTTCCGCCAGCGCCTTGACCGTTGCCAGATCGCCGCCGGACATTCCAGGCAGGCCGCAGCACTGCTGGTCCTTGGGAATTATGACCGTGCATCCCAGGTGACGGAAGAGGGCCAGCGCAGCCTCACCCACTTCCGTATAAACGAAATTGGTCATGCAGCCGACGAAATAGATAATGCGCGGCTTGCCCGGCTCCCCCTGGATGATCTCCGGGTGGCGCGACATGAAGGGCTTCCTGGCCAGTTCGGGAATATGCCGTTTGCCGCCGACGAATGGGAGGGGGAAACGGAGTCTCAACCCCGAATTGGCCGGCACCCTGCGAAAAAAGAGCGGCCCCAGGACGGCAGCCATTGCTGCCCCCATGTTCATCAGCTTGCGGTTCCTTATCACTCGGCCGACCGCCTTATGGAAGGTGGCGAGCCCCCGCTGTTCCGCCAGCGCCTCACGGGCGGCAATGACGATCTCGTCGGTCGGCACCTCGTTCGGGCATTTTTCCACGCAGCTGCCGCAGAGCAGGCATTTGGACATGGTCAGGTAGGTCTGGTCGTCCAGTTCGATGTCCTTGGTCAAGAGATGCTGGGCGAGCGCCACCTTGCCCCGCGCCACCGCCGGTTCGCGTTGATACGCGGAGAACGCCGGGCAGTTGGCCCGGCAGGCGCCGCATTTGACACATTTTTTCAGATCTTTTTCTACTCTCTTTAATGGGTCCACAAAACACCTTTTATATGACCTGCCACGGAGATACAGAGGCACGGAGAAATCAAAACCGTATTTACAAGGATGGACCGAATGAAACCATTGTGCCCAACCGATCTTATAAGTCTCCTAAAACGGCACAGCAAAAAGCTCCAGCTGCAAGGCGTGCGAGGACCGGGACGCGAGGCGTAGCGGAGCTACGTTGAGTGGCACGGCCCGGAGCGCAACGCCGCAGATGGACTTTTGGCGAAGCCGTTCATTCAGGGAACATCTTCCCCGGATTGAGTATGTTATTCGGATCCAGTGCCTTCTTGATCGCCTGCATGGCCGCCAGTTGGGCACCCTTCAGCTCCAGATGGATGTAGGGCTGCTTGGCCAACCCTACGCCGTGTTCACCCGACATGGTGCCGTTCAGGTCCAGGGCAGCCTGAAACACTTCGCCGATGGCCTGGTGAGCCTTCTCTTCCATGCCGGGAACTGTCTTGTCGATCATGACATTGACATGGATATTGCCGTCACCGGCATGACCGAAGTTGACTATGGGGATGTCGTACCGTTGCTGAATCCTGTCGATGCTGCGGATAACATCCGGCACCTTGCTGCGGGGAACAACGATGTCCTCGTTGAATTTGTCCGGATTCACATCCCGCAGGGATGGCGAGACAAGGCGGCGCACCTTCCACAGGGCCTCGGATTCAGCCGCATCCCTGGCCACCTTGCATTCCACCAGGCCAAGGGGCTTCACCAGCTCCTGGATGCGAGCCGCCTGCTTTTCTATGAGCTCGCGATCACCATCCACCTCTATGATCAGCACCGCCCGGCCGCTTTCGGGAATACCGAGATTGAAGCGCTTCTCCACGCATAGCAGGGTGGAATAGTCCATGAATTCAAGGGTTGTGGGAATGATCTTGTTGCCGATGATGGTGGAAACCGCCCTGGCCGCGCCATCGATGGAATCGAAGATGGTGAGCATTGTCTTTTTGGCCTCGGGGAGCGGCAGCAGCTTGAAGATGATCCGGGTGATGACCCCCAGTGTCCCCTCGGAGCCGCAGAGGAGGCGGGTCAGGTCGTAGCCGACCACCCCCTTGTATGTCTCGCCGCCGGTGCGGATAATCTCCCCCGTCGGCAGCACAACCTCAAGCCCCATGACGAAATCGCGGGTGACGCCGTACTTGACGCAGCGGGGACCGCCGGCATTCTCCGCCACGTTGCCCCCAAGAGTGGAGAACTTGAGGGATGCCGGATCGGGGGGGTAAAAGAGGCCGAGCTTTTCCACCTCCATCTGGAACTGCTCGGTGACCACCCCCGGTTCCACCTCGGCCACCAGGTTCTCCGTGTCGATGCGGATGATCCGGTTCATCCGGGTGGTGACGAGGACGATGCCACCCCCTTTGGGGAGGGCGCCGCCGGTAAAGCCGCTCCCCGCGCCGCGGGGAAAAACGGGTATCTTCTCGGCATTGGCCAGCTTCAGCACCTGCGAGACCTCGTCTGCATTTGCCGGATGGACCACCACATCGGGGAGGAATTCCATCTGCGTCGCGTCATAACCGTAGCAGAGCAGGTCCTGCCGTTCCGTTGCGGTGTTGTCGGGGCCGACGATCTGTTTCAATTTTTCGATGATACGTGGTTCGAGCATGACATCTCTTCTTTCGTGTTAATGATTGTATCCAGTAGGGGCGCATGGCATGCGCCCAGGCGGTTCAGAGGCGGGCGAACGCCGTTCGCCCCTACAAGGGCACCGGCAAAACCGTTCCCCCTTCGGGGATTACGTAAGCCTTATAATCCTTGGGGAGCATGGCTGCCGCCTTTTCAAGCGCTTCAGGCAGGGTGGCGGCGGGAATCATCCCCATGTTCTCCACCTCTTCGGGGGGGAGTTCTGAAACCAGCACCACCCGAAACCGCTGCGCCTTCTGCAGAGTCGAATAGGCTGTCTGGCCGTTGATTTCGTAGTTGTTGCGCAGTGCCGACTCAAAGGCCGACAACTCTTTGAAGCGGAACCAGCGGAAAAAGGTGTCGTTACCGTAACCGTCGCGGCACTGGGCCAGGAGCACCAGCACCCCTCCTTCTTTCAGGGCCTGGCTGCCGTACTCCATGGATTTGTGCGCCTGGATGAAGTTGATGTCCTTGGGAAAACCGCCGCAGGAGACGACAACCAGATCGGCCTTTTCCCTGATCGGGTAAGAGAAGAGTTCTGCGTAGTAGCGGCACCCATCCAGGTGCTTCTCCCGCCAGTCGCCGGCAAAGGCGGCAATGATGCGCTTGTCCGGGGCGAGGACCGTGTTGAGGATGAATGCGGGGTTAACCATGGCGCACCCCTCAATCATGGCCCCATGGACGGGATTTCCATCGAGAACACCGGTTGCGGCACAGGGGTTTTTCCCGCTTCCCGCCTCGGGATTCAACACGGCAAAGTGGCTGGCCATGCAGGACTTGCGGCTGGCCGATCCGGGCAGGATCGCCTTTCTCCCGCCGCCGAATCCGGCAAAATAATGAAAACCGATGGTGCCGGTCAGGATTACCCGGTCCGCCTCAGCCACCTTGCGGTTTATCTCGACCTCGATGCCGGCGGAGGTTTTTCCCAGGTAGACCAGCTTGCCTGGATCATCGCAGTCGTGGTCGGAGACCCTGATCCGGCCATACAGGGAACCGAGGATTTTCCTATGTTCGTGCTCGGTCTGCCGACGGTGGATACCGAGGGCGACGACGATTTCCATATCCTGATCCCGGACCCCGGCGGCGTTGAGCCGCTCCACCAGAAGCAGCAGATAGATCTCGCTGCCGGTGTAGCGCGTGATGTCCGAGGTGACGATCACCACCCGCTCTCCCGGCCTGAACCCGGAGATGACCGCATCACACCCGGCAAGTGCCGTTCGGATTATCGCGGCAGGAGAACAGGATGGGGAAGGTATGACGGCACGAATTGCAGCGAGGAGTTTATCAGGAGGAAGATCCAAGGGGAAGGATATGTCACCGTATCTAAGTTCCATGGCGATCAATGATACATTTTCAGCGGTGAAAGCGCAACCCTTAAGCACGCCGGACAGATGAACCTTCTCCCGGTTCCGGAGACGGACAAAACTTTTCGCAAAATCGTCAAAAAAGATTGACAAACTGCGACGTTTCCTATAACAATTTTCCGTTTTTTGTTCAAATTAGTAAATGCTTTCTCAAACCGAACAAAAGCCTTTATTAAGGCACATTACATAGGAGGATTTTCAATGGAACAGTATGCAGTATTATTCGCCCTTGCCTGCGCTGTAGCGGCAGTGGCCTACGGTCTCATCTCGGCCCAATGGATTCTGGGGCTTCCCCAGGGGAACGAGCGGATGAAGCAGATCGCCGCGGCCATCCAGGAAGGGGCCGGCGCCTATATGAAGCGCCAGTACACCATCATTGCAGCAGTCGGTGTTGTCATGTTCGTAGCCCTCTTTGCTACCCTGGGCTGGAAAACCGCCGTTGGTTTCGCAGTCGGCGCCCTTTTCTCCGGTCTGACCGGCTTTATCGGCATGTTCGTCTCGGTACGGGCCAACATCAGAACCACTGAAGCTGCCAAGTCCGGCATTGTCAAGGCACTGAACGTCGCATTCCGCGGCGGCGCAATTACCGGCATGCTCGTCGTCGGCCTCGGCCTCTTGGGCGTTGCCGGTTACTACCTGATCCTGCAGAAACTGATGCCCGAAGCTCCGATCAAAGATGTGGTCAGCCAGTTGGTCGGCCTAGGCTTCGGCGGTTCGCTCATCTCCATCTTTGCACGTCTCGGCGGCGGCATATTCACCAAGGGAGCTGACGTAGGCGCAGACCTGGTCGGCAAGGTGGAAGCGGGCATCCCCGAAGACGATCCGCGCAACCCGGCTGTTATCGCCGACAACGTGGGGGATAACGTGGGGGACTGCGCCGGTATGGCAGCCGACCTCTTCGAAACCTACGCCGTCACCCTGATCGCCTCCATGCTTCTCGGCGCCATCACTTTCAACAATATCTCCGGCGCAGTAAACTACCCGCTGATCCTGGGGGGCATATCCATCATCGCCTCAATCATCGGCACCTTCTTTGTTAAGCTGGGCGGAAGCGGAAAAATCATGGGCGCCCTCTACAAGGGTCTGATTGTTTCCGGAGTCATCGCCTGCATAGCCTTCTACTTCGTCACCGTGCAGATGTTCCCGGCAGGGCTCACCAATGCGGCCGGCCAGAACTTCAGCGCCATGAACATCTTCATCTCCGCCATCGTTGGCCTGATCGTTACCGGCGCCATCTTCTGGATCACCGAATACTACACCGCTACCGAATACGGCCCGGTGCAGCACATCGCCCAGGCCTCCACCACCGGTCACGCCACCAACATCATCGCCGGCCTCGGCGTCTCCATGAAATCCACGGCACTGCCCGTTATCGTCATCTCAGCAGGCATACTCGTGTCATTCAACTGTGCCGGAGTTTACGGCATCGCCATCGCGGCGGTTTCCATGCTGTCACTGACCGGTATCGTCGTTGCCATGGACGCCTACGGCCCGATCACCGACAACGCCGGCGGCATTGCCGAAATGGCCGAACTGGACGATTCGGTCCGTGCCGTTACCGATCCGCTTGACGCAGTCGGCAACACCACCAAGGCAGTAACCAAAGGCTATGCCATCGGTTCCGCCGGTCTGGCTGCGGTCATTCTCTTCACCTCATACGTGCAGGAGCTGACCATCGCCGACAAGACCTTCTCACTCTCCGATCCTTACATCATCGTCGGTCTCTTCATCGGCGGCCTCCTCCCCTACTACTTTGCCGCCCTCTGCATGGAAGCGGTCGGCAAGGCAGGCGGAGCGGTTGTCGAAGAGGTTCGCCGTCAGTTCCGCGAGATCAAGGGGATCATGGAAGGCACCGGCAAGCCGGACTACGCCTCCTGCGTCGACATCGTCACCAAGACCGCCCTCAAGGAGATGGTCATTCCCGGCCTGATCCCGATCCTCGCACCGATCGTCGTCGGCTTCACCCTCGGCCCCAAGGCGCTGGGCGGGGTGATCGTCGGTTCCATCGTCACCGGTATTTTCGTCGCCATCTCCATGACCACCGGCGGCGGCGCATGGGATAACGCCAAGAAATACATCGAAGACGGCTACCACGGCGGCAAGGGCGGCGACGCCCACAAGGCAGCCGTAACCGGCGACACCGTCGGCGACCCGTACAAGGACACCGCCGGCCCGGCGGTAAACCCGATGATCAAGATCATCAACATCGTGTCACTCCTGATTGTTCCGCTCCTGAACAAGATGTAACTCCCAGGAAACACCGTGCAAAACAGAAACGGCCCGAATCATTTCGGGCCGTTTTTTTTGTGCCTATTTAATTTTTTACAATCTTGCAAGGGTTCAACCGCTGCCATAAACTGTAAGGGGAGGCAGTGAAAAAATAAATGCCCCGATCCGGGGGACGCCTCCAACTACTCTTAACCGATTAAAAGTATGCGAGCGTAGACAGATGATCGAGATTGCAGGTGTTGCACTGGCAACCTTTTTTGCGACGGTGGGGCCGATTGACGTTTCTGCAATATTTGCCGCACTCACGGCGGGAGCGTCCCCGGAAGAAAGGCGCTCAATCGCCATTCGCGGCACGGTGACCGCCACCATCATCCTCATGGTGTTCGCCTTGCTGGGGAAGTTTATCCTGGCAACTCTCGGGATATCGCTGGCGGCGCTGCGGACGGCAGGCGGGGTACTGCTCCTACTGATCAGCATCGAGATGGTATTCGCACGTTCTTCCGGCGCCACCTCGACGACGGACGAAGAGGCCAGGGAGGCCAGACACCGGCACGACATCGCCGTGTTCCCGCTGGCCACACCCTTGATCGCAGGCCCCGGCGCCATTGGGGCGGCCATCCTGCTGATGGCGAACGCCGAAGGTCGCTTGGTGCAGCAACTGGCCGTTCTGGGTTCGCTCCTGGCGGTAATGTTAGTGACCTTCGTTTCCCTGCTTACCGCCAGCCAGATACATCGCTTTCTCGGCGTCACCGGCAAGCACGTGATTTCCCGGATCTTCGGCATCCTGTTGTCTGCCCTGGCGGTCCAGTTCGTGTTTGACGGCATTGCCCAGAGCGGGCTGCTTAATCGATGACTTTCAGTCAGCGCCAATGGGCAGTCAGTCTCTTACGACTGAGTCGTTACAATATGTGAGCAAAGTGTTCAAGCAAGACATGACTCACGCGACGCCGCAACGCCGCAACGCCGCAACGACGCAACGAAAGGCTTTTAACAAATTGTTCATGGTTTTAAAACGTCGCGTCGTCGCTTAAAAGCGCCTACTTTTGGTGCGTCGTTGCGTGAAATAAAATACTTTGGTTCCGGCAGGTATCAGAATTTGCCGGCTGCAAAGATGCAGCGGCGGCCCGCTGCTCCTTGCCCGGCGCTACCGATTGACCCGCTTCTGGATCTCACGAACCTGGGGCTTGTTGAGGAGCTGCATGAAACGCGGATTGTCGGCAAGGGCTTTGACGTCACCGGCAGCTACCGCATTCACCACGGCCGGATCGTTAAGGAGCGCCTGCACTTCCGGGTCATTCTGCATGGAGAGTATTAACGCCATGATACCCTCGTCACTGAGCAGTCTCCCCTGCATCTCCTGCACCTGGGCGTCAATATCGCCCTGCGTCTGCCCCGCTTCGCCCTTCGCACCGGTTGTCCCTGCGTGAACAGTGCCGCAAATGAAAAAAACGAGCAGTAACGGTAAAATCCCCTTGAATTTCATGATATCCCTCGCTTAACCCCAAGAATCGTAACACGCTTATTTCAACCTGAAAAACGGGTCATCCGGCGACCTCGATGCGTTATGAATAACCCCGTAGCTACAAGAGCATGACGCCGAGTATCAAAACAATATTTATGAAACCGAAGGTAACATACTCCAACGTGCTGAGGGTGTCACTCCTCGCGCCGGCACCCCCAACCCGGAGAGATGCGCTTCTTGCCCCGTAGCTGCCCGGTTCGTCCCGGTTGACAGCCGGGTCCTTCCGTTCTGCAGCAGAGTCATCGCTCAAGACCTGATCGTTCGGACTCCATTTAAGGGGGACGGCACCATCCTTCGCTGATTGTGCCGCAACGGCAACAGCAGGTGCAGGAGCCACGCCCACCCCGGCGGTGGCGGCAAGGGCGGATTTCTCATCGAACTTGAAAATGTGTTTCTTCACCCCGTCCACCTCTTCGACGGGTTTACCGTCGGGGGTATCGGCTGCCGGCAGCGTATCGTCCACAACCACCACCAAGGTTTTGGCAGGCTCCAGGTTTCCCGCCTTGTCGACTGCCTGGTATTCGATCCGGTATTCGCCCCGGGTCCGGATACTGAACGGAGCCGTGTGGCGCTCTTCGCCCTTCCCGACAATCCGGTATTCCATCTTATCGACACCCGCAAGGTTGTCCGATGCCTTCGGCATAAGGGTTGTCGTGCCGTTGATATGGGTCACGCCATCAACATCGCGCTTCGGCAGCTCGATGGTTATCTCGGATACCGGCGGAGTCTTGTCGACAATCGCGGTAAAGGAATGGGCAGTCTCCATATTTCCAGCACTGTCGGTGCTCCTGTATTGAATCCGGTATTCCCCTTCATCGGTAAAACCGAAGGGGGCATAAGGCATCCACGGCCCATCGTTGACCCGGTATTCCGTGCCCTTGAGCGGCGACATCTTGTCGGAGGCGCGCAGGGTGAAGTTCAGCTCCTTGCCGGCAACAAGCGAACCGCCCGCCTCAAGCTCCTGATCGGCGCCGTACAGCGCCGTTTGCGGCGGTGTCGAATCGACCATCACGGAAATAATATGTGCGGTTTCCACATTTGCCGCTTTGTCGATACTCCGGTAGGCAATCCGGTGCACCCCTTCGCTGTCGATGGTAAAGGGGGCGTATGCGGTCCATGGTCCTTCATCGATGCTGTATTCGGTTCTTGACACGCCGGAAATGCTCTCGGCGACGGTCAGGATGAAGGGGGTGCCGGCGGTTGCATACAGCGGCCCCGTTGCCTCTGCATATTGAAGTCCGCCGACACTGATGACGGTTTTGGGCGGGATCTTGTCGGAACCGGCCGTAACGGTTTTTTCGTCCTCAAGATTACCCACTTTGTCCCTGCTTCTGAAACCGATCGTGTGCCCCCCCTTGGCAGAGACGGTAAATGGGGCGTAAGCACGCCAGGGACCGCCGTCGATCCGGTACTCGATGGCATCGACACCGGTAAAGTCATCGGTGGCGGTCAGGGTGATGGTGCTGTTCCTGGTGATTAAAAAAGGACTGCCGGCTTCTATCTTTTTTGCTCCGACGAAAAGGGTGGTTACCGGCGGCGCAAGATCAACATACACCGGCAAGGAACGGATCTGCTCTACGTTCCCCCCATTGTCGACACTGCGGTATTCGATCAGATGCGCTCCCTCGGCAGCGATGGTGAACGGCTCATATGCCGTCCACTGCCCCCCGTCAATGCGGTATTCGCTTCTAGCGACACCGGAGATGCCCCCCACTGCCCTGATGGTGAAAACCGTGGCCTTCGCCACAGAGACGGTGCCATCCAAGGACATGATGTAAGGGTCGCCGAAGTTTATCCCGCTGACCGGCGGTTTTTTTGCGACTGTCCTCTTTTGTGGCGAGGTCTCTTTGTCGACGGGGTCGGCTTTGTCGTCGCCGGCAAGAACGGCATCGGCCGTTGCCGGGTTTTTTTCAAGAGCCTGGCCGGCAGGATCGCTGACCGTACCCGGCACCTCTGCCCTAAGCGCCGAAATCCACATACACACGACCAACATTACGGAAACGAAAATTGTCTTCTTCATCAGGCACCTGTATTGTGGCAACGACTCTTGATAAATGTGGGAGATAATACACCATTCGTGGAACCGTGTGCAAACCTAAACTAGTTTCTGTCCGGAAAGGGTGCTTTTTTGCCCTGGCTGTGTCAATCTGCGGGCTTGCTTGTGCGGCGTACCGATGTACGCCTCCGCGCACCCCCTTGATTTCCTTGCCAGGACAAAAAATCCCCGCTTTCCGAATCAGAAACCAATAGTTTCTCATCCGGGCTTCCGGATGGAAACTAAACTAACATTTCTGCGTCTTTTTTCGCCTTGCAAAAGGACGTAGAGAGTCCCGATTACAACACGATGCAACGAAAGAAATCCACGTCGAGACCGCGGCAAAATCAGGAGAAAACGAGACAATATCTTGCAATAAATACGGGAACGTTTAAATAGTGTTGACAGCATATATGTCGGCGGTGTATTTAATTCCGATTATTCGTTTCAAATGAAAACTAAGGAGGAGGCAATGAAAGTAGTAAAATGTTGTAAATTGTTGTCGGCAGTATTCGTAACCCTTGCGATTTTTTCTTTTGCAGGTATGGCATGCGCACAGGAACCGGGGGCAAAGGCGACCCTGACCAGCGCTGACTGCGTCAAGTGCCATGCAAAACCGCCCGCAGATGTCGCCGCAAACGGCGGTGCCCACAAGACCAACGTAACCTGCCAGGATTGTCACGTTGGCCATCCGCCGACCGTGAAAAAGATCATCCCCGATTGCAGCATGTGCCACGAGGGTAAGCCCCACTTCGGATTGAAAGGATGTCTGGGCTGTCACTCGAACCCGCACACCCCGAAAGTCATCAAGTTCGGCAACAACGTCACCGACCCTTGCCTGACCTGCCATACCCCGCAGATCGAGAAACTGCGCAAGAACAAGAGCAAGCACACCGCCCTCAACTGCTCTTTCTGCCACAATGTTCACGGCAGGATTCCGCCGTGTACCCAGTGCCATAAACCACATGCGCAGGATATGACGGCGACCGACTGCAAAAAATGCCATCAGGCTCACATGCCGCTTGTTGTCACCTATGGCGCCGAAACCCAGTCGAAACTCTGCGGATCCTGCCACAAAAAGGCTTACGATCTGCTCAACGCAAGCCCGGCAAAACACAAATCGGTGCTCTGCGTGACCTGTCACCAGTCCAAGCACAAGATGGTTCCCAAATGTCAGGATTGCCATGGCATTCCGCATCCTGCCGGCATGATGGCCAGGTTCCCGAAATGCGGTCAGTGTCACAACATTGCCCATGACCTGAACCACTGGCCTGCAGCAACGACACCTGAAAGCGCCGCTCCGCAGGGAGCTAAAAAAGCCGTAATCAAGAAAAAATAGGCGACGTATATCACAGCGCCTCTGCAGAAAACAACAGGCCGGCATGAATAATGCCGGCCTGTTGTCATTCATGGGACGTGAAATATTAACTTTGGTTGAAATAATTTGCATTTGCTCTATACTTGTCCTATTTTCAACCCTGAAGGGAGTGTGTGAATGTTAGTCTTGAGCATTGCCGTGGTAGTAATGGCAGTTACCCTGATAGTGTTGGCCTGCTTCATGATCCCGGCATTCATGGAGATCCGGAAAACTGCGGCCGCCACCCGCGAGTTTCTGGCCTGCATCGAGAAAGATATCAAACCTGTTTTGCATGACATGCACGACACGTTGACCGATCTCAAGGTCATTACCGAAGAGGCCGCCACCAAGGCGGAAGATGTTAAGATTTTTATGGAGGAGTTGGGAAACGCCGGGCGCAATATCCGCACCATCAATGCTGTTGTCGGCGGTGTGACCGGTTTTCTGTCAAAATCCTCCTTGTGGATGACCGGAGCAAAGGTCGCCGGGAAATTGATTGCTGACAAGATCTTCAAAAAAAGGGGGTAACGGTATGTCTGACGATGAAAGAGGTATAAGTGCGGGAACGGTGTTTCTTTCCTTCCTGGCAGGAGCGGCAGTCGGTGCGGGAGTAGCTTTGCTCATGGCGCCGAAGACCGGCGAGGAATTGCGGGGAAAGATAAAAGACCTGGCCGATGATGCGGTGGACAAGATTAAAGAATATGCCTCAGAAGCACAGGACAAGATCAGATCTTCCTATGAAGACGGCAAGGATCTGGTTCTGGAGAAAAAGTCCATCATCTCCTCGGCAATAGAAGCAGGCAAGGAAGCCATGGAACGGGAAAAAGAGAAATACAAGGAAATGTGACCGCATGCGCTTCACCACAAAAAAGCCCACCCAGCGTGGGCTTTTTTGTGGTTCTTCCGACATTTCAGGGACGACTGCCGTGGCTTCGGGAGTGAGTGACTGAGCCGAAGCGGCGAGCGGACACCCGCCAGAGCTTGCAGGAAGCACCTTCGCCACAAACGAATGTTCAGACGATTACATTGAGAGAGGTTGCAAGGTCCGCAGCTTCGGCGACCGAACGAACGGACGAAGTCGCGGCAGGCGGCCTTTCCCCGAAATTCCCGGCTGAACCTTTTGTCTCCGCGGACAGGAACCCATGGGCAGAGACGCTGAACATAAACCCGGCATAGCCGCCTTCTTTTCCAGGACCCTCTGGGAAATGGACCCTGACGCGTATCAAGGCGTCAGGCATTACGGCGTGAAGTATCTCCAGATCATGGCGCTCGTGGCAAAGAATTTCCTGGATGACAACTGCATGTTGCGCGCCTCGGCGCTCTCCTTTACCACGATACTGTCGATTGTCCCTCTCTTCGCCCTCACCTTTGCCCTGTTGAAGGGACTGGGGGTGCAGAACAAACTGGAACCGTTAATCCTGGAACAGGTCACCGCCGGTTCCCACGAGCTGGTCGACAAGATCGTCACCTATATCAACAACACCAACATGACATCGATGGGAGCCATCGGTCTTGTTACCCTCATCGTAACGGTCATCACCCTGCTCGGCAATATCGAGAAAGCATTCAACGTCGTCTGGGGTGTCAGGGAAACCCGCTCCCCCTATCGCAAGTTCAGCGATTACCTGAGCGTGCTGGTAAGCGGCCCGCTCCTCATGCTGGCAGCCATAAGCATAACCACCAGCCTGCAAAGCCAGGCCATGGTCAAATGGCTCGTGGAAACCGCCTACATCGGCGACCTCATGCTTTTATTCTTCCGCCTGATACCTTACTTCAGCATCTGGCTCGCCATGTTCTTTCTCTACATTTTCATCCCCAACACCAAGGTCCGTTTCAAGTCTGCGATAATCGGCGGCGTCCTGGCCGGAACGATCTGGCAAATCGCCCAGTGGGGCTACATCCACTTCCAGGTAGGCGTCGCCAAATATAACGCCATTTACGGAACCCTGGCCCTGCTCCCCATCTTCATGGTCTGGATCTATACCAGCTGGCTGATCGTACTGTTCGGCGTGGAGGTGGTGTCCGCCCACCAGAACATCAGGACCTTCCGCCGCGAATTCCGCACGCCCCATATCAGCCATGGCATGAAGGAGCTGCTTACCCTGTCCATACTTCGGGATATCGCCACTGCCTTTCATTTCGGCTATCCCCCCCTGACATCGGAACGTCTGGCAAAAGAGCTGGACATACCGGTGAAGCTCGTACGGGAACTCCTCACCCAGCTTGCAGAAAACGGCTACCTGGTGGCAACGGCAGGCGACGAGCCGTCCTATCAACCGGCCCGGGAACTTGATCAGATTACCGTCAATGAGGTACTGCTCTCCCTCAGGGACTACGGCAGCCATGGCTGGCCTACCGGTGAAGGGAATGTGCAGGAGATCCTGTCAAGGGCAAACGGAGCCGCAGCCGCAACATTGACAGGCATGACACTCAAAGAGCTGGTTGCCTCATCGCCCAAAAAAGAAAATGTTTCCGGCAACGCGGGCAGTTAGCCCATTTTAACCGCACCCACCGGTCGTGTCGTTGACAAATGTAGGGTGATTGACATATAGTTGTCGAAAAAATCCCCCTATTATCGATTGCATAGTTCGACTGCGAAGACACTGCCAGTAACCCGAATCAAGACAATCCGATGCAATAAAGCAGGCCATGCAAGACCTAAAACATATGTCAAAGAAAAAACGACTGATACGGCTTAACGTTCCACGACAGGAAGAGCCTTCTACCGACGCTTGCAAAAAGTTGACAGAATCCGGGGCAGATCGAAAACGGCTCCGCCTGATTCTGCCGATTCTGGCTGTGCTGCTTGCCGCCTACCCGGTATTCAACCTGCTTGTAACCGCAAAGAATGCGCTTTCCAGTGTCGGCAGGAACGTCGCCACGCCGGCAAAGAAAACGGTCTCATACAAGGACCTCGACACCTGGCAATCTTTCCAGCTGGCAGCCGACATGCTCCCCTCTTCCCGTTTTGAAGCCGAACAGCTCCTTGCACCGTTGCCGGATGGGGGCACCATCGTCTACTCAATAGATGAAGAGTTGCAACAGCGGGTGACAAGGGTAATGGAGGAGTACAAGGTCCCTTACGGGGTATTCGTCGCCATAGAGCCGAAAACCGGACGGGTGCTGGCGATTGCAGGCCATTCGACGCTGGATCAGTCATGGGAAAGAAATTCCTGCTACAATCTCTATCCCATGGCGTCGCTTTTCAAGATCATTACCGCTACGGCAGCCCTGGAACAGAAAAAGGTCTCGCCTGAAACGGTATTCGCCTTCAACGGCAAGCTGACCTCGGAGAACCCAAAATACTGGTACGTAAATGCGCGAAGAAAGGGGCAGGAAATGCCCCTCTCCGTTGCCATGGGCAAATCGGTCAACCCGGTATTCGGCAGACTTGCCAGTGACGTGGTCGGCAAGGATTCCCTGGTATCATGTGCCGAACGGTTCGGCTTCAATCAAACCCTGTTCCCCGGCACTCCGGTGATACCCAGTAAAGCGGCGACTCCGCTTACCGACGATGCATTGAAATTGATGGGCGCAGGTCTCGGCCGGGAGGTCAAGATATCACCTCTCCATGTTGCGGCATTAATGGCGGCCATCGCCAACGACGGCGTAATGATGGCGCCTTCGCTTGCACAGGAAATAAGAAACAACCGGGGAGAGACCGTATTCGTTCAGAAGCCCAGGCAGATGAAGCGGCTGGTAGCGCCGGAAATTAGCGGCCAACTGGCCCGGATGCTTTCCACGACCGTCAATAGCGGCACATCCAGAAAGGCCTTCCATGACCGGCGCGGCAGGCCGATGCTCGCCTCGGTAAACATCGCCGCCAAGACCGGTTCCATCGACGGCAAGGACCCTGCCGGCCACTACAGCTGGTTTGCCGCCTACGCCCCGATCGAGGACCCGCAGATAGCGCTGGTAGCCCTGGTAATCAACCAGAACAAATGGCGCATCAAGGCGACGCATGTCGGGGAAAAGGCCCTGGAAGCCTTCTTTAAGTGAGGCGGGATAAAGAAACGAAGAATGAATTAGTATGGATTGCCTGAGATGCGGGACATGCTGTGTTGCGCCGGATATAAAGACGCTGGGAAAACCTTTGGCGGTGCGGTGCGGGCATCTTAATGCAGGCGGGGCATGCGACCGTTATGGAGAACGTCCGGCGGTCTGTCGCGGCTACCAGCCCGATGAAATCTGCCTGCTCATCGCCGCGCCGACCCTTGAAGAACGGGTGGAGAAATATCTGCGGCTGTTCGACCTGTAACGTGCATCATAGCCGGTAGCTCTTCAGCGACAATTCTCCGTCCAGCCATTCGCCGTAGGAGAACTGGCTGATCCAGTCGCCAAGGGAGAGCAGCACCCGTTCCCGGCCGTTGTTGTTTTTTTCCAGGAACGGCAGGTGAAAATGGCCGGCGACCACAACGTCACACCCTTCCCGGAAGCGGGCAGCGGCAAAATCTCTCAGGATGGCGGCATAGTCCCACCTGATCTGTCGTTGGCCATGTTTTTTGTTGCTTTGCCGCGACATGCGTTCGGCAATGGACGAGGTCAAGGCCACCGGCGCCAGTGGGATGAGCGCACTGCTCACAGGATTGTGAAGGAGGGCGCGCAGGAACCGATAACCGTAATCCCTGCTGTTGACCTGATCGCCGTGGCAGAGAAAGACGCGCCTCCCGTCCAGGGAGATGATTGCCGGGCCGGGATGGACTTCGGCCTGCAAGGTTTCACTAAAGAAGGGCCCCATGTGGAAATCGTGGTTCCCTTCGAAATAGACGATACGGACGCCGCTCGACGCAAGCTTCCGCAGCTGCGCCAGCACCGGCTGATAGTTGTTGAACGGGATGCTGGGGTAACCGATCCAGAATTCAAAAAGATCGCCAAGGATAAAGAGGGTATCGATATTCCCCTCAAGGCTTGAGAGGAAACGGAGAAGGGTCTGGTAGTTTTCGTCCCTTTCATTTCTCAGGTGGGCATCGGCAATGAAAATTTTACGCATGACGGCACTATATAGGAAAATCCGCAAGAGGTAAAGATGGAGAAAAACGGCTTGCGGCTGCAGACAATGGTGACGTCGCGAAAAATTGCCTTTGACATTGGCCTGGCTTTAGCGGATTTATAAAGGGGTTGTTTAATGGGTGTTATGCGGGATATGGAAATCGTCTGGGACGATCTACTGGATGCATTTGAAAATCCCGACCCGGAAATGGTCTACTTCCTCGACAGGGAAACCGGAGAAGTTTTTTACGTGCCGAGTGACTATGAAGACGATGCCTTCTGGGATGAAATAGAAGCCGATGATGAGCGCTACCTCCTTATCCCCTGTTTTGACTACGACCAGGAGAGGCAGCTCCTCCACGAATTCATCAAAGGGGTGACCAACGGAAAACTGAAAACGCTTCTGGACAGGGCTTTCGTCGGCAAAAGCCCCTATGGCCGTTTGGATGAGATCCTCTCGTTTTATCCCGAAGAGTTGGAACGGTTGCTGGCCATCAAGGAAGAGTTGCTGACCGCCAGAGTTGGGCATTGGCTCGAAGAGCATGACATTTACCCATCCGGCGAGCCGTTTTAACAGGCCGCACCGGCCGGCACGACGAGTGACATCGATTCGTCCGCCAAAGGAACCTATGCAGCCGCAACAGTCAACCTCAAACAGAGCGATCATCGGCCTGCTGGTAATCGCCGCCTTCTTTGCCGCAGGCTACGCCCTGCGCCACACCGTGTCGTGCTTTCTCCTCTCCTTTGTGCTCGCATACCTGATCGACCCCTGCGTCGTCTATCTGGAGCGGAAAAAAACGCCGCGACTTTACGGCATACTCATCGTCTACCTGGTCATCGGCCTCGTTTCCGTCTTCTGCATCGCCTATCTCCTCCCCTTCACCACCCTCGCCTGGGATTCTCTGGTCCGCGACCTGCCCCGCCATGTGCAAAAAGGGAAGGAGATCATGCTCGGCTGGAAGGACCAGTTTCAACCCGCCTACGGCGCCGATGAATGGCAATGGCTTTTCGATACGCTTTCGACGAACATGAACAAGCTCTTCGCCAAAATGAGCGCCGGTGTCTACGCCGCAGCAGCCAACGTGGTCTTCAACCTGTTCAACATAATCCTTTCGCCGATCCTGGTATTCTTCATGCTCTACTACAAGCGGAGCATCATCGACGAGATCGTCGTCTGGCTCCCTGCGGCGCACAGTGACACCATTCGCGCCCTCGGCCGGGAAATAAACCAGAGCGTCGGCGGCTACATCAGGGGACAATTGGTCGTTTCACTGATTGTAGCCGTTCTGTCGACAATTGCCCTCTTTTACCTCGGCATCGACTACGCGGTGTTGAACGGCATCTTCGCCGGCCTGGCATCGATCCTCCCCTTCATCGGCGTGGTGCTCGCCACCATCCCGCCGCTCTTCTTCGCCTATGTCAAGTTCCAGAGCGGCGTCGTGCTCATCAAGGTGCTGGCGTCGTTCGCCGCGATCTATTTCCTCGAAGGCTACGTAATCAAACCGCTGGTCTTCAAAGAGTCAATGGACCTGAACCCTCTGTTCACCATCATCATCGTCATGGCCTTTGGCGAACTGATGGGCTTCTGGGGGATACTGCTCGCCATACCGCTTGCCGCTGCCTTCAAGATAATCTCGGCACACCTGCGGCGCGGTGATTTCATCAGGGAAGCATAAACCATGCAACCGGCACAGGGAAGAATACACCCGCTCTTCCATATACTCTCGGCCGCCCTGGCGCTCTTGCTCCTGTCGGGCTATTTCATGCGTCACACCCTCTCGGCCCTGTTAACCTCGCTGGTGCTCGCCTATCTCCTTAACCCGCTGCTCAAACGCCTGGAGAAAAGGGGCTTACGCCGCCTTTCCGCACTCGGCATCCTCTACCTTGCACTGGCAACAGCGATCGTCCTTGCCTCGCTCCTGCTCGTCCCCTACCTGGTGCACCAGTTGGAGACACTGGCCACGGCCGTCCCCTCTTATGTGCTGAACCTGAAAGGCGACATGGATGAATGGCAGGTGCGGCTCGCGCCCTATTACAGCGGCGAAGAAGGGGCATGGCTTCTGGCCAGGGGCAAGGAATCCCTCACCAGCCTGGCGCAGGAAATATCCGGCATGGGCTATAATCGGCTCACGGCGATTCTCTACGGGATTTTCAACCTGATCCTGGCGCCCATCCTGGTGTTTTTCATGCTCCTCTACAAGCAGCACATCAAGGACCTCATACTGCGCCTGACACCCCCGGCGCAGAGACGGCAGTTGAGCGATCTGGGTAAAAGAATAAACAGGTCCATGGAACGATTCATCATCGGCATGTTCATGGACTGCCTGCTGGTCGGCATCCTTATCGCCATTGCCCTCTATCTGCTCGACATCCAGTTCGCGGTGCTGAACGGAGTTATAACCGGCTTCGCCTCCATCGTCCCCTTTGTCGGGGTGGCCTTTGCCGTCATCCCGCCGCTTTTGATCGGTTACGCCCAGAGCGGCGATCCGCTGATCATCGCCAAGGTCTGCGGCGTATATTTCCTCATCAACGTCATAATCGAAGGGAACCTGATCAAGCCGCTGGTCATGAGGCATACCCTCAGGCTAAACCCGCTGGCGGTAATCTTTGCCGTCATGGCAATGGGCGAACTGATGGGATTCTGGGGAATCGTGCTGGCGATCCCGCTGGCGGCGGTGATCAAGATCTGCGCCGGCGAAATCAAGAAAGGAAAAGCCCATGGTTGAAAGACCCTGGTAATTTACCCCTCGAAGAGCTGACCCGACGTTCCCGGTATCCCCACCGGCCAAAGAGTACCTTGACAGCAGAAAAGACCTCATCCAGCCAAATCTCTATTGAAATCCCTTCATAAAGACCGTATTATCCAACCCACAAAAAGACAAAATTGGGGATTAATATCCGAGTAGACCGTCAGGGGCGAAGACGGTTTAATTCAACACCAGTTTATGAGGCAAAAATGACAAAAACCATCTTGAGATGGAGCCTAATAACTCTCCTACTTATATCTTCGCCTCTTATTTATACCGAAGTCCAAGCATACTTAACCGCAAATGCTGCCTTTACAGCAATCAACGTATTCTCAGCAAAATCGAAAACTACTCTGGCAATCATCTTCATTATTTTCAATTTGTTGTGCGCCATTTTCGTGGCAATTATCACAGCTCTACCGTCCGGCTATTTGGCAAGAAGACAACCAAAAATCATTGCCATTCTTTTCATATTTGCGACTCAAGCCATCCCAATTTACGCTTTTTTTGAGCAACCAGAAATACGAACTTTCAGCATAATAGTGATGGTTGGGCAACTTATTGCTGTTGTATTTTCGGCTTTTATCTTTGCACAAATAGGGAGTCGTATTGCAAGAAAGAGGCAAAAAAACACTGCTGTCTAACATGAAACGGCAGTCGGTTTCCGTTCCGCTGACGCTCCAAGGAATAAGTTAAAGGATCAATTCTCCAAAATTTAAATCTGAATTTTGGATACCCCTCTGATATTTTTGGAGGCAATATGGATGTGACAGTTCCCATGGAAGTAATAAGGGCGAAAATCTACCTGATTCGCGGGCAGAAAATTTTGATCGACAGCGACCTTGCTGAAATGTACGGAGTAGAAACAAAGAATCTAAACAAGGCGGTCAAAAGGAATATAAGCCGGTTTCCACAGGATTTTATGTTTCAGCTAACCGGTGAAAAATCTGCTTCTTTGAGGTTCCAAATTGGAACCTCAAAGAAGCCCGGTCATGGCGGGCGTCGCTACAATCCCTACGTTTTTACAGAACAAGGCGTAGCCATGCTCTCCAGTGTTCTTAACAGCGATCAAGCGGTGCAGGTGAACATAGCCATCATGCGGGCATTCGTACAGATGCGTGAACTTGCAGCATCCAACAGGGCCATAGCAAATAGGCTCGACGAGCTTGAGCAGAAGTATGATAGTCAGCTCCGTGTGGTATTCGATGCGATCCGGGAAATGATGGAACCGCCTGCAAAAAGGGTGAGAAAGATCGGATTTACTAAGCAAGAATAGGTGGCGGCGCTAACCAGCGCCTGTATGTGTCTGCAAGATGCCGCGTCACGTGAGGAGCAAATCCGTTCGCTGCAAGAAAATAGATTGAACATAAGAAATAGAGGCAACGGCTGGTGAATGCGGAGAACTTGAGAACGCTATTTTCAAAGGAGCCAAAATGGCCGGAAGGTCTTCAAAAAAGAGGAAAAACGAGCAAGTTGCCCCCGACAGTGACGAGCATTTCGCCTATATTGCTGGATACACCGCCGGTGGCGTTCCCTATGGCGTGACGTGGGAAGAACAGGAAAAGATCGAGGGCGGTGCCGCGGCTCCTCAGCCCGAAACACCTCCGATACAGGGGAGTCCGGTTTCGCTAAACGACATCGCCCAGGAGATGCAGATGACTTCCGATACGATGACCGTCTATTTCAAACGAAGCACCGGTGAATTCATAGCGGTCACCGATGAGTATGTCCGTTTCCTCGATGAAGAGGAACCGCTCGACGATCGGCCGGCATGGGAACAGGAAGCCATCAGGATGACCGCCGAGGTCCTGGCCCATGAAAATGACGGCGATTATGTTCCTCTCCCGTCAAAATATGAAATCCACGAGTATTCAATCATGGAAAGCTTCTGCTACACGGTCGAAAAGCCGAAGATCGCGAATGACCTGTTCCGATCCATCTCCGGAAAAGGCGCGTTCCGAAGGTTCAAGGACGCCATCTGCCGGCATTCCATCAAGGAAGATTGGTATCGGTTCAAGGATGAAGCATACAAGGAGATTGCCCGGGAATGGTGCAAGGAGTATCGCATTACCTGGCGTGAATGATGTGGATGAGGCACGTTATGTGAAAAAAATGGCGATTGACATGGGTGACATTTGTGCACATAATTTAGGGCACACATGGAGGTGGCAAATGAAATTTTTGAGCGTACGCGATTTGAGGGGTAAATCTGCCGAAATCTGGAAAGAGCTTCCGGCGGAACGGGAGATGATCATCACGAGCAATGGGAGACCAATTGCCATTCTTGCGGCAATAAGTGAATCGAATCTTGAAGAGTCTTTGGCCGCATTCCGGCAAGCGCGCGCAGTCGAGGCGGTAGCAAGTATCCAGCGCCGGTCCGCAGACAAAGGAACCGACAAGATCACGATGGACGAGATTGACAAGGAAATCAAAGCTGTCCGCAAAAAGCGTGCATCAGCAAAATGAACATTGTTCTCGATACCAATGTCCTTGTTGCCGGTCTTTTGTCACCATTCGGCCCATGCGGAGAAATTGTCCGCATGGTTTCGTCCGGTGAGCTCACGCTTTCCTTCGATGCCCGCATCTTGACCGAATACGAAGAAGTTCTCGACCGACCTAAATTCAAGTTTGGAAAAGACAAGGTCTCTGCCCTTCTGGATCATATCGAGCATCGTGGACTCACGGTCGCAGCCTCTCCTCTCTCCCAATCATTGCCGGACATCGATGATGAAGCGTTCCTGGAAGTAGCTATTGCCGCACAAGTTGAATGTCTCATCACAGGAAACCATGTTCATTTTCCATCAAAACTGCGCCAGGGCGTGACGGTTCTTTCTCCCAGCGAGTTCCTGGCATTTTACAAAAAGCGGCACATGACAACGGCGTAAAAAAGGAACAATGAATGAACAACTCATACGTTCACGGCTACGACCTAAGAGAGAACATTCGCCTTCAGGACCAGGCGTCAACACTGGTTGAGTTACTGCACTCCGACACTGTTTATCCTGCCGGAAGCAAGGTTTTGGAAGCAGGCTGTGGAGTTGGCGCACAAACCGTAACTCTTGCCAGAAACAGCCCGGAAGCACTGATCACCTCTGTCGATATATCTGAAAACTCTGTGGCCACGGCCAGGTTGAATGCCGAGGCTGCGGGGATAACTAACGTCATGTTCCAGCAGGGTGACATTTTCCATTTGCCCTTCGAGCCAAATTCCTTTGATCATATTTTTGTCTGTTTTGTTCTCGAACACTTGCCCCATCCAGTTAAAGCGTTAAACATTCTGAAAAAATATCTGAAGATTGGCGGAACAATAACCGTGATTGAAGGCGATCACGGTTCAACATATTTCTTCCCTGACGGTGAATCGGCTCATAAGGCTATCAGCTGCCAGGTTGAGCTGCAAAAGAGAGCTGGCGGAAATGCCAATATAGGCAGGGAACTGTATCCACTCTTGAACGAAGCCGGCTACGGAGCAATACATGTTTCTCCACGAATGGTTTATGTTGATGCCGGCAGACCTGAACTCGTTGACGGCTTCACCAGAAAGACTTTTACCGCCATGATTGAGGGTGTACGTGAATCTGCACTTGCAGCGGGGTTAACCGATCGGAACACCTTCGACAAAGGCATCGAAGAGCTTTACAGGACAACGGAACCGGATGGCGTTTTCTGTTACACGTTTTTCAAAGCAATTGCCGTTAAGGAGTAAATGCCGAACCAGCGTGGGCAATGGACTTTGCCACTACCCAGCGAAATCATTCGGCGGCAAATGACAACCTTTATGACTGATGATCAAAAAATAAATCAAATTGATCCATGTGAATCTCAAATGCCGACTGGCCTCAGCTTTATCCGAGGAGTCTACTGGCTTCTTGTTTCTATTGCGTTTTTCGTCCTACTTGCCAAGGTGCTGGAATTTGAAGGTGCAAAGAAAATTACAGGGGCAGAAATCCTACTCGGCACAATGGTTGATCTGGCCGTTCTTCTGGGTTTTTACTGGAGGAAATCATGGATTGTGCCACTGGTTCTTATTAACGCCTCCTGGAAATTAATTTGGCAGTTTCTCCATGTGGTCGGCGGAAGTGCCATTGCTGTCAATATGCTCACGCAGAAGTTCACTCACCTAATGTTTGCTATATTCTGCATTTATCAGATATTTGTTTTCACAAGAAGGGAAACCAGGGCCTACTTTCGGTGGAAGGGGCAAACAATAATTTAAGGTAGTAAGAAACAAATAGTGTCGCCCATTAAAAGGCTGCCAATGTTCAATTTTCAATGCCTTCCGAAAGGTTGCCAGTGCCAATGAAACTATCGCGTGGAGTTAAGCATGTCCCTTTTTGAAAAAATCGAGTTTGAACAGATAGAGCCGGAAGAGCCCGAAAACATTCCGCAATCGTCCCGGCAATGGAGCAAAGAGACGCTCACCGTCGTATATCAGCCATGGAAGAAGGCGATGATCCTGCTCTTCCCCTTGTTCCTGCTGCCGATTCTCCAGGCCTTTCTCGAAGAGGGATCTTTCGCGTTTGAGGTTCTGGTAGTCGTAGCGGTTGTTATCGGTGCATGGTATTTGGCTGACTGCCTGACAACCCGTGACTTCACCTTCTCTCCCGACGGGATCGTCAAAAGAGAGGTCTTTGGTCAGACCGTGCTCCCGGCAAATGCGTTGGTAATGACCGTCGATGACCAGAACATCCGGCTCTTTCACGGGACGGAAAAGAACATCCGCGAATCGGTGAAAATCCGCCGTTTTCTCATAACCACTGGAGAGAGCGCAGATATACAAAAATATGCGGAGGACGTCTATCATGTGAGCGCCAACACAAGGAAGAGGGGTGGCTCCGAGGGGAAAACACGCACGAACAAGCTTGCCATCATCGAGTTTCATAAATCGGTTTCGACGTACCGGACGATGGCCGCTTTTTTCGTTATCTACGCCCTTATCGCGGTCTTTACGGTGGGGCTCTCCGAAAGTTTTATCGGGCTTGCGCCATCGCTACCTGCTTATCCTGCCCGGCTCGTATGTGTCTGCCTTGCGGTAGCCGGGTTCTTTCTGCTGCGACGGCTGGCGTCGACTTACGCCCATGGAGACGACATAAGCAGTGTTCCAGTGACGATGCGGCTGCGAAAGGCCGACAGGTACGCCTTCATGTCCGCCGTAGCGGCAAGTGGCGTGGCGTGCCTCGGACTCGTGCTTTTTCTCCTGTTCGGAAATATGCTTGATTTTTATCTCTTCCTCCTGGTGGGTGTTCTCTACTTCTTCGATTATTACCCTCGCCTGTCGACCTGGGAACAAACGGTAAGCGGCAAAGCGGCGACGGAATCCGGAAGTGAGGAGCGGCTGATCCTGCCCAGGCGGTCGCTCCAGGTTTCGCTTGTGCTCATGGGAGCTCTTTCGGTCTTGAGCTACGGAGAAAGCCGTCACTATCTTTACAATAGCCGCCAGGATTGCCTGAACGACTGGGGTGACGGCAAGGACTGTCAGGAAGCGCCCACCGGAAGCAGCTCCTACGGGACACGTCACTACTATGGCCCAAGGTATGGAAGCGGCGGAGGAAGACCTGCCCGTTCGGTGGGAGTGGCCACGGTCAGCCGCGGCGGATTCGGCTCCCTGGGAAGCTTCCATGCTTCTTTCGGAGGGTAGCAAATGAAGCGAATACCGATAGATCCGCGGCCAGATTGGCGGGAACGGGTGGAATCGGTGGGGATGCTCTACCACACCATAGACGACGAGCTGTACTGGGACGAATCTGCATGCTACCAGTTCACACGCCGCGAGGTCGACACCCTCGACCTGGCAACGGCGGAACTGCACTCACTCTGCCTGCAAGCGGTGGAAGAGGTGATCCGTCGCAACCTCTTTTCCCGTCTCTGCATACCGGAGTGGTTTGTTCCAAGAATCATTTCCTCATGGGAGATGGATGAGCCATCCGTCTATGGCCGCTTCGATCTCGCCTGGGACGGCAGTGGTCCTCCAAAACTTCTCGAGTACAACGCCGACACGCCGACCTCGCTCCTGGAAGCGAGTGTGGTCCAGTGGTTCTGGCTCCAGGACAAGTATCCCGAGGCTGACCAGTTCAACTCCATCCACGAGAAACTGATCTCCTTCTGGGAACGGTGGCCCTACCTGCAGCGCGACCCCGTTTACTTTATTTGCTCCTCCGGGAGTATAGAGGACCTGGGAAACGTCGAGTACCTGCGGGACACCTCGGTTCAGGGGGGCTTCGCCACCCGCCGTCTGTTCGTGGAGGAAGTCGGCTGGGACCATACGCAGCGTCGGTTCGTCGGTCTTGAGGATGAGCCGATCCATACGCTGTTCAAGCTCTACCCTTGGGAATGGATGGTACGGGATGAGTTCGGTCGCTACCTCACGGAGGCCAATCTGCGCATCATGGAGCCGGCATGGAAGATGGTTCTAAGCACGAAGGGAATTCTTCCATTCCTCTGGAAGTTGTTCGAAGGCCACCAGAACCTCCTCCAGGCAACCTTTGAAGACTCCCCCCTGAACGGGGATTATGTCCGGAAGCCGCTATTTTCCCGGGAAGGAAGCAATGTGGAAATCTGTCGCGGTGGTGGTGTAGTGAGCACTTCCGGGAGTTACGGCAGTGAGGGGTACATATTCCAGCGCTACTCGCCCCTTCCTTTTTTTGACGGCAACTACCCGGTTATCGGGTCGTGGATAATCGATGGTGAGCCTGCGGGAATCGGCATTCGTGAGGACCAAACGGTGATCACCACCAACGGAAGCAGATTCGTTCCGCATTATTTCGTGGAGGGCTGATATGAATTCGGTGACGATAACAGAATCGCTTGGGGGAATAAACGGGTTTTTCCTCAATTTCCTGGCGGCCGTAGCACTAGTCGTGATTTTTTCTGTGCTCTACGTGTGGATCACTCCTTACGCCGAGTTCAGGCTCATACGGGAAGGAAAGGTAGCCCCTGCGGTCAGCTTCAGCGGGGCGCTCCTCGGTTTCGTCATCCCCCTCGCAAGTGCCATTTCTCAAAGTGTCTCGTTCCTCGACATGCTGGTCTGGTCGGTAGTTGCACTCGTGGTCCAGGTACTGGTATTTCTTGTGCTTCGCACGTGTTTTTCCGGGCTTTGCCGGGGGATTGCCGCCGATGAACTTGCCCCGGCCATTCTTCTCGGAGTTCTCTCACTGGCTGCCGGGATACTCAACGCCGCCAGTATGACGTATTGATGCTTTCATGGAATAAGGACTGATGCGGAAGGAAAAGTTGCATTCTTTATCGCAAAAGGAGTCTAAACATGGCGATTGATGAACGCATGTGGAAAATAATCCAAAAGCATTTGGGTTACACGGATGAAGAAATGAAAAAGTTCAGGGAGAATCCGAGAAATGAGGATGTCCTGACCCAAAATGCCGCTTTGATGAACAAGACCATCATTCTTGAGGTAGTCGAATCGCATGGCTGTAATAGTCGTCACAAGGTTGGCGATAAGTTCTACTTTGATGGGGCTGGCAATCTACTCACGGAACTATGTCCGAAGAAAGTATGCGCTTATTCGTTGAATTCTGCTTTCATGATGGTCTTTACGGCCAACGAGATGATCTATGCAGGTGTTGACCCCAACGAGATCAGGTTCAAGCGGGCCAGTTGCTTTGATGTAGGGCTTCAGTGCGGTGGATGGGGGCGCATAGTGTTGGAATTACGCGTGGAAGACCGTTCACAAGGTTGATTTTGTTTACGCCGCCCACGGATAGGTTGCTTGGAGTCTGTCGGACTTAGGAATGAATCTACTGCGAGAATGGCAAATCGGTTCATATCTCCGTAAATTTTCGACGAATAGGTCCACTATTCGCCCTCAAATTTCCGGAAATCTGTCCTCGATTTTCCATCCTCTCGCTACGATTCCCTAAGTCCGACAGACTCCTAGCCGAAAACATGAAAATAGAAGAAGTGAATTGATGAGGAAGGGGGGCAAAATGAATATCAACTCAGCAAAACTGATCTACTTTTCGCCGACTCAAACGACAAGGAAGGTCGTAGAAGGCATTTCGCAAGGACTCCAGGTTGTCAACGTCGAAAACCTCGATTTGACCACCCATTATGCAGAGACTGAGAAGCTCCAAAGAGGGCATGAAGATTTGGCCATCATCGGATCTCCCGTGTACAGCGGGCGACTCCCCGCAGTTGCGGTTTCAAGGCTCCGGAAACTTAAGGGAAATGGCGCACCAGCGGTTATCGTCGTCGTGTACGGGAATAGGGCTTATGAAGACGCGCTCCTCGAATTAAGGGATGTTGCCCTGGAAGCAGGGTTCAACCCCATTGCCGCCGGAGCATTTATTGGTGAGCATTCCTATTCCACCGGCTACACACCTATCGCCGTCGGACGGCCTGACGTGGAAGACCTCGGGAAAGCAAAGTCCTTCGGAAAAATGATCCGTGAGAAGATGATAAACATCCGGGCACTTGAGGAGTTGATCCCGCTCCAGGTCCCTGGGAACTTCCCTTTTAAGGAACTACGGATGCTATCGGATATCTCATCCGTTACACAAGAGATGCTATGCACAAGGTGCAAGAAGTGCACATCGGTTTGCCCCACCGCTGCGATACATGTGGATGCCCCCACATTGACAGATAAAAGTTCGTGTATCCGGTGCTGCGCATGCGTCAAATGCTGCCCAGCCGGTGCAAAATCAATGGATGACCCACGTATCAGGCAGGCGGCAGAGCAGTTGACCGTAAACTGTAGTCATCGGAAGGAGCCTGAAACGTATCTGTAGGAGAGGTGAAATCCGGGTGTGAGTCGAGAACAATCCATGAAAACATTTGTTCGGGAATCAATAAATTTCCTTCTGATTGTATTGGGAATTCTTTCAGCGGGGATGGGCATTAAAGGGTTTTTGCTGTCGAGCCACTTCATAGATGGCGGCGTAACCGGCATTTCCATGTTGCTGGCCAATGTGCTTGGCTATCCGTTGTCGATCCTTATCCTGCTTATCAATCTTCCGTTCATCGCGCTGGGCTATCGCCAGATTGGCGGGGTGTTCGCATTGAAAAGCGCACTTGCGATTGCGGGGTTATCCGTATGTCTTGCCTTTGTCAACTATCCGGATGTAACCCCTGACAAGCTTTTGACAGCCGTTTTCGGCGGTTTTTTTATCGGTGCCGGGATTGGCCTTGCAATTCGCGGTGGCGCTGTTCTTGACGGTACTGAAATAGCAGCGTTGCTGGTCAGCAAGGGTAGTCATCTGCTGAAAGTCGGCGATGTTATCCTCATCCTGAATATTTTCATCTTTTCCGCTGCCGCCATTTTTCTCGGCATCGATTCGGCGCTCTATTCGGTCCTGACATACTTTGCGGCATCGAAAACAATCGATTTTCTGATCCACGGCATCGAGGAATACAACGCCATTATCATCATGTCCGAAAAGAGTGATGAAATCAGGGAAGCTATCGTACGTGTCCTGAGTCGTGGCGTGACGATCTACAATGGCCGCGGCGGAATGACCGGCAAGCCGATGCGTATTCTCTACTGTGTCGTTACCAGGTTGGAAATCGGCAGGGTCAAGAACGTTATCAATGAGATTGACGGAGCGGCATTTATCGTAATTCACCCGTTGGCAGATGCAGCCGGTGGCATTATCAAGAAAACCGCCCTGCATTGAAATCCGCCCACGCCGGCGGCGGCAGAGAGGGTGCTCGCCTTGAACCGTAGCCTGACTTTAAGGAGGCCGAACATGAAAAACGCAAGACTGGCTTTAGCGGCACTTTGCATGCTCACAGCGAGCGGATTCGGGGCAACAGCCCATGCCGACGACTATCAGGGGGTCAAAGCCACCAGGATTCTTACATCGACCACCGCTTCCAACGGCCAGAAGCTGAGCTATCTCAAGACCGACAATCCGGAGGTCACGGCGATGATCGTCGAGATTCCGCCCGGCGCTGAAACTGGCTGGCACACGCATGCCGTCCCGGTTTACGCCTACATGCTCGCAGGGAGCATCGCCGTGGAGATGGAAGGGGGAAAGAACTATGAATTCAAGGAAGGGGAGGCCATCTTCGAAGTAAGGAACACCCCACACAACGGCCGCAACAACGGCATGCAGACCGCCAGGCTGGTGGTCTTCTACACGGGAGAAGTCGGGAAACCGAATGTTACACGGGGGAAGGTGCCGGGATTTTAACGATTTCGCGCAGCATCTGGCGGCAGAGCTCTTGACACCTCGGGCAACCTTTGCTATGGTTCCTTAACAGGAGACACGATCATGTTCACATCTTTTTCAACAATATCTCTAGTACTGGTAGTTGTAGTCGTCACCAAGTGACGGCTCGCTGCTACCTGTGACCAGATAACGGATCAGAAGGAGCGCGGGCTTAGCCCCGCGCTCCTTTCTTTTTGCCGGACGGGCAGAAAAAAGGAAGGCCGCGGGGGATACACCCTGCGGCCTTTTTTATTCTGCACGCGAAAGGAGACTACTGTATGAAGACAGGAGCACAGACTCTGCTGGAATGCCTCAAACACGAGGGGGTTGACACCATCTTCGGCTATCCCGGAGCCAAGACCCTGCTGGTCCATGACGCCCTCTACGACGACCCCGATCTGCGCCACATCCTTGTCCGCCATGAACAGGGGGCGGCCCATGCCGCAGACGGCTATGCCCGGACTACCGGCAAGGTCGGGGTCTGCCTCACCACCTCCGGCCCCGGCGCGACGAACCTCGTGACCGGCATCGCCACCGCCCACATGGACTCGATTCCGCTGGTGGCTCTCACCTGCCAGGTCGCAACCACCGACATCGGGAGCGACGCATTCCAGGAGGCCGACATGATCGGGATCACCAGACCAATCACCAAACATAATTATCTGGTTACCGATGTAAAAGAGCTCGCCGGGATCGTTCACGAGGCATTCTCCGTAGCCCGTACCCTGCGCCCCGGGCCGATTCTCATAGACCTCCCGAGCAACGTACTGGCGGCGAAAACCGTTCCGGTCATCCCGGAGACGGTTGCGCGGCGCGGCTACCGGAGCAGGGTATCCGTGAACGACAAGCAGTTGAAAAAAGCGGCGGAGATCATCAACCGGGCGAAACGTCCCCTCATCTACGCCGGTGGCGGCATCACCCTGGCCGGGGCGTCTGCCGAACTGCGCGCCCTCGCGGCAAAAGGGGACATCCCGGTCACCCACACCCTCATGGCGATCGGCGTCATGGACCCGGCTTCGCCCCTCTCCATCGGAATGCTCGGAATGTACGGCGCCTGGCACGCCAACCGGGCCGTGCATGACTGCGATTGCCTCGTGGCGATCGGCGCCCGCTTCGATGACCGGGTAACGGGGCGGCTCGACGGTTTCGCCCCCCGGGCCGACATCATCCATATCGACATCGACCCGTCATCCATCCGCAAGGTGACCAACAGGGCGCTACCCATCGTGGGAGATGCAAAGGAAGCAATGGCGCTTTTGGCCGGCTTGATGGAGGTGCGGGACAGGAGCGCCTGGCAGGCCCGGATAGCTGCCTGGGAGCAGGAGGCGCCGCTCCCCCGGCCAGAGCGGGAGCACCTCGTTCCCCACGAGATCATGGAGGCTCTGGGAGAGGCGTGCGGGCCAACGCCCATTGTCGCCTCGGATGTGGGGCTCTCCCAGATGTGGACCGCCAATTACCTCGGCTTCTCCGCTCCCCGCCGTTTCATAACGAGTGGCGGGCTCGGCACCATGGGGTATGCCCTTCCCGCTGCCATGGGGGCGGTCCTCGGCAATCCGGGGGAGACGGTCATCGCCATCACCGGCGACGGCGCGTTCCAGATGAACATTCAGGAGCTGGCGACCTGCGCCTACTACAACATCCCGGTAAAGACCATCGTCCTCAACAACGGCAAACTCGGCATGGTTCGGCAGTTTCAGAATGTCTTCCTCAAGCAGCGTTATGCGGCGACCGACCTGGGGAAACATGTGGATTTCTGCATGGTGGCCAGGGGATTCGGTGTGGAAGCACTCAGGGTAAGCCGCAAGGAGGAGCTGGCGCCGGCACTGAGACGGGCCATGGCCATTGCCGGGCCTGTGGTGGTCGATGTGGAAATCGACCCGGACTGCTACTCTTTCCCCATGGTTCCGCCGGGAAAAAGTTCGGTTGAGATGATCTTCGCACCGGAAGATTGGCAGGGGTGATCAAGGGATCGAGTCCGATTTCCCCTGAGCCCAAACAATTCCACTTTACATGCGGAATCAGGACAAATACAATATCCCCGGCAAATCCGCGAAAGGGAGGATGAATGGGGAGAAGCACCATTCTCAACATAATCGAGCATATCGAACCGGGAATTGTCATCCTGAACCCGGATATGAGCGTATCCCACATCAACCGCATGTTCATGCTTCTCTTCAGCGGTGTCCCCCTGGAACAGCTGTTCCAGGGGGATATCCTGGGTTTTCACAGAGAGGAAAACCGCAGCAGGGTCGGCGAAATGCTCCGCCTCGCCAAAGATGCGAAACGGCAGATCCCCCTCTCCCTCAAAATCATCCGCAACGACGGCCAGGACCGCTATCTTCTCATCAAACTGATCCCGCTGGTTGATCGGGAGATGGCCGACGAGAAGATCAGCGCGCTTTTTTACGATATCACGCCGTATATCGCGGACGAGCGGAAGCTGACGCGGGTTCCGGTCACCTCCCGCGGAGAAATCCACCTCCTCAAGCCGGAAGAGATCGTCTATTTCAAGGCGGACAATATTTACACCACGGTCCGGACCGAATCCGGCGAGTATCACTGCGACATCTCCCTCGGCGCAGTGGAAAAGCGCCTCTCCCAGGAGATGTTCCACCGCATCCATCGGAGTTACCTGGTCAATATCGCCAAGGTGCGCAAGGTCCTGCGCGATCCGTCCGAATGCACGGTCGAGATCGCCGGGAGCGAAGTACGCCTCCCGATCAGCCGGGACAAGATGCAGGAGTTTCTGGTCGCTGTCGGGTTGAAGTAGCCTCGCTTCCTAATCTGTTCACCTGAAAAATCCCACCTTTTACAAGTCCCTGCCCCCCTCCCACAAGGAGAGTATTGTGTAGCATTCCCCTCGTCGATTAACCTGACCCCAGGAGTCTGTCGGACTTAGGAATGAATCTACTGCGAGAATGGCAAATCGGTCCATATCTCCGTAAATTTTCGACGAATAGGTCCACTATTCGCTCTCAAATTTCCGGAAATCTGTCCTCGATTTTCCATCCTCTCGCTACGATTCCCTAAGTCCGACAACACCTAGAAGATAACCGTGGGGAGGGATTTATGGACGAGGTGAAAGCAATAAAAGATGACCACAGGAGCGTGGACCCGGCGGCGGTGGAAATGCTGCGGATCGCCGACCGTGAAGGGTATTCCAACGTCTGGGAACGGTATGAGAAGCAGCAGCCTCAATGCAGTTATGGCCAACTCGGAACCTGCTGCCGTATCTGCTCCATGGGGCCCTGTCGCATCGACCCGTTCGGCGAAGGGCCGACCCACGGCGTCTGCGGGGCAACCGCCGACACCATCGTGGCCCGTAACCTGGCGCGCATGGCGGCGGTAGGCTCTTCCTCCCACTCGGATCATGGCCGTAAGGTGGCGCTGCTGCTCAGGGCCGTGGCCAACGGAACCAACACCGATTACCATATCACCGATCCCGATAAGCTGATGGCTGTCGCCGCCCGCCTCGACATTCCGACTGCCGGGCGCCAACAGATGGAAATCGCCGCGGATGTCGCAAACGTCGCCATCGACTGCTTCGGCAACCAGGAAGAAGAGCCGCTCGTATTCCTGCAAAAGTACATGCCCGTAAAACGTTTTGAACGCCTGAAGGGACTGGAGAGCGCGCTGTACAAGTCAACCGGAGCAAAAACCGGCTTCCTGCCCCGCGGTATCGACCGCGAGGCTGTTGATATCCTGCACCGCACCCATTTCGGCTGCGACCACGACCCGCTCTCGCTGGTGGCCCAGTCAATCCGCTGCTCCCTCTCCGACGGCTGGGGAGGCTCATTGATCGCCACCGAGCTGCAGGATATCCTCCTCGGAACCCCCACCATAAAATCGGTCAAGGCAAACCTGGGTGTGTTGGAAGAAGAGAGCGTCAACGTTGTGGTTCATGGCCATGAACCGATCCTGTCGGCCAAGGTTGCAGAGATGGCTCTCTCAGCCGAGAATCGCCAGGCAGCGGAAGCCGTTGGTGCAAAACGGGTCAACGTGGCCGGGCTGTGCTGCACGGGGAACGAGGTATTGCTTCGACAGGGTGTAGGCATGGCGGGAAACGAATCACACAGTGAGCTGGCAATCATGACCGGAGCGGTGGATGCCATGGTCGTGGACGTGCAGTGCATCTTTCCCGCGCTCGCCGACCTCGCCTCCTGCTTCCATACAAAATTCATCACCACCAGCGAACAGGCCAAGATCCCGGGCGCGCTTCACATCCAGTTCGACGAGCATCATGCGGACGTGATTGCCAGCCGGATCATCAAGACCGCCATCGACGCCTTCCCCAACCGGAACAAGGGGCGGGTTTACATCCCGAAGCATACGGCAACCGCAGTGGTAGGCTTCACTTTCGAAGAGATACTGAAGGCACTGGGCGGCACCCTTCAGCCGCTCATCGACCTGATTGTCAGCGGCGCCATCAAGGGGGTGGCCGGCATTGTCGGCTGCAACAACGTGAAGGTGCAGCAGGACCATTTTCACCGCGTGCTCACCAAGGAACTCCTGAAGCGCGACATCCTGGTGATCGGCACCGGCTGCTGGGCAGTGGCCGCAGCCAAAGCCGGCCTGATGGATCTTTCGGCCCAGGAACTGGCCGGACCGGGACTGAAGGCCGTCTGCCAACAGCTGGGGATTCCGCCGGTCCTCCACATGGGATCGTGCGTGGACTGCTCGCGGATGCTCAACCTGGCCGGAGCCATTGCCGACCATCTCAAGGTCGATATATCCGACCTGCCACTGGTCGGCTCTGCGCCGGAGTGGACTACTGAAAAAGCGGTCGCCATCGGCGCCTACTTTGTCGGCTCCGGCATCCCGGTTCATCTCTGGCCGCTCCCCCCCATCCTCGGCGGACCGGCAGTCACGAAGATTCTTACCCGGGATGCGAAAGATCTGCTGGGTGGCTGGTTCTTCGTCGAAGAAGACCCGGCCGCCGCCGCCGACCAGATGGAGCGAATCGTCATGGAGCGGCGCAGCGCGCTCGGGATTTGACAAGGGGAATCGATATGTGCCAACCACAACCCGAAGGACTGCGCGTAGTGATCACCGGCAAGGGCGGGGTGGGAAAAACCACCCTCACCTCCTGCCTGGCAACGGTGCTCGCCGCCAACGACATCAACGTCCTGGCCGTGGACGAAGACCCGCAGATGAACCTGCCCAATGCGCTTGGGCTCGACCATGAGGCGGCATCCCGGATCGTGCCGCTGAACCTCCATGCCGACTACATCGAGGAAAAGACCGGTATCCGCCCCGGTCGGAGCGGCTGGGGGGCGATGTTCAAGCTGAACCCGGACGTCGAGGACGTTGTGGAACGATTCGGCCTAAAAATCCGCGACAACCTCAACCTGCTGGTGATGGGGACCGTAAAGCAGGCAGGCGGCGGCTGCCTCTGCGCCGAGAACGTGCTGCTGGACGCGACGATCCGCCACCTGGCGCTCCGTCGCAACGATGCAATCCTTCTCGATACCCAGGCAGGCATGGAGCATTTCGGACGGGCCTTGTCCAAGGGGTTCGGGCAGTGCCTGGTGGTTGCCGACAATACCTTCAACGCCCTGACCGTGGCCTGCCATTCCGCGGCTTTGGCCCGACAGACCGGTATTCCGCTTGTCTATCTGGTGGTGAACCGGATCGCCCCCGGGGGAAGCGCCAAACTTGAGCGGTTCCAGAAGGAGAATGGATGCCGCCTTGAGGAGACATTCGACGCCATCGTCGAACTCCCTGCCGAGCCCGCGCTTGAAGCCCTCGATCCGGATGTTACCAGGATCATGGAGGACCGGGAGAGTAGATACGCAGCAGCGGTCACATCATTGGCCTCGCTGCTGAATGCTCCGCCGTGCAGCTGTTCGTCCAGCGCAACAACACATCATCATTTGGATTAGAAGGCTTTTTGTCCCATCGTACTGATTTTCTTAGCGTTCTTGGCGTTTTAGGCCCTTTGGGTCCTTTGCGGTTCAACTGTCGTTTATAGGATTAGTAAGTTAACGTACTTATCCCGTTTATCGGGACCAGGGAGATCCGCCATGAAACGGATATTTGTCGATTACAAGAAGTGCCTGGCCTGCAAGGCCTGTGAAACCGCTTGCGCAGTGGAACATCACCCCGGCCACAGCCTGTTGGCCACCCTGTGCGACCACAAAACCCAGGTGAACGTTCGGGTGTTGGGCATCGACCACGAGGCATTTCCTCTCTCCTGCCGCCACTGCGACCCGGCGGACTGCCTTAACGCCTGCCCGTCAGGAGCAATCAGCCGCGATCAGGAAAGTGGCGCGGTACTCCTTGACGCCTCACTTTGCAAGGCGTGCGCGATGTGCGCCATGGTCTGCCCCTTCGACGCCATTTCGTTCAAGGTTACGCACCGCTCGCAGTACAATCGCGACGTAGCCTATAAATGCGACCTCTGCAACGAGCGGATAAAGGAGGGAAAGAAACCGGCCTGCGTGGAGGCCTGCCATTCGGGGGCGCTGGTTTATGCCGAGCATGACTCGATGAGAGGCAAGCACGCAGCCAAAAGCCTCCGGACTTATCTGCTCGGGGCAGAAGGGATGCCTCCGCATATCGAACTGTTCAGGGAGCTGCGCCGGAAAGAGTTCGCACGGCGTCGGGGTGGCGAGTAATGAAGGTCGTAACAGTCGGAACCGGTATGGCAGCAGCGGAATTCGTGCAACGCCTCCGTTTGGAGGGGTTCGGCGGTGAGATCGTCATGTGCAGCGACGAAGGTTTCGCCCCTTACTCCCCCTGCGTGATCCCTTTTTATCTGGCCGGCGAGCCTTTGAAGACCGTTTACTGGAAAGGGAAAGATTTTTACGACCGTTACCGGGTGACTCCATATCTTTCCGACCCTGTGGTCGAGGTGGATACCGAGCGACGGTTGGTAAGAAGCGCCTCCGGGCGTAACGTGACATACGACCGACTCTTTTTTGCCACCGGCACACGGAGCTGGTATCCGCGCCCCGAATGGCTGGAAACCATGGGCGTATTCGGCTTCAAGACCCTGACCGACATGATGGCCATCGACCGCTACATCAGGGAGCGGAACATAAAGAAGGCGGTAGTCTTCGGCGGCGGCTTCATCGGTGTCGATGCAGCCCTGGCCCTCTGGCACCGTGGACTTGAGATAACCCTGGTCCACCGAAACACCCGCCTGCTGTCCCAGATGACCGACGAAGATGGTGGACAGTTCGCAACCCGCAAGCTGGCAGCAAAAACCGGCATCGATATCCGCCTGAAGACCACGGTCAGCGAGATTGTCAGCGCAGGCGGACAGCTCACGGCAATCGAGTTTTCAAACGGCGAGCGTATGGAAACATCGCTCTTGATCGTCTCCATCGGGGTATCCCCCAATTCGGAGGCGCTGTGCGGCAACGACAAGGGGGTAGCGAGCAACGAGCAGATGCTCGCCGATCCGGACATCTACACGGCAGGCGACGTTGCCGTAACCAGGCATGCCGTGACCGGCGAGCAGGGAATTTTCGCCACCTATCCGAACGCCATGCAGCAGGCGCGCATCGCCGCACGCCATCTGGTCCATGGCGACGGCTCTTTCGGCGGGTCCGTCAACACAAACGTGCTGAAAAAGCATATCGATTTTCCGATCGTCTCGGCAGGGAGCTTCGAGGGGGAGGCGATCACCCGGCAGCAGGGGGACATCTGGAGAAGGGTTTATATGAAGGACGGGATGATCAACGGCTACATCATCGTCGGCGACACCCGCATCTCGGGCTTCATCTACCACCTCTACCTTTCACGCAAACGGGTCGACAAGAGCATCGGGACGATCCTTTCGGAACCCCGCCACGACAGCTATTATCGCGGAATGCTCGGCATCGCGGACCCAAATCGAAACTGAAGAGCTTGTCCGTAAATAAACGTTACGAGTGATCGCTGACGCCGGTGTTTTGATATAGACTTCTTTCACGGGGCTAAAGAAGCGTTATCACTCGCCCAATGTTGTAATTCTTGACAACACCGGAGGGTGTTGTTATTCTTTCCAACATGAGCGCCAAACTTATGCTTAACGAACGGCACAGCCTCTCCGAAATTTCTTTTGTGGAAATTGTGGTGTGGCGGCTGCCTTTGCCTCTTTCCGGAAGTCACCACGATTTCAAGTATCGCCTCGCGCTCATTGTCAATGGTCGTTGTGTACTGCGCTATGATAGTGAGGCCGGCAAGGGCGATCACAAGCATAAAGGCGAAGAAGAAATCCCTTACTTTTTCACCACACCCCAAGCACTGCTCTACGATTTCTGGCAAGATGTGGACAATTGGAGGCCCTGATATGCGTACCGTAACATTGGAAGTATCTTCCCGCGAAAAAATCAACCGTCGGTTCCTGCGTGCGTTCGAAGGAGAACCACAAGGTGCGTTTATCAGCTTCGACTCGCCTGAACTTCTTTTCAAGGTGATTTCCGGCAAGCGCTGGGATCTGCTCAAGGTCATGACGGGTGCAGGACCAATGACGATTCGTGAGGCGGCCCGTCGAATGAACAGGGATGTAAAGGCGGTACATGGCGACGTGCAAGCGCTTCTGAAGGCCGGAATACTACAGAAAACCGACAAAGGCCTGATCGTCTTTCCGTTTGACGCCGTACATGTGGATTTTATGCTGAAAGCGGCTTGAGCCGCAATTCCCCTTTTTACTTCGCCCGAATCTCACGCGGCGAGGGTGAACTGTCCGACAAGACGCTGGAGTTCTTCGGCATGGGCGGTAAGCTCGCTGGCGGAGTAAGCCGACGCATGCGAACCGCTGGTGCTTGCCTGCACCACCTCGGTAATCTGCTGGATATTATGCGTTATTTCCGTAGTTGTTGCAGTCTGCTGTTCGGCTGCGGTAGCTATCTGGTTGATCTGCATGGTCACCTCGTTTATCTGGTTGAGGATATGTTCCAGAGCACTGCCAGACTTGGCCGCATCCTTTGTCCCTAGTTCAACCTCGGTTACCCCTTCCTCCATGGATGTAACAGCGCCTTTTGTCTCTGTCTGGATGGCCTTTATCATCTGGCCGATCTCTTTCGTCGCTTTGGTCGTCCGTTCCGCAAGGGCGCGCACTTCATCGGCTACGACGGCAAACCCGCGTCCCTGCTCACCGGCCCTGGCGGCTTCGATGGCTGCATTCAAGGCCAGCAGGTTGGTCTGGTCGGCAATATCCTCAATCGTTCCGACAATTTCCCCTATCTGGTCGGAACGGGAACCGAGGCTCTCTACCGTCGCGGCGGATTCCTTCACCCTTTCGGCGATACGGTTCATTCCGGCAACCGTTTCATGAACTACGGAAACCCCCTCCGTAGCCAACCTGCTGGCGTGCCTGGAACTGTCCGCCGCCAGATTGCAATTCTGGGCTATTTCCGAAGACGTGGCCGCCATCTCCTCACTGGCTGTGGCGACAGTGCCGGCCTGGGCCGCCACCTCTTCCGCACCGGTGGCGATCTGTTCGGAATTTGAGTACAGCACGCCGGCAGCAGATGCTACCTGGGTCGCCGTGTTTTTTATGGAAGTGATCATGCCGGCAATTGACGTCAGCATCCGGTTGATGCTTCTTCCCAGGTCGCCGATTTCATCGGTGGCATAGATTTTCAGATGTGTCGACAAATCACCATCGGCAACCCGGCTCATGGCATTTGCCACGCGGTTGATCCTGGTGACAAAGTTATGGATCAGGAAGCCGGCCGCCAGCAGGCCGAGAATTATCGAAACAGCCCCGGCAATGAGCTGGACTGATTTTGCCCGCCCGTAAATTGCCACAGATTTCTTGTAGGCTGCATCCACATTCTCCTGCTGATACTTTACCTGCTCATCGAACGCGTCCTTCACCTTTTGCGTAAGCGGCACAGCCTCGTTCATCAACAGGGCTATTGCTTCGTCCTGTTTATGGGCAAGAGCCAGTTCCATTACTTTGTTGTTAACCTGCGCAGCGGGAACTATGAAACTTTTAGCTGTTTCGATCAGCTTCATCCCCTTTTCCGTTTTTTCGATTTCCTCCAGCTTCGTCATGGCTTCTTTATAGCGCGACCTGGCCTCTTCCAGCTTCTGTTTTTCCCTGCTGATGCTGTTCTCGTCTTTCAGCAGAACAAGCATGCGAATGGATCCGGCAAGATCATCAAGCGCTGTTGACGCCTGAAAGGCATACAGGGTTTTTACGTAGTTGCCTTTGGCTATCTCTCTCACAGATTCATTCACTTTCTGCGTACTGCTGAGGCCGAAACAGATCATCATGACGATCATCAGCAACAGGAACCCGAACGCCAACCCCAGTTTGATCCCGATTTTCAAGTTTGTGAAAAACATACGTAACTCCTCCTCAATTTATCCAGTCGATTTTGGGAAAGTCAGCCAACAAATTAACAACGTTCCATAGCGGTTTCATGTTTCAGTTTTTTCACCGGCCGCAATTAATCTTGTGCCCTTTCTGCTTGCAAGGTATTACCTACTTCGCATGTATACAAAAAAACTTTAGAAAAATGTTTGAGCGATGAAAAGAAATGTGATTCAGGGGGCATGAGGATATCCAGGAGATCCACAAAAAGCGGAGATATCCTGGGAAAAAGCTCTTTGCCACAACCGGAAAGCCGACAATCGGGGCGGGACGAAAAAATTGTTGAAGCTGCCGGCAATTACGGTTATACACGGTGAAAGGTGGTAAACTGTCTACGATAAACCCGGCAGTCAGGGGTAGCCGGAGAATGCGACTTCGGGGTAGCACCATTACTTCTCCACAACGAAAAGGAGGCGTGTATGAAGGGAAAAATCGAGATCATCCAGGGAGACATCACCAGGCTGGCGGTCGACGCCATCGTCAACGCCGCCAACAACACCCTGCTCGGCGGCGGCGGGGTGGACGGCGCCATCCATCGGGCTGCCGGGCCCGACCTGGTCGCCGAATGCTCCACCCTCAGCGGTTGCGAAACCGGCGACGCCAAGATCACCAAGGGATACAAACTCCCGGCAAAGCACGTCATACATACGGTCGGCCCGGTCTGGCACGGCGGCAGCAAAGGCGAGCCGGAACTTCTGCGGAAAGCCTACCGCCGCTGCTTTGAAGTGGCCCACGCGAGCAAGCTGAAATCCATCGCCTTCCCCGCCATCAGTGCAGGGGTCTACGGCTACCCCATGGACCAGGCATGCGAGATCGCCATGGTTGAAGCAAAGGCGGCCCTCGAAAAATTCCCCGAACTGGAACGGGTGATCTTCGTCCCTTTCAGTCCTGGAGCGCTGGCCATCTACCAGGCAACTTACGGGAAGATTTTCGGATGAAAGCGGTTATTCAGCGGGTAAGCGAAGCAGGGGTGAAGGTTGACGGCAGGACCGTCGGTGCTGTTGAGCGGGGGATTCTCGTCCTGCTCGGCGTGGAAAAGGGCGATTCGACGAAAGAAGCCGACTGGCTGGCGGAGAAGATCGTCAATCTCCGCATCTTCGAAGATGCGGCCGGCAAGATGAACCTGTCGCTTTTGGACATCAAGGGCGAACTCCTCGCCGTCTCCCAGTTCACCCTGGCGGGAAACTGCAGCAAGGGGCGCCGGCCGTCCTTCGATACCGCCGCCCCGCCGGAGGAGGCGATCCAACTCTACGAGTATTTCGTCGGCAAAACATGGGAATTGGGAATCCCGGTGCAGACCGGCATCTTTCAGGCCGACATGAAGGTCTCCCTGGTTAACGACGGGCCGGTCACCTTTATTCTGGAGACTCCAAAAAACAAGGAACGAGGAACGAGGTCCTAGGTCAAACCATCCTCGTTCCTTTATCCTCGTTCCTCTAGATAAGCGGCCGGATCTCAACGACCTTGAAATACACCACATGCTTCACCGCCGTTCCTGCCTGAGCCGATACGACCCTGGCCGTGTTCGCCTTGAGCTGCTCCAGCAGCTCGCCATCGTCGTGAATTTCCTTCAGCTCCAGTGTCAGGCGCCAGCCGTTGTATCCCCGCGACGGAGCCATGTACAGATAAGAGGCATGGGGATTTGCCAGCAGATTGCTGTAGGTGCGCCCCTTGGTCATCCCCCAGGCAAGGGTCTCCTCGTCGATGACGTGAGGTATGGCGTAGGCAGCCGTATTGACCAGACCGGCGGCATCGGCAGTGGCGATGACACCCCGTCCCTCCTCAGGAAACAGTTCAGCAAGCTTCATGGGTCCCCCCCTTTTTGCTTCCAGCGGTTAATTCTCTATGATAATCTATCACGCTCGGCAGTTTTGTCCATCGACGGCAACAACAGGGAAAGTACCATGCAGTTGAAACCAATTCTCGAAAAGCTCTACGCGGCACGCTCAAGCGTTCACCTGGCGAACGATCCCCTCTCCTTCTGCCACCGCTACCAGCGGCCGGAAGACCAGGAAATTGCCGGTTTTATCGCCGCCGCATTTGCCTACGGCAATGTGAAAATCATCCTCAAAAATCTGGAAATCATCTTCAGCAGGATCGGTTCGTCGCCGCGGGCGTTTGTCGAAGAGTTCGAGCCGGCGCGCGGCCTCAAACTTTTCGCCGGCTTCAAGCATCGCTTCAACGACGGCCGCGATCTCTGCGCACTGCTCCTGGCCTGCCGGTCCATGCTTGAAGAGGCCGACTCCATCGGCGACTATTTCCTCGGCTGCTACGATGCCGCTGCCGAAGACATCACACCATCCCTCATCGAATTCACCGCCGCCATCCTGGCCATGGATTACTCGACGGTGTTCGGCTGCAGGACCATTCCCGGAGACTCCTATTTCCCCTTTTTCTTCCCCTCACCCGCTTCAGGGAGCGCCTGCAAGCGGCTCTGCATGTACCTGCGCTGGATGGTCCGCCCGGCGGACGGCATCGATCTGGGACTGTGGAGGAACGTCTCTCCCGCCAAGCTGGTCATCCCGGTAGATGCCCACATCCAGCGGATCAGCCGCTTTCTCGGCCTTACCAGCCGCAGGCAGGCCGACTGGCGGATGGCGCGGGAAATCACCGCATCCTTAAGAAAACTCGACCCGCACGACCCGGTGAAGTACGATTTCAGCCTCTGCCACCTGGGCATCTCCGAAGGATGCGACGGCAAGGACCGCCTTAGGTGTCTGAAATGCCCCATCGCCGGGATATGTTCGGTCGGGGCGGCTTGAACATGAAAAAACGGGTGTTTTTTAGCTCTTTCTCCTTTTCCGGCCTCCGGGATGAGATCACCGCATCGACCCCGGCCGAAGTGCTCCCCGCGCTGCACCGGGTGGAAGAGGCGGTCGCTCGGGGGCTCCATGCGGCCGGCTTTGTTTCCTACGAGGCTGCGGCCGGGCTCGATACGGGTCTTGCCACCCGCCCTGCGGCCGGTTTCCCGCTTCTCTGGTTCGGCCTCTTCAGTGAACGCTCTGCGCTTGACCCATCTGCTGAGGTTCCCCCCGCGGAAGCCTATCAAACATCCGGCTGGACGACCTCGCTCGACGGCGCGGAACACGCCCGCGCCGTCGCCTCGATCAGGGAGCTCATCGCATGCGGCCACACCTACCAGGTGAACTTCACCATGCGCCAACACTTCCGGTTCACCGGCGACCCGGCCGCCTTCTACTCAGACCTCCGCCGTTGCCAACCCACACCTTATTCCGCATATATCGACACGGGACGTTTCCAGATCCTCTCCGCCTCACCGGAGCTCTTTTTCAGCCTGCGGGACAGGGTTCTCACCACCCGCCCCATGAAGGGGACTGCCGGTCGCGGTCGGTGGTGGCAGGAGGATGAAGAGGCGAAGCAAAAGCTCAGGGAAAGCCCCAAGGAGCGTGCGGAGAACCTGATGATCGTCGACCTGTTGCGAAACGACATGGGGATGGTTTCCACGACCGGCTCCGTGCAGGTGAACTCACTGTTCGACGTGGAAACGCTCGGGACAGTGCTCCAGATGACCTCCACCATACAATCGAGCCTCAAGGACGGGGTCGGCCTGACCGGGCTTTTCCAGGCCCTCTTCCCCTGCGGTTCCGTCACCGGCGCGCCGAAAAAGAGGACCATGGAGATCATCGCCGAGCTGGAGGATTCCCCCCGCGGCGTCTATACCGGCTGCATCGGTTACGTCTCCCCCGGTGACGAAGCACAGTTCAGCGTGGCGATCAGGACCATCGTCATCGATGCCGCCACCGGCCGGGGGGAGCTGGGGATCGGCAGCGGCGTCACCTTCGATTCGCTGGCGGACGCCGAATACGCGGAATGCCTCGCCAAGGGGCGATTCGCCCGTGAGAAGCCGCGGGAGTTCCATCTCATCGAATCGCTCCTCTTCGAGGAAGGAAAGGGATATTTCCTCCTGGAGCGCCACATGGAAAGGCTGAAGCGTTCGGCGGCCTACTTTGGCTTCCCCCTGGAAGCGGGGGGAGCGGAAAAGGCACTGGAGGAAATCGGCTCCCGTCTCACCGGCAGACAGAAGGTGCGGCTGCTCCTCTCCCGGACCGGGGGAATTGCCTGTGAAGCCGCGCCCATCGGGGCGGAGTCAGGAGGGAAAGAATTGACCGTCGCCTTCGCGAGACGAACGGCAGATTCAGCCGATCCATTCCTCTACCACAAGACCACAGACCGGAGCCTCTACGCCGAAGAAGCGGCGCTGCGTCCCGACTGCGCCGATGTCCTCTTCATGAACGAGCGGGGCGAGGTAACAGAAGGAGCCATCAGCAACATCGTGGCTCGCATTGGCGGAGAGCTCGTCACCCCGCCCCTCTGCTGCGGTCTGCTGCCGGGGGTGTTCCGGGAGGAGCTCCTGGAGAACGGGGAAATCAGGGAGCGGGTGATCGGCCGGGAAGAACTGGAAATGGCCGAAGAAATTTTCCTGGTCAACTCGGTACGGAAGTGGCGGCGGGTACAGCTTTGCGGTTAACGAAAAGTAGGTTGAGAAGTCCCTGAAGAAGCCAACACTACTGTGTCAGCTTCCAGGCCTTGACCAGTGCCGACAGGGTGCCAGGCTGCATGCCGATGGCAGCTTTGCCCTTTTTTTCCCACTGCGAAATGCTGGCGGCGGTTATCCCGATGCGGGACGCAAATACTGCCTGAGTCTCATTGAGTGATGATCTCCAGGCATATATGGCGTCACCGGTCAGCGGATCGGGAAAAGGGGCCACATCGGACGACTTTTTGTGGCCTTTTGCTTTTGCCGGGGCTGTTTTTGTATGCGGCTGCCGTGGGGGGAATTGTATTTCAAGCTTATTGGCAGAAGTCGGGGTCATCTTCTCCGGTTTTGATTTTTTTGCCGGGGTAACGGCGGCTGTTTCCGAGACCGGTCCCCCTGTTTCAGCCATATCGATCCCGAACACATCGGCAATACCGGTCGCGGCAATCCTCCGGCGGGACGTTCCAGCTCTGGCCGCATCCGTAACCGCCGCGGAGACATCAACCAGCTCTGCGTGATTCACCCCGCGATGGATGAACAGCATCTCCGGGGAGTGGTCGAGTCGGGCGCCCACACCGTAGAGCACTGCCGCCACATGCTTGCACATACCGGCCCAGTCCGGACAGTCACAGTCGAATTTCATCTCGCCGGGCAGCGGGAAAAGCCCTTCCCTGCGATCCGAAACAACCTCCATGACCCCACGGTCCAGCCTTCCGCGCAAGAGATCGATCAGCGACCCGATCCTTCCGCTGCAGGCCGATCTGACGGCATCCCATTTCTTTTTCACAAGCGGGGTTATGGTGATGGAAACGTTGTACAGCGACGATCCGCTGACAATGGCTTTGATATGGCCGCTCTGGATCTCCAGATGACAGACCGAACCGTTTCTGACATAGCTGCGGCCACGGGGGAGGCGGTTGGCGTAATCGCTGAAGGACTCCATATGGTCGCACCACCCCTTGCCCCAGAAGGAAGCGGCGATCTTGCGGCCGGACAAAAGTACAGGCTGCACGTTGAGCCCCTTCTTTTTCATCTTTTCAAGCTGCTTCTGCGCCTTTGCCCGACGCTCGGCAACCGGCACATAGGGTGCCCATCCGTAGAAGCTCATTGGAGATGTGTCCTCCTGATTATGGTGTAAAAGCTGCTGATACGGTTAATCATGACCATAAAAAACATACTCATTTGGGTATTTGCCGAAAAAGGTCTTCAAGTGGAACTTCCAAGCCCCAAATAGCTCCTGCCTCCTTCACCCCACACTGCAAACGGGCAGATTCGACCTCTTCTTCCAGTATCCCGGCCTGCGCCGTTGATGCATAACCGCCAGTATGTATATCCGATCAGCTTCATTCAGATAAACAAGCAAATACGGAAAGCGATCCAGCAGACGTCTCTTGGTGTTCAGTACAAAATATGGCCAGCGGTCCGACGATTCTGATATATCGGCCACGCTAATTTCTATCTCATCCAGGAATCGCTGCCCCAGTCCGTCAACCTTTGATTCGTAATATTCCGCTGCTTGAAAAAGTTCTTCCAACGCCTGTGGATGATACTCAACCGGCTTCATCGCTTGATCCGTTCCCGAGCTTGGCGCATAGCCTCATCCGCAGGTATGCAGGTAACCGTTCTTTCTTGTATGGAGCGGTAACGTTCCTGAATCTCGGCTACCCACAATGCTTCTATTTCGGCTTCTTCGTCTTCGGTGATTTTCACCTTCGCCAGCAAGCGCTCGTACTCTTCAATCCCCAAGAGAACAAGCTCGCCGTGTCCCCTGCGAGTGAGATACACCGGTGCATGCTCCTTACGGCATATTTCCGTAAGGTGATTCAGGTTGTTTTTGAGATCGGATACAGGGTGAATGTGGGGCATTTTGACCTCCTCGAAACCATTATTAACCTGATAGTATCACCTGTTAAAACACCATAAAAGAAAAAACCTCATCCTCATATCCCCGCCTTTTCCAGATCAAGCGCCACCATCTGCAACAAGGCCTCGTCATCCATCTCGGTCAGCAGGGTTTCCGCCCCTTCCAAGAGCTCTGTCGCAAGGCCTGACTTGGCGGCAATCAATGCGTCGATCTTCTCTTCCACCGTCCCCTTGCAGACGAACTTGTGCACCATGACGTTCTTTTTCTGGCCGATGCGGAAGGCGCGGTCGGTGGCTTGATTCTTCACTGCCGGGTTCCACCAGCGGTCAAAATGGATGACATGGCTGGCAGCGGTCAGATTAAGACCGGAGCCGCCGGCCTTGAGTGATAGTACGAAGAAAGGCGGTCCATCCTCATGCTGGAAGCGATCCACCAGTTTTTTCCGCTCGGCCACCGGTGTGCCGCCATGCAGCACCAGGCCGGGGCGGCCAAACAGCGTGGCCAGAAAGGTGGCTATGGGCGCGGTCATCTCCCGGAACTGGGTAAAGATCAGCACCTTTTCCTGGCGCGAAGCGATCTCTTCGGCCAGTTCCCGCAGGCGCACAAACTTGCCGCTCCGCTCCTCGGCGTAGTCGCCGTCACCCAGAGCCTGGCCGGGATGGTTGCAGATCTGCTTGAACCGCATCAGTGACGAGAGGATCAGCCCCCGGCGTTTCATCCCCTCCTGCTGCTCCCTGAGCGCCTCGGCCAGCCCCTTCACCGCCTGGCCGTACAGCCGGGCCTGCGTCTTGCTTAAGCCGCACCAGGCCGCCACCTCGACCTTGTCGGGGAGATCGCTGATGACGCTCCGGTCGGTCTTGAGGCGGCGCAGGATATAGGGCTGCACCAGGGTGCGTAACGGGGCATACGATGGAGGCTCGCGGTTTTCGAGGGAGGTGACGAACTGCTTGAACCGGGTTGCAGAGCCCAGCAGGCCGGGGCAGATGAAATCGAACAGCGACCAGAGATCGGACAGCCGGTTTTCCACCGGGGTGCCGGTCAGGGCGATGCGCGCCCTTCCTTTAAGGGTCTTGGCCGCTTTGGCCTGCTGGGTGCCGGGGTTCTTGATGGCCTGGGCCTCATCGAGCACGATCAGGTTCCAGGATAGTTTTCTGAGCCACTCCTGGCGCTGCAGCATGCCGTAGGTGATCAGCACCGCATCGACGGAGGCAAGACCGCCTGCGGGGTCGGCGGCAATGCGCTCCCGTTCCGATCGTTCCAGCTCCGACGGATGCAGACAGACGACCTTGAGCGACGGCGCAAATCGATCCAGCTCGCTCTTCCAGTTGGCAAGCAGCGAAGCCGGGAGCACCAGCAGGCTGGGGGAGGTTTTCCCTGCACGCCCCTTTTGTGCCAGCAAAAGGGAGATGACCTGGATGGTTTTACCCAACCCCATGTCGTCGGCCAGGCAAGCGCCCAGCCCCAGTTCCGACAGAAACCAGAGCCAGTTGAGGCCGGTCTGCTGATAGGGGCGCAGGGTCGCCCGCAACCGGTCACCGGCCTGCACGGCTGCCAGCCTGGCCGGCTCCCGCAGTCCTGCCAGCATCTCCTGCAACCGGCCGCCCGCCTCCACAAAGGCCCAGCCGGTCTCATCCAGGGTGGGATCATTGCCGGACAGGTCACGTCTGGCACCGGCCAGCAGACGCATCCCTTCCATGAACGAAAGGCCATCCCCGGCCTCGGCTTCGACCCGCCGCCACTGCTCCAGCGCCTGGCGGAGTTTTTCGCCATCCACCTCGACCCACTGCCCCCGCAGAAGCGCGAGCCCCTCTCCGCTCGCCGTCAGGGCTGCAACCTCCTCCGGGGTAAGGTCTGCACCGTCCAGGGTCAGCTGCACCCTGAAATCCAGCAGGGCCTGCGCCGACAGGGTTTCTCCGACGTTGGAGCCGATGGCAACCTGCACCCGGGGGCGGGGGCGTTTTTTCCACCAATCCGGCAGACGCACCACCAGGCCGCTCTCCTCCAGGCAGAAAGCCGGCCAGTCCTTCCCCGTTCCGGGCAATCGATGCCAGCGCCCAGGCGTCGAGTGCGGTCCAGATGGCGGCGAGCACATCGGGAGTACAGTATTCAGCTCCCGGCATGGGGGGGATGCTCAGGGTCAGACAGGCAATGGTTGCAGCATCCGGGGGGGGCAACGGTTCCAGCCGTTCGGCAGTCGGCTGGCTTTGGCAGAGAAGGAGAAGATAGCGTGTGCCGAAATCACGCCAGAACATCCAGGGGAGCGGCAAGTCAGGAGCGGATTTGCCCCCTGCCAGAGCCATGATTCCAGCGGATTGCGAATCTGCGAAAGCCTGCGCTATAGCTTCAGCACAAAAGTGACTGGTTATGGCAGCATCGGATGTTTCACAAGCAGATGAGCCGATCATCAGCAGATGACCGGATGGAGTGAGGGTAAGGTTCACGCACGTATACCTGTTTATGCATTGCATCGGAACGAATGGGAAGAAATATGTTTTACCGCAGCCGTAGCATATCATCCGGCACAAGCAATCGTCAATTGTAGTTAGATGGGGTAATGGGCTTTTTCGGGTGGGATTTCGAGCAGGATGAAGTTGATTTCCACCATTCTTTCCGCTATTGCTGGACCGATTTTCCGTTTTCGCAGTAGATTCTTTCCTAAGTCCGACAGGTTCCTAGTACACTGTAATACTTATTCTTTCGCAGCTAACCCCTCCTGTCCTCCCCTTAATTAAGGGGAGGGACGTGCTAAGTGAGCTGGCTGGTTTGCTCCCCCTTCTTAAGATAAGAGGGGGTTGGGGGGAGTTAGATTTAGATGTTTCATGGTACTAGAGTCCTATTCTCACCGATACAAAAGTAACAAGTCAAAAGCATTGCAGAGGTTGTAAATGATTCACAAGCTAAGGCTAGTGATTTTACTAGACCAACCTTCCAAATAGCGATATACTCCCTCCATGACTATTTCATACGAACGACCATTTGTGGCGCAGCTGGAAAAACGTCTCTTCGGCGACCAACCGCTGATCCAGGTACTTGTAGGCCCCCGCCAGGTTGGCAAGACAACCGGCATGCGACAGCTTCTTGCCCGCTATCCCCACAACAACCATTATGCTAATGCCGATGACTTGCTGGTAACAGACCGAACCTGGCTGCTGGAGCAATGGCAGAAATCCCTGATGCTGGGTGACAGTGCACTGTTGGTCATTGATGAAATCCAGAAGATTCCAAACTGGTCCGAAACTCTCAAATCATTGTGGGACAAGAATCCCCGCAAGCTCCGTGTTGTTGTGCTTGGCTCAAGTTCGCTGCAAATACAGACCGGACTCACGGAGAGCCTTGCAGGACGCTTCGAACTGACAAGGATTTACCATTGGACATATTCTGAACTGAAGAATGCCTTTGGATATGACCTTGAACGCTTTCTTTTGTATGGTGGCTATCCCGGCTCAGTTCCATATGAGGATGAGTATGACCGCTGGTACGCCTATCTGAAGGACTCGATTGTAGAGGCGGTCATCGGCAAGGATATCCTCCTGAACCGCAAGGTGGGCAATCCTGCACTGTTCCGGCAGGCGTTTGAAATCCTCTGCCGCTATCCGGCACAGGAAATAAGCTACACCAAGCTATTGGGACAGTTGCAGGACAAGGGGAATACCGATCTCATCAAGTATTACATAGAACTGTATGCCGGGGCGTTCCTGATTCATCCCCTGGAAAAGTATTCCGCAAAGGGGTGGCTGACGCGCTCATCCAGCCCCAAAATCCTCATCGCCTGTCCTGCCCTCTACACTATGACTGAAGGGCCACGGGTGCTTGATGACCCTGACAGACGAGGGCGGGTGTTTGAACTGGCTGTGGGGGCACAGCTGCTACAATTGCCGGGGGAATTGTTCTACTGGCGGGAGAAAAACGCTGAAGTTGATTTCGTCTACCGATATCAGGGGCAACTCTATGCTATCGAAGTAAAATCCGGCCGGCGAAAATCCGCAAAAGGTCTTGAAGCATTCATGAAACATTTTCCCGATGTCTGCCCGATTATCCTGACCACTGACAATTTCCCCCTTTTCTCTGAAAACCCCAACAAGTTTTTAGCCGCCCTCTGACTTGTTGATATTATCCATCGTTACCAAGACCCTGCTTGCATAGACAGCTGTGAATGCATGGATCAAGATAAAGCAATAAATTGTTTCCATAGAAAATATTCAGTGGCATATCTCGATTTGTCCAAGGTCAAGCTTGGAATTGAGATGGAAACAATTCATGCGCCTGCCGAACGGTTCACAGAAAATCAGACGCATCCTCAAGCCCTAGGATCCGGCAGGTGATCGAATAGCCGGGGAATGCGTCCCGCAGCCGCTCCGCCTTGCGCTCCAAGTCTATCATGCCGGCCCGTGCGGGGTTCAGCTTGATCTCTGCCGCCAGCACGGTTTTCTTCAGATCGTTCACCGCAACCAGGTCGATCTCGTTTTTGTTCCCCTTCTCCCACCAGTTGCCGATCCGGTTATATTCTCCAGTTGCCGCAACAAGTTGCTGAAAGTAACGCTCCAGCATCCTGCCGGCCCAGGTGGACCAATCCCGTTCGATCACCTCCCGCAGATAGGCGTAGTTGCCGGTCTCGACAGCGGAACGGTTGCGGAAGATAAAACGGAACCAGAAATTGAGGAAGTTATCGGTTATGGCATACTTTACCGCCCGGCTCCCAGGCTTGGCCCCCAGCGGACGAACGGCGGAAATCAAGGCATATTCCTGCTCCAGCCTGGCGAGGTACGCCCCGGAATGGATGCCGAGGGTGGAATCTATCTCGGGACGGGAGGTTTTGCCGGAGGCGATCAGCTCCAGGATGGAAAAGTAAGTGCCGTATTCCCTTCCGAACTCTTCCACCAACAGGTTCTTACCTTCGTGAAGAAATGGCGAATGAGGTGACAAGAACAGCTCCAGCGCCTCCTCGCGAGTCAGCGCACCGGCCGATGCCAGGGTGTCCAGGTATTTGGGGAGCCCACCGGTCAGCGCCCAGATGGAGAAGAGCTCGGTCACGTCGTCCACGCCGTGATCCCGCATGATTTTCCCCACAGTGGCGAGGGGAAATGGTTGCAGCAGCATGATCCTGTCAGCCCGGCCGAACAGCGGCTCTTTTGCTTCCTCGAAGATGCGGCGCATCAGGCTCTGCACCGAACCGATGAAGATGACGTGCAGCTTGCAGCTTGCCCGATTAAGATCCCAAAGCCTTTGCAGCTCAGAATAAACCACCGGGTTGATGGCGAAGAACTCCTGGAATTCATCCAGCACCACGGTCAGCTGCTCTGTGCGGGCAATCTCGATCAGCAGCGCAAACAGATCGCGGAAATGACGAATCTCGCCAAAGACCGGAACATTCAGCCGTGAGCGGATCTCCTCCGCAAATTCCTCACACAGGAGCCCCTCTGATTTCTTGGAAACAAACAGATACATAAAGCGTCGTCCGGCGGCAAACTCCAGCGCCAGCATGGTCTTGCCCACCCGGCGGCGTCCGGTAATGACGGTCATCCGCCCGGCCTGCGCCGCCTGTGTCTGCATTGTTTCAAGAACTGCCAACTCATCGACTCGATCATAAAATTTCATGGTGCCCGCCTTTTAGTAACCATGGTTACGGTAATTACAAATACTAAAAAATGGGGCAGACGGCAAGCAAAAAAGGGAGAGACACATTTTCTGTTGCACCAAACTACAAAATCAAACATAACAGAGAAAAGGGGATATTTATTGTTCCGATTTCTCGGTTGTCCCGGTCAAATTATTTATCAAGGAGGTCATCATGCATAAATTCGGCTTCATCGGTCTCGGCATCATGGGGAGTGCCATGGCGAAAAACCTGCTCAAGGCGGGCTTTGACGTCACCGTCTGGAACCGCTCTCCTGGAAAATGCGAGGAACTGGTCGCGCTGGGAGCCAAGAGCGCTACAACCCCGCGCCGGGTGGTCGAATCCTGTGGGATCACCTTCGCCATGCTCTCCGATCCGGCCGCCGCCGAAGCGGTCTGTTTCGGAGCAGACAGCGTGCTGGAGGGCATCGGCGCCGGCAAAGGCTACGTGGATATGTCCACGGTGGATGCGACTACCGCGCAAAAGATCGGCGCGGCCGTCACCGGCAAAGGGGGACGATTCCTCGAAGCACCGGTATCGGGGAGCAGGAAACCGGCCGAAGACGGCACGCTCATCATCCTCGCCGCCGGGGATAAAAGCCTCTACGACGAAGCCATGCCCGCCTTCGAGCGGATGGGGAAGAAGGTCCTCTTCCTGGGCGAGGTGGGCAAGGGTGCGGAGATGAAGCTCGTGGTCAATATGGTCATGGGGGGAATGATGTCCATCTTCTGCGAGGGACTTGCCCTGGGCGCCAAAGCGGGCCTTGAGGCAACGGACATGCTCGACGTCATGGATGCCGGAGCCATGGCCAACCCCATGTTCAAACTGAAGGGAGGGCTGATCGCCGCAGGGAATTTCACCACCGCCTTCCCCCTCAAACACATGCAGAAGGACCTGCGCCTGGCCGTCGGCCTCGGCGACCGGCTCGGCCAGCCGCTTTTCACAGCAGCCGCTGCCAACGAGGCGTTCAAGCGGGCCAAAGCGCTGGGATTTGGCGATGAAGACTTCTCAGCCCTTTTCAAAGCTATCGAGAAATGAAAACACTGCTCAACTTTTTTGTCGTAACCCTGCTCAACGCAGCGTTCCTCTATCCCCTCTGGTTCTATGGCGTGGGTAAGCCGATTTCCTGGCTGGTAGAGATCTCCATGCTTTCCGGCGGCATCTTCTCTTTTTACCTGCTGGTCAAGTATCGCAGGCGGCTCTGAACGTCCGGCATCACCGGAATACGGTCAATTTCACGTGTCAATTTCACATTGACAAAAGGAGTTCTCTCCCGTATTCTTTGCCTACAACTGAATATGCAGACCTGCTTATCAAGAGTGGTGGAGGGAAAGGCCCTGTGAAACCACAGCAACCGGTTCGGCAACGAACGCCAGGTGCTAAATCCTGCCGCATGGCAAAGATGAGAGAGGCGCTTAAAACGATAGCATCATATCAAAGCCCCTTCTCATTCACTCAAGAAGGGGCTTTTTCTTTACCCCAACATTAAGGGACTCGGAACTAACTGATATACCGTTTTACATCTCATCTTCAGGTCATCTTTGCCGCCCCTTCAATCGCAAAATCCTCAGCGTAGCCTTGCTACGCCTGCGGTTTTGCTCAATCAGGAACGACAAACCTGACCTAAATCTGAGCGTAAAACCTGGTATATCAGTTAATTCCAAGTCCCTAAACTGGTGCTTCAATGACCGTCGGCATCGTAGAAGAAAAATCCGTCACCTTCGACACCGAACTCCGGCTGGAGAGCGGCCGCATCCTCGGCCCGATCACGCTCGCCTATGAGACTTACGGCGAGCTGAACACGGCGCGCTCCAACGCCATCCTCGTCGCCCACGCCTGGACCGGGAACGCCCACCTGGCGGGGAGATACAACGCGAAAGAACAGAAGCCGGGGTGGTGGAACGAGATCGTCGGGCCGGGGAAGCTCCTCGACACCAACCGTTATTTCATCATCTGCTCCAACGTGATCGGCTCCTGCTTCGGCTCCACCGGACCGGCCTCCGTCAATCCCAAGAGCGGCAAGAGGTACAACCTTTCCTTTCCGGTCATCACCGTTCGCGACATGGTGCGGGCCCAACAGCTCCTCATCGACCACCTGGGGATCGACAGGCTCTTCAGCGTCATGGGGGGAAGCATGGGCGGGATGCAGGCGCTGGAATGGGCGACCCAGTTTCCCGACCGGATCGCATCGGCCATCGTCCTTGCCACAACGCCGCGCCCCTCGGCCCAGGCCATATCCTTGAACGCAGTGGCCCGCTGGGCCATCTTCAACGACCCGACCTGGAAGAAGGGGGAGTACCGGAAGAACCCCAAGGACGGCCTGGCACTGGCCCGCGGCATCGGCCACATCACCTTTCTCTCCGACGAGTCCATGACCGCCAAGTTCGGCCGCCGCTTCTCGGCCAGGGACGGCCAGTTCGACTTTTTCGGCCGGTTCGAGGTGGAGCGTTACCTCTCCTACAACGGCTACAACTTCGTCGACCGGTTCGACACCAACTCCTTTCTCTACCTGGCCAAGGCACTCGACCTCTACGACGTGGCCTGGGGGTACGAATCGCTGGAAGAGGCCTTTGCCCAGGTCAGGGTCCCCCTCCAGTTCTTCGCCTTTTCTTCGGACTGGCTCTACCCCCCCGCCCAGACCGAAGAAATGGTGACCACCATGGAAAAGCTGGGTAAGCCGGTGGAATACCACCTGATCACCTCCGCCTACGGCCACGACGCCTTCCTCCTTGAGCACGAAACATTTACGCCGATGGTGCGCAACTTCCTCGACAAGGTGCGGGCCGCCGCCGAATAATCCAGGAATGTTTTGCCACTGAGTCACAGAGACTCAGAGATTTTATCGTGTCATGACTTTCTTGAACTTCACCGGCCTGGGGATCACTATTGATACGGTTTTTCTCTGTGATTTCCTCCGTGTCTCCGTGACTCTGTGGCAGAAGTGCCGAATAAAAAAGGTTCGACCATGCCGCTCAAAATCTATACCAGCAACCGGATGGAGACGCTCGTCGACCAACTTGCCGGGGTGGTGGAAAAACCGCTTCCTTCCCCCTTTACACCTGAAACCATCGTCGTCCAGAGCAAGGGGATGCAGCGCTGGCTGGCCATGGAGCTGGCAAGGCGCTTCGGTGTCTGGGCCAACGGCGAATTCCCCTTCCCCAACGCCGTTGTCGAGGCCCTATTCCGCTCTGCCATCCCCGATCTCGCCGAAACGCCGCAAGTCTCGTCTTTCCATCCGGATGTGCTCACCTGGCGGCTCATGGAGCTGTTGCCTGCCAGCCTCGGCTGCCCCGGTTTCGAGCCGCTCGCAGGCTATCTTGCCGACGACGGCGACGGCCTCAAACGGTTGCAACTGGCGGAAAAGATCGCCGACACCTTCGACCAGTACACCATCTACCGGCCGGAACTTCTCCTCTCCTGGGAAGAGGGAGCCGACGGGGGATGGCAGGCGCTCCTCTGGCGGGAACTGGTGCGCAACGCCACGGACAGGCACCGCGCCGCTCTCCTTGCGGAATTCCGCCGGAGAATCAACCGGCCGGACGCCGCAGCCGCCGAACTCCCCCGGCGGATTTCGCTGATCGGCATCCCCACCCTCCCCCCCTTCCACATGGAAGTGCTGGCCGGCATCGCCCGGCAGACCGAGGTCAACCTCTTCCTCCTCAACCCATGCCGGGAATACTGGGGAAAGATCGTCTCCGAGCGGGAACTGGCAAGGCTTGAGCGAAGGGGATTGGACGAGGATCCACTGCACGGTTATTTCGAGACGGGCAACCCGCTCCTAGCCTCCATGGGCAGGATCGGCAGGGACTTCTTCGACTCGCTCATCGGCGACTGCGGCGATGCCGAGGTCAGCGACACATTCACTGAAATCCGGGGAAGCGGTCTGCTCCATGCCATCCAGGCCGACATCCTCGACCTGCGCGATCGGGGCGCCGCAGGCGACAGGGGGGTGATAGAGGCCACGGACGACACGCTGCGCATCCACTCCTGCCACAGTGCCATGCGGGAGATCGAGGTGCTCTACGACCAGATCCTCTCCCTCTTCGACAACGATCCGACCCTGTCGCCCCGCGATATCCTCGTCATGACCCCGGACATCGAAGCTTACGCCCCCTATATTTCGGCAGTGTTCGGCACGCCGGAGCGGCCCGAGCAGCGCATCCCCTATTCAATTGCCGACCGGAGCCTGCGCCGGGAAGGAGAAACCGCGGAGGTCCTGCTCGCCATCCTCCAGCTCTGCGACAGCCGATTCGCCATCACCGAGGTGCTCGACATCCTGGAAGCGGCGCCGGTTTACCGTCGTTTCGGCCTGACGGACAAGGAGCTGGAAACCGTCCGCCAATGGCTGACCGCCACCAATGTCCGCTGGGGAATCGACGCAACGGAACGGGCGGGGCACGGCGTCCCCGCGTTCAGTGAGAACTCCTGGCAGGCCGGACTCGACCGGCTGCTCCTCGGCTACGCCATGGCCAGCGAGGACCGTCATTTCTTCGGCGACATCCTCCCTTACGACCACCTGGAAGGAAGCGATGCCCTGCTGCTCGGCCGCTTCCTGGAATTCTGCGAGACCCTGTTCTTCCGGGTGCGAGCCCTGGCCCGCCCCCGGCAGCTCGAAGAATGGACTGCGGAGCTCCGCTCGCTCCTGGCAACCTTCATCAAGGCGGACGGTGACGACGAACGTGACGCGGCAACCATCTTGAAGGTGATCGAACACCTCGACGAGTGCCGGGCCCATGCCGGCTTTGGCGGCAACGTCGGCATTGAGGTTGTCCGCGCCTGGCTCGGGGAGAAGCTCGGCGGCGAACAGCGCGGCTTCGGCTTCCTCACCGGCGGCGTCACCTTCTGCGCCATGCTCCCCATGCGCAGCATCCCATTCCGGGTCATTGCTCTGCTGGGGATGAACGACGGGGTCTTCCCGCGCCGCAACCGCCCCCACGGCTTCGACCTGATCGCCGCATCGCCCCGCCGCGGCGACCGCTCCCAGCGTGACGAAGACCGCTACCTGTTCCTGGAGGCGCTCCTCTCCGCCCGCGAGCGCTTTTCCATCAGCTACGTCGGGCAAAGCATCAAGGACAACAGCGAACTCCCCCCCTCGGTGCTCGTCAGCGAACTGCTCGACTATATAGCCAATGGGTTCGCCAGGGCAGGCGAAGAGGCGGACGAAACTGCCGCAGTCAGGGGTATATGCGTCAGGCATCCGCTGCAACCCTTCAGCCGCGATTATTTCCGCCCGAATGATGGAAGGCTCTTCAGCTACAGCAGGGAAAATCTCCACGGGGTTCTCGCCGCCATCGCCCCTCCCAGCGTGCCCGCAATCTTTCTCAGCCGTCCTCTCCCCCCAGCGGAAGAAACGCTGGTCACGCTCTACGACCTGGCTGAATTCTTCGCCAACCCCTGCAAACATTTCCTGCGCCGGCGACTGGGAATTTACCTGGAACAGCGGGACGAAAGCTTTGCAGAGAGCGAATCGTTTTCCCTAGACCACCTGGAAAAATACAAGCTGGGACAGGAGATCGTTGCCGCCCTCCTCGCGGGCGAGAACCTCGACAACCACCGGGCCGTGGCGCGCAGCCGTGGTGAGCTGCCGCCGGGCGAGTGCGGCGCCATAACCTACGACACCCTTGCCTCGGCAGCCTCGGATTTCGCCGGACAGGTGGCCGCCGCTACCGTCGGAGCGCCGCTTCCCCCGCTGGAAATCGACCTGGAATTCAATGAGACGCGCCTCGTCGGCCGGATCGAGCGCATCTGGCCGGAAGGGCTCGTGCACTACCGCTACGTCAAGCTCAAGGCGAAAGACCGCCTCCGCATCTGGATCGAGCATCTCTGCCTCTCCAGCGCCGCACCGGCCGGCTATCCCCGCACCGCAAGCCTCTTCGCCAGCGAGGTGACCGTAGCCATCGCCCCGGTTCCCGACAGCCTCGCGCTGCTTGAGCAGCTCCTCGCCATCTACCGCCGGGGGATGAGCGCCCCGCTCCCGTTTTTCCCGAAATCGGCCCTGGAATACGCCGGAAAGGCGAACGACCCGAAAAAGGCGGCCAAGGCGCTTGGCGATGCGCGCAAGAAATGGCACGGCTCCGAGGATTACCCCGGGGAGAAGGGGGACCCTTACTACCAGCGCTGCTTCGGAGATGAGGAGCCGCTCGGCGAAGAGTTTATGGCGCTGTCGCGGATGATCTACGATCCCCTCCTCGCCCATTTCAGCGAAAAGAAGGCCAAACGGGACGAAAATCAGGCGGCGTGAATCGATTGGAGAGGATCAGGTTGACATTTAACACCATAAAGGTATAAAAATTATACATGGAATTTGAATTCGACACCAAGAAAAGCGGCAGCAACAAAACAAAGCACGGGATTGACTTTGATGAAGCCCAAGCGCTCTGGGATGACCCCGATTTGCTGGAAATCCCTGTCATAACGAACGATGAGCCAAGATACCTGGTAATCGGGAAGATTTTGGGGAAGCATTGGTCAGCGGTTATTACGTACAGGAGCGATAAGGCAAGAATCATTTCCGTTCGCCGTTCTCGTAAAGAGGAGATTGATCTCTATGAAAGCTAAGGAATTTGACAAGTTATTTGACGACGGCAAGGATATTTCAAAGCACCTTGATGTGTCAAAGGCAAGAAGGCCTGAGCAGGAGCAGAAAAGAGTAAATGTGGATTTCCCTTTGTGGATGATCCACTCCCTGGACAAGGAAGCAAGACGTTTGGGCGTGCCCCGCCAATCCATTATCAAGGTCTGGGTAGCTGAGCGTCTGGAAAAGGCATCTTGAAATTCATGCAGGTAGCTCCCGTCCCTTGCACATCATCATCCTGAGAAAAACAGAAGAAGACCCATCCCATGAACCAGTTCGACCTCCTCCATACCCAGCTTGCCGGGCGCAATCTCATCGAGGCGAGCGCCGGCACCGGCAAGACCTTTACCATTGCCGGCATCTACCTGCGCCTTGTCCTGGAACGGCAGCTTGCAGTGGGGGAGATCCTCGTCGTGACCTTTACCGAGGCGGCGACCAAGGAACTGCGCGAACGGATCAGGGAGCGGTTGCGTGAAGCGGAGAACGCCTTTGGCATTGGTACGAGCAGCGACCGGCTTCTTGCCGGACTTTTGGAAAGCGCCATTGACCGCGCCGCAGCCCGGAGGCTGTTGACCACGGCGCTCCGCTCCTTCGACGAGGCATCGATCTATACCATTCACGGCTTCTGCCAGCGGATGCTCCAGGAAAACCCCTTCGAGAGCGGCTCGCTCTACGATACCGAGCTGGTGACGGACCAGCAGGGTCTTCTCAGGGAGATTGCCGCGGATTACTGGCGGATCAACTGCTACGATGCGCCGGGCGCGGCGGTACAAGCGGCGCTGGCTGCCGGCCTCGGACCGGCTGCGCTGCTGAAGATTGCCGGCCGCCGGGCCGGCTCACCGTTCGTCACCGTCATTCCGCAGGCGACGTTTCCCTTGCTCCCCAGGGAAGGGGAGATCGATCCGGCACTGCTTGAAGCCTGGCTCCTCGCCCTGAAACGGGGGTTCTTCGACTACCTGGCCGCAGAACTTCCCAAGCGGAAGCGGCGGGCCAACGTCCGTTTCTTCGAGGACCTCCTCCTCGATCTCCATTCTGCCCTGGAAAGGAACGGCTCCCCTCTCCCCCGGCTCATCCGGGAGCGTTACCGGGCGGCGCTCATCGACGAGTTCCAGGACACGGATCCGGTCCAGTTCAGGATCTTCGACGCCGTCTACCCGGCGGGGGACGAGACCCCCTTTTTCCTTATCGGCGACCCCAAGCAGGCCATTTACAGCTTCCGCGGCGCGGATATCTTCGCCTACCTGGAGGCGGCCGCGGACACGGAACAGCGCCATACCCTCGGGGAAAACTGGCGCTCGGAGCCGGCATTGATCCAGGCTGTCAACGGGCTGTTCGAATCACGTGTTGAGCCCTTTTACTTCGATGACATCCACTTCAGCCGTGTAACCCCGGCCGAGCGGGAGATCGATCTCCTCACCATGGACGGAAAACCGGACCCAGCCCCCTTCCGGCTCTGGTTCGTCAACCGCAGGGAGGCGGGGAAACCGATCAACAAGGGTGATGCCTGGGAAATGCTCCCCGCTGCTGTTGCAGGAGAAATCGCCCGGCTTTTGCAGGACGGGTCGGACGGGCGGCTCCGGATCGGCGAACGTCCGGTCGCTCCCGGCGATATTGCAGTCCTTGTCCGGGCCCATCGACAGGCGCGGCTCGTCCAGCAGGCGTTGCGGCAGCGGGGTATTCCCAGCGTGCTTTGCAGCGCCGGCAACCTCTTCGAGTCAGATGAAGCTGAGGAAATCCTCCGTTTCCTCAAGGCAGTCGCAGAACCGACCAACGAAAGGCTTCTCAAGGCAGCACTGGTCACCGACATGGTCGGCGTTTCCGGCGATGCCCTGGTTGGCCTCCTTGCCGATGAAAACAGCTGGGAGACGGTTTTGGCGGAGTTCCGCCTCTACCATGAGATCTGGACCGGCAACGGCTGCATGGCAATGGCGATGCGCTTTCTGACGGTTCGCCGGGTGCGGAGCCGCCTGCTCCCTCTCCCTGCCGGCGAAAGGCGGCTGACCAACATCCTGCACTGCTTCGAGACCATCCATGGGGCAGCCGGCGAACAGAACCTGGGGCTGGAAGGGGTCATCGCCTGGCTCGCCGAGCGGATCGCCGAAGAGCCGAAACGGGAAGAGCATGAAATCCGCCTGGAGACCGACGCCCAGGCAGTGCAGCTGGTGACCATCCACAAGAGCAAGGGGCTGGAATACCCCGTCGTCTTCTGTCCTTTCTGCTGGGCCGAATTCGGCGGTAAAGAGAAGACTGCCCTCTTTCACGATGAGCAGCGCACGACAGTTGTGGACATCGGCTCACCCGACCTGGACGCCCACCGGCGACAGGCGGCACAAGAGGGGCTGGCGGAAAGCCTCCGCCTCCTCTACGTGGCCCTCACCCGGGCCCGGCACCGCTGCTACCTGTCATGGGGTGCGTTCAAGGATGCCGGTGATTCGGCCATGCACTACCTCCTCCATCCAGAGGCTTTGGCGGTCAAGGGGCAGGTGGCGCTCAGCGACGAAGCGATGCTGGATGATCTCCGCCGCCTGGCCGAGGCCGCCGAAAACAGCATAGCCGTGCTTCCCCTGCCCGAAGCGGACGGAATTTCTTATACCCCCCCTGCGGTAGAGCCCGATGCATTCACCTGCCGGGCCTTCAGCGGCGCCATCGACCAGGAGTGGCGGGTGACCAGCTTCACCGCCTTTACCACGACGGCCGGCCATCGCCCCCACATCCAGGAACTTCCCGACCGGGACGAAACAACGCTCGAAGCGGATACGGGGCGCCTGCCGGCGGAACCGCCACCATCAGGCATTTTTGCCTTCCCGAAAGGGGCGGCAGCCGGAATCTTTTTCCACGAGATCTTCGAATCGCTCGATTTCACCGCGGCGGCGGAGACAGCGTCTCCCCTCATCGCCGAGCTCCTGAAAAAGCACAGCTTCCCTTCGGATTGGCGGGAAACGGTCTGCTCCATGGTGAACAACGTGCTACAGACCCCGTTAATCCAGGGAAAAGGCGTGTTTACCCTGGCCGACGTACCACTCGGCCACCGGCTCACGGAGCTGGAATTCTTCTTCCCCCTCGCCTTCATCAGCTCCGAGCGGTTGAAGAACGTCGCGACGCGCTGGAACGGCATGGACCTGCCGCTGGACATGTCCGAGCTTTTCAGCCGGCTATCCTTCATGCCGGTCAAGGGGATGGTGCGCGGGTTCATGGACATGGTCTTCGAACAGGGGGGGCGCTACTACATCGTCGACTGGAAATCGAACCACCTGGGGAACCGGATCGAGGAGTACGGCCAGGCACAGCTCCAGCGGGAAATGGAAAGGAACCTCTATCCGCTCCAGTACCTGCTCTACACCGTCGCATTCAACCGCTACCTTCAGCTGCGGGTGGATGGGTACGACTACGACCGCCACTTCGGCGGGGTCTACTACATCTTCCTGCGCGGGGTCGATGCGGGGCGCGGGTCGGGGTCCGGCACTTTCTTCGATCGTCCGCCGCGCGGGGTCATCGAGGATTTGACGGAGACATTGATTCAACAATCAGGGTTGATTCATAACCTTTTTCGACCATGATTTCACTAATTTTCACTAATATTTTAAGCCTTTGCAATTCCAATCATATCAGAAAAAATATTTGCCACAGAGTCACAGAGACACAGAGATATTATTCATTCAATAAATACAGCGAGTTTTAGTTTCAAAGATATTTTTTACATTTCACCTGTTTGGTGAACGCCTTTTATCGATTTTTCTCTGTGGTATCCTCCGTGTCTCTGTGTCTGGCGGAAGTACCGTTTATAGGTTTATTTGTGTCCATTCGCGTAATTAGTGGCTGCATTTTTTATTGAGGACAGCAAACCATGCCTGTTGATAGCCTGAACGACATAGACCGCCACTTCGCCGCGTTCATCTGCCGCCTGGCGGGGACCGACGACCGGCGGCTGTGGCTTGCCGCTGCCCTCGTCAGCCAGGCGGTGGGGAGCGGTCATGTCTGCCTCGACCTCGGCTCAGCCATGGCGAGTGAGCCGGCCACGGAGGAGGAGATCAGCGATCCTGCGGCATGGGCTGAAAAGCTGCGCAGCTGGCCGGTGGTCGGCCATCCCGGAGACTTCACACCTCTAGTCCTCGACAGGGCCAACCGCCTCTATTTGCACCGTTACTGGCGCTATGAGCAACAACTGGCCGCGGCGCTCATTCGCCGGGGAGCGGAAGTCCCCGCCGCCATCGACGAGGCGCTGCTCAAGGACGGCGTCCGCCGCCTGTTCCCGGCACAAGCAAGCGGCGTGACCGACTGGCAGCGGATCGCGGCACTGGCAGCCGTCAGCCGGCGCTTCTGCGTCATTTCAGGAGGCCCCGGCACGGGAAAGACATCGACCGTTGTCAAGGTTCTGGTCCTGCTCCTCGAGCAGGCGGCAGGAGAGAAATGCCGGATCGCACTCGCTGCGCCGACCGGCAAGGCGGCGGCACGGCTCAAGGAGTCGATCCTAGGGGCGCGGGGCAGCATCGACTGCAGCGACGCCGTTCGGGAACTGCTCCCGACCGACGTTTCGACGCTCCACCGGCTCCTCGGCTTTGTCCGCGGTTCGAGCTGCTTCCGCCACAACCGGGAAAACCCGCTCCCCTTCGATGTGATCGTCGTCGATGAAGCGTCCATGGTATCGCTCCCGCTCATGGCCAAACTGGTCGATGCCCTGGCCGACAACGCCCGGCTCATCCTTCTCGGCGACCGGGACCAGCTCGCCTCGGTGGAAGCAGGGGCGGTGCTGGGCGACATCAGCAATACAGGCGCTGCTCATGGCTTTTCCCGCACCTTCTGCGATCTGGCCGGGCGGATATCCGGCGATCCCCTGGCAGCAGAACCTTATGCCGAGGAGGCGTCACACCGTCTTCACGATGCCATCGTCGTCCTGCGCAAGAGTTACCGCTTTGCCGCCGACAGCGGCATCGGCGCCCTCGGCAACCTGGTCAATGAAGGGAACGGTGCGGCGGCAGTAGCGCTCCTCATGGTAAAGACGTTCACCGACATAGCCCTCAACGGATGCCCCCCCGCGGAAAGGCTCGGCGAAACCCTGGCAAAGAGCATCAGCGCCGGCTATGGACCCTACCTCAAGGGGAATGGGGCCGGCGAGGCGCATGAGCGGTTCGGTCGGTTCCGCATCCTTTGCGCCCTGCGCCAGGGGCCGTACGGGACAGAGACCGTCAATCGCCTGGTGGAAGCCGCGCTTGTCCGGGAAGGACTTATCAATACCCAGGGACATCGCTGGTACGCGGGACAGCCGGTCATGGTGACCAGGAACGACTATGCGCTGCAGCTCTTCAATGGCGACATCGGCATCATCCTGCCCGATCCGGCCGTCGATAACGAGCTGCGTGCATTCTTTCCCGCCGCTGACGGCGCGTTGCGGTCGATCCTGCCGCTTCGCCTGCCGGAACACGAAACCGCCTATGCCATGACCGTTCACAAAAGCCAGGGTTCCGAATTCGACCGGGTGCTGCTCCTCTTGCCGGACCGGCAGTCGGACGTTCTCACCCGCGAACTGATTTATACGGCCATTACCCGGGCAAAGACAGGGGTAGATCTCTGGGCGCCGGACGATCTTCTGATGTGGACAATTGAGCGGCGAATTGAGCGAAAATCCGGGCTTCGGGAGACACTCTGGGGATAACGTTTTTTGACCGGTTGATTATATTTACCAGAAAACGCCGTTTTTTATTGAAATTATTTCCTAAATACTGTTTAATAATTAATCCAACTCAGCTTTTTCCACCTGTCGGGGTCCCGCATGAGCCCAATGGACAAAAGAAAATACAAAAGAATAGATTTCCATGCCTCGGCAGTTATCATACAAAATAATGAAACAATCAGTGGCGAAGTAGAAAACTTGAGTACCAGGGGCGTATACGTAAAGACACACGGTTCGGCGTCAATTGTTACCGACGGTGACGCCCTCGTCTCAATTCGTTTATCAGATGGAGCGACCACGCTGACGGTAACCATTCCGGCAAAAATTGCCCGCGTGGCTGAAGACGGCATTGCTTTCCATTCACCTCATATCAGCATATATCCGATCCTGCACCTGGAACATCTTTTTATTTACCATAAAGGCAAACCCCAGCAACTTACCATGGATTTTTGCGAATATATCTGCTCCATGCCATCAGCCGGCAACCGATCGGTATTCGAGTAGACAGCGAGAAACCTACGGTTCAAAAGCAAAGAGGCACCGGAATTTTTCATTCCGGTGCCTCTTTGGCAAAACATTTCCCCGTTCAAGAGTTATTTCTGCTTTGGCCCCTGCCCGGTGAACCTTACCACCTTGATCTCGATTCCCTTCTTGATTTCCCCGGCTTTTACGTTCACTGCGATCGGCGCATCCTCGCCGTAGCTGCCGATCACCGACCCGACCTTGGGAGGGCCGCCGCCGTAAACGTCCCTCGTCTTCAGGTAGTAGTGGTCGCTACCGAACACCCTGAGCAGGAATTTCCCGTCCTTGTCCGTTCTCTCCGAAACAAAAACGGGCTTACCAACCATTGACGGTGTCAGGAAAGCAAAGACCAGCGCCCCGTCAATCGGCTTTCCTGTCGGACCGACAACGGTCCCTTCAATGGCTGTAATCCCCTCTTTCAGCTTGAGCGTCGAACGCTTGAAGGGAACCGCCTCGGCAATGGCGCCCACGTCCGTCTCCCCCCCCTTGCCGACAATATACTGCTTCGGTTCGCCACTGGTGTCCCTGCTGATGAGGAAAAAATCGCCTTCCTGCGGCGGGCCGATCTCTTTACCTGCAAGCCTCTTTATCGCCCCGAGGTAATATTTCCCTTCAAGGAGTTCGGCCTTGAATCTCCCATCTTTGTCTATGGGAACTATCTCATCGGGGACCCGCCAGTATTTTTCCGGCGAGGGTGGCGGCCCGGCCGCATGATTAAACAAAAATGCCATACCGTCGGCAAGAGGTCCGCCATTTTTTATCATCAGCCGCCCGGAAAGAAAACCCGTCTTCTGTTCCGCCGCCCCGGCGGTTGCTGCCATAAAAAAGATCAGCAGGAACAGTGCAAATATTCTCGGTTGCCCCATTTCATCTCCCCCTTGCCCCCGCGCCGCGCACAGGGGCCTTCAGATACGGTCTCACGTTGACCTTGCCCAAAGAGTCATCGTTCTTTTTGTCATACAGCTTAGTATAAATATCCGACTCTGCTATCGTACCCCACCAGTTTCTCCCGAAGGAGACGTCATACCCCTGCCGTTCACCGAGCTGGTAGTTGTACCTGATGTTTTTGTCGATGTTGTTCTGTTCGACGAGGGGAAGCATCTCCAGCTGCGGGTCAACCGCGTACCTCTGCGGAGAGAAGTTCACCATGTTCTGGTTGGACGGCACGAAGAATATCCCCACCTCATTCCCGCTGATCCTGTTGCGGGCTATCGTTACCGGCCCTTCAAGCCTCGTATGCCTGATGCCGTAAGTATTGCCCATGATGTCGTTATGCTCGATGAGCAGTTCGGCCCTGCCGAAGCGGAGCCCCTCCCGGTTTTTCAGGAAGAGCGAATCCCGTATGACCGCCCGTGAAAAGTGCGCCTGGAGGCCGGTGAACGCGAATTCGAAGATGCACTGCTCGATGATGTTCTCCGCGCCCGAGGTAAAGAGGAGCAGATAGGACCAGTCCTCCTTGCGGGGAACCCGTTCCGCCGAAGTGAAGCGTATCCTGCGGCCGGGGGTCCCTTTGGCGACGATCCGGCCGAGCACCCGAATCTCGCCGTCGCCTATGCCGTCATTGTTCCGGTCGATCCGCCTGAAGCTGATTACGGTCCCCGGCCTGATCGTAAGCGTCACTCCCCGTTTCACCACCACCCGCCCGGAAATCTCAATCCGGCCGCTCCATTCGGTGTCCTGCTCGACAACCGTGTCGCCGAGCCGCAGCGTCTTGTACCGCTGGTGGTGACTTGCGCCGGGGACCGGTTTACGGGGAGCCTCGGCCATGACCCTGCCGACCGCGATGTCCGCGTTGACGAGCGGCTGTTCAACGGTGACAGCATGGTCGACATTCCCTTCATAGAGGCCGTACAACTCCCCTTTCAGCGGTGATTCTCCGCCAAGTTCCCGGGCAACAAGGTAATAGATTCCTTTTTCCTTGACGCCGATGGTGTAGCGGCCATTTTTGTCGGTGCGGGCCATGTAATCGGACTTCAGACGGAGAAAATGCATCTGGAAGATCCGGCCGGGCTCCCCCTGGTAGGCCGTCACATAAAGGCCCGCCACCGGTTTGCCGTGCAGATCGGTGACCCTCCCCGCGATGCTGAACGGTTCGGCCTCTTCCGACGCCTTGTCCCTGAACCTGGCAAGACCGGCGTTGACCCTTTTGACCCGGCTCCAATCCTCAAGAAAGGCCTGTAGGTCATCCTTCGGATGGCAGGGGATTTCTATGTTCGTTTCTTTGCCGGCCGCAACAGACAGGGGATTACCTGCATAGTAACAGAAGAGATCCCCCTTTTTGAGCGGCATCTCCCCCTTTGCCGCCACCCTCTTTCTCGCCACAACCACGTAATCACCCGCTTCGGGAGCAAAGCTGAACGCGCCGTTTTCTCCGGTAGTCCGGGTCAGAAGCCCCATTCCCTTGAACTGCCCTTCAGAGGCGGCATAGAGAGATACCTGGGCATCGGCTACCGGCTTACCCTTGAAGGTAACCGTGCCGCCAAGCTTTGTCGAGTCCGCAGCCTTGACCGACGCGTTTGTTCGCGGCGTTACAGTAAAGGGAATCCAGAGTTTTTCATCGTTCACGATGACCGGGTTTGCACCGTGAAACGAAAAATATTCCGCACCATGAAAGGTTCCCGCAGCCGTCAGGTAGTATTTTCCCGGGGGGAGTTCAAGCCTGAAGTAACCCGGCTTCTGGTCGGCAACGGCGCGATAGAGGGGCGTCCCACCGGCGCTCTCCTGCAACGTGCCGTAAGCGAGAACCCGGGGATCATCGACCGGTCCATTGTCGCACAACACCACGCCCTCCACCTCTGCGGCCAGAGACAGCAGCGGGAAAAGCGACAGCAGGGCGAAAACAATGCCGCCAACAATATATCTGCCCAATATTTCCACTCTTCACCATCCTAAGCAAGACAAGCCGGAACCCAAATATTGTATTTCACGCAACGACGCGACGACGCAACGTTTTAAAACCATGAACCAATAATCCTAAAAACGACAGTTGTTTACCAGGCGCAAAGGGCGCAAAGAAATTCAAATACTTATGGGGATAAAGATCCAAACCAATCGGGTGAAAGGTTTCCGTTAGATAAATGATTGATTTTACTTCGCGTTCTTAGCACCTTTGCGGTTCAAATGCTTTTTCTAGGATAATTTGTTTAAAAGCCTTTCGTTGCGTCGTCGCGTGAGTCATGTCTTGCTTTAACATTTTGCTCACATATTGTAACGACTCAAGTCGTAAGTGACTAAATAAGTCGGTAGAAGCAACGTTACCATAACTTGGCAAAATTGGTCTGCAAAAAAGAGGCAGGACTCTCATACGAGAATATCCTGCCTCCAATTCCGTTGCCCACCGATCAGCATGGGTGAATAGCTGGCGCCCAAAAACCTTAGTTGTCCAGCTTTAATGCAGAATTTTCCATCAACGACAAAGATTATCGTCGCCGGCCGCATACGCCGGTGTCGTGAAGATCGTCGAGCCGTCAGGATTGGTGAACGTTACGGTAGCCGTGTTGCTGTATTCTGATTGAGCCGCTGAAAGTGCAAAGTTATCGATGACCGTTCTGAGACCGACCGCTTCAATCCTCTGCACGTACTGGGTAAAACCGACAAAGGTCGCGGCAGAGGCCGATGCACCCGTTACTTCGTGAACGAGCGACCATTTGCCGCCGGTCCAGGCATAGAGAGAAACAGTGTCCGCTTTTCTCGTTATCCGCAGCTTGCCGGAGGTGTCCGCTGTTATGACGGCGGCAGAAGACGTAGCGCCGTTGATTGCGGCCACGGCGCCGTAATTGTTGTCGCCGTTGCCAATGGCGCGCTCGATATATGCATAATTGGAACCGCCTGCAGTATTAAGGAAGTTGACCTGCAACCGCCCGTAAACATGGTAGTTGGCCGAGCTTACCTGGCCGTCCGGCAGACGATAGTCGATCTGCAGATCAAAATCGCCGTTCACCACTGCGGGGTTCTTCAACGACATCCGCAGCCAGTTGTACTTGGCAGCCGCCCCCCCGCCCGGGCTCGAGGTGAGGAACTCGACGTTGCCGTCGGCAGCGGTCAATTGCTCCGTGCCGTTTGCATCGACTATGGTGATTGGTGGGGTTTTCACATCCAGGATGATGGCGCCGGCGTTATCGAGAACAACACCCCGCTGGTCCCACTTCGTCGCATCGATGCCGGCGTCAAAATCGCCGAAATCGTTGTTGTTGAACGCCCGCACCCGGTATCTGTACCTCTTCAGCGGCTCGACGCCGACCGTGTCCGTAAAGGTGGTGACATTGGCCTCCACCTTTCCCCACTTCTGCCATTCGCCGTCCCACACCTGGCGCTCTATTTCAAAGCCGTCCTCATTGGCGGCAACGTCCGAGCTCCAGTCGAGCCTTACCGAGATGGAGTTCAGGGCAACGGCCGTCAGGTTGAAAGGCCGGGCAGCGCCGGTGGCTACGCAGGCGACCGGGCTGTAGCCGGAATTCCACTCGCTGTTGCACGGCTGGGGCTTGTATGCTCTTACCCGGTAGCAGTAGTTGGTCGACGGGGAAAGCCCGGTGTCGGTGAAGAGGTTCACGTTCGGGCCGGACGTTCCGATCTCTGCCGCAGAGGCACATCCCGAGTCAGCGCATCGCTCGACCTTGAATCCCGCTTCATCGCCCGTGTTGTCATTCCAGCTCAGGCTGACCTGGCTGTCGGTCGCCGCCCCCCCGAGCCCGCCTGGCACAGCCGGCGCAGCAGTTGCCTTCTGTACCGTGTTGCTGTAAAGAGGGACCGGCCACGAACCGTCAAAGGCATAACAGGACGATGTCTCCTGGTCGCCAACGCTGACAGTCGGTTCGGCTGCCGCATACCTGCGGACGCGCACCCAGTCCCAATCCGTCACATACGGCTCATTGAGGTGGTCTAAGTTGAACGTCGTGTCGACCCGCCTACCCAGCACGATGTTGTGCCCGGTGATCGCTTTCGAAACATTGCCGATCACCCAGAACGGCGTCCCGGTGTCCCAATTATCCACCTGGAGGTTTGTCGTCTGGGAGTCCTTAACTTTGATGGTATAGAGCATATTGGCTGCTGGAAGCGGGCCGCTGTTCGTATTATACGTGTAGGTTACGGCACCGGCGGCGTTTGCGAATCCCATATAATTGTACAAGTCGGGCAACAGCACCAGCCCGCCGACTGTTTGGCCGGAAGGAGCCGTCAGTGTCGTCTTTGCCTTGACATCCAGAACCACCCCGGACGCATATGGTTTGGCTGATGTCAGCCTGCCGGTCGAATTCGTCCCGTGCAGATAGCCCCCCGATATGCTGAAGCCTGTGCCGTCGATTATCTTCCATTTGCCCGGATCGACCACCGTGCCCGCGAAGTCATCGAAAAACTCGAACACTGCAGCGCCGTCCGCGGCAGGCAATGCGCTCCCGTTGCCGTAATAGAGATAGATATTGTTGTTCATGCCGCTCTTGAACCAGACCGTCGCCGAGGCGCCGTCGGTTTTCTTTTCTATCCAGTAGGGGAGTTCGCTCCGGCCGGTTGCGTCATAAAAACGGATATCGCTGAAGTCCGCATTCATCGCCGCATTATAGGCAATGGTCACCCTGGTCTGGTGGTTCGGCTGGAAACCGCCGATGGCAAGCAGCGCCCTGTTTTTCCAGCAGCCGCCGCCGTCTGCTGCAAGCCCTCCATTGACGGCGCGTACCCTGTAGCTGTAGGGGACGGCGTTGCAAGCCGTGGTGTCGGAATAGACGACTTCCGTGCTGCTGGATACGGTGAAGTTCCTGATGGAGACATCGGCGCCGCCGAAGTAGAGTGCTGAAGGACCGGCAGTTTTGGGATTGGAAACGATCATGTCCACGACCAGCGTGCCGTCCACATACACCTTGAAATAGCGCCCCGTCTTGACGCCGCGCACATGATACCAAGCGCCGAGGGTGAAGGGAGTGCCGTTGTTGCCGTTCACCCCCAGGTAATCGACCCCCTTGTTAGCCGGGTCGTAACGCCAGTGCAAAAGCGCCCGGTTGCCGTCCGCCAGCCACAACCCCGGGCTTCGGTCCGTGCCGGCAGGGGTATAGGAGAAAATCCTCGTCCAGCCGGCGTTGGTGGCCCTTATCTTGATGTCGAACTCGATGGTGTGGTCGTCCGTATCGAGGATGCTGGTCACGGGGCTCTGATAGACCGTGCCGGTGGTCATCAGCAGTCCCCCCTCATCGTAAACCGGAGCAGGACCGGTCAGGTTCAGGCCGTTTCCTGACGAGTCGTTAAGGTTGTTATTGAAAGTATAGAGCGCAAGTAAGTTTACCTTATGCGGTCCGACCGATCCTATCTGCGTGAAGTTGCAGTCGCTCCCCTCGCACCGCTCGACGATGAACCCTTTTTCCGCCTGGGTGGTATCGGACCAGGAAATGTCCATCTGGGTGGTGTTGAAGGGGGTGGCAGTCAAACTGGCCGGCGCTATGCCGGTTGTAACATCGCCGGAGACATTGGACGGGTCGCTGGTCCAGCCGCCGTTGCAGAAAGCGGTTTTATAGGCGCGCACCCGGTAGCGGTAGGGTGTGTCGGGGACCAGCAGCGGGTCGCTGTAGGAGATTGCATTTGCCCCGAGTTCCACCGGGAAGCCGACGTCCAGGGTGGTGAAGTCGCAGGTTGCGCCGGTGCAGCGCTCCACCTTGAAGCCGGTTTCATCGTTGGCGTTGTCGGTCCAGGAGAGGTTTATCTGCGCCTCCGAGGCCCTGGTGGCGCTCAGCCCGCCGGGGGGGACCACCGGCGAGGTGGTGGCGAAAGCCGTTGCACTGTAAGGGGTGTCGCCATACCAGGTATTGACGAAGCTGTATCCCGCGGAAGATTCCACCGCTCCCACCGTCACAGCCGGCTCAACGGCCACGTATTTGCGGACGCGGATCCAGTCCCAGTCAGTTGCATAGGCCTGGCCGTTGTGCAGATCGTCCTTGTAGCTTCTGCCGAGGACGATAGGGGAAGTGGCGAACGTGAACGAGGTATCCACCGCCGTCCCCAGGTACTGGTCCGGGGAGGAGGTGTCCAGGTTGTAGAGCTGCTGGCTCGACGTCGAGGCGCTCTTAACGGTCAGGGTATAGAGGAGGTTTGCCGTGCTGCTGTTCGTGCTTCTGTACGCAGAGCCGTTCTTGATCGGGTACAGCTTGTATGCGGATTGGTCGGCCATCCAGCCGATATGGTTGGCTGCACTGAGGTAAAAGCCGCCGATGGCCTGGCCGTTGACGGCAACGGCGGTGGTCCGCGCCTTGATATCCAGCATGATGCCCACGGCAAAGGTCGCTTTCGAAGTCAGCCTGCCGCTGGTGCTGGTCCCGTGCAGGGAGCCGCCGGAAACGGTGAACCCTGTTGGATCGATTACATTCCACTTACTGGCATCGATATTCGTCCCGCTGAAGTCGTCGAAGAATTCGAAGGTGCTGGCGGCGCTGGACGCATCCGTTGCCGCCGTATTGCCGTAATAGAGGTAGATCGCGCTGTTTGCGCCGGTTTTCACCCAGATGACGGCAGTGCCAGCGGATACACCTTCGATCCAGTAGGGGAGCTCACTGCCGACGGTGGCGTCGTAGAAACGGACATCCCTGAAATCCGGCTGCATGCCGGGATAGTCCGCGGACCTTATGGTCAGCTTCACCTGGTAATTGGGCAGAAAACCGGTTATCGCCAGGAGGGCACGCCTTGTCCAGGCCCCGCCGCCGGCAGAAGAGAGGTTGGCGGACTTGAAGGCCTTGACACGGTAATAATAGGGGGTTAAGGCATTGCATACCGTGGTGTCGGCATAGCTGGTCGCATTGACCCCCGCAGGCGGAGTGAGGATCGTCGGGGTCGTGCATGCGGCGTCATCGCAGCGTTCAACGACGAAACCGCTCTCGCCCGAGGTCGTATCGCTCCAGGAAAGGTTGATCTGGGTGGTATTGATGGCGGTGGCGGTCAGGTTGGCCGGGTTAGTCAAGGTCGTCGTTTCAGCGGCAGACGGGTCGCTCACCGCAAGCCAGGAACAGCCGGCCGACTTGAAGGAGGTCACCTGGTAGATATAGGTCGTATCCGGAGTCAAGCCGAAGTCGTTGAAGGACATGGCTCCCGTGGCGGGATTTGCCGGCAGGTCCTGTCCCACCTGATGGAAATCGCTGTCCGGGCAGGGAGAGGAGGGGGGGCCGCTGACGCACTTCCGCTCGACCCGGTAGCCGGTCTCGTCGGTGGTGTTGTCGGTCCAGGTGAGGTTGATCTGGCTTTCGGAGGACCGACTTGCCGTAACGCCTGTCGGCTTCGGCGGGATGGTCAGAGAAGCCTCAGCCACATTGGTGTAATCGGCGGGCCAGCCGCTGATCCATGGCTTGACCGACTTGACCCGATAGTTGTAGATGCCGCTGCAGGCGGAGGGGTCGGTAAAGGCCTTTGACGCACGGTCCACCGTGAAGATGGTGAAGCTGGGGTCCGAGCCGCTGAAAACGCACCCCGAGCCCGTGTCGGAACAGCGCTCGACCATATAGCCGTCGGGAACGCCTGGCGTCGTGTCACTCCAGGCAAGATCCACCCGCGTACCGTTCACGGAAACGGTGAGGTTGAAGGGTGGAGTCGGCACGGACGTCGTGGCGCAGATCGGTGTGGAGAATGTCGTGACAACGTCGGGAATGTCGACCCTCATTTGGTAGCAGTATTTAGTGGCAAGGGGGAGGTTGGTGTCGGCATAGCTGGTGGCATTCGGAGCGACCGGGATGGTTCTGTCCCAGCTTGTGCAATCTGCCGACCCGGCAGGGCCGGCGGTACATCTCTCGATGGTGAAACCGCTCTCGGTTGCTGTGTTGTCGACCCAACCGATGGTTATCCGGTCCGTCGCCAGGGGGGTCGTGTCCACTGTGGGGAAGAGAAGCTGGTAATCCGTCAGCGGCGCTGCGCCTGTGGCGCTGTGGTTTATGGTTATGGGCTTGCGCACGCTGAAGGTGTCGCCGCCGACGTTGAAGGAGCCGTACTCCTTCTGCCCCAATGCAGCCGTCGGCGCGGGATTCGCTACCTTGCGCACCAGGACCCAGTCCCAGTCGGTAAGGTATGCCTGGCCATTGGCGCCGTCCGTGGCATACTGCCTGCCGAGCACGATGGGTTTGCCGGCGATGGTCGCCGAGACGGTGAGCGGGCTCAGATACCAGGCGCCGGTATCCCAGTCATAGGCCTGCATATTGACTGTCGACGGGCTCGTATAATTGAGGGTGTAACCCAGGTTGTGCGCCGGAGCCGGGGTGGCAACCGACAGCACCTGGCTGCCGTTCAGCTGGTAACCGCCGTCTGCGGGACGGCTGAGGAAACCGAGATGGTCGGTTGCCGAGAGGTAAACACCGCCGATTATCTGGCCGCCGGTCGCCGAACTCGTGGTTTTCACCTTGAGGGTCATGAGTTTATCGGCGGAAAGCAAAAATTTCGAGGTCAATCGGCCGGTCGTGTTGCTGCCGTGCAGATAGCCGCCCGACACGCTGAAGCCGGTCAGGTCGTTTACAGTCCACTTGTCCGGGTCGATATACGGCGGCGACAACGACGACCCATCGGCCTTTTTCCCGCTGAAATCGTCGAAGAACTCGAAGGTCGTATCCCCGTTGTCAACCGAAGGGGCCGAAGAGTTTCCGTAATAGAGATATATGGTTTTGTCTCCGACAGGAATCGCCGGGACCTTTGGCCAGACGCGGGTGCCGGTGGTATTGCATTGCAGCTGCTGCACCCACTGGCTCAAGGGCGTGATGCCGTCGCTGTCGGTGAGGCGGATATCGTTGCAGCTGGTGCCGAATGCCGCAGTCGCCGCTATCGACGACGGATCTTTGACCGTTGTCGTAGCGGACTTCACGTCCGAATAGAGGCTTCCGCCGGCGTTGTCCCAGATGTTGCCGCAGACGACGTTCTTGTAGGGCCTTACCCGATAGGTATAGATGTTGTTCGGCCTCAGGCCGGTTTTGTCGCTGAAGGTCATCGCGCCGGTCCCCGTACGGGGTGGGAGATCACCGTTCGGCACCGGGGCGAAGTCCGTGTCGGTGCAGCCGGGCCCGGCAGTGCACATCCTCTCCACATAATAGCCGCTCTCATCGTTGGCATTGTCCGTCCAACCCAGGTCCAGCTGCGCCTCCGAAACCCATGTGAGGGTCAGCCCCGTAGGTTTGAGCGGGACCGGGGTTTTACCGGCCGACTGCGAAGTCACAAGGGAACAGCTACCCTGCCACTCCTGGGGAATGGCGGGCGCAGGTTCCGCCGCGCCCAGATTGACACTGGCAGAGGGCAAAACTGCGGCGTAACTGGAAGCGATCTCCTGCGGGGACAGGGCACGGTTGTAAATACGCACTTCGTCTATCTTCCCCTGGAAATTCCTGCCCGGATTGTCGGTGGAACCGATGGAGAGGTTCTTTGACTGAATGCTCGGCAAGATATCGGCGCTGACCGCTCCGCTGACCGGCTGGCCGTTCATGTACAGGATGACCGCCTTGCCGTCAAGGACGACGGCAATGTGGTTCCAGGCGTTGAGGGTTGCGGCCGGGCCGCTCCCAGGCACGAAATCGTTCCCCCAGGTGGCCATGCTCGGCCGGCCGCCGTCCTGAATGCTCAACAGCAACGAGACCGCGGTGCCGGACCGCGGGCCCCACGAGACGATGCCGTTATAGGCATTGCCCGGTGAGTACCCGGTGGGGAATATCCATGCCTCCACCGTGGCGACGTTCCCCGTCGGCAGGGTAACCGTGTCTTTTTTGGCGTGATTTGCCGCACCGGCGAGGCTCAGAGCGTTGCCGTATTTTCCGCCGGCGACGACACCGTAGGGGGCAATGAAACTTGTCGGGACGACATTGTTCCCCTGACCGCTGAGATCGCTGATTACGGCGGGAATGCCGGCCGGCTCGTTGAACTGCCAGTACCCCATGAGGCCGCTGCCGAAGACGTCACTCAATTTGCCCGAGCTTGTCGCGTTCCTGTTGCCGTAATAGAGGTAAACGGCGTTGTTGTCCCCCGTTTTGAGCCAGACGTTCGCCGAGACCCCATCGGTCTTGCTCTCTATCCAGTAGGGGAGTTCCCTGTCTGCTGCGGCATCGTAAAAGCGGATGTCGCTGAAGTCGGGGTTCATGGCAGCGTTATAGTAAACGGTCAGCCTGGTTTTGAAGTTGGGCTGGAAGCTGTTGTTGTCGAAAGTTAAGGGTGCCCGCATGGACCAGGGGGCGCCGGAGCCGGAAAGACCGTTGAAAACCGCGCAGACGCGGTAGGTGTGGTCCGTTCCCGCGCACGCCTCCGTGTCCGAATAGTTTCTGGCAGTGGAGCCGCCGATGACGCTGAAGCTCGCCCCCTGCGCGCCGCACGTTGCCGATGTGCCGGCGCAGCGCTCCACCCGATACCCCGAGTTGGTGACCGCGTCGTCCGTCCAGGCAACGTCCAGCCGGGTCGTGTTCACGGCTGTCACTGAGGTGACGACCGGCGGATTGACGGTCGTAGTTTCGCTTACCGCGGCGCTCACGGCATCATCCCAGCCGCATGCGCCGGCTTTAAGCGCCCTGACACGGTAGGTGTAGGTGGTGTTCGGTTCGAGGCCCGTGTCGTTCCGGCTCATCAAGCCGGTGCCCGCATGGGAAGGAAGATCCGTCTGCACGCAGCTCTCCCCCTTGCACCGCTCCATCCTGAAACCGGTCTCGTCCGTGGTCGTATCCGTCCAGGACAGATTGATCTGTGCTTCCGAAACCCTCGACAGGGTCAACGGTCCGGGCTGGCCTGGCGACGGCGTCTTCGCCTGGGCCGTTGCACTGATCAGTCCTGTAAATGTGCCGGCAAAGACGTACCCCGCCCCCTCCTGCTCCGCCGTCCCCACAGTGACAGCAATCGCATAGCGTGAATCTCGCGCTATCTCCTCGTCGGCGAGTGCCCGGCTGTAGATGCGGACCTCGTCGAGCCCTCCCTTGGTTAAACCACCGTATACCCCCATCCTGCCTATGCCGAGCGGCTCATCGTTCACCGCAAGGGTGATGGGGGCGTACGTTGCCCCGTATTCGACGCCGTTGACGAAAATGGATACCTTTCCGCTCTCCTTATTATATCTTCCGACCAAGTGATACCAGTTGCCGGGGGTAAGCGCCGGTCCAGAAGGAGAGCTGTAGCTGTGCTCGGTCGGTTTCGGCGTCGGCAGGGTCCAGGTGTTGGTGTCCGAAATCCGGAAAACGGGTTTCTGGGCGCCGGCGCTGTTGTCGTCGAGCATGAAGGCGTACAGGTCCCAGGGCTGGGCGCCTCCGATGGTGGGCTTGGCGAGGATCCGCGACCAGGGCTGGCTCTGTTCGTACCTGTACCACATCTCGACCGTGATCGAACCGGTGATGTCCAAGGACGAGCCTGTCGTGTCCGGCACGGTCAGATAATCGTTATATCCGTCCAGGTTCAGGCCGTTGCCGTACTTGCCGGCGCTGACGACCCCGTAGGGGGAGATGAAGCCGTTCAATGCGGCGTTGTTACCGCGGCCGCTCAGATCGGCGATCGCAGCCGGGATTCCGGCTGACTCGTTGAACGGCCAGTACCCCACGAGGCCGCTGCCGAAAATATTGTCCACGTTGCTCGCCCCTGCCGCCCCGGCATTGCCGTAATAGAGGTAAACGGCGTTGTTTGCCCCAGCCATGATCCAGACGTTGGCCGAGACCCCATCGCTCTTGCTCTCTATCCAGTACGGGAGCTCGGTCCGGCCGGTCTCATCGTAAAAGCGAATGTCGCTGAAGTCCGCCTTCATGGGGACTCCGGCAAGGTCCGTGCGGCCGTCGTAGGCAATGGTCATCCTGGTCAGCACATTCGGCTGAAAGTCGGCGATGCTGAGCGGCGCCCTCCGTGTCCAGGCGCCCCCGCCGTCGAACGAAAGTCCCCTGTTGATCGCCATGACCCGGTAGTTGTAAGTTTTATCGGCACATGCGGTGCTATCGGTGAAGGTGGTGGCGTCGGGCGCAGTGACAAAGGTGTCCCTGGTGGTGAAGTCGCAACCCGCCCCAGCGTCCAGGCAACGCTCGACGATGAATCCCGTCTCGCCGCCGGTGTTGTCGCTCCAGTTGACCGTGACCTGGGTGGTGTTGTCCGGCGTGGCGGTTACGGAGCCGGGAGCAGCCGGGACCGCGGTCGTAACCTGTTTTTCGACCCAGCGCGACTCCGCGCCGTTGGTCCTGAAGGACTGAACCCTGTAACAGTAAGTCTGCCCGGAGGTCAGCCCCGCATCCAGATAGCTCGTCGCATCCGGGTTCGTCGTCTTGATCAGGTCGGCCTGGGTCCAGACATTGGCGGCTGAACATGCGCCGACCTTTCTCTGGATATGATAGCCGTCTTCCACCGTCGAATAGTCCTGCCAGCTCAATGCTACCGTGGTGTATTTCGGCGCCGCTGTTAACGGCAGGGGCGCCTGGATGGGCTCGGCCGGCAGCGAATAGACAAGGTAGTCGGCATTTCCGTCGACATTGGTCGTGTATCCGGCGATGTAGGCCTCGCCCAGAGAGTTGACGGCAATGGCGGTCGATTGATCAAAACCCTGGGCTGCGCCGTCATAGATGGTGGCGACGATCAGCGTCCCCTCGTAGTCGTACTTGAGGGTCATGCTGTCGGTGGTCACGCCGTCGCCGGTATGACCGGTAACGATGATATTGCCGGAATTGTCCGTCCCCATTGCCTTGAGATAGTCGTCATCGGCCGGACGCTGCAGGGTCCGGCTCCAGAGAGGCTGACCGGCTGGCGTGTATCTGACGATGGTAAAGTCGTGATCGCCGGCAGCGGTCAGGGTTGTACCGGCAATGACAACGGCGCCGTCTATCGGATCTATACTGACGGCAACCGCTTCGTCGTCGCCGTGGGCAACGCCGTCGAAGAAAGTCGGCTGCCAGAGCCGCTGTACTGACGCACTGCTCCCGTCGTACTTGATGGTGAAAAAGTCCTTGTTGCCGGCCGCGTTGACCGCAACACCGGCAACGTAGAAGTCACCGGCTGCATCGGTGGCCAGGGCCGCCCCCCGGTCGTCGCCAAGCCCCGGACCGTCAAAGGTGTCCGTCCAGATGCGCGCACCTGTCGCACCGCTGTATTTGGCGACAAAGACGTCGTAATTACCGGTCGCCACATTCTTGCTATGGCCGGTGACAAAGATGTCGCCACCCTTGCCGAAGGCCACGGCATTGGGAAAATCATCGCCTCCGCCGTCGAAGGGGGTGGCTGTCCAGGCGGGGGTTGCGCTGTTGTTGCCGTCGAGAACGGGCGTCAACGGATATTTGATGAGGTAGATGTCCTCGTTGCCTGCCGCGTTCTTGCCGTAACCTACGACCACGCTGTTGTTGGATGAATCGACCGCCGAGGCGATGGCCACGGCCCGGTCATCGATGCGCGCCGAACCGATGTACTGGTGATGCCACAATGCCGGAGGACCGGCTGCCGGGTATTTCGTCGTATAAATATGGGGGGTGTTGCCGCTCGTGCCGTTAAAAAGCTCTGAATAGCCCGAAACTATGGCATCGCCCGCGCCATCGACCGCCACGCACATGGCTATGTCCAGTGCGCTGTCGGGGCTGTCGTAGAGGTCGCTCCAGAGCAGGCTTTTGTCCAAGTTCCTGAACTTGACCGTGTAGTAATCGAAGCCGCCGGCAGTGCGCAGGCTCTGGCCGGTGACGACCGGATTGTTGTCGGGACCGACGGCAATCGCGTTGGCGAAATCATCAAAGTTGTCGGGGTTGTTGTAGACAAAGCTCCAGCCGGGGAGCGGATAGCTGACGAAGACGGTCAACGCCTTGGCCTGGTCGCTCGGGTGCGATTCCGTGCCGTCGTAGGCGGTTACCTGGTAGTAGTAGTACGTGTTTGCAGTCAGCCCCGTGTCGTCGAAGGTGACGACGCCGGCGCCCACCGTGGGGTCCGTCGGCGGTGCCGGAGCAGGAGGAATGAGCCTCTCCCATGCGCCGAATTCGCCGACCTTGCGGTAGACGTTGAATCCGGTTTCGCTGCTCGTGTTGTCCGTCCAGGTCAGCTTTACGGAACTGTTGGAAAGGGTTTGGGCGGTAAGGCCGGTGGGGCGGTTCAGGAGACCCGGATCGTATTTGATCAGGTGATAGTCCAGGTCTTCCTGATCATAGAGGTAATAGGTGTCTCCCGCGGCAACCGGTTTGGCGAAGGGGGTCGAGAGCGTCAGGGTGGTGGCGCTGTTGCCGGCAATATGCCTGCTCACACTGCTATTCCCACCACTGGTCATCATGACGTGGTAACCGGCCCATTGATCGGCCGACCAGCTCTTAGCGCTCTCCACCGTCAAATTGGTGCTGGCCGCGGTTGCGACCCCGCTGTCCAGAGAAGTGGTCATGTCCGACCAGCCGGCAACATAGACCATGCCGGACAGTGGATCGAGCCCGATACCGACCGGGCGGTCGTTTTTGCCGGCAGTGCCGTTGAAGCTGCTGTGCCAGAGTTCGGTGCCGTTGTCCTTTTTATATTTTAGCGTCTGAAAATCATAGTTGCCCGCCGTTATGCTGTAGCCGGTGACGAAGACATCGCCCGCCTCATCGACGACGATGCCCGTAGCCGAGGTGATGTCGTCATTGCTGCCGCTGGAATTGAAGGTGTTTTCCCACAAAAGCCCCCCGTCCGTACCGGCGTATTTTGCCGTATAGTAGTCGTTGTGAGCGTCGATCGTCCAGGTGTAGCCGGTGACATAGACATCCCCCCTGCTGTCGACAAACAGGCCGTTGGGTTCGTCGTCATAGGCACCGTTATACGTCCGTTCCCAGACGAGGGCGCCGGTTGCGCCATTGTACTTTGCTGTATAGATATCCTTATCGATGGTGTTGGAGACATAACCGGTGATAACGACGTCGCCCGCAGGGTCGATCCTGGTGAATTTCCCCTGGTCTTCCTTGAGCCCCGCCGGGACCAACGAGCCATGGCGCATGTCCCAGAGCTTATTGCCGTTAAGGTCGTACTTGATGGTCAGATAGTCGAAGTCAGCACCGTTCCAGGAATAACCGGTGGCGGCAATGCAGCCCAAACCGACTGAAATCGAGGCAAGCTTGTCCGTGCCGTCTGCGGTACCGTTCCAGGTCGTATGCCAGAGGGGAGTACCGTCGGGATTAGGGCCGGAAGCGCCGTATTTGACAATAATATAGTCTTCGTTGACCCGCGCATTCTGGGAAAAGCCCCCCACATAAACGTTGTTGAGATTGTCCACGGCAATTGCCGTGGCCCTGTCGTCGCCACGGGCTGCGCCGTCAAAGGTATGCTCCCATATCACCGAGCCGGTGGAACCGTTGTATTTTATGGTATGAATATCGTTGTTCTGTCCGTTCCAGGCATAACCGGTAACGACGACATTGTTTTCCGAATCGACAACCACGGCTGTCGCCTGATCAGAGCCACCCGACTTGTTATACGCGGCACGCCAGGCAATGCCGCTGCCGTCGGACTTAAGCTTGACCGTCAGGTAATCGTCGTCGGTAGTGCCGCTCAGGTTCTGGTAACCGGCAATTATGACGTTGCCGGCCGCATCGACCCCGGAGGACTTAGCTTCCTGCTTGCCTCCCCGCGGGTCGCCGGTCTGCCAGACGACATCCCCCCCCATTGCGTAAGCCGGAACGGAGATTGCGACGGAAAGCGAAAAGGCCAATAGCAACGATAACCAGCAATGCATGGCAGGGAAAAGTATTCCGCGGACAGCGGCATCTATCGTCAAGTTCATTTCACGGGCTTCATGCCTCATGGGCTTACCTCCGGTCAGCTTCTTCGGTCTCTCGGTTCTGAACTTACGGTTCATTACTACCATGGTGTTATATTGTTCCAGCGGTTGCTGTCCGGCCAGGTGGTCCCGGTATTGCCCGGAGCTGCGGCATGGCAACTGCCGGTCGCCTCGTAGCTTGCCGAATTGCCGAGCACATTGCCTATGGGGAAACCGCGGTGCTGACCGGCATAAGAATGGGCTCTGCCGCCATTGCCGAGGGCTGTCGCTTCTTTATCTGCCGTCCAGGCCTGCCCGCCCGAAACCCTGTAGCCGCGGTGCTTCGAATCGAGACAGTTGGTCGTCAGGAGCCGCGGCAGCCCGGAATTGTGCGGCGCATGGCATTTGGAACAGGTATAGGAATGCTCCGTCGGTTTAGAGGTGTCCCCCCATCCCTTGACCGATTCATGGACCCTGTCGACACCCTTCCATGCCGTATTGTTCGGGACGCCGTCCGTCAGGTTTTCTTTCGGATGGCAGCGCAGGCAAAGCCCGGCAAACCTGGATGCATCCTCGCCAATACGGGTCGAACCGCCGAAGGTTGTCCGGTCGATGTTGTAGTTGGTGACCGGCGGGGTACCTCCGTATCCAACCCTATCGGGCCAGGTAAATGCCTTGCCCCAGGAGAGGGGGGGGACTGACGTGGCCCCGGAAGTATCGGGAGGAGGGCTGTCCTCCTTGTAGGGGGAGGTCATCCAGGTACCTTTCAGAAGCGGCACGGCGTATCTTTGATTCCCACCCAGCGAAGTGCTTACGCCGTGGGGATCGTGACAGGGGGTGCAGAGGCCGTTTATCTCACCCTTTGCAGAATAATTGAGAAAGGCGGCTTCCCTCGGTATCATGTGTCCGCTGACGATATCCTTTTTGCTTGTTCGATAAGGGAAACGGACGGTCGAAGCCTTTGTCCCGTTGCCGAAGCGGGAAGTGTCCTTGTATCCCATGATCGGCGCTGTCGCTCCGAAGGTGGAATTGTACCCCCAGGGGGTGATGCCCGCGGCCGGCGTGTTGTGGCAGTCGAAGCACTGCCCTGCGCCGGCGCTGTATGGGTTCACGGCCCCCGGCGTGCTATTGAACGAGGCCTTGTAGGTCATGGCATAGCCACCTTTGCCTGCCTGGGTTTCTTTCAGGTTGCCGCCGTTCCGGGTACCGTTGAACGTCACATAGCTCGACGTCACGCCGACCAGCTTCGAGCCGTGGGAACTGTGGCAGTCGAAGCAATGGACGTTCTGGCTGCCATTCCTCGTATTGGGGATGGCTGCGTCAAGACCGTTCGCCGGATCGAAACCGCCGGCGTTGCCCACCGCGTTGCCGTGGGCAGATAAGGCCTTGGCGACCGTGTCCTTCTTGGTCACATTCGGATAGGTGGTCGAATTGTATTTGCCCCAGGGGGTAGTCCCCATCTGGGAATAGCGGGCATCGATGCTCTGGCCGTCCCAGGCATACTGCCGCGGGGTCTTGCAGTCGCCGAAGATCGTTTGGTTATCGTTATTCTGGTCGCTGTGGCAGGAGAGACAGACATTGGTCAGCTTGGCCGCCTCTCCCCTCTCATTAGCCGTGCCGATGTTGGCGGCAATGAACTGGACGGCAGTGGTGGAATTGTAATAGGTGGGCCTTTCCCCCGCCTTCCACACCACCAGGTCCACCTTGGCGTTTTTGACCGAGGTGTAGAGCTTGTAGTTGTAACCCTCATGATGCCTGACGTCGATGAGCCCTTCCGGCGTCGACTCCCAATGGCAGGCATAACAGTGCTTGTTGGTTACATCCACCCCCTGGACGTGGTGGGATGTGCCCCGCATCTGCCCCATGACGTCCATCCGCATGCCTACGGTCCCGGCATGGCACTTGGTGCAGTCCCGCGGCTGGCCGAAACCCGAATGCCTCGGCACCGGCTTGTTGAAGTGGCAACTGGAACAACTCTGTTTGTCGGCGTGGCTGTCGCTGAATCTGTGCTCGTGACATACGGTGCAGATGCGGCTGGCATTGTGTCCATCGCCGCTCGAACGGGTGAAGTGCTTGCTCTCCGGCGTATGGCAGACATTGCAGATGCCGTTGTAGGGCGCCTGGGTCCGGGCATAGTCGAGACCGCTCTGTTTTTTGTTGAAGACCACGTCGGCCCGCGTCTGGGGAATGCCGAAGGTGCCTTCGGTCGATGTGGCGACCTTGCTCTGGACCATATAAATGTTGCCGTCCCCATGGGGATCGTGGCAGTCCCAGCAGAACTTGCCCCCCAGCCAGACGCCGTTCTGCTGGTACGCCCTGTAATGCTTATAGCCGAAGTGGACCGACGAGGCCCGTGCCTTTTTCGGCTTGATGAAGCCGGTGCCCGGGTCAAAGCCGAGAGAATATTTGACCTTTTTTGCCTCGGTATCCATTTTATGGCAGCTGTTGCACTTGTCGCCGCTGTCATCGTCATGGCACTGGAGGCAAACACCCATCATCAGGTACTGATTTTTCACATCCTTTTTCTGGTCGCTGTTCCACACCCCCGCATTGGCGTTGTGCCCCTTGTGGGATGAAAGGTTGTCGAACAGACCATTGTCGGAATCGTGGCACCCCCCCGCGGCGCCGGTAATGCAGTTGTCGACATGGGTGTGGCCGGAGAACCTGACCTCGGTCGTGCCGTCGCTCTTTCTAAAGAGAATACCGCTGCCGGTCGCCTGGGGAGCAAGGGATTCGGACTGGTCCACGTGGCAGGCCACGCATTCGCTCCCGTCGCTTTTACGCTCCATGTGACAATAAACGCACTCCTTTTCGAAGCGCTGGACGAACTGCGGATGGAGGCGGAGCCTGAAAGGATTGGTCGTGTCCTTATGCAGGACGGTGTTGTCGTGGCAGTACCAGCAGGGATTGCCGGGGAAATTTGCCGCGGGATTGCCCGATGAGGGATAGCGCCCTGCCGTGGAATACCTGCCGTGACCGGTGGTCACCCACTCGACGAGACTGATTTTCGCCTCCTGGCCGATCCTCGTTTCCGCACTGTTGCCCAAAGAGCCGAAATCATCGATATCCGCCCCGGTTACACCATGGCAGCTGAGGCAGATTACTGCGCTGTTGACGGAGCCCCCCCAGACTGGATCGGTGCCGCCGGTATGACAGGCGGTGTTGGAACAGGTCTTGGCCACCGCGTTATATGAACCGCCATCCATGAACACCACATCTTTGGTCCTGTTGACGTGATAGGCCGGGTCTATGTGAGCATATTCCCCCATTTTGCCGGCGGGGATGCCGTTGGTGTGACAAGAATCGCAGGTGCCGTTGGCAATAGTGGCGGCGTGGCATTTGTCGCAGGTGAAGCTGGTTTCCGTATGGCGGGGGTGCGAATTTGCCCGTTGCGTTCCGGGACCTTCATTGTGGAACATGGGGATGGCGGCCTTCCACTCCTGGCCGGCCGGCCATTGATACGAAGAGTTGTTGCCGAATATGGACGGAAGATTCCACACCTTGCCGGTGTTGTAATCGATCCTGTTGTCGTGGCAGTCTTTCGTCGAGCAGGAGCCGCGGGGGTGGCCATGGCAAGTATTGCACTCGGTCTTCCCCTCAGTCCAGGCAAAGGGCCTGACGTTCTCCGGGTTGGCGGTGCCGTCGCTATGACAGTAAATGTTGTCGCAGGACTTGGTGGCCGGATTGTAGGTCGGCGCCTCTTCCCCCAAAATGGACCATTGCGGCGAAATGGCCACATCTTTCGCACCATTGGTGTGTTTCGTCCTGTCCTTGATGTTCCCGCTGCCGTCGACAGTATCGTTGTGACAATAGCTGCATGGGTATTTTCTGATCCACTGCGGACCGACCAGGCGTGCATGGCCGTTGCTGGTCATGTTGAGGGGCGGGGTGCAGGCGTTCCTGGCCGATGACCAGACGCCGAGGATCGGCTGCCCAGTACAGTTGACTTCGGTGCTGTCGCCGGTCCGCCCCCTGTGGCAGGAATAACATTGCATGGGTGCTGTGTCGATCCACTTCACGGCAACGGTCGGCGCTCCGCCTGCGCCGTTGCTGTGACAGTAGGTACTGACGCACCCTTTATCGCTTTGGTTGTAATTGCCACCTTCCGTGAAGGCCACGTCTTTGGTTTTGTTGACATGGAGGGTTTTATCGGTGATGGTGTTCTGTTCATTGACAGTTGCGACGGTTCCGACATGGCAGCGGGAGCAGGCAAAGGCATAGCCCGAAGGGCCGGTATGCTTGCCGTGCCTGCCGCTCAGGTCGGTGGTATCTCCGGCCCCGCTATGGCAGCCGGTACAATCCAGCGTTCCGCCCCATACGGCTTGGGTTTTCGCTGCGCCTTCCCTGCCGTCGCTGTGGCAGTAGAGGTTCGTGCAGGCACCGTTTCTGACCGGGTTCCGGCTGGGAAGGTAGTTTGGATAGGTTAAATTGATTGCCTGGGAGTAGTCGCCACCGCTGTTGGGTGCGGCGGCAAAATCGAGGATCAGCCCTCTGCCGGGATTGCCGGCGCTGGTGGCGTGGGCAAAGGTGCTGTGGCTGCTGTGACACGTGCCGCAGCTCTCGGTGCCGGTGCCGTAATAGTCGCCATGCTTTTTGCCGATGCCGATTATAGCCGGGTGATTGCCGTCATCCGGCGGAAAGCCGTGGCAGGCGCCGCATCCGGCGGGAACGGTCAGGGATGCGTCCCCCCAAGGGGGTGTTGTTGTTTCGAAGTGGCAGTTGACATTGGAACATGAACCGAGCTCGGGGGACGGAGTCTGGGGAAAGGGGGTCGTATAATGATTATAGACGGCGGGATTGGGTGAATTCTTGATATTGGTGGAGAGTTGTATCAGTCCGTCCCGATGGCCGGGGACATAGCCGTCGCTCCCCGGATGGCAAAGAACGCAGCTTGCTCCGGTGGCGTTGGGAGGGAGATGGTTGCGATGGGTTCCCTGGAAACCTCCGGTGGTGACGTTTCTGTAGGCGGCGTCCAGCGGCCGGTTGTCCCCGCTGCTCTTCGTGCCATGGCAGTCATAGCATTGCAGCGAAGCTTCCGCCGTACCAGCCCATATGAGCATGGCGACCAGCAATAAAAGCCTAAGTGTGGTCAAACTATCTTTCCCCTGAACATTGCTCAAGGTGCACCCCCTGTAGACTAAGTCGCAAATCGGAAACGCAGGACGAGCATTGTTATTACTTCCGGCCGGGCTGATTCATACGCGCCCATAACATGCCCATTGCAAAACCTGATGAAAATATGTAATAACCACGTCATCATAGCAGCGAAATGACTTGATTCTTTTCTCTTGACCGCCCGCAAACAATAATAATATTTTATTAAAACACGGTCACAAGCCGAATTAAGTAACGCACTGTAATAATAATTTTTTTATTACCATGCAATAATTGTTCCGCTGCAAGCAGGCGGCCTTCGTACTACATTTTTACGTCATCCGCCGCAGGACAGCGCAGGCCGGGCTTTTATGGTTTGCTGCCGCGACGGGGGATGATTTTTACACACACTATTTTCGGGGGGTGCCAACCAATGAACGACCTGATCAACGGATTTACCATGGCTTATGACGACAACGGCGTGGGGCCGGCCGTGCTCCTTATCCACGGGTTTCCCCTCAACCGCCGCATGTGGCTCCCCCAGACAGAAGCCCTCGTTGCCACCGGCTATCGGGTCATCACCCCGGACCTGCGCGGATTCGGCGAAAGCGATGCACCCGACAGCGGCTATTCCATGGAGCTTTTCGCCGACGACATGATCGCCCTTCTTGACCACCTCGGCATTGAACGCGCCGTTGTCGGAGGCATGTCCATGGGTGGCTATGTACTGCTCAACATGCTCGAACGCTATCAGCAACGGATTGCGGCGGCCTGCTTCATCGTCACCCGCAGCGGGGCCGACGACGAGGCAGGCAAGGCAAAACGCCTGGCCATGGCTCGGGATGTCGCAACCTTCGGCTCGCAGGTTGTGGCCGATATTTTTGCCAAGCTTCTGTTTTCAGATGAAACGATGAAGAACAGGCCGGATTTTCCGGCGCAGGTAGCCTGCTGGATGCGGGCCACAGACCCGCTTGGGCTAACCGGGGGGCTACTCGCCATGGCTGACAGGAAGGATTCGACCCCGCTTCTTGGAAACCTGCGCCTACCGGCGCTCGTCATCGGCGCGGAGGAAGACCGGGCCATACCGCTGGTAAACGTCGGCATCTTCACCGCCGCCCTGCCCCAAAGCACCAGTTGCATTATTCCGGGAGCGGGGCATATGGCAAACATGGAGCAGCCGGAGGCGTTCAACGCCTGCCTGTTGGAATTTTTGAAGGGAATTAGCATTGAATAGCAGCATTTTGCACAAAAAACAGGAGCAAAGCCCATGGACTATGTATTGTTTATATCCGCTATAGTCGTCGCCGTTGCCGTCTGGTTCATCTTCAGATCCAAGGTGGAGTTTGCCTATCAGAAAGGGAGGGACGAACTGGAGGCGGAGACTGCGACACTGACCGAACGTCTCCTGGGTAAAGATCTGCAGATCGGCGAACTTAAAGCGCAGCTGGAAAAAGGGACGGAAGAAATCTCCGGCCTCAGAACCGAGCTGAAGGCGGAGGCAGAGAAAAGATCGGCAGCGGAAGAAAAAAACCGCAGGATCCCGGAGCTGGAGATGCAGGTGAAGACCAGGGAAGAGCAGATGCGGCAGGCGTTCGATGAGAACTCCGCGCTGAAGGCAAAGCTCTCCTCTCTTGCCACCCAGCTCCATGAGGAACGCAAGGCCACCGAGGAGAAGCTGGCCATCCTCGATGCTGCCCACGTCAAGCTGTCCGATGCGTTCAAGGCACTTTCCGCTGAGGCGTTGAAGAGCAACAACCAGTCGTTCCTGGACCTGGCGAAGACCGCCCTGGAAAAGTTTCAGGAGGGGGCCAGAGGTGACCTGGAACTGCGGCAAAAGGCCATCGACGAGCTGGTCAGGCCGATGCGGGAGTCGCTGGAAAAGGTCGACACCAAGATCCAGGAGCTGGAAAAGACCCGCGTCTCCGCCTATGTCGGCCTCACCGAACAAATCAAGGCCATGGCCGCCGGCCAGATGCAGTTGCAGGGGGAAACCGCCAACCTGGTCAAGGCCTTGCGCGCACCGACCGTGCGCGGCCGCTGGGGGGAAATCCAGCTGAAGCGGGTAGTGGAAATCGCCGGCATGGTCAACTTCTGCGATTTTCTGGAGCAGAAATCCGTCAGCGGAGAAGATGGGCGGTTACGCCCGGACATGGTGATCAAGCTCCCCAACGGCAAAAATATCGTCGTCGACTCCAAGGCGCCGCTGATGGCTTACCTGGAGGCGCTGGAAGCCGAAGACGAGAAGGAACGGCTCCGTCACCTGAAGGAACATGCCCGCCATATCAGGGTCCACCTGACGAAGCTCTCCGCTAAATCCTACTGGGACCAGTTCCGGCCGACCCCGGAATTCGTGGTCCTCTTCCTCCCCGGCGAGACGTTCTTCAGTGCAGCGCTGGAGCAAGACCCGGGCCTCATCGAATTCGGCGTCGAGCAGAAAGTCATTCTGGCGACACCGACTACTCTCATAGCCCTTCTCCGTGCAGTGGCCTACGGCTGGCGGCAGGAGCAAATCGCCGAGAACGCCCAGGCCATCTCAGACCTGGGGAAGTCCCTCTACGACCGGATCGCCACATTAGCTGGGCACTTCTCCGATGTGCGCAAAGGGCTGGAGCGGGCAGTGGATTCCTACAACAAGGCGGTAGGCTCGCTGGAAACAAGGGTGCTTGTGACAGCACGCAAATTCAAGGATCTGGGTGCTTCCACCGGCAAGGACATCGAGAGCGTCGAAGGGCTGGACAAAACAGCCCGCAACCTGGACTGGCTTGAATCGGAGGAATAAAACAACTCACAACTCACGGCCTCATAAAGATCCAGGTAAGCCGCCGCCTAGACCACAGAAGGATCCTAAAACAGGGACCCCCATTTACCCTTTACCATTTTTGGCTGAATTCTCCACCAAATTGCATGATTGCACGCCTGACCCCGCAGCCCTTCACGCCTGACCCCGCAGCCCTTTGTGATTGCACGCCTGACCCCGCAGCCCTTGATCTCAATCACCAGGGCTTCGGAGCCGTTGACCACTTGAAAGGTAACCGCTCCAACACGAATGACTTGAAATGTTCAAGGCGATTCAGTACAGTCTTGATAAGCATTGTCTTCCTTTTGCGACAAGGCCCTTATTTTATAACCAACGTTAATTCAGATTCTGCGCAAGAGGCCCTTTTTAATTCCTATCCTTAAAATGAGCCATCCGATCCTCCGGCAGATCTCCGGCGAGCGCATTCGCGACCGTATTCAGACCGATCGGTCTCGGGTAAAACGGGAACAACGCCCATGAGAAAGCAGCTAACTACGTCAATAGCAAAAATTTCCGCCCCGAAGGTTTCGGGGACGGTCGAGCGGGAACGGCTTTTCCGGCTGCTCGACCATGGGCGGGAGAAGCCCGTGGTATGGATTGCGGCGCCGGCGGGCTCGGGCAAGACCACCCTTGTTTCCGGATGGCTCGACAACCGCCGGATACCCTCCATCTGGTATCAGATCGATAGCGGTGATGCCGATCCCGCCACGTTTTTCATGTATTTCGGCTTGGCGGCGCAAAACGCGGCGCCGAAAAAGAAAAAAAAGCTCCCCGTCCTGACGCCGGAATACTTGATGGGGATCCCCGTGTTCAGCCGCCGCTTTTTTGAGGATGTTTTCAGCAGGCTCCCCATACCAGCCGTCATCGTGTTCGACAACTACCAGGATGCGCCCGCCGATTCATCGCTGCACGAAATCCTGCGCTGCGGAATCGATGCCGCGCCGGCAGGGATCACCTTTGTTGTTCTGAGCAGATGCGATTCCCCCCCTCAGCTGTCTCGGATCCGTATCACCGATCGGCTTCATTTTCTGGGGTGGTTTGAACTTCGTTTTTCCGTTGAAGAGTCGAAGACCATGGCAATAAGTCATGGCTGCGCAGATCTTGGCGATGATGTACTGCTACGCTTGCATGCAAAAGCCAACGGCTGGGCCGCCGGGCTGGCGCTTCTGCTCAGATCGCGGGAACTGGGGCCTGTTCGTGGCCCATCGTTGAAGACCCCCGCTGTGCTCTTCGATTATTTTGCCGAGGAAATCTTTCGGTTAACCGATGGCGCCACCCGCGATTTCCTGTTGAAAACCTCCCTTTTCCCCTCCACGACTGTCTCCATGGCCGAGCATATTTCCGGAAACAACGATGCCAGCGCCATCCTGGACCGCCTGAACAGAGAACATTATTTTATCGAAAGCCACGTATCCGATGATCCGGTCTATCAGTACCACCCCCTGTTCAGGGAGTTTCTCCTGAACAGGGCGAAGAGCCTGTTCGCGCCCGATGCATTGGCCGATATGCAGCGAGATGCCGCGCGGCTTCTTGAACAGGCCGGACAGATAGAGGATGCGGCACGGCTTTACAGTGATGCCGGAGATAGTGCCGGTCTTGCCCGGTTAGTGACCCGTCATGCCCGGGAACTCTTGCTGCAAGGGAGAAACAAGAGCATTCGGGAATGGATGGCAAGCCTACCCGCGAAAACGGTGAATGACGATCCATGGCTGCTCTACTGGAGCGGGATGTGCTCGTTTCCGATGGATCTGCCCGGAACAAGACAGTATCTCGAACAAGCCTTGGCGTTGTTCAGGATGAATGAAGATCTGCCGGGCATCTATCTCTCATGGGCAGGCATCGTGGATAGCTATGCCTTCGGTGACGAGTGGAAGAGTCTTGACAACTGCATTACGGTCTTCGACGACCTGACAAGCTCCTATCAGTCCTTCCCAACACAGGAAATTGAGCTCGTCGCCTCATCCAGAATGCTGCTATCCCTTACCTTGCGAAAAACGAATCAGCCGGAACGGGTTGAACGTTGGCTTGCTCGCGTTTCCGCGCTGCTGCAGGAAAATCCCTCTTTCGATATCCAGATGGACATCTTTTCTTGCATGAGTCTCTATTATCTCTGGAAAGGGGAGTATGACAAAAATGCCCTGCTGCTTGAACGGGCCGTGGCTGAGGTCAGTCATCGAAAAGCATCTTCCTTTGCGGTCATTCGCATTAAATTGATGAGCGGTGTTCATTACTGGATAACGGCAGACTATCAGGCCGCTTTGCAGGCACTCTCCGAAGGGCTTGATGTTTCCGCCCGGAGCGGTGTCCATCTGTATGACTCCCTGTTATGGAGTTTCAAGGCTGCGGCCGAAATGGCGCCCGGCGAAATGGAGAATGCTGAGAACTCCATGAAACATCAGCTGAAGTCGCTTCTCGGCATGGAGAATGCGCTGAACAGCTTCTGGTATTACATCAACTCCGCCTGGCATGCGCTCCTTACCGGTAACCCGTCCCGTGCCGCCGAACATATGGATACCGCCTTTGCCAGGACGGAAAGCATGGGAACCCCATACTACCAAGCATTGTGGCACGTCGCCATGGCGCAGGTGGCCTTTCTGCAGGGGCGTGCCAGTGAGGCGAGAACCCTCGTCCGGACGGCGCACCGCATCAGCCTGACGATGAAAAGCCTGGTTATGGAGTGGTACTCGCTTTTGATCGACGCCTGGCTTCTTTTGCAGGAAGGGGAGGAAACGGAGGGGCTTCTGTCGCTTCACCGCGGTCTGTCGCTGGGGAGGAAACACGGTTATGTTCATCTTGAATTTTACCAGCCCGAGGTCATGCGCTTTCTTTTTGCAAAGGCCCTTGAGGAGAGGATAGAGCAGGAATATGTGAAGGGGCTTATCAGGAAACTGGGGCTGACTCCTTTGCAACCTCTTGAAGAGTGGCCCTACCCTATAAAGATCTGCACCCTCGGCCGGTTCGAGATCCTCAAGGACGATGAACCGCTTGTATTTTCCGGGAAAGTCCCGAAAAAGCCGCTGGAGCTGCTCAAGGCATTAATTACCTTCGGCGGCAGGGAAGTGCCCAGGGAGCGGGTGACCGACGCCCTCTGGCCCGATGCTGACGGCGACCGGGCCAATAATGCCTTCAAATTCACGCTGCACCAACTCCGGCTGATCCTGAACAAGGATACCGCGGTAACGCTGCATAATGGTCATGTGGCCTTTGACCCCCGTTATTGCCGGATCGACGCGGTGGAGTTCATGCGTCTGTCCGGAGAGGTTATGGACTTGTGCCGGAAAGCTGATCATGACCTCTCCGAATCCGAAACCCGGAATATCACCGCTCTTGCCCGGCAGGCCATGGAACTTTATGGCGGCGATTTCCTCCCAAATGATGTGGAACTCCCCTGGACTGCGCCGGTACGGCATAAGCTCCGCGAGAGGATGCAGCGGATGCTCGATGTTTCAGGACATCATACCGGAAACCTGGAGCGGTAAAAAACTCACCTTTTTTAAAAATCCCTATCCTATCCCTATCCCTTTCGATGTTAACTTTCTTCCGCAAACCTATCAATTCTGTCATTCCAGAAACGATTCCGGGAGAAAGGGTACTCGATGAAAAAAAATCAGAAGAGAGTTTTCAGAAGATTGCAACAGTCACCGGCCGGACAGCCCGCATATTTGCGGCTGCTGCTCTGGCCGGTCATGGCGCTGGCGTTTGTCCTTGGACTGGCGGTTATTGTATCACCGGCAATGGCTTTGGGGGGCAGCTATACCCCGGGCGTCAGCGTCGGCAACGTCAGCGCGGGCAGCGCCACCCTTACGTTGAAATTTACCGGGGATTCCTCCACGTTGACCGGGAATTTCACCCTGCTGGCGGGGAGCGGCGCCAGTTGCGGCAGCAGCACTCAAGTCATTGCCGGAACGGACAGCGCCGGCAAGGCCATTGGCGTCGCCGGCAGCGCCGTACTCCGCTACGGCTCCGTGCCGAATATGAGCGTCGCTACCGATTACCTGTACACGGTGAGCAACCTGAGCGCCTCTACTTCCTATACCGCCTGTTTCACCTCCAGCGCAGGTTCAACTCCGGCCTCGGTCGGTTTTACCACAACCGCAGTCACTCCCCTGGTTGGCGCCTTCATGGGTACAGCCAGCGCCGCCGCTTCTACAGATATTGCTCTCCCTTCCGTCATGGCCATTGCCCCGGATGGCACCCCTTACGTGGCCTTCGGGTATTTGACTTCGGGTGGTGTGGCGCACAAAGCCACGGTCAAACGCTTTAATAGCCAGACCAAAGCCTGGGAACCGGTCGGCGCCGCGGAATTCACCGTCGATGCGGCCAATAGTATCTCTCTGGCCTTTGCCCCGAACGGCGTCCTTTACTTGGCGTCCTCCAATAAAAACAACGCCAACGGGACCACGGTAATGAGCTTTAACAGCGCGAACAATACATGGGAAACGGTCGGCGCCGCGCGCTTCACTGCCGGTAATACCGGCTTTAACTCTCTGGCCTTTGCCCCGAATGGCACCCCTTACGTGGCATCCGTGGTATTTACAAACGGCGGTCAAGCGAGTGGCTATGTCAAGGTGAAGCGCCTTAACGGTTCGACCTGGGAAGATGTCGGCACTCTGCCTGCTGACTACGCTACATACAGCTCTCTGGCCTTTACCCCTAACGGCGATCTTTACCTGGCGTACGTGAAGACTGCACACTCAGGCGCGGACTGGGGCACCGCCACGGTGAAGTTCCTTGCGAACCCGGCGGACCCCGGCGCCACCTGGACAAATATCAACAATGATCCGTCCAGTTCCTATATCGACGGCGTCAGCGGTCTTTCCCTGGCAATCGCCCCGAACGGCACACCCTATGTAGCTTTTATTATGCAGGCCGACAAATACTATCCCATAGTGATGCGTTACCTGAACGGCGCCTGGACCAAGGTCTGGAACGGCAGCGCCAATATAACAGCCGGCGGGGCGGCCGGCATGGGCAATCTGGTCATCGCTCCGGACGGCACGCCATATCTGGCGACCGCGGATACAAACACGGACCGCGCACAAACTCCGCTATTGGGTTTTAACGGCACGGACTGGATTCCGTTCGGCAGTAACTCTACTATCTTTAGTTATGGCCAAACTGCGCAACCGACCGTGGCCATTGCTCCGAACGGCATACCGTATGTGTTAATCAATGATATTAACACGTTCAACCCCATGATAATGAAGGCGAACACCGACCCCATTCTCGCTAGCGTCACTACCGGCGCGGCAAGCAACATCACCACCACCGGCGCAACCGTGGCCGGCACGGTAAACACCACCGACGGCGGAACCACCACGGTCAGCTTTGAATATGGCGCTGACACCAGGTACGGCAGTCACACTACCCCCGTTACCGGCCAGTCAGACGGCGCGTCGGCTTCCGCCTCCATCACGGGGCTGTTTTGCGGCGCCACCTACCACTACCGGATCAAGGGAACAAGCAGCCGCGGCCCCGCCTACGGCAGCGACAATACCTTTGTCACCTCGGACTGCCAGCCAGGCCCGGCGCTGACCACTCCGAGCGCCAACAATATAACCGTGGGGGGAGGCGCCACCCTGCAGTTTCAGGCAAGCGCCGTCAGCACCGGGTATTACACCGTGCTGGAGGGGGCTGATGTCACTTGCGGCACCGCCGTGCAAACCAGGGGAGGCAAAGACAGTAGCGGAAACGCCGCCGCAATTTCCGGTTCCGTGTCGCTGCAAGCCAACACCCCTGCCGGAATCCCGCTGAATAACCTGACCAACGCCGCCTACACCGTCTGCTTTACGGCCGGCAGCACTGACAATTCTACACTTCAGGCAACCGTTGCCTCGTTCAACCTGCTGCCCCGCCCGGATTTCACCTGGCAACCGCTCGGCACAGCCGGAGTTTTCAGCGGCGACGCGTCATACATCAAACTTGCCATTTCACCACTGGACAACACCCCCTACGTAGTGTTTCAGAATAATATTTCCGGTGACCCGGATAATGGCAAGGCGGTGGTGAAAAGCTACAACGGCACATCCTGGAGCATGGCCGGTTCCGGCGGTTTCTCCACCGGAGACGCCGCCTTTATCTCAATGGCCATTGACAATAGCGGCAAACCTTACGTGGCGTACCAGGACAGTGGCAACGGCGGCAAGGCCACGGTGAAGTCTTATGATGGCGCTTCCTGGGGCGAAGTCGGGGCTACCGGCGGATTTTCCTCAGGTTTGGCCCAATACATCTCCATGACCTTTGCGCCGATGGGCAACGTTCCATACGTGGCATACGCCGACGGCAGCGGCAGCAATAATGGCTCAATCACGATGCAAGAGAACACAACCGGTAGTTGGAGCGTAGATGGGACCGGAACCGTCATCTCCGCCGCGAACGCCTCCAGCATCTCCCTGGCCTCTGATTCATATTCTCAACAATACGTCGCGTATATTGACGGAAGCGACCTTAACAATAAACAGGTGAAGGTCCGGTACTATTATAATGATCCTGCTTCTCCTCTTTGGGATAACTACCCGGCGATTTCAAGCAATTCACTCACCGATCTCTCCAATCTCTCCCTGGCCGTTGCGTCAGACTGCACACTCTACGTGGCATACCTGGATAGCGGGCAAATAACGGTGAAGACTCCCTCGCAGAGCGGACCGGGCTGGAATGAAGTCGGCAATCTGGCCGCCGTCGCCGGAACCGTTACCTACCCAACTCTGCTCTTGTCGCCGGATAACACCCCTTATGTGGTGTATATTGATAGCAGCAACGGCAAGGTCATGGTAATGCGTTACACGGCAGGCGCCTGGAGTTCTGTTATAGGCGCCACCCCAGGCGGCAGTATCGGAACCGGCCAAAAACCCTCCCTGGCTTTTGACAAGGATGGCATCGCTTACGTGGCATATTGGGATGCCACTGCCTCTAAAATCGTAGTGAAGAAGGCGGCAACCGCTTCCGCAGCCGTCACCGGCAAGGCAGACACTCCCACCGCCTCCGGCGTCACGCTGAACGGCACGGTGAGCGCCAATGGCGCGGCCACCACGGTAAGTTTCGAATATGGCGCAACCACCAGCTACGGTACCACCGTCTCAGCGACTCAAAGTCCGTTATCCGCGAGCGACAGCGATGCGGCGGTATCCGCTCACATCACTGGCAGCTTCACCCCTGGCGCCACCTATCACTTCAGGGTCAAAGCGGTGAGTGCCGACTTCGTCGATCCAATCACCGGCAGCGACCAGACGTTTGTTTTGCCCAAAGCCACTCCGAATGTCTCAACCTGGCCAACCGCCAGCGCCATCACCTATGGCCAGACCCTGGCCTCGTCTAACCTGACCGGCGGTTCGGCTACGCCAACAGGCACCTTCGCCTTTACAACGCCATCAACCGCACCAAACACAGGCACTGCCCAGCAGGGTGTCACCTTCACTCCGTCTGACACTACCGCCTACGCCACAGTCACCGGCACGGTCAGCGTCACGGTCAACAAGGCTACTCCGAATGTCTCAGCCTGGCCCGCCGCCAGCGCCATAACCTATGGCCAGACCCTGGCCTCGTCTAACCTGACCGGCGGTTCGGCTACGCCAACTGGCACCTTCGCTTTTACGACGCCATCAACCGCACCAAACGCAGGCGCCGCCTCGCAGAGTGTCACATTCACCCCGGCCGACACCACCAACTACGCCACAGTCACCAGCACGGTCAGCGTCACGGTCAACAAGGCCACCGCTACGGTCACACTCGGCAGCCTATCGGCAACCTACGACGGCACGGCAAAGAGCGCCACCGCCACCACCGCGCCGACCGGCAAAACCGTTACCTTAACCTATGACGGCAGCGCCACCACACCAACCAATGCCGGCAGTTATGCGGTAGTCGGCACGATAAACGACAGCAACTATCAAGGCAGTGCCAGCGGCACATTGGTGATCGGCAAGGCGACCGCCACAGTCACCTTGGGCAGCCTATCGGCAACCTACGACGGCACGGCAAAGAGCGCCACCGCCACTACCGCGCCGACCGGCAAAACGGTTACTTTTACCTATGACGGCAGTAGCACCGCCCCGACCGCTGCCGGGAGTTACACGGTAGTCGGCACTATCAGCGACAGCAACTACACCGGCACGGTCAGTGGTACTCTGGTAATCGCCTACAGCAGCAGCATCCCCGTCCTGACCACCTCTACCCTGGCCGACGGCAGCATTACCAACAACGCCACCCTCAACATCAGCGGCAGTGTAACCAGCATAAACGGCTTAAAGTCGCTTACCATCAACGGCACGGCAATAACTCCAGCAGCTGACGGCAGCTTCTCCCAGGCGATTACCCTGCAACCGGGTAAAAACGTCATCACCACCATCGCCACCGACAATGGGGACTTAACCGCAACCGACACCCGCAGCGTCACCCTGGATACCACCGCACCGGCGATCACCATATCCTCGCCCGCCGACAACAGCACACTGGCGGCTTCCTCGGTCACTGTGACCGGAACCGTGGACAAGAGCGCCACGGTCCAGGCGACCGTCAACGGCGGAAGCGCACAATCCGCTGCCATGGACGGTACCGGTTTCACCGTCACCCTCAATCTGGCCGAGGGCTCGAACACCATTGTCGTCAGCGCCACCGACCTGGCGGGCAACAGCGCCTCGCTCAAGCGCACCATTACCTCCGACACCACCAAGCCGACTCTGGCTATCACCGACCCCGCCCAGGATATCACCACCAGTGAACCGACACTGACCATCTCCGGCACGGTAACCGACTCCCTCACGGACGTGAGCGTAACCATTACTTGCGATGGTAAGAGCTACACGCCGCAGGTGGCAAACGGCGCCTTCCAGCAGCAGATCACGTTTGCCGCGGCCAAGCAGTACGCCATAACCGTAACCGCCACGGACCAGGCCGGCAACAGCGTCACAGTGCAGAGGAACGTGATCTATGCATTGCCTTCGCTTCCTTCCGGCGACATCAACGGGGACGGCACTGTGGATATTGCAGATGCCCTGCTGGTCTTGCAGATGGCGGTTGGGATTGTTACCCCCACAACAACGCAACTGTCGGCAGGCGACGTCGCCCCGCTGGTGAACGGCAAGCCCTTGCCGGATGGGACAATCGACATCGTCGACGCCATGCTGATACTGGAAAAGGCGGTTGGGATGCTGACTTGGTAGTGATAGAGTAAATCAAATCGGCATTAATTGGGGTGCGGGCATCTTGCCTGCGTTTCAAGCCGGGTTCAACCCCGCTTGAATAGGCAGGCTTGAAACCTACCCTCCCAAAGTATCATCTTGAAAGCAAAACAGGATAAGAATCCAAAGACATGACGAGGAGATGATATGAAGAGATTTGTGAGCATTGCATCGTTACTGCTGTTAATACTCGTCCTTGCCGGTTGCGGCGACGATCCGTCGAATTCCTCCGGCAACAATACCACGGTCAGCGGCATCGCCTCCAAGGGGCCGATCGTGAACGGCGTCGTCAAGATATATTCGGTCAAAGACGGCGTGAAAACATTTATCAAACAGACCACTACCGACGCCAACGGCAACTACAACGCCGACCTCGGCGCCTACACCGGACCGATCATAGCCGAGGCGAGCGGTTCCTACCTGGACGAAGCCACAGGTTTAACCAAGACCATATCTGCCGACTCACCTCTCCACGCCGCACTGCCATCGGCGCAGGGCACTGTCAATCTGCCGGTGACGGCCCTCACCGAACTTGCCTACATCAAGACCGGCGGTGACCTGACCACATCGGCAATAAGCGCGGCCAACACCCTTGTCTCCGACCTCTTCAAGGTGAACATCATCGCCACCTCGCCGGTGGCGCCGACGTCCGAAGCGATTGCCACCGCCACCCAGGCCCAGAAGGACTACACCCTGGCTTTGGCGACCATTTCCCAGATGGCCAGCACGACAACCGGAGCCAGCGACACCGAGAAACTGAACAATGCGCTGGCGACCATGGGACAGGGAATATCCTCCACCGGGATGACCTCCGATACCGCAGCCACGGTCCAGGCTGCCCTGACCACCTTTGTCACCAGCAACGCCAACAACAAGACCGGCGTCAGCGACACCTCCACCACCAGCCTGGTAAACGTAGGCACCCTTACAAAGACATATAAATTGAACCTCCAGGGGACTTTCACCCCAGGCAGCGTTACCGGCCTTCAGTTCGATCTGTCTCTCCCGGCCGGCGTCACCCTCAACGTCAACAGCTTAACCTCGGCGGTCCTGGCCAGCAGCCTGGCCCTTTCGGGAGGTGCGTCTTCCGGCGCCCTGCTGTCGGCCAAGTACTCAACCGGCAGCCTGACCGTCGGCATCATCACCACGAGCGGGCTCAGCACCGGCGAGGTAGCCACGTTGACCTGCAATATCCCGGCTGGAGTGAGCGTGCCCAGCGCCTCCTTATTCTCCGCAGCCAACCTCAGAAGCATCGACAAAAACGGCGCCACGGTGCCGGGAACTATGATCACAATCAAGTAACAAAAGTTCTCCAATTGAAGAACTTCCTCTACAAGACAATCCCCCCACACACGAACGCCCCGACGGATATGTCCCGACGGGGCGTTCGTTGCAGTATTCACCTGAAACCCTGTCTGGTTAGTACCACCGTTCGGTGCCGTGACAGCTGTTAGAGCAGGTTTTTGTGCCGGCGTTCCAGCCTGTTGATGCATTGACCTGGGGAAGCTAAGGGGACGGGGGAAGCTAAAGGAAGTGCCTCCCATTTACATTTACCCGGATGCGAAGGAAGGGTTCCTTCTCCCCTGTCCGACATTCCAAAATCGGATGATTACGGAAAACCATCAGATGATTATCGGATGATTATGCATGGTCGCGAACGAGGATATAGCGGGTCGAGCGTCCGCTAGCCGTCTTTTCGAGAACCTTTAGGTCAACAAGTTCCTGAATATCTCGATAGGCAGTGTCTCTAACGACATTTAGTGTCTCCTGCACCCATTTGTTGGTGACGAATCCATCTTCCTGAACATGCAAAATGATGCGCTTCTGCCGTTCGTTCAGTCGCGCCTCAACGGCCGGAGTAATGGAGCCTGCCGCAGTGGTCGGCGCCTTTATCCGGTCATAATTGCCATCCGGTCCGGGAAGTGTGACGACAAAGAAACCGTCCTGCTGGTCAATCTTTGCCTCGTTGAGCCCGTGGTCAAGCATTGCGTCGCGCATGCGTGCAAAGCCGCTGCCGCGCTGCTCCATCTTGTCGAGAGTGGCGAGTGCCTGGGCAATGAGTGGATTGCGCGAACAGGGACGGTATCCGCCCCGGCGGAGCTTAGCCAAGGTAAGGGGCTTGAGCGGGTAGCCGGGACTGGCGATCTCGATGCGGTCGCGGAAGATGCGCACAAATACCTTGCGCGAGGCGTCGTCATAGTTGCGATGAGCAACTGCATTGAGCAGGGCTTCGCGGAGGGCAGCCACGGGGTATTCTTCAAGGCGGATGTTGTTGAGGCCCACGACACGGCGGGGATGGAAGGTGTGGTCATCGATGAACTTCAGCACCTGCTCCAGAGCGCGGGGCAGAGTAGTGTTGACATTAAGCTGCCCCTTAGGGCGACCTGTGATGCGTATATCATCATATGCATCAACGAATATCTCGCACTGCGGGAATGCGCTCCCTCGTCCATCTCGGCGCCGGTGGCTTCAACCCCGAACTCTTCTGCCAGTATGCGTACGAGAGCCCGGAGCATTTCAGGTTTTAAATCCTCGCGGTCATGAAAGCGCTTGTAGGTGTGACCGGCCTTTTTGATCTCTTTGATCAACTCGTTGGTTTCTTGTGACCGGCCAGCGTCAGTGGCTCCCTTAATAAAAACAATGGACGGAAGCTGCAACTCTTGGGCGAGACGATACTCATAGTGCATGGCTGAAAGGTCGCCATCCCGGTGGCCGTATTCATTAGCTATGAGCAGCAAATACACGGCACAGCTCCAGAGGGAGTCAAGATAGGGACGAGATGCCGGATGCGAAGGAAGGGGTTCCTTCTCGAACAGCACCGGCGTGCAGTGTTGAAGGAGGAAGGGATCGGTCGCGATGAGGCCAGCTACGGCGGCCCGCTCCAGTTCAAGTTCCTTCTGCACGGAACTTATGAAAATTCTTTTTTTTGCGCTCATACGGACTGCCTCTGCTTCAGATTTGAGGTTTTGCCACGCATATATTTGGAAGTGCCATTACCAAGACCACGCCTTCATTTTTGGTTGATTTTTCACCAAATTGCATGATTGCATGCCTGCCCCCGCAGTCCTCCTAATGATTAAACTTGGCATTTGGTAACTTATACGATTATCGCGGAACGAGTTGAACAGGCCTGCCGTACTGGTCCATGTGGACGCCAGGTCCGTAGGCATCGGGGGTGATGGTTTCACTGCCTAAATTCACAGGCTGCGGCCTCGACAACCTCAGTGCCTTGTCTATAGGCCCTTCTTCCTGGTATTCGGGCGGTAGCGGTGCGAACTCGACAAGCTTGTCCCCGGAGAAAGCAAAGATGTAATGGTTTTTGTCTCTGCCAAATGCATGGTCGTGGATTTTAAAGTAGAGATAAGAGAAGCCGTTTTGCACCCTGGCGCTTTCCGGCTGTCCGAGCAGTGTGGTTATTTCTTGTTTTGTCATGCCGGCATTGATCGTGCTCATGTTTATCAATGGGCCTGAGCAGCCAACAAGTAAGGATAATGCTATTGCCGCAACCATTAGTTTCTTCATTTTTACCTCCGGGATAACGGCTCGACAGGGAGCAAACAAAGGTGTCGTGTCTAAATATTGACATTGGGGGCATTTATTTCCGCATTTTGTCAATGTTTAGCCCTGACACTTATTCTTCCCCCTTAATGGGTGACTCCTTTATCCTTGGACCCCTTTATCCTTGAATAACATCCGGCTCTTCCTTCCCAGTTATCAATTTCAGCCATTGTTGAATCTCAATGTTCGAGAGCAAGGGTCCTTGTAAGCTCTTCTAGAATAGCACGGAACATTGGGGATGCATCCTGCGCCAAATTGACATTTAAGCCTTTAAATGAAGCCTGATCTTGATAATTTGGGGCTTTATCTGGATAGTGTATAAATGAAATTTCACTGACACAGATAACTCTATGGCAGAGATCAGTCTCTACTTTAAATTCCAGCCTTGCTTTGTAAGTAAGGGGGTCAATGGTAATCGCTGATTCGTTAATATTTATCGTGACGCAGTAATCAGGGCACCCCATATAATCGGAAAACTTTTCGGTAAATATTTTTTTAAAATTTGCTTTGATTTCCTCTGATCGCTCAAGCATTGCACAAAGTTCTCCGTACCTGGTAGGTGTCATTATGGTATCTCCTTTTGAGTAATTGTGCTCACATGGAGCGGTTTCAGGTTTTTCAGTATAACGTCGTTGCGGATGAACGGAGAAAGGTCCATTCGCTGTTGGACAGCTCACCCTTCCGCAAAGGCGACAGCGTGCTGCCGCATGAAGTCCTTGAGCACATCGACGTGAATGCAATGGCCAACATGAAGGAAGGCGCTGTCCTTGACGCGCTTCTTGCTGCCTTCACGCAACAACTCCATGTCGACGTCAAAGTTGAGGTCTAGATGCGCGGTGGACGCCTGCATGCCCCAGACGCGGCCCTGAGTGTCGAAGGCAGGGCCACCACTCTGGCCCCGGAGTCCGGGTGTCGAGAGTTCAAAGCCCTCGACAGCGCCTGCTGGTCCGAGGAGGCGACGAGTAACCATGCCCTCGAGAGGGAATTGCGGCGTCTGCTGCTGACCCTGTTGATTCCAGTCGATCGTGTCCATCGCGGCGTTGTAGGCGAAGTTGGTGAACTCAGGGAAGGGAAAGCCGAGTCGGCATAGGAACCTACCCTGCTTCAGGTCCCCGCCGTTCTCTCCGAACACCGGAAACGTCATGCAGCCGAGGGCCGTGAAGCCGGAGAACTTCAGGAGCGCGACATCGAGGGTTGGATGCAGTCTCATGACGACGTTTAGGGGACCGTCCGCGCAGTTTACAAAGTTATTCTTGATCTCGACCACATGACCTCTGCCGAAACCATGCTTCCGGTCCAGGTCTCTCTCTCGCTGGTGCTTTTTTTTGCCCGCCAGTGCAGCACGCTCTGCCTTGTAAGCCTGGTAACGCGGTTGCAGTTGTTCCGACACCGCGAGTTGCTCGGCCACGTGGCGGCAGGTTAATGCCCACCCGTCAGCATTAACGAAAAAGAGGCTAGCGGCGCCGGGGTGGACTTCCGTGGACCCGAAGAACCGGAAAATTGTGTGGATTGGACGAGTGAACTCGGCCGCCCGCTCTATTGCAGCTACGAACATGGTAATTTACCTCGCACTTTGTCTGCCCATCATAATATTCACGCGCAACCTTTGAAATTGTTCCAGCTTTTGGGGCAAGAGAGGGGGGCAGCCCTCGACACGGGACAAATCTCCAGCCGGCCTCAATAGTTCATCCTTCCCTGCCATGCATCTTCTTCCCCACCCAACAAAAAAGCCACCAATCAGCATATCCCTGACACGGCGGCTTCAACAACACTCTATATATTTGCCACTACTCCAACCATCCCCCAACTCCCATAACAATAAGTATGAAATAAAAGCCCCACCTTTGTACACCCGCCCCCAACAAGGAGTCAATCAGTATTGATAATATTTAAAACGGGGATCGGGAACGGGAATGTTCACATCTTCGGTTTCCGTTTTTTGTCCTTGAGAAAATCTTCTCTGGTAAGTTCAACGTCACGCAGGATCTTGGCGAACAGACCGGGGCCGATGTTCTCGCCCGCATGGATTGGAACGACCGTCGCCCGGCCATCAGCATGCTTCAGGAAGAGATGACTGCCCCGTTGCCGGTCAACGACAAAACCGTATTTCACCAGTACAGCGACAACCTCTTTCCCCTCCAGAGCAGGGAACCGGGTCATACGGCGATTCTCTGTATGCCGATCAGGTGTTTCCGTGGGCGTTTCCCCTTGTCCTCTTCCCGGCAGAGCTCAATTGCTTCGCGCACTCGCTCCATCAGTTCATCAAGCGACTTGGCCTGGGTGTGGCAGCCATACAGCTCAGGTACCTCGGCCACGTAAAATCCGGCCTCATCCTGTTCGATAATAACGGTATATTCTCTTTTCATCACGTGGCTCCTTCCCGCGTCCGCTGCTTCTTTGCCTGGACAAGCCAAGGCAGACATCTTTCCGACAACTGCTGCAAACCCTATCCATTCAAACTTTTACCAGATTCCCTTGCCTATTGCCATTAAAAATCGAGGAAAAACGGGAGAGAAAAACTGGAAGGTCAGGTTTAACATATAAACATTCTTCAACTATTTTCTCCGCTGTTATTCTCTCCACACGCCGATCACCTCTGCTTTATTCGTAATTTCCGGAAGCGTACAACACTTACGCCCGAAATCAAAAAAGCCACCAATCAGCATATCCCTGACCCGGCGGCTTCAACTACATTCTATATATTTGCCACTGCTCCAACCATCCCCCGACTCCCATAACAATACGCATGAAATAAAAGCCCCCAACTTTGTACACCCGCCCCCAAAAGGGAGTCAGCCAATATTAATATTTTTTTAACAGGAAAAACAAGGGGTAATCGCACCATTCACACATCAGGACAGGCCACCTTCGTTCGCCCCTCCGTTTTAGCTTCACCCCTCCCCCACGGCAAGGACAAACCCCTTGCCTGAGCTGGACAAACGTGATATTTAAGTTAAGAAGTTCCGAGGTAAAGCTAATGAAAATAACCATTCTCGGCTCCGGCACCTCCACCGGGGTGCCGATGGTCGGCTGCAGCTGCCCGGTCTGCTCTTCGGAGGACCCGCGGGACAAAAGGACGCGCGCCTCCATCATTGTGGAATGCAGCGGCAAATACATCCTGGTCGACACCTCCACCGACCTGAGAAAACAGGCAATCCGGGAAAGGATTCCGCACATCGATGCCGTACTTTTCACCCACTCCCACGCAGACCATATACACGGCATCGACGACCTGCGCGGCTTCCACTTCATCCACCAGAGAATCATCCCCTGCTACGGCAGCGAAGACTCCATTGAGACGATAGCCCGGAATTTTTCCTATATTTTCAAGGGAATGGAAACAGCAGGCTATTCACCGCTCCTGGAACCGCACGTTGTCCACGACCGGATCGAACTGTTCGGCTGCGCCATCGATCCCATCCCCCTCCTGCACGGCACGATGCCGGCCACCGGCTACCGTTTCAACGATATGGCGTATCTGACCGACTGCAGCGCGATTCCCGACCATTCCCGGGCAAAACTTGGCGGGCTGAAGCTTCTGATAATCGACGCCCTCCGCTACACCCCGCACCCCAACCACTTCAACATCGAAGGGGCACTCCAGGTAGTGGAGAAACTGCGGCCGGAGCGGGCGGTGCTTACCCACCTGACCCATGAAGTCCCATATCGGGATGGGGAAAAACTCCCTCCCGGCGTGGAATTCGCCTATGACGGCATGACCATTGACATGTAAAGCCGCCTTGCAATACGGTTTACACTGCGATAGTATTGAGCGGAAACTCATAAACGGATGGATTTGATGCATAACGACATTCGCCTCCACGGCTACGTAGACAAAGATATCGAGTATTTTGCCATCGTCGCCGGGACCGAAGCACATAACCGCTATTTTTTCAACACCAACCAGGAAGACGGACGCGAACTCCGTATCTTCAGTCCAGGCAATGAATTCATCATCGGCAAGGAATCCATCACCCACCATGGCAACGGCGGCTCATTTTGCGAATACATGTTCGGCGTCGATCAGCCGATTGCCGACCTTGCCAAGGGAGACGCCATTAACCGCCTGGTGATGTACGGCACCCACTACAGCAACCAGAATGGAACCCTCAAATTCAGCAACCGAACCGACGGCACCCAGAGCTACGAAAAGATATTTTTTGACGGGAACGCGGTCTGCAACTACTTTTTCTGCATCAATTCCGAAAAAATCAGCGGCAACCTCGACAAGCAGCAGGAAGAGATCGTAAGGCGCCTCGGCAAGGCTCTCAAACGTTCCATTGCGGTGTGGGAAGAGGATGACAACCGCATCATTGCCGAGCTCTTCGACCTTCTGAACGATCCCAAGGCCCAACTATTCCTTTTTAAGCTCATCAACAAGAAGCACCAGAAATACAGCGACTTTTTCAAATCCCTCTACTTCAAGAACAAAAAAATTGCCGATGAGGATTTCACCAGGCTCTCCGTGCTGGCGGAAGAGCACTCCATCGACCGCTACCAGCAGGAGCGCATCCGCATCGACATCATGTACAAGCACCCCGACAACAAGAGAATCGTCGATGAGTACAAAAACATCCTCATTGCCTGCAACCGCAAAGGCGAAATCAACAAGCTGGAAAATGCCAGGCTGACCAGGCTGAAAACCCTGTCGGTCCGCAACAAGATACCGGGCGCGCTCTTTTACACCCTTGACGAAATGCTGAAAAAGGACAAGAAATTGGTTGATCTTGAAGAAAACAATTATATTTCTGAAACCCGGCAGATTCTGGAAGGGATGTTTCTCAGCGAACGGCAGATAGAGAACGCCATTGACCGCGAGGACATGCTGAAGCTGCTCTACGCCAAGAAACAAGCGGCGGAAAACCGCGACCACACATTCGAAGAGATACTGCTCGATGCGAGCAAACTCTGCGACGAAAAGATCCGCGACGGCGCAGACATTTCACTCCTGGAAGGGTTTTCCTACATAATAACCTACTTTGACCGCTACGACTCGACCTCCTCCATCATCAACCAGTTGGCCTTCATGGAAAACGTCAAGATATCCGAGGAGATGATCAGAAGTCTTCTCGGCAACAAAAGCGAATTCGACAACCTGGCTCCGGACCTCTTCAAAAAGCTGTTTCTCAGCGGCATATTCGAAAACAAGTACCTGGGAACCTACGGTCGGAAAAAGGTCTCAGCCCTCATCAAGGGGCTTAATCAGATTGAAGAAAATCGCCTCACCATATCAGCGCTTTTAGAGCAGCTCCTGAAAATCGACGAAGAAGAACGGATTTTCATCACCCTCCTGGAACACGTCCGGGAACGGATACGGAACTTCTATTCCAAATACGCCACCAGGGCCGACCAGGACGCCTTAAAACGCGAAGTCACCGAAGAACTCCGCCACAAAAGACTCCTGACCGGCGACATCCCCGACAGCCTCTTTCGCGAAACCATCCTCGCCATCAAGAAAGAAGCGATCTACCTGCACAACCTGCTCCCCATCATCATCGTCGAAAAAGACACGTCCCTCCGCGAAGACTTTCTGGAGAACTCCGGCCTGGACCGCTTCTACGTAGAAGAGCTTGAACGCGAATACTACGAGTTGAACGACCTCAACATGGAAGAGCTCTACCAGATCAGGAAAGGGCTCAACTGAAAAACCGGTCGGCGGTCGATAGTCGGCGGTCGATGGTTTAGATACGTCTGCGGTCGATGGTCGATAGCCGAAGGCTTTCCCCGCCGACTGCCGACTGCCGACTGCCGACCGCCGACCACCGACCACCGACCACCGACCGCCGACCACCGACCACCGACCACCGACCACCGACCACCGACCACCGACCACCGACTGCCGACCACCGACCACCGACCGCCTCTCCCCCCTTGACTCCCACCCTCTTTTTATATAAAGTATATCCATTAGTGTACATTTTCTACTCAAGGATAGGATATATATGGAATCGTTAAAACTCCAACTACTTAAACTCAGCGAAAAAATTGCCGGTTTCGGCAAGGAAAATCTGGACGAGATGCTCCATACGGTTGCCGAAGGATTAAGGCTGGTGACCGAACAGGAACGGATCAGGATCTATCTGGAAGATCTGACCAAGGGGGCGCTCTCCTGCGCTTACGCATCAGGCCCCTTTGCCGGCGAAATCCGTGAAGCAACCTTCCCCATCATCTCCCGCGATGCAATTGTCTCCAGCGTTTTCGTCTCCCAGTATCCGGCGGAGTTCCGCAATGCCGCCAAACAGAACCTGAGTCTCGACAAAGGTTTCGCCGAAAGCTTCAAAATCGCGGCATCCTACCTCCTCCCCATCACCAGCCTGGGAAAATCCTTCGGCGTGATCTGCATCGACCGGGAAATGGCGGGCGAAGTGGTGAACGGCCGCGACAAAGGACTTCTCGGCGACTTCGTCGCATCGATCGGAGAACGTCTCGATTACGCGAGGAAGTACCACCAGCAACTCCTCCTTGCCCGCAGCGTAGAGGAATACAAAAAACGCGAAACCGCCGCCTTCATGATGAAATCGGCGGTCCGGCTCATCGACCGGTTGTCGCTGGCCTCGGTGCTGGTGCCGATTTCAGGCAGAGGCGGCGAAGGCGCCCTGGAAATCCTGGCAAGTTATTCGGAAGAACCCCAGCTGAAGGCACTCTACGACGAGCAGGGCTCCATCGACCTGCAAAAGGGGAAGTCGCTGATCTCGAAATATGTGGACGACAACGGCGTCATATCCGATGAAAGGTTGTTGCGTCCGCTCTTCATCGCCGACCTGACCCAGCACAGCCTGCAAAAGCGGGCGCTTACCGAAAAGATGGCGCTCCGCTCCGTTTACCTGGTCCCCCGCTTCGAGCCCGAAAGCCGGCGGGTGATCTGCCTGGTGAACTATTTCACCCGCGACCTGTACCGCTTTTCCGAGTTTGAAATGGGGCTTTTGCAGACCCATGCGGAAATGGTGGAAAGCGTCATCCGCGAAATCGGCGGCGAACACCTGGAAATCAAGGTGCTCGCCGAGATCACCGACCTGCTCCAGGAGCGGAACGAAGAGCTGCAACCCTTCCTGACCAAGGTGTTGTCCAAGGCCACCGAGCTGATCGGCGCGGACACCGGCAGCATCGCCATCATCGAGGAGCGGGAAGGCGAGAAGTGGCTTGTGGTCGAGGACGAGGAGGGAACCATCGTCGGCGCCAAGAACAAGGAGTGGCTGAAGAAGTATATCCCCCCATTCAAGATCGGCGGGCAGGAGCTCCCCCCCGAGGAGCGGAGCCTCACCGGTTTCGTCGCCTGGTCCAAGCAGCCGAAGATCATCGCCAATGTGGAGGAAGAGCAGCGTGGAGGGGGATTCCACCGCTCCATGAGCGAGCTGATCAAGAGCGAAATAGCGGTGCCGGTCATCAGCGGCGACGAAGTCACCGCCGTCATCTGCCTCAACTCGCTGAAACCCGCCTACTTCACCGAAGAGCACAAACGGATCCTGCAGATCATCGACCGACTCACCTCCCGGCACATCGCGGACATCCAGCGCATCGAGCGACTGCAGAACGAGGTCACCCGCCTCCAGAGCGACGTGGCCTACAAGGACCCGCAGATTTCCTCCTACCGGCTGGGGAACATCATCGGCAACAGCCGCAAGGCCCAGGAAATCGTCGATTTCATCAACACCGTCTCCCAGCCGCTCTTCAACCGCATTGCTCTCTGGAGCAAGAACGTCCTCCAGGAAGCGACCATCGGCCTCCCCTCCATCCTCGTCCTTGGCCAGACCGGAGCAGGAAAGGAATTCTTCTTCAACAACCTCTACAACAAGCTCAATGAACTGTACCGGCAGGAGATCAACCCGAACGGCGAACTCCACGTGAAAAAGACCAACATTGCCGCTTACAGCGGCGAGCTCACCTATTCAGAGCTGTTCGGCCACAAGAAAGGAGCATTCACCGGTGCCTACAGCGACCGGAAGGGAATCCTCGAAGAAGCGGGGGGAGGGATCGTCTTTCTCGACGAAATCGGCGACGCCGACCTGAAGACCCAGGTGCAGCTCCTCCGCTTCCTGGACAACGGCGGGTTCGTCCGTCTCGGAGACAACCAGGAACGCTTCAGCAGGGTGCTGCTTGTAGCCGCCACCAACAAGAACCTTCAGGAAGAGATCGGCAAGGGGAATTTCCGTGAAGACCTCTACCACAGGCTGTCGGAGCTGTCGGTAACGGTGCCTTCCCTCAATGAACGGCGCGAGGACATCCCCGACCTGGCAACCCACTTCCTCGGCAAGCTCTACCGCACCTACCGGGGGAAGGACGAACCGCGGGACGACGCGCCGCTCCTGACGGAAGAGGCCAAACAGGTGCTCGTCAAGCACACGTACAAGGGAAACATCCGGGAATTGCGCAGCTTACTCCTCCGGGCGCTCTTTTTCCGCAAGGGAAAGCTCATCAGCGGCGAGGACATCCGTCGGGCCATCAGGGACGGGATGCGCGAAGCGCCGACCCAGGCATCGGCAAAGCTGACCGAAGAGGTCGCGGACGAGATCATGACGCAGATCGGGAACAACAAGGACTTTTGGCAAGCGGTCTATGAACCCTATTCACAGAACCTTATTTCCCGGGATGTGGTCAGGCTGGTCATAGAGAAAACGAGGATGGCGGTGGGAAAAGGGATGCCGCAGATCGCCCGCCACCTGAAAGCCGTCGGCGGCGATATCAACAATGAAGAGGAAGAAAGGAAGCGTTTCTTCAAGTTCAAGAACTTTTTGTACAAGACGGTGAAGATAAGCTAGTACCATGTAACACTTGATATTTCGCAACCTGCCCCCCTCCCAACCTCCCCCCGCTTGGGGGAGGAGCGCTAGTCTCCCTCCCCAGGAGGGGGAGGGCTGGGGAGGGGGTTTAGATGTTACAGTGCACTAGGTTTTCACCTGCCCGACAGGAGCCTAGTCCGTTAAGACGTCAAGGGGGACGTCAAGTGAACGTGCTATTGCAGAAAGCGTCTCAACTGTACCCTGGCGTTTGCCGGTCTCAATCTGTGACAAGTATGGTTTGCTGATCCCCACTCGCCCGGCAAGATCCTGCTGCGTCAGGCCGCGATGTTCGCGCCAAAGCTTTATCGGTGATTCCCCTGCAAGCTCACGGCGCACAATCTCGTCGGGCACCAGAAACTCTCGACCGGCAGTATAAGCTTCGTGAAATTCGGCAACGACTCGTGCATCGGCCTCGTCCTCAAGGAGTTCGAGGAAATGCCGGTAATCTTCGTAAGGAATCACCGCAAATTCAGGGTGGCCATTCTTTTCGATAATTTGTGCTTTCATTGGTATACATCTCCTCGGGGCGCAATTCGGACCACGGCTATCAAAAGAGCCTGTTCGTGAATTATATAAACAACTCTCCAATCTCCTACTCGCAACCGATAGCCGGGATGGTTGGTAAGTTTTTTAACATTGTTGTTCGGCTCCATCGGGTCAGCCGCAAGTGCCTCGATTTTCTCCATAATGAGGCGTGCTGTATTGCGCGGTATGGCTTTCAGGGCCTTTCGGGCGGCTTTTGAGTATTCGATAGAGAGCATAACATATGTTAACATATTGCTAACCCGATAGCAAACTTCTTCTGCCTGCCCACTTCGCCCTTCCCCGGCCCCGCCCTCCTGCTAGAACGGCAAATCCGTCTTTACATTTGCCCGCCCCTTGCTACACTTTTTTCAGGGGACAGATGGCGCCAGATCGGGCACGGATCGCCGCCACGTTCCGCACCCCATGTTCTTGGATGAGGTAAGAAGATGAAACCATTCATCCTCATCGGCATTGCCCTCCTCGCCACCCTCCCCTTCGGCTCCCTCCCCGCTGCCGCAGCGGACAAGCTTAGTTCGCTCTGTGATGTCCACTATCCCAGTGATGCTCGTATAGAATGGGAATGCGTGCAGCTGAAGCGGAATGATTCGCCGTACCGGCTTTTCGGCAAGTATTGGAAGGACGGGCTCCGCTTCAACAGGATGGACCGGCGCCACTTCATAGCCGGCATGTGGATCAAAGTCCCGAAACGGCTGGAGGATATCCAGGGGTTCACGCCGATGCCGGAAAACTACCCGGACGCTGAGCAGGAGGCGAAATTCATCCTCGTCGATCAGGCCGAGATGTTCCTCGGCGCCTATGAATACGGCACGCTGGTCTTTTCTACCCCGGTGGCGGTCGGCATCGATGGGCACCGGGTGCCTAACGGCGAATTCAGGGTCGATGCGGTTGATCGCCGTCATGAATCGAACCTCTACCCCGTCGAAGGGACCGATCGCCCCTATCCGATGCATTACGGACTCAGGTTCTATGTTGAAAAGAAAGTGGACTCCTGGCCGTCCTACTGGCTCCACGGCCGCGACGTGCCCGGACACCCCGCGTCGCACGGCTGCATCGGCCTTTATGACGAAGAGATGCAGAAGCAGTATTACCATGAACCGCAAAAGCCGATCCTCAAAGACGCTAAAAAACTCTACGAATGGGTCGTCGCCCCCCATCGCCCATGGAAACTTCGTTATATCAACAACGGCCCCAAAGTGCTGATCGTAGGCACTCCTCCGCTTTAAGCCGAATGCCCTTCGCGTACCCCGTTAATGCCCCCCTTCAACCACCGGTTTTGACTAATCTATCTAAGTAGTGAGCCAAAAGGGATTCCATGAATGCATGGAGCCCCACATTATTGGCGTAAATTAATTTGCCAGACAGTCTGTTATTTCTTGACAATTAAATTAATTACAGTAAAACGATGTTATTACAAATGGCAGGTTGTCAGAAAGTCTTACATCTCACCGATTTGTGGCTTAAACAGCGTCGATGCGCAATAAACCTGCATTACAGTGTAAGGAGGGTTTGCGATGGGAGATTCACTGGAAAGCGTGGACAATGAAGTGTTAGAACATGATTATACTGTTTCACAACTACTGGAAAAGAAGGGTGTATCCCGCCGTGACTTCATGAAGTTTTGCTCGGCCATGTCGGCAGCACTGGCATTGCCGGCGACCTTTGCGCCCAAAATTGCCCAGGCGCTGGACGATGTCAAGCGGCCGACGCTGGTCTGGCTTGAATTCCAGGACTGCGCAGGCGACACCGAAGCGCTCCTGCGGGCTTCGAATCCGACCGTCGCGGAGATAGTCCTCGACGTGCTCTCCGTGGATTACCATGAAACCATCATGGCTGCCGCAGGGCACCAGGCGGAAGAAGCCCTTGCCAAGGTGGTGAAGGAGCAGAAAGGGAAATACATCGTCGTTGTGGAAGGCTCCATTCCCATGAAGGATGACGGCGTCTACTGCTGCGTCGCAGGCAAGACCGCCCTTGCCACGGCACGGGAGGTATGCGGTGGCGCCCTCGCTACCGTTGCGGTCGGCACCTGCGCATCCTTCGGCGGGCTGCCCGCCGCCAACCCCAACCCGACCGGCGCTGTCGGCGTAAAGCAAGCCGTTCCGGGAGCCACGGTGATCAATCTGCCCGGCTGCCCGCTCAATGCCGACAACCTGACGGCGACCATCGTCCACTTCCTGGTCTTCGGCAAACTCCCCGCCACCGACAGCTTTGGCAGACCCCTCTTTGCCTACGGCAAGCGGATCCATGACAACTGCGAGCGCCGTCCCCACTTCGATGCAGGTCAGTACGTCGAGCAGTGGGGAAGCACAGCCCATGCGAAAGGGCACTGCCTCTACAAAATGGGGTGCAAGGGGCCTGAAACCTATCATAACTGTCCGACCCAGAAATACAATGACAAGACCTCCTGGCCGGTAGGCGCCGGGCACGGCTGTGCCGGCTGCTCGGAACCGCAGTTCTGGGACACCATGACCCCGCTTTACAAGCGGCTGCCGAATGTTCCGGGCTTCGGCATCGAGGCGACAGCCGACAAGATCGGCATAGGCATCGCGGTGGCTACTGCAGCAGCTTTCGCCGCCCATGGCATTATCAGTGCGACCCGGCACGGAGATGAATCTGAAGGGGCAAAGGAGGATTAACCGCATGGCCAAGATCGTTGTCGACCCAATTACCAGGATAGAAGGACATCTCCGTATCGAAGCAGAGGTGAATAACGGGAAGGTTTCCGACGCCTGGAGCAGCAGCACCATGTTCCGCGGCATTGAAAAAATCCTCAAGACCAGGGACCCACGCGACGCCTGGTTCTTTACCCAGCGGTTCTGCGGCGTCTGCACCACGGTGCATTCCATTGCCTCGATCCGCGCCGTGGAGAACGCCCTCAACATCAAGATCCCTGCCAATGCCGAGCTGATCAGAAACATCATCATCGGCATCCAGAACGTCCAGGACCACGTGATCCACTTCTACCACCTCCACGCCCTGGACTGGGTGGACATCACCTCGGGGCTCAAGGCCGATCCGGCCAAGACTGCCGCCCTGGCAGCCTCCATTTCCGACTGGCCCCTAAACTCCGCCACCTACTTCAGAGGGGTGCAGGAGAAGCTGAAGGCCTTCGTCGCCAAGGGGCGTCTCGGCCCCTTCGCCAACGCCTACTGGGGGCACCCGGCCTACAGACTTCCCCCCGAGGCGAACCTGATGGCCACCGCCCACTACCTGGAGGCACTGGAGTGGCAAAAGGACGTCATCAAGATACACGCCATCCTGGGAAGCAAGAATCCCCATCCTCAGACCTTCCTGGTCGGCGGCATGGCGATCGCCATCGATCCCGATTCACAGAACGCCCTCAACGCCGACAAGCTGATGGAGATCAAGCGGCTCCTCGCCAAGGCCAGGGAGTTCGTGGAAAAGGTCTACATCCCGGATCTCCTGGCGGTGGCATCCTTCTACAAGGAGTGGGCAGGCATCGGCGGCGGAGTCGGCAATTTCCTCTCTTACGGCGACTTCCCCCAGCCCGGCAGCGGCCAGCTCTGGATGCCTTCAGGGGCCATCATGGGTAAGGACCTGTCCAAAGTCATCCCTGTCAGCCACGAAAAGATCACCGAGTATGTGGACCACTCCTGGTATGAATATTCCGGCGGAGCCGGCAAGGGTCTTCATCCATGGGAAGGGGAGTCGGAGCACAAGTATAGCGGCCCGAAACCTCCCTTCAAGAACCTGGACACCGACGGCAAATACTCCTGGGTCAAGGCGCCGCGGTATGAGGACCAGCCGATGGAAGTCGGTCCGCTGGCCCGGCTGCTGGTCGCCTACGCGTCAGGACACAAAGAGGTCAAAGGCGCGGTGGACGGCGTCCTGCATAAACTGGGAGTCGGACCCGAGGCACTCTTCTCCACGTTGGGGCGTACCGCGGCACGTGGCATCGACTGCCTCCTGATCGCCCAGGAAACGCCGAAATGGCTCGACCAGCTCATCGACAATATCGGCAAAGGAGATTACAAGGTCCACAACAACGAGAAGTGGGATCCCGCCACCTGGCCCGCCGAAGCGGCAGGTTACGGCTGGCATGAGGCACCGCGCGGAGCGCTGGGGCACTGGATCAAGATCAAGGACCAAAAAATACTCAACTACCAGGCGGTGGTACCCTCCACCTGGAACGCCTCCCCCCGTGATGCGAAAGGGCTCAGGGGCCCCTACGAGGCGGCGCTGGTCGGCACTCCGCTGGCAGACCCCAATAAGCCGCTGGAGATCCTCAGGACCATTCACTCATTCGACCCCTGCCTTGCCTGCGCTGTCCATGTTTTCGATGCAAGCGGCAACGAAATGGTGAAAGTCAACGTGCTCTAGGAGGCATGCCATGGGAAACCTGTATGAAAAATATGTATGGGAGGTGCCGGTACGTGCCACCCATTGGGTAAACTTTCTCGCCATCATCACCCTTTCCGTTACCGGCATCTTCATCGGCTCGCCGAAGACGCTGGCCCTGAGCACCTCCCAATACGCGATGGGATGGGTGCGCTTTGTGCATTTCGTAGCCGCCTACGCCTTTGCGATCAGCGTCATGGGTCGCGTCTACTGGTCATTTGTCGGCAACAAGTATGCATCCTGGCAGGAGTTTTTCCCCATAGTCACCGCCGAGGGGCGCCGGCGGATGCTGGACACCTTCCGTTATTACACCTTCATGAGCAAAAAAGCTCCACACACCGTCGGTCACAATGCACTGGCAGGAGCTGCCTATTCCGTGGTATTCTTGCTCTACCTGGTGATGATACTGACCGGCTTCGCCCTCTACTCTGAACGCGCCCCCCATTCCGTTATGCACATGGCGTTCGGCTGGCTGCTGACCCTTTTCTCCAACCAGGATATCCGCCTCACCCACCACATGATCATGTGGTTCCTGATCGCCTTCGCCATCCACCACATCTACAGCGCCTGGCTGATGGACGTGAAGGAGCGCGGGGGCGTCATGTCGAGCATTTTCGGCGGCTACAAGGCCGTGCGCGAGAGGGAGTGAACACCGATGGTTCTGGTACTCGGAATAGGAAACCTGATCATGTCCGATGATGGTGTCGGGGTCAGGGTTGTGCAGCTTCTGCAGGAGCGCTACCGCTTTCCGGAGGAAGTCACGCTTCTGGACGGCGGTACGCTGGGGCTTGATCTGCTGCCGAAACTTGAAGGAGTGGAAAGGCTTCTCGTGGTCGACGCTGTTGAAACCGGCGGCGCACCCGGAACTCTGCTCAGGCTTTCCGGCGACGATATCCCGCTGGCGCTGGAGACAAAGGTGTCCCCTCACCAGATGGGGCTCAAGGATCTGCTGACGGTGGCATCGTTGCAGGGTTTCGACCCTGCTGAGATGGTGCTGTGGGGAGTACAGCCGGAGTGCATTGAAATGGGGATGGAATTGTCCCCTGTCGTTGCGGAACAGGTCGCTCAACTTACGGAAAACGTTCTGACTGAACTGGCAAACTGGGGGGTGCAAGCGGATCTTTGCCAAGGTCCGTCCATCACCCCTTCCCTTCATTTATCCTGAAAAAGCAGTTAAGGGACTTGGAATTAACTGATATACCAGGTTTTACGCTCAGATTTAGGTCAGGTTTGTCGTTCCTGATTGAGCAAAACCGCAGGCGTAGCAAGGCTACGCTGAGGATTTTGCGATTGAAGGGGCGGCAAAGATGGCCTGAAGATGAGATGTAAAACGGTATATTGGTTAGTTCCGAGTCCCTAACACAGACGAACAGATATAATTCAAATCCCTTCGTATTTTCCCTTATCAGTCCGGAATGGTGAAGAAAAACGTCGCCCCCTCGCCCGGGGCACTCTCAGCCCAGATACGGCCGCCATGGCGGGTGATGATCTTATGAACTGTGGCCAGGCCGATTCCGCTGCCGACGAACTCATGTCGGTCGTGGAGGCGCGTGAATGGGACGAACAGTTCCGCCGCCCGTTCCATAGCGAATCCCGCTCCGTTGTCGCGGACAAAAAAGACCCGCTCACCGGCGCGTTCGGTGACGCCAAACTCGATCACCGACTGCGTTTTTTTGCCGGTAAATTTCCAGGCGTTGCCAAGGAGGTTATCCAGCACGGTCCGAAGAAGGAGGGGGTCGCCGCTCGTTGTGAGTCCATCGGCTATCGTCCAGGTGAGTTGCCGGGCCGTCTCGTTAAAGTTGAGCTCGGCCATGATGAGTCGGGCAAGTTCGCTCAGGTTGACAGGTTCCCGGCGAATCTCCTCCTGACCGGCCAGGGAGAAGATGAGAATTGCGTCGATGAATTTGTTCATGCGCATGCAACTGCTGCTGATGGTGCGGAGATACTCCATACCCTGCGCATCGAGCCTGGAGGCGTACCCCTCCAGAATAGCCTCGCAATAGCCGTTGATCACGGTTAGAGGGGCTCGCAGGTCGTGTGTCACGGAATAGCTGAAGGCATGAAGGTCACGGTTTGCCGCATCGCTTTCCTCTTTGGCCCTGGCAAGCGCCATGGCGGTCTGTTTGTGTTCGTCGACCTCATTGGTAAGTTCGGTCCTGGCGGCAATGATCCCATTTTGGATACGCCTGACATAGGCATTGAATATGACGAAAAGGATGCCTGCCACGATGACGGAGAAGGCAGTGAGTTCGAGTGCCAGCAAACGCAGCTTATGCCAGGAAAGGGTAATGTCGTTGAAGACTACGAAGCCGCCATTGACCCGTTCGCTGACGTCTTTCTGCGGAACGAGACCGTAGACGTAGCTTCGGCCATCTGCTGCTGCATAAAACAACTGCCGACCGGCGCTGGTTCCGGTGAAACTGAGGCCACGATCAAGGTTGAAATACAACGAGGAATGATCTGGATTGCTGAAGACTATTTTATCGAAACGGTTCCACTCCGGCCGATGCCCCACCATCCGCTGCCCCTCCTCCCAATTGTCCCTGGAGAGGAGCTGTTTGTCGACGGCGAACATGAGCTTGACATGATTGGCTTGCTCGATCTGCTGGAGGAAATGGTCGATCTCCACGCCAAGCTCTATGTAGCCGACCAGCCGGCCGTTCACCATCCACGGCTTTACCATACGAAAGGTGAACAGACCGTATGGGCCAAGTTCCAGCCCACCGGCAGTCGTGTTGGTGCGTACCGCCTTGTCGAGGGTAACGAGGTCAAGGCGGTCGCCGTATTTTGACGGCAGGTGGACCCGGAGAAAACAGGTGCGGTCAGGGGTGATGAAATAGAATTGGGTTATGCGGGCCCGTCCGCGTAAACGCTCGAAAAGGAGCTTACTGTATCGTAAAAGACCGGCACGATCCTTCTGCTGCCAGAGATGCGCCAATCGCCTATCGTCCGCGATTAACTCGAGAAGGCCGCCGAGGAGTTCTTCCTCGTGCAGCAGTTGCTGCTGGAAGTTGTGCTGAACTGCTGCTGTCTTTTGGTTGGCGGAAATCATCACTTCCTGCCGCTGCAGCAAGTAGATGCTTACCATCGCCCCAACCAGGATGAGCAATATGGCACAGCCGGTAGGGACAAGAATCCGCATTCGGATCAGTTCGGGTTTTGCGATCATGGCACCGCCTCGTGCGATCAGGACAGAATGGAATGCAACTTTCGAAGTATATAAAAACAATTTTATTAGTGCAAATTTATTCGCACTGTGCGGGCCCTATGACATTTCATTGCCGGCTTGTCGCTCCGCGAGTTTCTGCTACACTGAAGAGGTAGACAGCTCGCCAGCCGAACCCCCATGGAGAGACCAATGAAAAGAATTCTGCTCACGATACGGGCCGCACTTTTTGCCCTGTGCCTCCTCACCGGGCAGGCGTCGTGGGCCGAAGACGACCAGCAGCCAGTAGTGTACGGCGACACCCTCTTCACCCCGGATGAGCTCGACGATCTGCTCGCGCCCATTGCCCTCTACCCGGACCCGCTGATAGCCCAGATACTGCCTGCCGCAACCTTCATCGACCAGATCGACGAAGCGGCGCGTTATGCCAGGCAGTATGGGAAATATGCGCGGATCGACGACCAGCCGTGGGACGTAAGTGTCAAGGCAGTGGCCCACTATCCCGACGTGCTTTACATGATGGACCAGAAGTACGACTGGACCGTATCCCTGGGGCAGGCCTTCATCAACCAGCAGCAGGACGTCATGGACGCCATACAGCGACTGCGCGCCGAGGCGGAAGCTGCGGGCAACCTTACCTCCACCCCCCAGCAACAGGTCGTCGTCGAAAGGGAGATCATCAGGATCGTACCGGCTGAACCCGAGGTGATCTACGTCCCTGTGTACGACCCCATGGTGGTGTATGTGGAGAGCCCCTACCCCTCCTACGGCTTCATTACCTTCGGCATCGGCTTCACGATCGGCGCCTGGCTGAACCGCGATTGCGACTGGAATCGGCACCGTGTCTACTACCATGGCTGGCAAGGCGGCGGCTGGATCAGCCGGGCCCGGCCGCATATCCATGACCGGAACCGCATATACATAAACAACAATTACCGGGTGATCAACGTCAACCGGCGGGTGGAGCAGCACGATACGACACGCTTCCGTAACGAAATCCGCCGCGACGTGCAATCCCGTCGCGAACGCACCGGCAGTCCTTTGCCACAAGGGGGGGAACAACGTCCGCGCGACAGGGGCGTGACTCAGGGAGTTCAGCCACGCCCGACCGCTCCAGCGCCTCGACCGGCCGCCCCGGTGACCCGGCAAGACGTCTATCGGGGGCGAGAGCCGCGGGGGGCGCAGCCCGCGCCCTATTCCGGCTATGGCGGCTACGGCAGCAGCAGGGACGTCAAGACATACCGTGAACGCGGTCAGACCAGCAGGGAAAACATGCGTCAGTATAACCGGCAGCAGCCGGTGCAGGTCGGGCGGCCTGCTGGCGCTGCACGGCCCGTTCCTGCGCAGCGTCCCGCACCCGTGCAACGCCCGGCTGCTTCCGGCGTCAGGCAGTCTGCACCGCGACCTGCCGTGCGGCAAGCGCCCCGGCAGGCGGCTCCGGCCACCCCTGGCAGAGGAGAACAACGGCAGAGGCGCTAGGAGTCTGTCGGACTTAGGGAATCGTAGCGAGAGAATGGCAAATCGAGGACAGATTTTCGGAAATTTGAGAGCGAATAGTGGATCTATTTGTCGAAAATTTCCGGAAATATGGACCGATTTTCCGTTCTCGCAGTAGATTCATTCCTAAGTCCGACAGGCTCCTAGGCTCTTCAACGGCGGCACGTCCGGTGTGCCCCCTTGATCGAGAAAGGAACTCAGGTATGATGAAAAATATAGGTAGAATTGTGGGGCATGGCACGGGTTTATGCCTGATGGCAGCCATAATGCTGGTAATGGCGACAATCCCGTCCGGCAGCTTTGCCATTCAGTCCGAACCAACGCAACGGGTGTTCAACTCGGCCGAGGAGGCCCGCCAGGCCCTGATCACTGCGGTCCAGGCAAAGGACCATGCCGCCCTGAGAGCGATTTTTGGCCCGGTTTCCCGTGAGCTTGGGCCGGGCGACCCTGTGGAACAGGCTGCCGAATTCGACCATTTTGCCCGCCATGTGCAGGAAGGTGTCGAGCTGGTCAAGGAAGGGGAAGCAAAGGCGGCCCTCCACATCGGCGGCAATAAATGGCCCTTTCCCGTGCCGATCGTCAAAAAAGGGGTCACCTGGCGGTTCGACACCGAGGCAGGGCGCGAGGAGATCCTCACCCGGCGCATCGGCCGCAACGAGCTGCTCGCCATCAATGCCTGCCGTGCATACGTGGAAGCGCAGCGGGAATACTACACCATGCCGGAGCCGGACGGCGTCCAGGTACCCAAGTACGCCCAGCACATGATCAGCAGAGCGGGGAAACGGGACGGCCTCTACTGGCCGACGGCAGCCGGCGAGAAGGAGAGCCCGCTCGGCCCGCTGGTCGCCAGGGCAAGGGAACAGGGGTACATGCAGAAGCGCAATCCGGGCGAGAGCGGCCCCCGCCCATTCCACGGCTACTATTTCCGTATCCTCAAGCGGCAGGGGCCGAGCGCCACCGGTGGCAGGTTCAGCTACGTCATCAACGGCAATATGGTGGCGGGCCATGCGCTGGTCGCCTACCCGGCACGATGGGGGGTGTCGGGGGTAATGACCTTCATCGTCAGCCAGCGGGGCCGGGTCTACCAGAAAAACCTGGGGCCGAAAACCGCCGAGATCGCCCGCAGGATGAAGTCGTACAACCCGGACCTGCGCTGGAAGTTGGTGGAAGAACAGTGACCGGCAGTTCATGTCCCGAATTCAAAAAGCAGTTTTGCCATAGAGTCACAGAGACACGGAGATTTATTAAAAAGCAGTCTCCCGCAAAGCCACAAAGAACGCCAACTAACCCTGTTAGCGTCTGGTTTCCTTTGCGATATCGGCATGTTAGGCATTTAGACCCTTTTGGTCCTTTGCGGTAAATTCAGTTTTATTTTCTCTGTGATTTCTCCGTGTCTCTGTGGCAGAAGTGCCGTTTTTCGCGAGCCGGAAGGAAAGACCATGATAAAACAATGTGCTCTCGTCCTGTTGCTTCTCCTCGCGACGGCTGCTTGCAGCGTCTACCACAAGGAACTGGACAAAAACCCGTCCTTCTCCCCCCACCACTTCAGCTACTATGATGTAGAGATTGCCTGGCAGGCGGAGCGTACCGGCCAGATGGTCAGTTTGGCGGGGACGGTCACGAACCGGCGGAGCTATTACCTGCGCGACCTGGAATTGACCGTCCGGCTCACGGATGAACGACGCAAGATCCTCGCCAGGGAAACCTACGCCGATTTTCCTACCTACATCCCCCCGGGCAGATCCGAGCCGTTCCGGATGGAGTTCCGTCCCTCACCCGATTTTGCACCGACGCACGTCCGTTTTACCTATATCTACTGGCTGGCGGAAGAACCACCGGCATTCAGGCAATACGGCGACGTTCCCTACTTCGGCAATTTCGAATCCTTGCCGTGACGGTCGATAGGTACTGCGGCTTTACGGACTGAAAGAAACGGAGGAAAAGCGTTGGCTGCTCCATGGGTCGGACTAGCGAATATGCCCGTCATGCGTGCCTCGTGGGCGATGATGCTCTTCCTGGCCACCCTGCTCGGCGGGTGCGGAACGCTCATCGACTGGGGAGCGGGGAATTTTGCCGGCAAGCCGGCCGAGATGGATGCGGCGCTCACACCCGCGGCCCACGAACTGATCGCGAAAGCATTCGAGGGAATCGATTCCGCCCGGCTGACCGATTTCCACGTCCACGTCTTCGGCGACGGACCGGACCAGAACGGCCCGTGGGTCAGCCCCACCACCCGCTCGTGGCTCCACCCTTTCAGGATGCTTCAGTACCGGGCCTACCTGAGCGCCTCGGGGATCAGCGACAGTGAGCGGGTCAGCGAGCAGTACGTTGAGCGCCTCGTCGACCTCGTCCGGAACATCAAGGGGCACGGCCGCTGCTTCATCTGCGCCATGGACCGGCACTACCGGCCGGACGGCACCTTCGACCCTGCGTCAACCCCCTTCCATGTTCCCAACGACTACATTTTTTCCCTGGCCGAACACTATCCTGAACTCTTCGTGCCGGTCATCTCCGTCCACCCATACCGGCCGGACGCCGTCCGGGAACTGGAGAGATGGGCGCGGAAGGGGTGCCGCTACGTCAAGTGGCTTTCGACCTCCCAGGGGATCGACCCGTCCAGCCCGCTGACGGAGCCGTTTTACCGGAAAATGCGGGAATACGGGATGGTCCTCCTCGCCCACACGGGGGAGGAACTGGCCGTTTTTTCGGGAGAACACCAGGAGCTGGGGAATCCGCTTCTTCTGCGCAAGCCGCTCGACATGGGGGTGACCGTGGTAGCGCTCCACAGCGCCAGTTACGGCAAGCATGTCGACCTGGAAAGCCCGGAAAAGGAGACGGTCCCAAGCTTCGACCTCTTCCTGCGCCTCATGGAGGAGCCTAAGTACCGGGGGCTTCTCTACGGAGAGATCGCGGGGGTGACGTTCTTCAATCATTCCGATGATGCGCTGAAGACCCTGCTGGAGCGGGACGACCTCCACCCCCGTCTCGTCAACGGGAGCGACTACCCCCTCCCGGCGATCAATTTCCTCGTCATGACCGGCAGCCTCTTCCGCAGCGGCTTCATCACCGCGGAAGAGCGGCGCGCCCTCGACGAGATCTACCGCTACAACCCGCTTCTCTTCGACTTCGTCCTCAAGCGGACCATCCGCCATCCGGAAACCGGCCGGCGCTTCCCACCGTCGGTATTTATGATTCCCGCCAAGTTCCCCGTCCAGCCATGAGCTGGGGGCCGGCAGATGGCTGCTGCTCTTGAAAGCCCTTCCTTCCCGCAGAAAATTTCCATCCATCACCGAATGGGATGCTCACCCCTCCGGCGGCATGCGGATGAGGCCATCCCGCATCAGCACCTGCACCGCCTCGCGGGCCTCCCTGATGGTTTGCGATGCTTCTGCATAGAGGGAGTCCCTCTCCCTGGAGAGCCTGGCGATCCCCTGCTCCTGCGCCTTCATTGCAGTTGCCACCGCTGTGCGCGGATAGACATCCCACTCGTCCATCCGCGGCAGGATATCGTCCTCGTGAATCCCCCGCGCCACAGCGAACCGGGCCAATTCGGCGGCAGCTGCGATGGCCATCTCGTCCGTGACAGTGCGGGCGCGTACATCGAGTACGCCGCGGAAGATCCCCGGAAAGACGAGCGAGTTGTTCACCTGATTGGGAAAGTCGGACCTCCCCGTGGCGACGATTGCGACTCCCGCAGCCTTGGCATCCCAGGGCCAGATCTCGGGAACGGGATTGGCGCATGTAAACACCACGGCCTTCGCGGCCATTTTTTTCAACCACTCGGGATTTATGATGCCGGGACCGGGACGGGAGAAGGCAAGGCAGACGTCAGCCCCTTCCAGCGCCTCGGCAATGCCTCCTGTAATCTTCCCGCTGTTGCTCTCCTGGCAAACCCGCCACTTTTCGGCGAATTCTTCCTGCCGCTCCCTGATATCCTCACGGTGCAGGCCCAGAATCCCCTTGCTGTCGCAGGCCACGATACCCGCCGGGTCAACCCCGGCAACCTTGAGAAGCCGGTAGCTGGAGTAGTTGGCTGCCCCGATGCCGATCATGGCAATCCTGATATTCCGCAACTCCTTGCCGACCAGATGCAGCGCATTGATGAGACCGGCCAGGACCGCCGTCGCAGATCCCTGCTGGTCATCGTGCCAGACCGGGATTCCCATCTCCGCCCTGAGCGCTTCGAGAATGCGGAAACACTTGGGCTGGGAGATATCCTCCAGGTTGATGCCGCCGAAGGAGGGCTCGATGATCCGTACCGTGCGGATGATCTCCTCCGGGTCCTCGGTCCGCAGGCAGATGGGAACCGCATCCACCCCGCCGAGATACTTGAAGAGCAGCGCCTTGCCCTCCATGACCGGCAATCCCGCCTCGGGCCCGATTCTCCCGAGGCCGAGAACCCTCGTCCCGTCGGACACGACGGCAATGCTGTTTCCCTTGTTCGTGTAGTCATAGACCAGCTCCGGCTCGCGGAAAATCGCCTTGCACGGTGCGGCCACTCCCGGCGTGTACCAGATGGCGAAATCGGCCAGGTTCCGGATGGCGCACTTTGACGTCACCTGCACCTTGCCCCGGTAAAACGGGTGAAGGCGTAACGCATCCTGGGCGGGTTTATCCGCCTTGGCCTTCAGTTCCTCCTGCGTCGGCATGTCTGCTCCCCTCACCGCCCCATCGGCCCATGGTGACGCCTGGGCGATTAATTGATTTATTTTAATTGTAACCGGTCCGGGATACTTGTCAAAAGAGCGCAGGGGGGGAACACCAAGGCATCGGAAGATAATAGTCCGCATCGGGCGGGCTTGATTGTTGCGGACGGAGTGTGGCGGGGAAGAGCAAGCAGCCTGCCGGGGCAGGCTGCTTATCAAGCAAGAATAATGAGAATGGAAAGATGTCTCACGCCTGCGCTTCGGGCCTGAGCCGCCGGAACGCCCGCAGCGCGATCCGTGCCCCGGCACACACCTGCCGGCGGTAGTCGGCCATGAAAGCCTTTTCATTGCGTTTGTTGATCACTGCGCAGACCGCAGCCGCCCGATAGCCGAGCCCCCCCAGGAAATGGAGGACAACCCCCGCCTCCATCTCCAGGTTCTCGACGTAGAGGTTGAGCCGGCCGCTCTCCAGCCGTTCGAGTGCATCGAGCAGACCGGGTACGGTGGAACCGATCCGCGCCACCCCCCTCCCCTGCTCGGCGAAAAAACCGGGACTTGAGATAGTGATCCCCCGCACATGGGTTATGCCGAGCTCTGCCGCCTCCTGCTCAAGTGCTGTCAAAAGGTCCCGGTCGGCCCGCGCCGCATACGGCGCGAGCGTCCCGCCGAACCGCGCCCCCGGCTGCGCAGCCCGGTCGAGGACCGTCCTCGCCTGCTCCTCGAGGTAGGCGCAGGCAGCGTCGGGGAGCGGGACATCGTAGAAAAGCCCCGTGTTGTCGAGACCAATCACGTAGTCGGTCAACACCAGTGCGCCGAGCGGCGTTGCCGGGTTGAGTCCGCCGGACGTGCCGACACGGACGATGTTGAGAGGCTCGAACGATTTCTTTCGGGTCAGGGTGCTGAAGTCGATTTCATTGAGAGCGGCAAGCTCGTTGAGAACGATCTCGGTGGACGGCGCGCCGATTCCAGAGGTGACGATGGAAACGCGCATCTCCGTCTCGCGGGCAACGCCGGTGATGGTGCGAAACCCGCGATGGAAGCGGTCAGCTTCCCGTTCCGCCAGGAGTTCGTCGGCCAATAGCGGCACCCGGTCGGGATCACCGACGAGGATCACGTCCCGCGCCAGCTCCTCCGGGGCGAGATCGAGGTGATAGATCCTGCCGTTCACAATCGGCAGATCGTCCGGGGATAATGGTTTTTCCATAATAGTCCTTGCAAAGATATAAAATATCGCGGAACATCATGTCTCAAAACCGGGCGGTTTTTCCTCCCTGGACAGTTCGCCGGTTGTGCGCTCAAGCTCCGCAATAACCTGGGCCCCCAGCAGGAGGATCAACGCCGAGACCTCGATGCTGAGCAGGGTCACCACGACCGTGGCAATGGAACCATAGATTACGTTCACCATGGAAAGGGAGGCATAATACCAGACCAGCACCCGGCGGGCGATCTCCCATAAAACCGTCGTGATTATCCCGCCGATTACCGCGTGCCGGAACGTTGTCCGCACAACGGGCATGACCAGATAGATGGAGGTCAGCATCAGCATCTCCCCGCCTATCCCCAGGACATACAACGCAACCCTGGCAGTGCCTGCAAGGCTCAGGCTCCTGCCGAACATGATCAGATGCCTGTTTTCAAGCGTCTCGACCGCCCCGACAATGACCGACACCAGCACGATACCCGCAGCCAGGGCAAAGATGTAGAGAAAGGGGATAAGGGCGGAAACGAGGAATTTGCGGCGCTTGATCAGGACATGGTGATAGAAGATCACCGATATGGCGTTTTCCAGCACGGTAAAAGCGATGGAACTGAAAAACAGCATGACGAGAAAGCCGATGAAACCTATCACCTGGCGGTTCTCGACAAATACCCGCACCTGTTCCGTAAGAGTCGCCGCATAGCCGGGTATCACCATTTCCAGGTACGTTGCCAGGGTGTGCACCAGCTCATCCTCGCCGATGAAATGTGACAGCGCGGTCAAGGCGAGGATTGACATGGGCACGACCGACAACAAGGTGTAGTATGCTATGGCGCCGGACAAAAGAAAGCCCTGGTTGCGCTTGAAGCCACGCAAAACACCCAGCAGGAAGCTGAAGAGCCGGACCGGCGCAGAATGTGGAGTTTTCCGTTCGTTGGTCATGTGAATAAGTAACGGCAGCGTTTTCGTCAAAGTCTAACCTCATACGCGGGAAAGTCAATGTTGCTGCCGATTTGCGGCCATCCCGGGACACCCTCTCGTTTCCCGCCATTAGACAATCATAATCGAAACATGGCTAAAATGTGATCAAAATCACATATACGAGCGTGTTTTTGGGGTAGGGTGATCATCACCGACACATAGAAGCATTGAAACGGGGAAGACGATAATACTAAACCATTCGTGAGGATGGGACGGAAAGCCTAAAGGGTCTCATGAAGACAGCCGGGTCGCCGAATATCACCAGATATCAGCGACCCGGCTTTTTTTATGCCCAGGGAGCTGCAAGCACGAAGATCACGCAAAGGAGGTGAACAAAAGCGATATTGCGTTAAGGTAACGATCAGCAACACATGGAAACAGGGAAAACGATAATACTAAACCATCCGCGAGGATGGGACGGAAAGCCTATAGGGTCTCATGAAGACAGCCGGGTCGCCGAATATCACCTGATATCGGCGACCCGGCTTTTTTTGTGCCCAGGGAGCTGCGGCACAAAAGATCACTCAAAGGAGGTACAAAAGCAGATGGAATCGGCAGGATTGCATTGATATCCGGTCTCGTGAATTCACTTGGAGGGCAAACAGGCAGCATAAACTGATCACCAAGATCACGAGCAAAGCAACATCAGGAAGTACATAGCAGCAACAAAGTTTCAAAGATGACAAAACCCAAAAACAAGGAGTAACAAAATGACAAAAACGATGAAAACGGCGGTATTATTTCTGGCTCTGGCATTCGCACAAGCAACGGTAATCCCTTCCGGCTATGCAGACGACAACCACGCAACCAAAATACAGAAAGTGCTGAAGGAGAAGGAAGAGAAGGAGAAGAAAGAGAAGGAGAAGAAAGAGAAGGAGAAGAAAGAGAAGAAGGAGAAGGAAGAAAAGGAGAAAAAAGAGAAGAAGGAGAGGGAACGCCGCAGAACCCCTAGGCCGACTCCTGCGCCAGTACCGGCTCCTGCCCCGAAACCGACTCCGGCACCTGCTCCGGCACCTGCTCCGGCACCTGCTCCGGCTCCGGCTCCGAAACCAACTCCTGCTCCTGCTCCTGCTCCTGCTCCTGCTCCTGCTCCTGCTCCTGCTCCTGCTCCTGCTCCTGCTCCTGCTCCTGCTCCTGCTTCTGCTCCTGCTCCTGCTCCGGCACCTGCTCCGGCTCTTGACGGCGCCGCACTCTACGCCCAGTACTGCGCCGGGTGTCACGGACAGGGAAAACGCGGCAAGTCCGCTTCTGCGACCCAGAGCGCCATCAACAACAACATAGGCGGCATGGGCTCCCTCAAATCCCTGACAGCTGCCCAAATCACCGCCATTTCCCAGTACTGATCATACTGGAGGTACCTTGACACGCCTTCTCTCTTGGGACAAGGCGGCGTGAAATTTGATATAACTTATTAAATTGATATAATCCCCTTTAGACCATTTATGGTTTGGAGGGGATTTTTTTATGGCCAAACATGCAACGGGTCTCCCTGTTCCCAAGACCTTAAGGGCAATCGTATTCGGAATTATCTTCTTCGCAGCCGGAAAAGGCCACTGCGACATTGTTCCTGAAAAGGTAAACCTTTCGCGGGGATTCGCAGTGGAGATGGCGCTCCGTAAAAATATCGATTTGCGGGTAGAGGCCCTCAATTCCTCAATGGCAGAGACGGACGTTGCCAGGAGCAGGGGGTTCTATAATCCCTTCTTCAGTGTCTCGGCCACCGGTGGAGTGTCGGCCGTTCCGGGAGACCCGTTCTTCAAGACCACGAGCGGACTTGCTTCCATCGGTTTGACTCAGTATATCCCGACAGGGGGTAGTATCGCCGCATCGACCCAGACCGGCTTCACGAACGCCGAAGTCGAAGACTCCGGGACATCCACGAAAGATTGGCAGTCGTCAGTGGGAATCACCGTTACTCAGCCGCTTCTGAAAAATTCAGGCAAGGAGACAACAGAAGTGAGCATCACGTTGGCCGCCAGTGCACATCAGGACTCCCTGGAACGATTACGTCTCGTCATCTCCGACACCGTTCTCGCAGTCATCACCTCATACAATCATCTCTATGCGTTACGGCAGGTCCTGGAGTCGAGACTGACGGCCTTGAATTCGGCGCAGAACTTCCTGGACGAGATAAGGAACCAGGTAAAGCCGGCACCGCTCCAAAACATGGAAATAGCCAATGCGGAATTCGCCATTGCCCAGCGGCGGAAGGACCTCGTCGAAGCAGAGCGAAACGTCAGAGACCAGGAGGCAAGCCTTCGTTACCTCATCGGCATGGAACCGAAAGCTCAATTAATCCCCGTCGATCCTCCGTCCAGGCTCGAGCCGCAGGAAACGGAAGATCAGGCGGTGAAAGATGCGTTGGAGTTCCGGCCAGACCTGAAGCAGCTGCAATTGACCCTGACTTCAAGCCAGTTACAGGAGCGGGTCGCAAGGCATCAATCGCTCCCCGACCTCTCCGTCACTGCCAGTGGAGGACTTACCGGAACCGGTGGCAGCATCGGCAACAGCTTCCAACAGATCGGAGACCGCCCGGGCAGTTTCTGGTCGGTCGGCATGCTATTCAGCGTTCCGCTCGGCAATACCAGCGCCATAAACGATTATCGCAAGAGCAAAATCAGGGCAGAACAGGTGCAAAACCAGGTCAAGGCACTTGCGTGGAAAATCCGTAACGATGTCGAGGCGGACATGCGGGCGCTTTTGTCGGCACGGTTACAGATGCAGATGGCCGACAAGTCTCTGCAATTCGCCGAGCAGCGCCTCGATGAGTACCGGAAGAACCACAAGGCAGGCACGACCACGGTTCAAGACGTTCTCAATGCGGAAAACGACCTGATTTCTGCCCGAAATGCACAGCTGGATGCGGTTGAAACGTTTGCAAATGCGGTAACAAAGCTCTGGCGAGACACGGGAAAACTACTCGACCGCGTGGGCGTCCATATCGACACGTCACATCCGGCAGATCTGGCGAATGAGAGGATGCCGACACCAGCCCCAGAGCGCGCCGTGTCCACGGACGCCGTGGAAAGCAAAAAACCCGGAAGCACGGATATGCCGGCCGCTCCAGTCAGCGACGGAAAGGTCGCTCTGCCCGGCAAGGAGATGCAGGTAAACGGCGGCCGCATCCCGACAACCATCACGACAAAAACTGAAAAAGAGCAGGGAGAAGTGAAGGCTTCCCGGAAGGACTCTGCCGATAAGGTGAGCGCCCAGACGAAAGAAGGTGAAAAGGAAACTGCCGGAATGGTCGCTGGAGAGCAGGCGACGGTCTTTGCCGGCAAGGCGGAGAATGCTGCGGCAACCGGGAAATACACGATTAAGGTTGGAGAGTATACGGTGAAATCGGCATTGGCGAATGCCAAGAAAAAAGTACAGCGCGCCGGCCTGTCGCCGGTGGTGAAAAAGGGCCCAACGAAAAAGGAACCGATGCTAGGTCTCTACATCGGGGAATTTTCAGATCGGGAGTCGGCCCGGAAAGAGCTTGACAAGCTGCGCAGCGTCAACGCCAAAGGGCTCATTATCAAAAGCGGAGCAGGAAAGTACAGCGTCTATGCCGGGTCTTACATCAATCGTAAGTATGCGGCAAAGGAACAGGAGCGGCTTGCCGCCCTCGGCATAAAGTTAAGCATGAAGAATATATCCGTATCCGTTCCAACGTCTCTGCTTACCGCCGGCAGCTTCCCGACACGTGAGGCAGCCATGAACGAGGCGGCGAAGCTGGAAAAACAGGGACTGAAGCCGGTCGTCATAGAAAACGGCAAGTAAAAAAGCCATTTCCCATCTCCTCTCTTAAGGCAGGGGAGGCGACAGGGAAATCTGCCTCTTGCTCCTTACCTTTGACTGACTCGACTTTTGAGAAACAACCGCCGCCGAATCGGTCTTCCTGACTTCAGGCTGGTTCAGTATTTGGCGCGCCAACGCCTCGATTCTTCCGCCTGTCCGGTATTTCCTGCTCCGATCGTCCCACGTAACCATCCCATGGCATTCCAGGGTAACGAGGAGAAGAAGAACCTTTTTGCTGCTGATCTGCAGCTTGTCTGCCAGAGCACCGATATGAAGTCCCTCCCCCCCGGCCGCCAGTATCTCGAGAAGTTCCAAGGTCTTTTCGCTTGTCTCAACCGTTTGCACGCGTTTTGCTTTAAGCATTTTGTCTCTCCACATACATAGAATAGTAATCGCACCGGCCCAAGGAATCGAGTCCCGCCATAACAGCCGATGTCGCTCAGCTTGACTACTGAAACAGCTCCCCCTTTTCGAGCTTTACCTGGATGAGCCCTACCGCCTCACGCATAACTTCGGAGATGTTCCGGTTTGACAGCCTGGCGACCTTGTCGAGTTCTTGCTTCTCATCATTACTGATCCGCAACGACACGACGTTGTAACGTGGTTTCTTTTTCCTGGCACCCATGTCATGACCTCATACACCGATAATTTCGCTCTGCGAAACTGTATTTCTAAATTCACTAGTTTTATAGCGCCATCTGCGGATTGTGTAAACATATTTTTTCTGATTTTTTTTTAATTATCACAGTATACATCTCATCCTGTAGGGTTCTGGTTTCGCTCGTACGAATCACACCGAAAAATAGGCGGCGTCAGCCATTAATTTCGCACGACGAAACATATGTTCGATGTAAATACTGTTTGACATCTCTTAACGCTTATGCAAATCTACCGACAATTTCGCAGAGTGAAACATTGGGGGGGTTGTTTATGGGAAAGGAGAATACTGCCAGCGGTGAAGAGAACGATCGACAGTCGATCCGCGCCCTGGAGCGGGGGCTGGAGGTGCTGCGCTGCTTCAAGCCGGGAGACAGGCTTCTCGGCAACCAGGAGATCGCCGCACGCACCGGTCTGCCGAAACCGACGGTCTCCCGCCTCACCTATACACTGACCAAGCTCGGCTACCTGAGTTACTCGGAGAAGTTCGGCAAGTACTATCTCGACTCAGCCGTACTTGCCCTCGGCTACTCATTCCTCGCAAACCTGGACGTCCGTCGCATCGCCCGCCCCTTCATGCAGGAGTTGGGCGAATACGCCCAGGCCTCGGTTACCATCGGCGTTCAGGACCGGCTCAACATGCTCTACGTGGAAGCTTACCGGAGCAGCGCCATGGTCACCCTGACCCTCGGCGTCGGCTCGCAGATACCCATTGCCACCACCTCCATGGGACGAGCGCTCCTCTGTGCCCTGCCGGAGGCGGAACGGGCAAGCCTCATGGAGCAGATCCGGCTTCGCAACGAAGCCGACTGGCCGAGGATAAACGCCGGCATCGAGCAGGCCCTCAAGGACTATACGGAACTGGGGTTCTGCCTCTCCCTCGGCGACTGGAAAAAGGACGTCCACGCCGTTGCCACCCCCCTCGTCCCCACCGACGGTTCCCGCATCCTCGTCTTCAGCTGTGTCGGCGCAGCCTTCCAGCTGCGCCGGCACATGCTCGAAGACGACATCGGCCCGCGCCTCCTCAACCTCGTCACCAACGTCAAAGAGGCCCTCGACCGCCACGCATAACGGATGTAAACCGCCTATCTTCGTTCCCTCCCGCCACCGGAAGGGGGACTGACCCTTACGCCACCGGAAGGGGGACTGGTCCTTACGCCGCCGGAAGGCGGGCTGATCCTTTCGCCGCCCCGAGGGGCCGGAGCGATCCTTTCCCCGCCACGGGGGACCGGGCTGACCCGTTCTCCGCCGCGCACGGCTGGGGGGGGCGTTCCGCCGGCAGGCACCCTCTGTGCACCGGGGGTGTTAAAGATGGTCCTTTCACCCTTCGGCACCCCTGTCTGGATAAAATTCTTCGGCCGCGACACGCCTATCCCTGCAAATGTTTTTCCCCTGAACCGCTCCACCGGATCGACCCGGAAAACCCGGTGAGATCTGACATCGTTGAAATGGTTGGTGATGACCACCACTCTCCTGTGCCGGTGGACCACCCGATGGAAGTCGTTGAGGATGAAAAATCCGGGAAACCATAAATCGGACCACCAGAACGGATAAGGAACCCAGGCATACAGGTTGTAGTATTCCGGCGGTGGACAGTAGTATGTGACGACCGGCACACCTTCACTGGTATAACTTTTCTCCACCATTGCGGGATTCGGGTAATTCTCGCAACTGGCAGCGGTGGGTTCGTAGATTGTGTCGGCAGTAAATGGCTTGAGTGCCAAGCCGAACTCTGCAACAACATCGTTAAATCTCTTCTGTGCCTCGTCCTTGCTCAACGACAGCTTGCCGGACGCCGTGGCCTCAACCAGCGAATTCTGCAACTCGATGAGCACATCGGGCGTAACCGGGTAATCGGCGATCCACCCGTTGCGCGGCGCAATGCCCAGTTCGCCAAGCTGGCTCTCGGCCTCGACCTCGTCATCGGTTGTTGTCACAGCCAGTGCCGCCCCCAGACTTACCGCGAAATCGCCCTCACTGACCAAAGGTTGTTCGACCGGCGGCGCGCCCGGTTTTACCTGCCCCCCTTGGGCAAGGGCCATTGACGGCATCAGGAGCAGAAACAGGCTGGCCGCGAACATCACCGTTTTACCGAAGATGAGTCTTTTCATGTCATCATTCTCCTTTCGTTTCAGCTATTCTTGCCGGGTTTTGCCCGGCGTGCTCCGCCGCGAGTAACATGTACATGGCCGGCACTACGAACAGGGTGAACAGAGTGCCGATGGCAATGCCGGTCATGATCACCAGCCCCATATTGAAGCGCCCAACGGCTCCGGCGCCGGAGGCGGTCACCAGCGGCAACACCCCCAGCACCATCGCCGCTGTGGTCATCAGGATCGGCCGCAGGCGGATGGCTGCGGCAAGCTCAACAGCCTCGCGTTTCCCCTTCCCTTCCCGCTGCAGGTCGTTGGCAAACTGGACGATCAGTATGCCGTGTTTGCTGATCAGGCCGATCAGCGTCACCAGACCCACCTCTGTATAGATGTTGAGACTGGCGCCCCCCACCCCGAGGCTGATGAAGATCATCGCCCCGCAGATCGACATGGGCACGCTGATAAGGACGGTGAACGGATCGCGGAAGCTTTCGAACAGCGCGGCCAGTGACAGGAAGATGATGATCAGGGCGAAGAAGAAGGTAACCAGAAGCGCACTCGACTCCTGCACGTACTGCCGCAACTGGCCAGCATAATCGATGCCGTACCCTTGCGGCATCACGTCTTTGGCAATTCCATTGAGGGTCTCCAGGGCCTGGCCCAGGGTAACGCCGGGGACCGGCACCCCGGAGATGGTCGCCGAGTTGAGCTGCTGAAAGTGGTTGAGGGACTCCGGCACAACTGTCGTCTTGAGCCGGGCGATGGTTGCGAGCGGGATCGAGACGCCGCCGGCGGTGGTAAGGTAGTAATCCCGCAGCTGCGCGGCGTTGAGCCGCTCCCGCTGCATCACCTGGGGGATTACCTTGTAGGAGCGGCCGGCCAGGTCGAAGTAGTTGACGTATCCTTCCCCCAGCATCGCCCCCAGCACGTCGCCCACGTCTCGCATGGTCAGCCCCAGCTGGGCGGCCTTGTCGCGATCTATCTCCACGGTAACTTGCGGCTTGTCGATCTTCAGGTCGGTGTCGATGAAAGCAAACATGCCGCTGGCGTAGGCCTTGGCCATCAGCGCCTGGGAGACCTCGTTCAACCGCTCGAAGGGTTCGGTGGTGCCGACCACGAACTGCACCGGCAGGCCGCCGCCGCTGCCGGGCAAGGGAGACGGCTGGAACGCGACCGCCCGCACTCCGGCGATGCCGAACAGGCGCATCTGCACGTCCGGGTAGATCTGCATGACCGTGCGTTTGCGCTCCTCCCAAGGTTTCAGGACCATACCGGCGAGTCCCGAGTTGAGGCCGGTGATGCCGTCCAGCTGAAAGACATGGTCGCATTCAGGATAGCCGGCAAAGGTCCGGTACACCTGGCGCGAATTGAGCTGCGTCTGTTCGAGCGTGGCATTTGGGGCGGCAGTGATGAGCGAAAGAAAATAGCCCTGGTCCTCCTGGGGCGCCAGCTCGCTCTTGGCGTTGGCATAGAGGAAGTAGTTGCTGGCCAGGATGATCGCGGCAAAGACGACGGTCACGGGCAGATAGTTGAGGGCTCCGGCGAGAAGCCGTTCGTAGCCGCGGCGCAACAAGGCGAACCGGCCGTCGATGAATTGCACGAAACGGCTCTGGGCGCCATGGTCGAACGACTTGAGGGAGCGCGAACACATCATCGGCGACAGCGTGAGGGCGATGACCGCCGAAACCGCCACCGCCCCGGCCAGGGTATAGGCGAACTCGGTGAAGAGCGCACCGGTGAGCCCTCCCATGAAGCCGATCGGGACGTAGACCGCAACCAGCACCACCGAAATGGCGATAATCGGCCCGGCCAGCTCGCGTGCACCCTGAATCGACGCCTCCATGGGCGCCATACCGTTTTCCATGTGGCGGTGCACGTTCTCCACGACGATGATCGCATCGTCGACCACGAGGCCGATCGCCAGTACCAGCGCCAGCAAAGTCAGCAGGTTGATGGTATAGCCCATGAGCAGCATGATGAAGAATGCGCCGATCAGCGACAGCGGCATGGCGATGGTCGGGATAATCACCGACCGCAACGAGCCGAGGAAGAGGAAGATCACCAGGGTAACGATCGCGAGCGCTTCGAGCAGGGTAGTGATCACCTCGTGAATCGAACTGTTCACGTACTTCGTGGCGTCGTAGACGATACGGCCGGAGAGCCCTTCGGGCAGCTGCTGCTCGACCGCGGGGAACACCTTGCGCACCCCGTTGATCACCGTGAGCAGGTTGGCGGTCGGCGCCACCTTGATGCCGATGTAGACGGCGCTCTCGCCGTCGAAACCGACCGCAGTATCGTAGTTTTCGGAGCCGAGCGTGACATTGGCCACATTGCCGAGACGGACAATGGCGCCGTTGGCGCTCTTCAGCACCATGTTTCGGAACTCGTCGACCGAGTGAAGATTCGTAGTGGCTATAAGGTCGACGGTCACCATCTGCCCTTTGGTGCGTCCAACTGCGGAGATGAAGTCGTTGTTGGCAAGCGCGGTGCTCACGTCGCCGGCAGTCACGCCGAAAGCCGCCATTTTTACCGGATCGAGCCATGCCCGCAGGGCGAACCGGCGCTGGCCGAGGACCTCGGCGGTCTGCACACCTTCCACGGCCTGAAGCTTCGGCTGCACCACCCGGATCAGATAGTCGGTGATCTTGTTGGTGGGGAGCACCTTGCTGTAAAAGCCGATGTACATGGAATCGATGGCCTCGCCGATGGCCACGGTGATTACCGGCTGCTGCGTATCTTTCGGCAACTGGTTGAGCACGGCGTTGACCTTCGTGTTGATCTCGGTCAGCGCCTTGTTCGGGTCATAGTTGAGGCGCAGGTACGCCTGGATCGTGCTCTGGCTCTGGATGCTCGCCGAGGTGAGATAGTCGATGCCATTGGCCTGTGCAATGGAGTTTTCCAGCGGCGTAGTAATGAAGCCGGCCACAAGGGCCGGGTCGGCGCCGGTATAGGTGGTGGCAACGGTAACGACCGCGTTTTGGGTCTCAGGATACTCGCGGACCTTGAGCACCCCCATGGAGCGGAGCCCCAGCACCAGGATCAGCAGGCTGACCACTGTGGCCAGCACCGGACGGCGTATGAAAATGTCGGTAAAGTGCATAGGGTGCCTTTACTCATCCACCGGTTTTGGAGCGGCATTATTACTTGGCTGGATCCGATTGTCGGCGATCACCGGACTGCCGTTCTTCAGCTTCAACTGGCCGCTGGTGACAACCTCTTCCCCATCCTTCACCCCGGTGAGGATAGCCACCTGGTCGCCGCGAGTGGGGCCTACGGTAACAAAGGTCTGCCTGGCGATGAGGAGCGGTTTGCCGTCCGGCCCTTTCCCCTTTTCCTCGACGATGTAGACGGTTTCCCCGTATGGGTTGAAGGTCACCGCCGTCTGTGGCAACGTCAGGAAGTTTTGCCCGGCTCCGGCCCGGACCTCGACCGTGACGTACATACCCGGCAAAAGCACGTGACGGGGATTGGCGATGGTCGCCTCTACCTGGAAATTGCGCGTCTCCGGGTCCACCCGCGGGTTGACGGCGGTGATCCTGCCGCTGAAGATGCGGCCGGGGTAGGAGTCGGTAGTGACGGCCACCGTCTGGCCGAGGGCAATGCTCGCCAGATCCTGCTGGGGGAGGTAAAAGTCGGCATAGATCGCATCGAGCGCCTGCAGGGTGACGATCTTGTCCCCCGGGTTCAGGTACTGGCCCGGGTTGACGGTTGTAATGCCGAGCCGACCGGCAAAGGGGGCGCGAATGGTCTTTTTATCGACCAGAGCCTCCTGCTGCGCTACCTGGGCCTGCTTCACCTTGAGATCGGCTGCATCGGCGTCCAGCGTCGCCTGGCTTACCCCCTTTATGGCAAACTGCTTTATGTCGCGGATATAGACGGTACTTGCCAGATCGGCCGCCGCCCGGAGGGAGCGCAACAGGGCGACGTCGGCATCGGCGTTGAGCTGCACCAGCAGCTGCCCCGCCTTCGCATCATCCCCCGACCTGAACTGCACCGACCGCACCAAGCCGGCGATTTCGCAGGTAACGTCTACGCCGCGCACGGCACGCAGGCTTCCCACCGCTTTGAGTTGAGGCTGCCAGGGAAGAGACTTGGCCGTGATCGTGGTTACCGTCATGGGCGGCGCCTGGCCGGCAGCCATGGATTTCTTCGCCATCCGCGCCTGGAAAGCCTGGTAGCCGAAAATGCCGCCGAACAAAAGGGCGACTGCCGCCAGCATGAGTAACATCCGCTTGGTCATCAGGGGCTTCTCCATGTGAGGTTTGGCGTCGCGTAGGGGCGGACGGCGTCCGCCCTTGTCGAGGTTATCCTTACCGCCGACAGGGCGCAGGCCCTGCGCCCCTACGCATGTATGCGGTTCATTTTTCCCCATTCTCGGGGCGAGGGCGGGCAAAAGCCGGATGAGGGGTTGCTCCGCCCTCCGCCGAGCGGTTCCACCAGCCGCCGCCAAGCGCCTGGAACAGTGCGGCAGTGTCGGCAAAGCGCGCGGCCTGCGCCTGCACCAGGCTGATTTGCGCCTGCTGATACTGACGCTCGGCATTGAGAAGGGAAAGATAGTTCACTGCACCGAGCTGGAACTGCTGCCGGGCAAGGTCGAAGGTATCGCGGGCGGACGTTTCGGCATCAGCCTGTGCCTTGAGCGTACGGGCGTCATCATCCAGTGCCCGCAGCACATCGGCCACGTTCTGCAACGCCTGCAAAACAGTGGAGCGATACTGGGCCGCCGCCTGATCGTAAGCGGCAATGGCGGCACGGCGCTTGGCGGTAAGTTCACCGCCATGGAAAAGCGGCTGCAACAACCCGGCGCCGAGACTCCAGATGGAAGTCCCGCTGCCGAACAGGTCGGTAATTCTCCCCGACTCCGACCCCAGGCTGCCGCTGATGGTGATCTGCGGATAGAGGTTTGCCGTGGCCACGCCGACCTGGGCGCCGGCGGCATGCATCAGTTCTTCGGCTGCACGGATGTCGGGGCGCTGGCGGACCAGTGCCGACGGCAGGCTCACCGGCAGCTCCTGCGGCAACTGCAACCCATCCAGGTCGAACTCGGGAAGCCCCGCATCACTGGGGAACCTTCCGGCCAACACCGCCAACAGATGACGAGTCTGGGCGAGCGCCTTCTCCAGTGGAGGGAGGGTTGCCCGCGTCTGTGCAAGCTGGGTTCGCTGGGCAAGAACATCGGTACGTGCGACCCCGCCGAGCTGGAACTGGCGTTCGACCACATCAAGCTGCTGCTCCTGGTTCGCCAATATATTTTGCGTCGCCCGGATCTGTGCCCGCAAAGAAGCCTCTTTCACCGCCGTGGTGACGATGTTGGCGGTGAGCGCGAGATAGGCACCCTCAAGCTGATAACGCTGGTAGTCGACCTGAGAACGCAGTGCCTCCAGTTCGCGCCGTCCGCCACCGAAAATATCGAGTGCGTACGACACGTTCACCGAGGCGTTAAAGAGGCTGAAGGTGCTGTTGGCAAGATCCGGCTGACCGAACGCGACCCCTGAGATCTTTTGACGCACGGCCGAAAAGTTCGCGTCAAGACTCGGTGAATACTCCGTACCGGTCCTGGCGCGCAGGTTTTCCTGCGCCTGACGAATCGTCGCCTGGATCGTCGCCAGGGTCGGACTGTCTGCAATGGCCTGACTGATCAAGCGATCCAAAGCCGCGGAATGAAAGAGCGCCCACCACTGGCCGGGAATCTCCCGGCCGACGACGAAGCGCTGCGCTGCGCCGCCGTTCCCCTCCGCGGCGGCCGTCTCCTCCGGCAATGCAGTCGCAGTATAGTTATTCGTCTGCGGCGCCTCGGGCGGCCGGAAATCAGGGCCTACAGCGCAGCCGGCCAGTGCCGCACCGACGACCGACACAGCAATGCCTTTTCTCACAAGCTTCAGACGTGTCATGTTTCACGCTCCACGGCACCCCACGATGGTCCGCGGCGAAAAGCTCCATCCACAACGTGCGCAACGCGGTCACCCCGGAGCGCTGTCGCATTGGACCTCATTATCAATTTATCACTATCAGGGAAAGGTTCAAGGGAGGCGATGATATGTGGCGGGCGGGGAGCGGGGAGCGGCCGTTTTTAGTCTCTTTACAAAATCTGAGCAAAAACAGAACTGCAATAGCACACGGATTTATACGGATTGAACTGATTTACACGGATTTTTTAACATCGGACCGTTTTTTAGTTTAATCCGCGTAAATCCGTTCAAATCAGATTTTATCCGCGTTCTATTGCCCTTGACTTTTTCTTGTTTGGTTCCGTCTTTGCCGGCTTAGGATAAAAAAAGGCCACATCGCACGGACGTGGCCTTTTTGAGCTTTGCGTCGGGACCAAAGGGGAGCGCCGACTATATCCGCTTGCGCAGATAGCTCAGGAATTCTTCCTTGGTGAGGACCTTCTTCCGCACCAGGTGGTCCACCTGGCGGCTCATGGCGTTACGCTCCCCTTCCTTCATGTTGTCTTTCAGGAGGATGAAAAAAGGGATGTTACGCGTCTGCGGATAGAGCCGGAATCTTTCCAGCATTTCGAAGGCCCCCATATCCTGCAGCATGAGGGAGCTGAATATCAGGTAAGGATGGCTGATCGTCGCCAGCGCCACACCTTCCTTGCCCGTATAGGCGTTGACCGCCTCGAAACCGAGCATCCCCAGGGCCTTGGCAACCGCTTCCTCCCCTTTGCGGGAGATGACCAGCGTCTGCAGGTCATAATCTTCGATATCTTCCGTTAAGCCCAATACCGCGAGCCTCTCGGCCAGATAATCAGCGTCGATGGGGAGGGTAAAAAATCCTGCAACCGGAAATACCTCTCCCACCTTGCCTTCCTGGCTGAGGTAGAGTGGAAGTACTGGAATATCACGGGTTTCCGGATTTTTTTTAATATCGAGGAGAGTGCCCCAGCCATCCGTGGAATATGGGGAAACATCGAGTAAAATCCCCAGGGGCTTGCATTTGGCCAATTCAGAAAGTGACGCCGTTCTTGCCCAGTAACCGGCTTCCGCCAGGTAACTGCAAATCAACGCCCCTCTTTCCACTTTTTCGCCAAGGCCTAAAATCCAGAGTTCGCGCTCTTCGCATTCTTTCATGTACATTCCCCGTCAGATCGGTATAATTTTCTAATAAATATCACATTTCCCGCTAACCGCAAGAAAAACTTTCTTCCATAAGCGGCCCCGCCATTGAAAATAGCCATGTTCTATGGTATTGAAAGCTATAAACGGTTGATAGTCGGCAGTCGGCGGTCGTCGGTAAAAGAGCTATAAACGGTTGATGGTCGGCAGTCGGCGGTCGGCGGTAAAAGCGGGACCACCGACTGCCGACTGCCGACTGCCGACTGCCGACTGCCGACCGCCGACCGCCTTTAAAAAAGGAGCCCCCCCAATGAAAAGCAAAGTCTTTTTCGCCGACATGCGCGCCGGCCACAAGGAAAACCTGTTTGCCAAGATCGGCAAGCTGCTGCAGCAATGTGGCATAAGGGAACGCATCAACGCCGGGGACCTGGTCGCCGTCAAGGTCCACTTCGGCGAGCGGGGCAATCACACCTTTGTCCGCCCCATCTTCGTCCGGCGGGTGGTGGATGAAGTCAAGGCCTGCAAGGGAAGCCCCTTCCTCACCGACTCATCAACCCTCTACCCCGGCGAACGGAAGGAAGCGGTTTCGGCCCTGGCCTGCGCCATCGAAAACGGCTTTGCCTACGCGGTGGTCAATGCGCCGCTCATCATGAGCGACGGACTGAGGGGACACTCCGCCGTTGACGTGGCAATAGGGGGTGAACTCCTGTCCAAGGTCAGCATCGGCCGGGAGATCGTCGAGGCTGATGCCCTGGTGGCGGTTTCCCATTTCAAGTGCCATGAACTGACCGGTTTCGGCGGTGTCCTGAAAAACCTCGGCATGGGGTGTTCCAGCCGGGAGGGGAAACTGGTCCAGCACTCCACTGTCGCGCCGAAGGTGGCGGAAAAGTACTGCACCGCCTGCGGCATTTGCCTGAAGTCGTGCGCCCATGACGCCATTGCTATCATCGAGGGGAAAGCGGTCATCGACCCGGAAAAATGCACGGGGTGCGGGCGCTGCATCACCGCCTGCCTGAAGAAGGCGATCAATATCCAGTGGAACGAGGCGTCCGACCTGGTCATGAAGAAGATGTGCGAATTTGCCAAGGGGGCGGTCAAGGGGAAGGAGCAAAAAAACATCTTCATCAGCTTCATCACCCAGGTCTCGCCCGCCTGCGACTGTTACGGCCATGCCGACGCCCCGATCGTCAACGACATCGGCATCTGCGCCTCTACCGACCCGGTGGCCCTCGACCAGGCCTGCGCCGACCTGGTGAACGCCGCCCCCGGCAACGCCAACACTGCGCTCACGAGCGGCCTGGAGCCGGGGGGAGACAAGTTCCGCGGGGTGCACCCTGACATTGATTGGGAAGTCCAGTTGGAGCACGCGGAGAAGATCGGGATGGGAACGAGAAAATACGAACTGGTGAAGATATGAAAAGGAAAAGGCCGGGCAAAACGCCCGGCCTTTTCTCTTTGTGCACAATGATTCACCATCGGATCACTTGAAATACTCCGCGTGAATTGAAGTACCCATATGCGAAGTGACGAAAAGTGAAACGAGCGACATGATGAAGCAAAAAGCGAAGAACCAGGCGGCCCTCTCCCCCTGCCAGCGGAAGAAACGCCTCAGGTGCAGATAGATGCCGAACAAGAGCCAGGTGATGAGCGACCAGATTTCCACCGGGTCCCACCCCCAGAAACGCCCCCAGGACTGGTGCGCCCAGATCGATCCTGCCAGCATCCCTATGGTCCAGAAAATGAACCCGAAACCGGCAAACCGATACGCGTAAACATCGATAGCCTGGGGCTCGGGCAATCTTTGCAGCCAGTCGAAAACGTATCTCCTCTTCAGCAGGCAGAAGATTGAAAAGGTAAAAGCGATGATGATGGTGGCCAACGATATTTTGTAAAGCGCAATATGAATAACCAGCCAGATGCCTCTGAAGGTCGGGGGGAGGGTACGGATTCCGGGATTGCTCAACATACTGAGCGCCAACAGTAAAAATGTCGAGGGAAAGACGACTATGCTCACCGGCTTTATTTTGGGGTAGATGCGCACAAAAATCAGGAAGATGCACATGGCGATCCACGCATCGGACGAAAGCACCTCGCTGGGCGCCATGTAGGGCCCATGGCCGACGATATACCACCAATAGGCGATGAGTATGCTGTGAATTATCATGCCGGCCAGAGCAAGTTTATAGCCGTTTCTTTCATAACCGGGCCGCCCGAAAATAATGCCGGAGGTATTTGCCACGGTGGCCAGCACGTATATGATGACCGCCGTCCACGTCAAGCCGGTATAGACAGCAAAAGATTCGTTCATCATGCCTGCTCCGTTTCGATGTTTTTGAGAATGACTTCTTGCTCGTCAGCATAGAAGTCGGCAAACTTTTCCGCACGCCAGAAAAAGAGAAACCCGTCCCCATCCCTTGCCACGATAAATTCGCGAGGCGGCGTGAAAAAATTGAGCATAATACCCAGCACTATCATCATGAATCCGATAAAGACAAGCGGCATCCCCGGCACATGGACGAATATGAGCTTGCTCCATTTCTCGACCGCAGTCAGCCGCACCAGATAGTTACCCAGCCGCCCGCTTTCTCCATTTTTCAGGGAAATCCGCCCCAGTTCACGATTGTTTTCCATAATACGCAGTACCAGCAGCCGATCGGGACTGGTTATGAGTTTCTTGTCCGCATCGGCATAATATTTGGTGGATAACCTGTATTTTAACCAGGGAAAATCAAAATCGCCGTAACCGGCCTTGTCAAGGCCCGCCGGATGCAACAGCAGCAGTTTTTCCCGGTGCGTGCCGCCATCGGCTGAAGTGAACTCAAGGGTAAAGACGTCGCCATAATCGTTGCTCTGATAGATGCGCTTACCCTGGTAGGTCAGATTTGCATTGATTGCCGCGGTGAGCCGGCGGACATCCCCGCCATTTTCAGGGAAAAGGGTGATTTCAGAAGCGACTTGATCAACATGGTTATCCTTTCGGAACTCCAGCTTCAGCCGATCGAGGCGCACCGAATAGGGAAGGGAAAGCCTCTCCGTCAACAAGCCATGTTCTTCGCTCTCCCATGGCTCGCCGGCCTGGTGGGGTACGCCTTCGACAAGTATTATCGCGCCGCGCTGCTGGGTCAACGCAACCAGGAGGGATGCGGCTATGGTTGCAACGATACCCGCATGAAGCAAGAAATTGCCCCAGTACCCCCACGGATTCTTCACGAAGCGCCAAGATGCCGTACGCGACAGCAGCAGATACCCATGCCGCCTCATGGTTGCCGGAATTCTCTGCTCCGTCGCTCTTATCCGGCTTCCGCCGGATTCGGGCAATGGCGCCGCCTTGAATGTCCTTCGCAGCGCAGCCCTGAACTGTTCGATTAACGACAAGCTGAGCGAAACCAACGCAAGGGCGATGAAAACGGCAAACCATGGCGCAGTATAGACATGATTCAGCCCGCAGACATCCGCAATGGGAACGAGCCACTCGTTGTCGGCGCGCCAGTTTTGCATTTTGGCCGCAGGGGTGATAAAGGTTTGCGGCACCAGCGAGGCGACCAAAACAGAGGCAATAATCGCAACAAGGAGAAACAGCGCCAGCTTGCGGGAGAGGAAAAACATCTTCAGCATATTCATGAATAATTTTTATCATGTATCGGTATTAAGTCAATGAGGCGCTCAGGAGTTGGTTAGAACGAAAAATTGTCGTCTCAACAGACTTCGCATCGGCGCTGGAGCTGCTACAAACCGCCACCAAAATACCGATGCACTGTAACGCAACACCATTCCCCCCGCAAACAGTTCATCGGCGGCATTTTTTATGCCATCTCGTTCTCCTGCAAAAAGCATAATTCAGCCAATTACCCGACATTGCAAAAAACTAACCGCCCTTTCACCACACGTTTTAAATGGACCACAGAAAAAGCAAAATTGCACTGCCGCTAATTTTCTTTCTCAAGCAAAGAGCCGAGGGCCGGTAAGCACCTTTGGATAGGACTGCCGGCGGAATGGGTCGCAATATTAATTCCCCTTACTTGTATAATTTTTTACACTTTTTTTGCACATAATGTGCACACATCAGTCAAAAGGAATACCCCTTCACCATGAGCAAAATTTTTTTTAACATTGCATCATTCTCTAAGAGAAAACGGCTTGTTGCCATTACTATAACCGCCATCGTACTGCCATTTTTATTTCTTTTTTTTGCAACCCATTTCGATTTTTCATCCGATTTTGAAGGTATATATCTTCTCAGCTGCGACCGAGGGCTGCTGTACGACATCAAGAATGATCTCATGCTGGGCGAGGAAAACCGGCTGCTGGCAAAGATAGAGTTTGATCCCCTCTACAATTTCTTCAGTGGTGAAAAGAAACTCTCTGCGAATACGCCCCATCTCAATTACAGATGGAGCAACAGAAACGGCAACGGCTATATTTTCAATTATTCTGCCGATGGGAAACAGTTATTGACCTGCTTCAGCAGGTTCCGTGACAGCCAGGACATGGTGCCGAAGGGGCTTTTTGTCGGCGGCGGACTGCCCTATTCAAAGCATGACGACATCGAACTTACCATGAGCGCAACCGGCATGGCCCACTTTGATGGCAAGGAATGGCACCACCTCTGGTGCAATGCCAACGAAACTATCGCTTCGTCGCCAGACGAAAAGCATGATCCGTCCACCTGGACATTCCTCGGCAGCAAGGTACTCCATGCCAGTGACTCCAAACTTGTTTTAAAAAGCAGCCATGAATTGCCCTTCGACAAGACGGTCCTCCATATTGACCGATATGCAATCTTCCGCGCCGGCGAAACCTATTTCACCCTGTTGATCAAGATCGCCAACGTCGGCAGCAGCCAAACCGACTATTATTATGTATATGGCGATGAACCTTGGGTCGGAGAGTTCGGCACATCAGCGGGGAACGTCGGCTGGACAAAGGACAGGCTCCACTACTACGAAACTGCCCTGAACCCTCTTCAGCACTCGTATGCCGGCATGTATGACATTGGCAATCCGCTCATTTTGGGGGGAAAGTCAAAATATTCAGGTTTGGCAAACTTCATAGAGTGGATGGGTGATATCAAACCAGGTCTCGTCTATTTTTCCAACAAGGAAGGACAATTTGTTAACGAGGAACAAAAAGTCCCCCTCTACAGCAAGGACAACCGGGTAATTTTCCTGCAATGGGGTCCCCGCACCTTGATGCCGGGAAGTCAGGACCTTCTGATAATGGCCATCGGCATGGCAGACGGCACAGCCAAATCCGGTGTCCCGCTAAAGCCCGAGGTAAGGCTCGATCAGGCTGACGCCAGATTCCTTTTCCAATGATTTTAGCCGCTGATTTTTACGAGTTCGCACCGATATGCAAAGCATATGGAACGGAAAGGGCAAAACAGGATGGGTGTTTAAAAATATTCGCGGCAGACTGGCATGTAAAAGAAAAGGCCGTGTTCGACGGCCTTTTCTTTTACACTGGATATAAAGGACAACCAATTACGGAATGGGCGCGATCCCGTGGGGTATTCCGCCCTTGTGCCCTTTAACGTTCTGAATCAGCGCCTTGACTTCAGCGGGCATCTCCTTGCCTTCTTTCATCATGGCGCGCATCTGTCCTGCAAGATAAGAATTATTGATCAATATATCAAAGACAGCCAGCATGAATTCCCGTTTCCACGGCGTAAGCTGGTCGAGATTCTGGAACTTGTGCATGTAGAACTTCTGCGCCGCCTTGCCCAGCTCCCGCTCCAGATCCTCGACGGTCATATGAATAGGCTTGATTACCGGCTCGACCAGATTGTATTTCCGATAGTCCTTTGTTGCCACATATTTTTCCAGCTGCGGATAAAGCTCTGCATAGGGCCAAGGGGCGATGGCAAGGAAGAAGGCCATATCCGGATTATAATGTTTGGCAAGCTCGATAGTGGCAGCGATCGACTCCGGAGTATCCTCCGGCATGCCGAGGACAAAGGAAGTTTCGGAAACAATGTCGGCATTGTTGATGATGTCGATGGCCTGCTTGGACTGCTCCACCTTGGTGTCCTTCTTGAACAGGTCAAGGGTCTCCTGAGAGCCTGCTTCAACACCAACATAGATATGCTCCACGCCCCCTTGGCGATACTTGTCCATGATATCGGCATCACGGAGAATATCATCAACCCTGGTCTCCATCAGGAGCTTGACCGGCACCTGGCGCTCTATCATCAGGTCGAGAATACGCACCCAGCGCTCCCGGTCAAAGGTGGGAATCTCGTCGGCAAGCATCGCCACTTCAACCCCATATGTTTTGTTCAGCATTTCCAGCTCGGCTACAAAATTATCAGCGCTCCGCGCCCGCCAAGTCTGGGCCCAGAACAGCTGCTGGGAACAGAAGGAGCATTTCTGTTGACATCCCCGGGAAGATGAAACAATGGCCAACCGGGCGTTGTTCTTGGCCCTGTAGGAGTAAATCGGCCATTCGACCAGATCCCAGGCAGCAGGAAGTGCATCCAGGTCCTGAATATAGGGAGCCTTGGGCGTAGCCACCACGGCGCCATCCCGATAGAATGCCAACCCCGGGACTGTGGCCGGATCACCGCCGGCATTCAGGCAGTCGAGCAGGGACGGCAGGGTCGTCTCCCCTTCGCCGCGAACGATAAAATCGATCGTGTCGTGCTCAGCGGTGAGCATTTCTTCGTAGCAGAAGGTGGCATGGACGTTGCCATGGACAGTGACGACCTGCGGATTAATCTTCTTCGCAAGGCGGGTAAGCTCAATGGCATGGACGATTGAGGCGGTATAGGCGGTAGTTGCGACCACGTCGGGATTGAACGCCTCGATGCGCTGCTGGATTTCCGGCCATTTGTGCCAGAGCGACATGGCATCGTAGTAATCGACCTCGTACCCTGCGGCCCTGAGCGCTCCTGCAATATAGACAAAACCGACGTTCAGCCAGGTGCCGGCAGACTCTACGACACCGGAATGATAGGGGGGGGTAATGAGAGCTACCTTTTTAATGTTCATCAATTGCTCCTTCAAGAAGCTTCAAAAACTCGGCTTAACCAAGCAAGAATCAGACCGCCAGCGAAATGCTTAATATCTTACTAAATACAAAGCATTTTGTCTTTAAAATTATTAAAAGCCATCAGGAGTTACAGCCATATGGCCGCACAATGCAGAAAAGTCGCAGAAACGCAAAGGCGCTGCCGTAATGCGGCCAACGGTCCGGCAAAATATATAGTTTCCATCCGGAAACCCCGGATGAGAAACTATTGGTTTTCTGATTCGGAAAGCGGGGATTTTTTGTCATGGCAAGTAAATCAAGGGGTTGCGCGGGGAAGGCCGGTGGTAAGATTCAATGAAAAGTCAATACATAAGCCAGGTAGCCACCGGCAGCCGCTATCGCCACCAGGAGGACGTGCTTGATCACCAGCATCTTCCGCCTGGTTTTTTCCACATCCGCACCGAAAAAATTGTTCACATAGGTAAACGTTCGGGCACCGCCAGTGGCAAAGATCAACACCATTGCACCGATAGAGCTCCAGAAGAAAAAACGTTCGATATGGCCGAGCAGATCGGCTACCGCCGGATACTGTGATTGGAAATGATGGAGGTAAACGATCGATATCATGGCCGAAAGCCAGTAGCCTGTGGCAAAGTCATGGATAAAGCCGTTCAAGACGATAGCGGTTTTTTTCAGGTTCACAAACTATCCTCAGCATTCATTATTCCAGCGGAAAACGCCTTCATAACTAGCAGAAAAAGCCGTATTTATCAACCACAATCGGCTCTGTCCGTTTTGAATTATGCAGACATAAAAACAAAGGCAACGGAACACTGGAAGAGCGGATTGGGCGGATTTTTTCGGAGCAAACAATACCCGAGGTTCAGCCGATAAAATCAGCCTTTATCCGTTCAATCAGATTTGATCCGTGTTCGTTGCCTTTACGATGTTTGTTTTTGCCATGTTCGGATTGCCTGCCAATTATCCGGAGAGAAACATCCTTTACGTGGCGGTTCCTGCGCCACGGATGAACCCAGGGCCGACAGGGATTGGGGTATTCACTTCACCTTCTTCCCCTTGCCGGAAATCTGCTGCTCAGACTTGAGGCCGGCCGGGTGATCTGCCAGCACCTGCTCATCCGACTTTGATTTGTACCAATCCAGCGGCCGCTCGGTCTGGTCCTTGAAAGTATTCAAGGAGTCATCCCGCAGCTTTGCAGCCTCATCATCGGCCTGTGCTACGAGAATCTCGTCAACGACCTGCGGGCACGACGCAACAGAACCGGGTCTGGCTTCGATCTCCTCGCGCACGCTGGGAGCGACTTTCGGGTCCTTGGCCAACGCCATCTTGAAGTCGATGGAGAAGTTCGTATAGGTCTCAAGCATGCGGAAGATTGCCGAGTCCCCCATGGGGCTGCCGGGTGTTTCGTCAGGCAGCGGCGACACCTTGCCGTTCTCGATCTTGGCGCGTCCCACCATCTCGCAGCCGGTTCCTCCGTCGGTGGTATAGCCGAGGTTGTCGGTGATCACCGACAGAACCGTCGGCACGTTGGCCAGGTCCCAGTGCGCGAGAAGACCGACCTCTCCGTCAGGCAGCGGCGACAAGTCATCGATATTCATGGCCAGAACACGCGACCAGGGCGGCACCGGCCGTGTGCGCTTGCGGGGGGGCAACCCCTTCACATGACGACGGAGGGCATCGTCAAAAAGGTTGGTCGCCGTCTCTGCTTCGCCGAGCACGTTGACGCAATGGCTCTCCGGTATGGCCAGGATTTCCTGAACCATCCCGTAGTAGTCTTCGCGGGTCACGACCCCGAATCGGCCCCGGTAGCCACCACCGTCACATATGCGGCTACCTGGCGGCAGGTGAAACTTTATCTTTTTGCGACGACAGGCCTGAAAGAAATATACGTACGCCGACGTAGCGCCGATGAGCGCTACCGGCACACCGCTCGCTTCCGACTCGCGCAACGCCTTGAGGAGATTCTTGATGTCAATGCCTGTCTTTCCGAGCAGGAACATGCTGTCCGGCGTGCCGAAGGCCTGGCGGGTCTGGTCCATGCCGATGGCCATGCCCATGGAGGGGGCGAGTTCTGGACTGGGGGCAAGGATCAGGATGCGGCAACGCTTCCCTTCCTCGAAGTCGGGGAAGAGGTAGGAGCCGGTCATAACGCGGTTCGCCGCAAACACAAGGCGCTTGCCGTCCTCGTCACGGAAAATGCGGCCCCGCTGCGTAATGCTGGTAGTACCGCCGGTGAGACAGGACAGCACCGCCTCCTCCAGCGGAAAAGACGACACGAGATGTGTCTTGAAGACGTCGTTGTAGACCATGGGCACATCTTGCCATCGATCAATGTCGCCGGGCCGGACCTTCTTCGCGTCACAGAACTCCCGAAAGAGCTTGTTGTTGGCGTATTGGAATGCAAACAGTCGCAGAGAGTAGTCGTTGAAGGCGGGCAGCTCGGCGTCGACGCCAGCCTCGATGAAGCCGAGAATGTCTTCAGTCAGACGATGACTTTCGCTATCAATGGTAGACATAAGAACTCCTTAATAATGTCTTGATTGTCGGGGGTGGATAAAAAAAACAAGCAAACTTCCTGCCAAGAACAAACGATATTTTAGTATAACAGTATCGACCAGTTAAAGGCAATTGCATTCTCAAACTACGCCGCCACTCCGGGAAAAGTGCACAACAAGCAGGCATAGAAGCAGATTTGCACAAAATATAAGCATTAACTGAAATAGATCCGAGGATTGATGTCGTTTTTTAGTCCCCGGATATCAACCTTACGCTTTCGATGTAGTAGGCAATCTGCGGCAGGATATGGGGGAGGGTGGCTTTTGACTTAATTTAGCAAGGTATTTGAAGTACCCAGTCGGTTACACAATGATCTGTTTTTCACCCACAGTCTTTTTGGAAGCTTTCCATTGCTCATACGCTATCTTCATCCCTTTTCGAACCGGAAGCTGGTTCATGAGCGAAAGGATGTGGGCATAGGGGAATCCCGACAAGGGGACCTTAAACATGTGCCGCAGCACCCGCGGCAGACTCAACAGCTCCAGCGAGCTTTCGTAAAACGCCTCTTCCCGCGCTTCCGGGGTCATGGCCGCATCCGGATGGTCAAACAATGCGTACGCCCCGGTATAGTACTCCCAACCCAGCTCCTTATACAGATAGGGTTCATACTGCTGGCGCAGTTCCGTCCCCGGATAGGGGACTACCAGCGAAGGATGCATGCTCACTCCCAACCTGTCAGCGACCTCTACGGAGCGCTTGAAATCGTCCAGAGAATCCTCGCGGCTGCCGAGCATGTAAAACAGCGACACATCGATGCCGTGATCCCGCAGGGTGCGCACCGCCCGTTCGCGGTCGACGCCTACCTTGCCGTTGGCCTTATACGCCGTCAGCGACTCGTCGGATATGGCATCCCAGCCGACCCAGACGGTCAGCATGCCGCTTTCACGGGCGGCGTTCAACATCCGCGACCCCGCCGGCGACAGCACCGGGCGCAGGCTGCCGAACCCCATCCATTTCTTGCCGCTCCCCTTGAGCGCGGTGAACATGTCGATGGCGCGCTGCTCAAACCCTTGCCACCAGATGTTCTCATCGCCGTTTATATACATCTTTTCGGGAATGGCATGAACATCCCGCACCACTTGGTCAATGGGGCGGAAGCGGATCTCGGCGCCATAGAACGGCTTGACCGAACAGAAGGTGCAGTTATACGGGCAGCCGCGTGAGGTATTCACAATCCGGAATTGATGGCCGCCTTTAAGGAGGCCGTAAAGCGGTGTGGGCAAATCATCCAGGGCGACCTGCTCGCCGCGGTAGAATGGCTTCAACTGGCCGGCGCGGAAATCACGCAGCACCTCGGGCCAAGCCGATTCGGCCTCGCCGATTACCACCGCATCCCCATGCTGCTTGGCCTCTTCCGGCATGGCGGAAGCATGCATCCCGCCAAACACGACCTTGATGCCCCTAGCCCGCAGCTTATCGGCAATATGGTAACCCGGCACCGCCGTCGGCGTCAGGATACTGATAGACGCCAGGTCGCACTCCAACTTGTCAAAGGCGTCTGGTGTGGCACTGGCGCTGATCAGTTCAATCTCGATAGACGGATCGACCCTGCGGGTAAGCGCGGCCAGATACTCCAGGATCGGCGGGGCCACCGGCGTCCAGCCGAAGGGGAGGGGAGGAAATATAATTGCGAGTTTCATCTAAAGGACTATCTCCTTGTTGGCATAGATACTATCCAAGATCGCCTTCACATCTGGCAGCGGATAGGCAAAGACCCTGCCATCGGTCATAGCCTCTAGCTTCGATGCCATGCCGACAAAAAATACCCCCTCCCGATCGATTACAAACTTGACCTCAACTCCAAGCGTTTTGCCATCAAGCCAACCGGAAAAATCAATGTATACTGTACCATTGGCTCCACGGGTCTCTTTCCATTGCTTTTTCGTGAGATGAGAGTAACTGTCAAATGCCTTGCCGACGGTCATTGCTGGGTACGCAGGCAACGACTGATTTTTGACAATACCCGAAAGACTGACAGGTTCTGAATTTTTAACAGTTTCTCCCCCATGCACCTGCATTTCAGTACTCTTCGCATCCGGCTTTTTTACAGATTCAACATTTCTTTCAGCACATGCAGCCATACATAATAAAAAGCACAAAATGGCAACAACAACTATTTTCCGCACGGCAATTTCTCCCGTAACATTTTGTTTACGTTACGTTATGTTTTTAAACTACATTCACTTATGATCAATCCTGAACCCGCTATGAAATGTTTCCACAGTAAAGGGGATACCCCAATAGCTGACAATCATGGCGATAAGTGCAATCAGCGCATACCATGCCAGCCTCCTGCCGCGCCAGCCAAAGGTTACCCGCAGGTGCAGGTAAATGCCGTAGGTCAGCCACGACACCAGCGACCAGACCTCCACCGGATCCCATCCCCAGTAACTCCCCTTGACCTGGTTGGACCAGAAGCATCCCGATATCATCATCAGACCATAGAGGATAAACCCGCCGGCAACAAAACGGTACGAAAACATATCAAGTGTTGCAAGATCCGGAAGCTTATCATAGATGCCGCCGGATTTATTTTCCTTAAGTAGATACATAAGTCCAAGCCCCGCTGCAATCAGCACCGATGCAAAACCAGCCGAAGCCCCGACAATATGCACCCATATCCAGCCGCTTTGCAGGGCAGGTGCCAGGGTAGCGGCAACCTCTTTCATCAGCGTTCCGGCCCACCCCAACAGCACAAAGGCAACGGGCATCACCAACACTCCGAGAGGGCGAACTTTTTTCGTGGAGAACTGGAACAACAGAAACAGCAGGACCGTCATGAATGTCCCGAGAGTCAGAGATTCGGAAATGTCAATGAAGGGAGTTATACCGGTCGCTGACCAGCGCATTCCGATCGCCACGACATGGGGGACAAACCCTGCCAGGGCACTGAATAGGCCAATGGTGAACAACTTATCCTGCTTTGCAATCATGCCGAAGATATAGCTGAAGGTACTGACACCGTACAATGTCACAGCAGTCCAAAAAATCAGGAGTTCGAGTTTCATATGTTCACCTCCAAAAAGCGATTAATGACAAACAGGATATTATCTAGATTCTATCCGGATTAATTTATCTGCGTGCTATTGCTTGTTTCTGTTTGATTTCGGCTTGTCCGCTCTAAATGTAATCATTTAAACATAACCCATCGTATCCGTCAATTTTTTCGCGTTCAGGAAGCCTTCCCATATGCCTTGCCTTTCCTCATCCGCCCGATCGTCGTAATGATCATCCCGGCCAGCCCCACCCAGAGGCTTGCAAGCACAATCGGCTTGCCCGGCTCGTAGCGCACCAGCATGCCAACCCAGTAACGCACCTCCTTGGCCGACAGAATATACTCGCCGGCGGCAAACTGCTCCCCGATGGAGGCCTTTCCTTCGGCAACTGGCTTGTCGGATTTCAGCATCCCTTTCTCATCAATCGCAAAAAGCAGGAACGCCGCATCCCCTCCCCGCTCCTTCAGCTTGGAAGGCTGATACGTAACCTGCAGGGCAAAACGCGGCTTCTCAGGAGGAACCGGAAACCGAATAGCGTCCACCCTAACCAAGCCCCCCTCTTTGTAACCGGTTGTATACAAGTAACTGTCATCCTTCTGCTGAATGCTCTGCAGCGGCAGATAAGCCCCGTACAGATCCTGCCCCTGCTTGTTGGAAAGCGTGACCAGCAGCGAATATCCTTCCTTGTCGTTGAAGTAATCGAATCCCTTGTGGGTCAACTTATGGGTAATGTAAATGATACCCTGCTTCCTGTCACCATCCTCGCCGACCGCAACTTCGTATGCAGCCCGCTTGTCCTCGCCGGCAACCTTGTAGCCGACATGCATTTTGACGAGCGATGTCTCGCCCTTCAATCGCGCAAAGGAGAAAAAACGCCCTTTGTCAATCAGATCGTAACTCTGAGGATCACCGCTCGGGAGGACCTCCCCCTCGGTCAGCCGGATATTTCCCCTGAAATAGAACAGGCTGTTGTAAATGATTCCTCCAAGTATCGCCACAAAACTGAGGTGAAACAGGATCATGCCAAAAGTAATCAGCGTCAGCTTCCTGTGCCATATCCTGCCGAAAAAACAGCAGGCCACATTCACCACCAACAGTACCAGCAGGGCATTGAACCAGAGCGTGTTAAAGATCAGGCTCCAGGCCCGCGCCCCTCGCAGGATGGTAACCCCTGTCAGGCAACATGCCAGGATAATTACCAGCAGAGCCATTGCCAGCTTGGCAGATGCAAAGAAATCGTAAATTTTTCGGGGAATTTTATGTACCGGGTGATAACGGGGTTCAACAGGAAACACTTCGTTTTCTGGTTCGGCTTCGGGGGGGGTAATAAATTCGTTCATAAATCTCCATCCAAAGGGTCTGAGCTGTAAGACTACCACAATAGCAAAAAGATAAGCAAGGAAGAGTGCATTTTATTCAGACCCTCCACCTTTGATAATTATCTTGTACGCAAGACTTCGGTTTTGATACTATATCTAAATCAAATTAACGGCATTTTTTTACTCGACTCAATCGGAATTACATATACCTTCATGCGTCCCCACATTACAGCATTGCTCCATAATCGATTCATACAACGTCACGAACCATTCAGCGTTGTGCACTTCGTGACGACTAGATGCAATGCCCGGTGTAAACACTGCTTCATTGATTTCAGTACCCCAATAGACCGTGCGAATGAATTGGCGCTTGACGAGATCGTACGACTCGCCCGGAACTTGGGTAAAACTCTCTACAATGTCAACCTGACCGGCGGTGAGCCATTCCTCCGGGACGACCTGTTCGACATCGTTTCTTGCTATATTCAGCACACACCTGTCCGTTCAATTGTCATTACCACCAACGGCTGGTTTACCGATGCGATCAGAACGCTTCTCAAACGCTATTCACGCCTTGACACCCCATGCAGCCTTACGATTTCGATCTCAATCGATAACATCGAGCAGAAACATGATTCCGGAAGGCAACTAGCGGGGCTCTATGCCCATGCCATTGAATCATACCGAGCTGTCGCCGCATGCAAAGATCCGCGTATCAATGCTGATATCGCACTGACTGTCACACCGGAAAACGCTGACACTATCACCGAAATATACCACCGCCTGCAGCAGACTGGTATAAACACAGTATCCCCGATCATGCTGCGCGAGGAAGGTGTTCAGAACTCTATCGCGAACAAACAGAAACTGGCGTCTGCATACCGAGAACTGACCCGGCTGACGGAAGAAACAGGTTCTGCTGCACCGGGAGAATTCACCCGTGCCTTACACCGTGCAAAAAAGCGGATATCCCATCGCATTTTGCATGACTCATGCCTCAATCCACGCTTCATATCGCCATGCAAGGCAGGCTCTCTCTTCGTGACTATCACTGCTGACGGCACCGTAGCACCGTGCGAACTGTTAACAGAGAGGATGCCGCTGGGAAACCTGCGAGACTACGAAATGAACTTCCTGAAACTTTTGAATAGCCAGCGTGCCCAAAATGCACGACACGAAATAAGTAAAACAAAATGTCACTGCACCTTTGAATGCGCCTGGACGGTCAACATCCTGACAACACCTTCATACTGGCCCAGCTTGGCACTCAACACGTTGAAAGAGCTAACATGAACGGGAGTTGCGTTATTGTCATACCGTTCGTCTCAATGAACGAATATCTGCTACAATGCCTTATAGAGTGCCAAGCACTCGACTATCCCCACTTTCACATCGTTTTGCTGCCAGACCAGCCCGTCTCTCTCCCGCCGGAGTTTCTACACGACAACATTTCCATCATTGTCACCGGCGACCTCACCATTGCTGCTAAACGGAACATCGCCATTCGGCATTTCAGCGGTGCAGACTATTTTGCCCTTATTGATTCCGACGCCTACCCCGACGTTAACTGGCTGAAAAACGGGGTTGCATACCTTGCCAACCACCCTGACGTCTGGGCCGTTGGTGGCCCCAATATCACCCCACCGGATGAACCGCTGCTGCAGAGGGTCGTCGGGAATGCACAGCAGACATTCCTGGTATCCGGTCCGCTCCATTTCGCAAAAAAGCTCTCCGCGAGCCGAGATTGCTCCAGTCTGCACTCATGCAACCTGATACTGTTCCGACATGCCTTCGATACTCTGGGAGGCTTTGACGAAACACTTTTCACCGGCGAAGACCGCAACCTATGTGACCGTATCCGGGAAACCGGAAAGCGGATCTATTTTCATCGGGACGTTATCGTATATCACCACAACCGTTCCTTGTGGATACCCTTTTTGCTACAGCGGATCACTTACGGCCATGGTTCGGTCGCCATCGGCAAGCGACAGTTCAACCGCTTCAACGTGGCACTGTACCTGCCTCTAGGCTGGCTGGGGCTGTTTCTTGCCCTTTTCGTGTACGAAATGTGCAGCGCCGGAAGTATGTTAGCGTCCATGATATTTGCTTTTATCAACCTTGCAGTCGCTGCTGTTATGGCGGCACAAGCCTGTATATCAATACGGGAAATACCGCTCACACTAGCAGCCATACTGCTCTGCTACCTGGGGACAACCATCGGCCAAATCCTCGCTCTTGTGGGAATTGAGCCGAACTTAAAACGCTTCTACTCAAACCGTCCGGCAGGAGTTATCCCGCTTGTTGTCAGACAACAAAAAGGCCCTGCTGGTGAGCCGCCATCATGAACTGGAAACTGATCCGCATCATAGACGCCTGTATCGGAATTCCACTGATCTGGTGCTTTCGAAATCTCGCACTGTTCCGGCATCGTGAACCGTTTAGCCTGAATAATTCTACTGCCAGGCGGATCCTGCTGATAAAATTCTGGGGCATCGGCAACCTGTTCATGCTGCTCCCCACAATTCAGGCAATTCGATCGACTTGGCCGGGCGCGACCATTGACTTTCTGACACTTGAAAACAATCGTGAAGCCCTGGCCATGACCGGCGCCGTTGACGACATAGTCACTCTTGACACCCGCAGTCCCGATCTCTTCCTCCGTACCTGGCGACTTGCAGCGACGCTTCTTCGCCACAACCGCTACGACCTGATTGTTGACTTCGAGCAGTTCGCCCGTTTTTCCGCCCTGCTGACTCATCAGATCAGTGCTGGACAAACCATCGGTTTTGAAACCCGTGGACAGCACCGCCACCACCTCTACACCCGCACCATCGCCTATGACAACGACATCCACATCACCCGCTCGTTCTACGCTCTTGCCATGGGAGCCGGCGTCGCCACCCTCTTTTCACCCGAAGTTCAGCTTGGCCCCCTGAAAATGCTGCGCGATACAGGGCGGCGCTTTCTGGTCGAACTCGGTATTTCACCTGAAGAACCGGTTGTAATAATGCATATCGGCACCAGTGATAACTTCCGGGAACGTCGTTGGCCACCGGAACGGTATGCTGCACTTGCCGACCTCCTGACCGGACAGTGCGGCATACGGGTCATCCTGACCGGCCTGCCGGAGGAAGCATTCCTGACCCGTGAAACTTGGCAAAGGCTGAAAAAACCTGAGCGGGTCATCGATCTCGGGGGGCAAATGTCTTTTACCGACTATTTTGCGCTTATAACTGTGTCAGATCTGGTGATATCGGCAGATACGGCCGCCGTCCATCTCGCATCTGCGGTCAACACCCCGGTGGTCGGCCTGTACGGCCCCAACTCACCCCATCTGTACGGCCCATGGGGCAGGAATGGTCTGGCGCTCTTCGCTGGGTACGACTGCAGTCCCTGCATCACCAACTTTAACGCCAAGATCAACACCTGCCGGCATCCCGATGGGCGTGGCGCCTGTATGCTGGCACTTACTGTCGAAGACACATTTGCGGCAATTGAGGGTGCCTATTGCGCTCCGCAAGCCCCCTTTCGTCTGACAAAGCTGGGAGGATCAGACGCATGAGCATGCAGCGGATTGCACGACTAGCGTATCGAATAACTCATAGTAATCTGCGCGAACTTCCCCGTCCTTACCGCCTGACCTACGCGGTAACAAACCGCTGCCAGGCCCGCTGCACAATGTGCGATATCTGGAGAAAACCTGCGGAGAACGAACTGACGCTGGCAGAGATAGATGCCCTTTTCACCCGGGCCAACCGCTTCTCCTGGATCAACCTGACCGGTGGCGAGCTGTTCCAGCGCCCCGATATCAGCGACATCTTCCTCACGGTCATCCAGAGGAGCCGCGACCTGTACCTGCTCAATTTTCCCACCAACGGTTTTCAGACTGAAGAGATCGTTGCAGCCGTCGATGCCATACTGAAACAGACCGCTCTCCCCCGCCTGATCGTCTCAGTGAGCCTTGATGGCCCACGCGAGCTTCATGACCGCATCCGCAACCTGCCCGGCTGCTGGGATCGGGCGTTGGGCACCTTCCGGCAGTTACGGGAACGGCGATCCCGGCGTTTTTCGGTTTTTCTCGGGCACACCCTGCAGGTGGCCAACCTGGGTGAATTCGACAAGACATTTGCCGCCTGCCGTGAAGAGCTGGGAGCGTTGTCCGCTGACGACCTCCATATCAACCTTGCCCATGTGTCCGGGCTCTACTACGGCAACAACACGTTTGATGGCACACCCGAACCTGCCGAAGCATCCCGGCTGCTCGTCCGTATCAACACGCAGCGTCGGCACAAACCATTCAGCCCGATTGCCTTTATCGAACGGCGTTATCAACAACTGGCACGAATATACCTCAAGGACGGCACGGTGCCCCTTACCTGCCAGGCAGCCGCCGCTTCATGCTTCATCGACCCGACAGGCAATGTCTTCCCCTGTTCCGGTTTTGCCTCCCTGCTGGGGTCGCTCAGGGAGAACGATATGGACCTCTACCGCATCTGGCGCTCCCCGATCCGTTTGCACACGAGGAAGCAGGTCCATGATGACGCCTGCCCCGGCTGCTGGACCCCCTGCGAGGCATATCAGACCATCCTGGCGAATCTGCTTCAGCTGAAAGGAAAAAATCGATGATCAGAAAGGTCTATAGCGATCTGATCCTGCGCAAGCTCCGCGAGAGCGGCCCGGGCTGGCTGCTCAGGCGATGCCGCCAGTATCTCCTGTTGCAGCTTTCCGGTGCGCTCCATCGCCCCCTGTGCGGCCCGGCCCTCGGCACGCTAATGGTCACCTACCGCTGCAACTTTCACTGCGCCATGTGCGACATGCCTTTGCAAGCATCTGCGCAGGCCCGAAGCGGCATGACCGAATTCGATACCGCCCGTTTTTTGGGGATCATCAATGAGTTTGCCGAACTGGGGGTGCCGGGGATCGGCTTTACGGGAGGGGAGCCTCTGCTGCGGGACGACATCTTCGACCTTCTGACTGAAACCAGGAGGCTCGGCATGATCGCCCACCTGAACACCAACGGTTGGCTGCTGGGTGATGATCAGGCGCAGAGGATCATCGACATCGGCGTGGATTCGGTCAACGTATCACTTGATGGCGCTGTCGCAGCCACCCACGACCGGATCAGACGTACTCAAGGATCATTTGACAGAGCGGTGCGCGCAGTTAAAAGACTCGTTAACCTCAAACAGAAACACGGCAGCCATGTCAGGATAAAAACCGTTGCGGTCATCGACGAGACCAACATCGACGAGGTGCCGCAGATGCTTGCCCTTGCCCGCACACTCGGCACCGACTGCATCGAACTCATTCCCCGGCAGCCGTTTGCCGCAATACCACAGGAGACCGGGACTGAACCTGAACTGCTTGCCAAAGTTGACAGACTCGTTGAATATTTGCAGGGAAAACAGCTCTTCAGCGTTGCAATCGAGAACTCGCCGGCACACCTGCGGCTGTTCAGCGACTCGTTTGCCGGACATCCCTCGCCTGTCAGATGCAGTGCCGGATACAACTCCCTGGCGGTTGACTGTTATGGGAACGTATTTCCCTGCGTACCCTGGATCAACTGGGGAAAAACAACCGGAAACATCAGGAGCATAACCCTTGGAGAATTGTGGCATTCTCCAGACTACCAGCGGCAGAGAGAAATCACCTCACAATGCCACGACTGCTACCTCAACTGCCAGACTGAGTTGAATCTACTCTTTGACCTGCGCAGGCGCATGTAGTATGTTTGCCAATCAATACAGATTTTGAACTGAGTCGCCAGTGGAGCACCAATGAAAGTCAGCCTCATATTTACACCCAACAGGATCAACCCCCACTACAAGCCGGTAGCCTTCAGGGATGAACGCTTAGGCTTTATTCCGCCCGTCAGCCTGCTGGTTGTCGCCGCGATCATGGAGAAAGAAGGGGTTGAAGTCGATCTCATCGACATGGAGGCCGAAAGGCTCAGCCATGAAGCGGCACTCGAGCGTATCAGGCGGTTTTCACCTGACCTGCTTGGCTTCACGATTACCACGTTGAGTTTTCACGCGACCCTGGAATGGATAAGAAAACTGAAGCAGGATACTGGTATCCCTGTTATGGTCGGCGGGGAGCACGTCAGGATATATCCGTTCGAAACCATGTCGCACAATGAAATCGACTTCTGCATCATCGGGGAAGCAGAGCTTCCACTCCCCGAGTTCATCCGGGCTTTTCGTGAAAAGCGGCCGTATGAAGGAATCAAGTCGCTGGGATACAGAAAAGATGGGGATGTCATCATTGACCGCACGCTGCAGTTCGTCGAAGACCTGGATACTGTACCGTTCCCCGCCCGTCATCTGATAAGAAATGAACTCTACGAGAACATACTCACCCGCAGGAAGAATTTCACCGCCTTTGTGTCGTCCCGCGGCTGCCCCTTCAACTGCGCTTTCTGCAACCATAATCACCAGAAGTACCGCACCAGGTCAGTCCAGAACGTTGTTGATGAAATCGAAATGAACCTCAAGCAATTCGGCATTCGGGACTTTGATATCTATGACTCCACCTTTACCGCGGACCGTAAGCGGGTCATTGCCATCTGCGAAGAGATTCACCGCAGGAAGCTAAAGGTCGGGTTCACCGTAAGAAGCCGGGTGGATGTCATTACCAGGGATATGATCGACAGCCTGAAGGCCGCTGGATGCCACACCATCATGTATGGCATAGAATCGAGCAACCCGGAAATTCTCAAACGGATGAACAAGGGCATAACGCCGGAACTTGTCATGGAGAAAGTGCAGTACACCCACCAAAGCGGCATCAAGGCGCTTGGTTTCTTCCTGTTCGGCTTTCCCGGTGAAAACCGCGAGACCATTGAGGATACCATTAATTTTGCCCTCAAGCTTCCGCTTGATTATGCGCTCTTCTCCATCCTTCTACCGCAACCTGAAACCGAAATATACGAATATTACTGGAAGCGCGGTCTCGGCGATTACTGGGCGGAGTATACCCTGGACGAATCAAAGGATGAGTTGATCGAGTTCATCGATACCGGCGTTACGCGTGCAGAAGCCTCGGAATACGCTGTCACAGCCTATAGGAGGTTTTTCTTCAGACCGCGGATCATCTGGGATCGATTCAAGAAACTGCGCTCGTTTGGTGAGTTCAGGCGGCTCTTCAGTGGCGCGGTCGGAATTCTGGCCGGTAATGATAAAAAACGATCATAACGGCCCCGTTCCCCTATCAGAAAAACGTCGAGACATTGGGAACGTTCACTATCGGGAGACTGCCAGCGCCTCACTCAATCCGGCCACCTCGGCATCGGAGCCCCGCAGCACCGCCAGCAGATCCGCTGAAACACGCTGCTGTTTTATCAGATTGACAATCACCCCGTATTCATCCGTCGTCCATTCAGCTGGGGCAACCACCACCAGCGCCTTTTCCTGGATCGGCATGAATTGTGACAAGGGGAACACATGCACCCTCCCGGCGCCGAACAGGATGGCAAAGCCCGACTCAATCGGCCTTACCCCCGGCATCCGCGAGAGTTTCTCCGACACCTCGCTCCATGCCGCATCCGGTACGACATGGTACACCGTCCGCACCATTCCTTGCTGCAGGGCATCCTCAACATACTTGGCCGGTGACTCTGCTTCTTTGCCTGCCACCTCACCATTCAGCCGACGGGTGAACACAACCGCAACCCGTCCTTTTACCCCAATGGACTTCCAAAACCGAAAGATATCCGCAGAGGAACCCGCAACCTCACAGCGTGGCGGCGAAACAAACACCCGAGTTAAGGGACCATATCCCAAAGGAAGAACAAGAATACCGGCTAACAACACTATCATACAGCCAATCGTGTAAATTCGTGGGCTCATCACTGCATCCGCATTATTTTTGCACTAGAGAGTATCGGTGAATATAAAGAGTCGGAAACAACTCTTCCCGTCGCCAGGGGATAGAGGTAAGCCCCCCAGAACACAATCAATACGAGAGCGATGAGACTCAATCGGCACGCCCTGCAATACTGTTCCTCCAGCAACACAACCGCCCGGGCCAGGGCAAGATATGCAAAAGGGAGCACGACCAGCGCAGAGCTGCTCGACATGGGGCGATTCAACAGGAGGAAGAGCAGGTAGACGCTCGCGAACAATATCGGCGGCACAAGGAGTGGAGCTAGTCGCCTCCGCCAGCCGTGGACAGTGAGCGCAATCAGCGAGAACAACGAAAACAACCGTATGGGGAAATTATTGATCTCCAGCAGATAGCGGTTGGTTTCAAACTGATAACCAAACACTATCGGCTTTACGAACCACTCCCACGGCTGCCCCCCCACCTCCAGGAACCATTTGTTTTCGAACGAATCAATGGTGATATTGCGTAACGTCCACAGCGCATCCCCCCGCATCTGGAAAAACTCCTGCAGAGTGAATCCCCTGCCGAACCAGTGGTAATAGGAAAGAAGATAGATTGCAACGGGCAGACAGAGCAAATAGCAGAGAAAATCTAAAACATGGGTGGCTTGACCGTCCTTTTGCTGCCACTTTTTCCACCAGGCATAGCCAATCACCAACAGCATGCTGCAGACAAAATAACTCTTCGTCGCCGCCGTCAGCCCCAGCGCAACCCCGGCCAATGGGAGCGACCACCTGCTCCCATCTTCTGCGTACTTCAGCATGAAATAGAGAAACATGAGAAAGAAGCAGAGCACCGGGATTTCCATAAATGTCGTCCGGGAAAAATAGATATGAAACGGATCCATCGCCAACAGCGTCGCCGCCAGCAGCGCAGCCATTTCATTGCGGTACAACCGGAAAGCAACCAGATACAGTAGTCCCACTGATACGGTACCAAAGACAATGCCGCCAATCCTCCAGCCTACCGGGTTATCGCCAAAGAGTGTAATCGTCCCGAGCAGAATCAGCGCCCCGGCTGGAGGATGCGTCCAGTTGGATGAAAGGGGAGTGCCATACTGTCCCAGGCTGATGGCGGACGGCACATGAAACGACTCATCACCCGTATAGCCGGTAATGTCAAAAGCCCCCCATAGCCGCAGACATGCCGACACAATGAGGATTGCCAGCAATACCTTGAAATTTACTGAATCATTGCAGTGCTGCATTGGCAATTCTCCTTGATGTCACATCCGGGCATTTCTTTCTGTTTTCACATTCAAGGGAAGGAATAAAATCTGGCTGAAGATTAGCGCTCTGTGTTATTCCGACCGCTATTATTAAGAGAATTCTTTGTATGACTCCATGTCCTCAGTGACGGGCCATATTTATGCAAAATTAAAGGCTACATCTAATCGAGCTTTTCCACCCGCCATGCCAGTTTGTTTCCATCCTTCACACCATATGCCACAGATTTCCCATCGGCTGTGTAAACCTGCTCGAACACCATGTCAAATGCCGGGTGCCGCCTGATCATTCGGCCGTCTGCATCCGCAACCACGAGAAATCGTTTGCCGTCCTGGCGAGCACGATAGGTCAGGAACCGGCCGTCAGGGCTGAATCGAGGCGAGACGACGCGGTCAAACAGAGGCCCTTCCTTGCCGTTGACTACCACGAAACAACGCCCATTTTTTTCGGCCGTATACACATGCCGGCGCCCATCCGGTGCGAACGTCAGTTCGTTTATCGCATCATACTTCTTCTCGTCGGAGGTCTGTGGCATAAACGCCTGATGATAATACACCAGATCGGTCACCAGCACTGTGCCAAGGCTTTTCTGGTTCGGGCTGATTACCGGGTGTTCTCCCAGACTCGCACCGGACAACGGCTCGATTTGACCATCCAGAACAAGATATTTCTCAGCACCTTTTTGGCCTACATACGCTAGAGATCTGCCGGTCTTATCAAAAACCAGTTGCGTGATCTCATCAAATTCCGCACCCTCACGAACAGTACCCGGTTCCCTCAGGGTGAAGACAACCACCCGCTTTTTGTTGTCCTTTACAACTATTGCAGCAGCTGTCATTACGTCCTGATCAAAATAGACGTCCTGGGCCGGAATTTCCTTGATCACCGTCCGTTTCAGGTCTGGCGTATAGGCAACGATGGCGTACGGACTCTGTTCCGATGCCTTTTCCATAATGATGATCCTGGACAGTCCCTTGCTCATGCGAGGTTCTCCATAGACAAGAAATCGCTCATCCGCCAGCTTCTCGTCGACAATCAGCCGCCAGAGTGCACCTGATTTCACTTTATAGGCAAGATGACGCGAATCCGGCGTGAAGACCGGTGACCCGATCTGCTCGAATGGCCTCCCCATTCTGCCATCGATGACCATACGGAACTTGCCGTTTTCAGGAATGACAAAGGCTAACCGGCGGCCGTCCGGGCTTAAGGTAACGGACTCGACCCCGGCGTATTCGCCACTGACCTTGTGCTTGTGAAGCAACCGGAAAGATGATGGTCCTGTTTTGACGACGGAAGCAGCACCAGTCCCGGTCTCGTTGAAGTACGACGTCAATCCGTCACTCTCTGCTGCCGTTGCCGAGGCAAGCAGCGCCGGTTCTAATGTCTCGAGAATGCCGGCCCGCTCGGAGATGGCGGTCGTGTACCTGAAAGCAGTCTCAAGGTTAGTACCCGTTTTACTGCTATCGCATCCAATGGTGACGGCAAGTACGCAAAGAAGCAGAGCGTGGGCGAGGCTATAGGCAATACTTGGTTTCATGCTGAAGAAATCTCCATTGCAGTTCAAAAAAATGCCCCCCTTTAGTCCAAGGGGGGCATGTTGTCATAACAACGTAGGAAAGCTATTATTACTCAAGTCACCAGTTTCGGGATGATTAGTAGACACCACCCGGGGTGTACGTTTTGGTCCGGGAACCGCCGCAGATGGTGCCACCCATGCCGGTGCAGGATGCGGTACCACTATACGCAGGAGTTGTAATGCTCTTTGGCTGATGAGCCGTTATATACCCCTCGGAAGTATTGCCACGGATAAATGCTTTCTTGTAGGTCGTCGCACCGCTGACCGTGCTCGGGTAGCCATGGACATCCTGAGCGCGTACCGGTCGCACCGTTGCTGTGTTGTACGAAGCGCCGTGACACATGTTGCAGCCGTAGCTCATGGTGGCGGTCATTCCGCTGTTGGTACTGGACCCTATTGCAGAGCCAACTCCATGATAGCTGTTTGCCAGCACCGCATGACAGGCAAGACACAGTGTAGCGCCTGTTGTCGCAGTCGGCGAACTTCCGCTTGCCGTTGCATTGCCGCGCAGCGTTACCGCATTACCGTGTGCGGAAACGGTACGAAGCGTCATTGGTGTCGGCGTATTGTGGCAGTCGAAGCAGTTGATCACAACACTGTTCGCCTTGGTGCCGGCGGTCCGGGTGAAATTGTTATACGGCGCTTTCATCAAGCTGGGAGTCGGATACCCGGCATTGCGCGGACCGAGTACGGGGTGGAACGATGCATTAGTGGTGGCAAACTGTGTCGCAACGTCAATAGTACCTTGGGTTCCAATTGCGTTATTCGCCGCGGTGTAGTTTGCACCCAAAGCGATGCCGCCAAACGGCATGGCATTTGTACCACCCGTTGTCCGGGCAGTCGTATTGGCCGCCCCGCCTGAGTCATGGCACTTCATGCAGAATTTCTGGGAAATTACGTTGGCAATTGTGTTGTTAACAGTAGTAGTTCTGGAACCGGCGGCATAGGATGTTGAGAAGCGCTGGAAGGTAAACGCCGCGCCGGATATATCGGTAATTGGCGTTTCCCCTTGGACATCCGGGTCACGCAGGTCAATGTTGCCGTTCGCGTGGAATTTGGACGTTCTTTTAGTGGTAAAATTACCCTCCAGGTGGCAAACGATACAGTCTGCGTCGGTTACCGCGCCCCGTCCGGTCTTCTTGTGCCCCCAAGCCAGGCCGAATTCAGTCGTAACAGCTGCCAATGTCTTGCCTGCACGCCCTTTTGTACGAGTAATTGAAGCTGCGTGGCAATTAATACACCCAAGCGTGGCACCCCATGTTGCAGCACCATGACATGACGTAGTACAGCCGTTAGCTAGATACGTAAACGGAGATTGGTGCTTGGTTATAGTGCTTGCATACTGGATTACATTAACCACGCTATTGCCATGGGCGGCACCACCGGTCGATCCGGACACGGCGCCTGAATGACAATCAGCGCAAACGTAACGATTATAATTCAGGTGTTCCTCATGACTGGCGGTTTTGGGGCCAAGCTGTGTTGAGGGAGACGAATACGCAACAAAAGCACCAAGGTTGCCGTTGGTAGCATCATTTTTATGACAAGCTCCGCATCCGCTGCTGGTCGGACTCCACACATTTGTGGTAATAGATCCGGAAGCGTATGGGTTGGCGTGACAGGTTGCCGCCGTACAGGTCGAATAGCCGGAACCAGCGGCATGCTTTGTGACAGGCAAACCACCGTTGTAGCCGTTCGCCACATTGACCACGCCATTGGCATGATTTGCTCCACCGCTTGTACCTGATACAGCACCGGTGTGACAGTCACCACATGCAGCGCCTGCTGTCATATGGATTGCATGACCACCGGTATTAGGAGCTCCGTTCGCCTGGAACAGGCCGGTTCCGGTATGACAGGCAGAACAGCCTGCGATCGTGCCCCAGGCAGGAGATGTTATGGACCCAGTTGTACTATATGGGTTCGCATGGCAGCTGGCCGTGGTACAGTTAGTGTTGGTGCCACTCCACCCCAGGCTGGCGGCAAGATTCACTACCGCCGGATTTGTGCCTCTGTTGCCTTTGCCGTGGTCTGCATTACCACTGGTGCCGCCAACATCATGACAGTTGGTACAAGTGGTAAGAACGGTATGCTTGGGATGACTCCCCACTGCATCGGGATGAACGGAACCAACCGGCTCACCGGTGCCACCGACTGCACCGTGACAGCTGCCGCAACCGATACCTGCAGTTGTGGGATCGCCCTTGGTGTGGCAGGCTTGACAGTCAGGCGGTGTGCCTGCAGTCGGATAGGTTCCTCCGGGAGTGCTGTTGGTGTGGCAACCGATGCCGGTGGCACAGCCGGTGTGGCCGGTGCTTGTTGCATAATACGGCACGGTATGACCACTACCCTTGAAGCCGGCCCCGTGGGGATGGCATGTAAGACAAAGCTTGTTGTTGTAGTGGGTCGTGTCCGGGGCGTTGGCACTGTAGCGATGGAACGTTGTCTTTCGGTGACAAACCTCGCAGATGTTGACAGAGCCGCCTGTACCGTTACCGGCGTAAGTACGATTATCGTTACCGAACACGCCGTTCAGGGCGTTGGAGGTCGAGGTCATCCGGGTAAACACGACGTTTCGGTTACCGTTCGGAGTGGCAACAGTGGTAGCGACGAGTTTTACGTTGCTGGTGTTCTCAGCGTGGCAGGTTGCGCAGGTGAAGGTCGAGCCCCAGTCAGCACCATACCCTTTTGTATTTGTCGGGTTGACGTTGGCGGCGTTATGCATGAGCGGGCTGGTTATAACTACAGTAATTGTACAGGACTGGCCAGCATAGGCGTTAGAAACATTCCCATTGGCATCCTTGACCCAGGCGTACAGGGTTTTTGTCCCGGCTGAACCTGCGGTGTATGAAGTTGGCGCAGTGCCGAGAGTAATCGCCGCGGCCGCTGGCGGGGTGGCACTTTCGTTAATCAGGTAACCGGTCACGCCGACGTTGTCTGATGCTGTAAAGGTTATACCAGAAATTGTCAGTGAACTTGATGTTGCAGGCACAGTAAAGGCCGTCACTGTTGGCTTGGTCGTGTCCAGGGTAATGGTACATGCACGCCCGGTGAAGACATTCGACACATTCCCGGCGGCGTCCTTGACCCAGGCGTACAGGGTTTTTGCCCCGGCTGAACCAGCGGTGTAAGATGTTGGTGCGGTACTGGATGTAATGGAAGCGGCTGCAGGGGGGGTAGCGCTCTCGTTGATCAGATAACCGGTTACGCCCACGTTGTCGGATGCGGTTAAGGTAATCCCGGTAATAGTCAGCGAGCTAGAGGTGGCAGGTACGGTAAAAGTCGTCACAGTTGGCTTGGTCGTATCAGCTAATGTTATGGTGCAGGTCTGACTGGTGTAGACATTGGAAACGTTCCCCGCGGCATCCTTGACCCAGGCGTACAGGGTTTTTGTACCCTCTGTGGCGGCGGTATAGGAAGTTGGTGCGGTACCGGATGTAATGGAAGCGGCTGCAGGGGGGGTAGCACTCTCGTTTATCAGGTAACCGGTTACGCCCACATTGTCTGAAGCGGTGAAGGTGATCCCGGAAATAGTCAGCGAGCTTGAGGTGGCAGGCACGGTAAATGCCGTCACCGTCGGCTTGGTGGTGTCAGGCAGGGTAATTGTGCACGTCTGACCGGTATAGACATTGGAAACGTTCCCGGCAGCATCCTTGACCCAGGCGTACAGGGTTTTTGTACCCTCTGTGGCGGCGGTATAGGAAGTTGGTGCAGTACTGGAAGTAATGGAAGCGGCCGCAGGAGGAGTGGCGCTCTCGTTGATCAGGTAACCGGTTACGCCCACATTGTCGGATGCTGTGAAGGTAATCCCGGAAATAGTCAGTGAACTTGAGGTGGCAGGCACGGTAAATGCCGTTACTGTTGGCTTGGTGCTGTCAGCAGCAACCTCATCCACAGTTACAACCCCGCCAGGAGTGCTGGTTGACGAAGCTGTGCTGCCGTAATATACACGTGCGTCTGTTGAGGAACCGGAAACGTAAATTATACGGATACCAAGCTTGGAGCCAGCAGGCACCGTAGCAGACTGAGCGGCAAGACTTACGGTATAATCAGCGCTTGCGCCAGAAGCAAGTACCTGTGTAGCCTGAGCACCGGTAAAGTTTGTCTTTGTTCCGTTTGCGGCAACATAAAACAGCTGGAAACCAACGGTATATCCACCAGAACCATCCCTCAGTCTTCCAAAATAAGACGTGCCGGTCACTGTCGTTGAAGTTGCATAGGCAGTGTTGTAGATCGACTCGAGCATTGTAGCCCCGGCCGTGTAGGTGCCGGTTGTTCTGTTTGAGGTAGTGGTCGCCGCAACCGTTTTCATCTCATTCACGTCTGGCGTTGGCGTAGCTGATGTAGGGTTTGTACCACTGACCGTATTAGTCGTAACACCTGTCGCGATAGTAACACCGGTACTATCGTCTATGTTGTAGGTCTTCGCAACCGCGTGTACTGAATACGGTTTAAACCATCCCTCATACATGAACACAGAGACCAGCAGGGTCGCCAGCGTTATCAGGCTAATCTTGGCGCCCAGATTCATGCCTCGAATTTTTTTTGCTATCTTCTTTCCCATGGTGACTTCACCTCGTAATGGAATTGTATCAAACAGGAACGATTTGAATGAAACCCGGTCCACCCATGAGGTGGACCAGGCAGATTAAATTAGCAGTTACAGGCCGGTGTGACAGCTTTCACAAGTAACCGTCGTATCGTTCCAGTTAACCGTCTTTCCGTTGTGGCAAGCTATGTTCGAGCAGTTTCCAGCACTCCACATGGTATTGTCAAGGGCTTTCTTCGCGGTGTCGTACGGTGTGGCGCCGGTCTTATAGGAGTTGGCATTCCGTCCCCATGCACCCGAGTAGCTGTCAAAGCTGCCATCTCTGAGCTGTGCCCTGGATTTTACAGATACCGCTGCGAAGCTGAAATTGACCTGGCCGTTGACATGGTTAGCCAGATAAGCAATGGATGCCTTGTTTGTCTTTGCAGAGTGACAACCGACACAGGCCAGGTTCTCATCATTGCGGGCCGAGGTAACGGTCAGACTATGACAGATATTACAGTTTATGGTGGTGGACTGGGTGGCATCACCATGGCTCGAGTTGGTAGTACCAGCTGGCAGTTTGCCGCTTGCGCCATTGAAGATGTTATCCTGGTGGATACCAACCACGTGGGCCTGATGGGCACCGGTTGTCGGCGAGTTGCCATGGCATTGTGCGCAACGGTCACTGCCGGCCGGGAAGGTCGCATACCAGTTAGGACTGGTGCCGGTTGGGGTGGTTTTACCGTCGCTATGACAGTAAACTGCCGTACAGGTAACATTCGATCCTGTGACAACCACATTCACCGCAGCACCCACTGGGTTCTTGGATCTCAGTGTGCCTACACCGGCTACGTTATTAACCTGGACGTCGATGGAACCGTTCAGATGACTTGTAGCAGCCGTCGGATGGCAGTTGGCGCAACCGAACTTATATCCCCATCCGGCCAATGTATCGTCGCCTGCCGATTTGTTTGACGTATAGGCGTAGAAGGTCACTGTAGTAAGAAGGTCCTTCACATGCTTGCCATGGGCGCCGGTAAGATTCGGGTGACATGATGAACAGTTGAGATTGGTAGCACCCCAGAGTTGCGACTGATACCCCCCCCTGCCGTTTGAATGGCAGTAGGTTGTGGTACAGGATTCATAGGCGCTTCCCTTGAGCTTATTTGAGGAATAGCCGAGGTCGCCGGCTGTTGTCTTGTAGACATCGATGTTGCTATCAAGATGGTTTGCGTTGACTGACGTACCCTGGACTGCGCCGTTATGGCAATCGGCACAGACAGCGTTTGCAAAGAATTTACCCGCAAGACCCGTGAGGTGCTTTGTGTGGCTGCCGGTTGCGGGCTGGGGTAAATGACAGGCGGTACAGGCTAGTGCCGTGTCGCCCCAGGTCGGGGTTACCGCCTTGGCGCCGGTACCGTTGTCATGACAGGCGGCGGCCGAACAGGTGCCGTAGCCGTTGCCGGGGGCGCTTGCCTTGCCCTGGCTGTATGCGCCGGTGACGTTGATGAAGGTATCGACGTGACGGGTCGAGTTGTAGGATACGCCGTCGCCTGTTACGCCGACGTGACAGTCTACGCATCCGGCCGAACCGGCTGCATTAAGGTGTTTGTTGTGGCTGCCGCTGGCGATGGTCGCCGCAGTGTTTTTATGACAGGTGCCGCAGGCGCCGCTCGCAGCATTATCCCAGGTTGCGGTCACATAATCACCACCGGTAAGTGCTCCACCGGTTGCTGACTGACCGGAGCTGTGGCAATAAAGGGCGGAACAGCTACCGGCTGTCCGGGTGGCCGACTGACTTGGGAGGTAATTATAGTTGGAGCCGGCATAGCTGCCGATCGTCACTGCTATATTGCGGCCGGCATTACCGGCGCTGGTCGCATGCTCGAAGGTGGTCCGATTCGGATGGCATTTTATACAGGAAGCTGTTCCGCCAAAAGCGGTCACGTGCTTTGGATGGCTCAGGGTAGACGGCTGTGCTGCATGACAGGTATCACAGTTTGTCGAAGCCGCTGACGAACCCCATGTGGGGGTAATAGTTTCGAAGTGACAGTTGGCATTCGAACAGTTTGCATTGGTCATCACCGGGTTCGAAGTTTGATTGACGAACACGCCCTTACCGTAAGTAGCGGCAAGCGGCGACCCGTTGATGTTTGCCTGGAAGCTGATCTTGCCGTCACGGTGGCTGCTGGTAAATCCTGCACTATTGTGACAAGGCGTACAGCTTGACTGATTGGACGTCAAAGCCATATGCGTCCGATGGTTACCCTGAATGCCACCTGTTGTAATATTTCGATATCCGGCATCAACCGGCCGATAATCGGTTGGGCTCGAAGTACCATGGCAGCCATTACAATCCAGCGCGGCACTTGCATTCCCAGCAGTCACATACAGATTGACGAGCGACAAAGCCAGAAACAAAAACAACTTACCAGCAGATCCCCACCCCAGCTTTTTCTTCATCCTTGACTCCTAAATTAGAGATATCACACTCGATAAACTTCAAATGGAATTTTAAATCTTCAATACTGTTTCGGCAAAAAACAGCATTTAATAGTTATTTAACGAAACAGAGCACGTGCACAAGTGCCATTCGAATATTTTTACAATCCAAAGCGACCAACCAGAAACTACATATTCCAAGTAGTTACACACCACACATCAAATCTGTGCGTAACAACGCTGACCCCAGCGCTTCATCGCACACATTATTATGCAAAATAAACACCAAACACAGTTCTGATATCATTATATTAAATTTATCATCTTCTAATTAATGGCCGCATCACATACCGGACCATAAATTAATTATTTAAACGGCAGTTGTTCGAGCAAAAGTAAAAAGGTCGCATGGCAATAAAGAAAATGGCCGGGGGATGCCCCCGGCCATAAATTTCATCACATACAAGACTGCTTGACTACCTTATCGTACTCCAGCGTGGTGTCGGCTGGAAGTGGCAGCTGACATTGGAACAGGTGCCTGTTGAATTCACAAGCGGCGGATCAACCTGATTGCTGCTGTACCTGATCTGCAGTGCCGCGTTGAACTTGTACTGCGGATCAACAGCAACCCTTATGTTGCTTGGTTTCGTGTAATCACGTGTCATGTGAATAGCATCATTTGCACCGTAGTGACACTTGTCACAGTTAGCCCAGCCATCCGCTGGCTTGACGGTTTTCGGCATATGACCGGCAACACTATGAGCACCGCCACCACCGATGTAATCATTGAGCCGGGCACCGGAGTAATTACCCTGGACAGCAATGCCGTCAAGACTCTGAACCGGCGGATAGCCATGACAATCGTTGCAGTTGCCAGTCGGCTTGAAGGCATAGAAAGCAGCATCCGCAGGTTGGCCATTAGTATTATCGGTATGCTTGTGGCAACTCAGACAACCCGTTGTATAGTGACCGCCTTCTGCAACAGAGTTTTTGTAGAACCTGGTAAGCGTATGACATACTTGACACAAACCGGCGTAGACGCCATTGGCATTCGGAGAAGTCGTGACACAAGTCGAGTTTTTGAAGCTGACCGATTGACCGTTGATGATGTCCCTGATCATAGACCTATTGGATGAACCATGGAGATCATGACAGAGACTACAACTGCTTGCTGTAGGAGAAGCATTTTTATCCAGAACGTGAGATGGCAAATTCAGCTTGGATAACGTCGTAACCTTTAACGAATCATTGTGACAGTAGTTACATTGTGCGTTGAAAGACGAGGTAAGATTCGACTGCAACCTGCCGTCACGCACCGGTGGATTGATGTGTGCAGCGTTGGAATCATGACATGATGTACAGACATAATTCATGACCACGCTGGTACTGCTGGAGTTCTTGCCGTGACCTGCGGTCTGGAACAAGCCCTTATCCGGTGCCGTTTTGCCGTCAATCACGGAAAGCAGGCCGGCATGGCAACTTTCGCAGGTCGGGCGTATACCGGAGGTCCAGGTTGACGTTCCAAGTCCATTTTTGTGGCAAGAAGCAGTACATGAAGTGTCTGCAACGAGTTGCACGGAACCGTTTATGTGATTGGCCGTGTAATCAGGCCCATGACAGCTATTACAGGCAGCTGCCACCGGTAAATTGTTGAGTTTCGGACCGTACGCCACTGATATCGAAAGGTGCTGCTCGTGAGCAGCGGTAGCCCTCGTTGTTGTGGCATGACAGGTGCCGCACGCTCCAGTACTGCTGTTTGTCCAGACAGGCGTCGCATAGGTTCCGGCCCCGTCACTGTGGCAGTAGACGGCTGAACAAGTTTCCGAAGCAAAATTTCCCGTGTTTACGAATGGAAGTGCAGTTGAGGAAAACTGTACTTCCTTACCGCCGTTAGCGTGCTTCGTTTTGTCTTTGATGACCGTCGAACCGGTTGCAGTGACCGCATGGCAGTTCTCACAACTATAATTATTCGGTGCGCCAATATGCTTCGCATGGGCATTGGTTGTCGGTGATGCTTCGTGGCAGGCATCGCAGGTGGTGATATTGCCGCCAAACCAGTTGGGGGGCGTCTGATATACGGGTGGTACTGCACCATTACTGTGGCAATAGACCGTGGAACATGTGTTGTCAGGATTATACTGAGGACTAGCGCCGAATTTACGCGCGATCATACCTGAGGTATAGGGCGTAAATACGTCCTTGAAACTGCCATTCCTGTGCAGGTCGGAAGGGGCACCGGAATAATGACATTCCTTACAGCCGTATGAGTTACCGGTATGGCGCAGGTGTGCTGACACGGCCTCGTTGCCGGTGTAACCGGCTGCTGCCGAAGTGGCCGTCGGCGGCTGACCATGACAGCTGGTACAGCTCGCAGCAAACGAACCCGCCGGTGCCGGTGTGTCGTGGTTGTGGCAGGATATACAGGACGAGGCCGGGGCATCGACGAGATTCGTCGTGCCATGCTCATCTGGGTAGACATTGCCATTTGGAGAGGTCAGACCGGCGACCGGCACATCATGGCATCCCTGACAGACACCCTTGCCGTCAGCCCGCTTGAAGAGCTTAGTTGTCGCACCTGCATCCTGATAAAAGGTCTGCTTCGGAGTAGCCAGCTTCCTGTTATCCTTCCAACCGGTTGGTGACGACCAGTTCATGTAGCGCTTGATCATATAGATATTGGGCACACGATCCTGACTGGTCAGCGCGTTTGGATCGTAATCCACGTGGCCGCTGTGGCAGTCAGTACAGACCACTCTCTGGTTGCCGCCATTATGTTCGAATTTATTCGCATGACAGTTGGTACAGATATTCGGACTATTCAAGCTTGAGGAATAATTGCGATAATCCGTTCTCAGCAGGTAGCCCTTGGAGGGAGCAAGGCGGCCTGTAAGCGCCGTGGTGCGGTTGTCGAAAGTGTGTGAGTTCGAGTCCGTATAATGTACTCCATGACATGTTGTACAGAGAATGTTACCGTTTATGAGCTTCATCGCCGCAGTCGGGTTGTTGGGATTGCTGTTCACCGGTTGCGGGTAGAATTTCGCAGGATTGTTCTTTGCCACGGTGGTATAGTTAATATTTACGGGATGTGTACCGGTCAAGTGCGATTGTGTGTTCCTTAATCGATGACAATCCAAACACATTTCATTGTTGCTATTCTGCACCCTCAGGAGAGGCTTCTGCGCTGCGGGTATTGAGTCGAGCTGATGAACGGAATGGCAACGATTACAGCTTAAGAGCCCGTTATATGCAGTGACCGTTTTCATGGCGCTGTTCGTCGGCGGCAACGCGCCGGCAGCAGGGTTATCGTCGGTAGCCGACCACTCGTGCGAACTATGTGAATAGTTGCTATTGGAGTCATCCTCGACCGTAGTCCCGAATGGATTAGCCATATCCCCCTTGAAGAACTGCTTGGTCAAGGAATATGCACTGCCTGCCTTATGACAAACCAGACAGACGTTGTTCGCAGCAGCACCAGTCGGCAAGGCACTCGCATGACAGACAGAGCATGTATCAACCGTTGAGCCATCGCTCTGTATGCCGAATGTGTGAGGACTAGATAGTTCCTTGGCATAAGCTGTGGTTGCCACTATAAAGACCATCATCAGTGTTGCCAGAGCATTTGTAATTGGTCGTTTCATGTTTACGCTCCTGAAAACATTTATATAGCTTAGTCAATAGACAGATATAGCAGTGAAATCAATACATCATCAATACAACAGTCGCTCAGGCAACATTACCAACTTACGGGATCACCCAACGCCTTACGCAGTATCAGCATTGCGTCGACGAGGTCTATCTTGCCGTCCGGATTCGCCTTGCCGTTCAACAGCGGTCCGATATCGCCACGCTGTATTTCCGCTGCCGCCGGTGTAGCGAGACCGACCACGCACTGAAGCGCATATCGCGCATCAAGGATATTAACAGGACCGTCGCCGTTTATGTCACCGGTAGGGGGAGTGTAGGTCAAGCCCGTTCTAACGGAAGGATTACCTGCTGGGTCGGTCGCGGTAATCTTGATGGTTGCCGGGTCATAATTCCCGGCCGACAGGTCCGCGCTCCAGGTAGCGTTGGGACTGCCGTTGACAATGGTAACCGGGAATGACGCAGCGCCATACGCAACGGTAACGCCTGCCTGCAATTCCACCGTGCCGCTGATGGTCTTCGGATAACCGGCATATACCGGATCAAGCGTCAAGACAGGTGGGGTTATATCATAGGTGATGGTACGTGACACGGTCGTTGGATTGTCAGCGGCATCGGTTGCCGTTACCACCACACTATAGGGTCCTTCTACCGGACCGAACGTCGCGTTGAAATTATATGCGCCATTGGTTACAACCGGGGCCGGAGTGACAACTGCGCCGTTTACGGTCGCAGCCAGGGTTACTGCGCTGCCGGCATCGGACACCGTGCCGGTGATATTCATATTCGGCTGATTTGTGGCAATATCCTGAGCCGGGGAAGTAATGGCGAGTACCGGCAACGATGGATCATAGATAACCGAGCGTTTCATGCTGGAAGACTTGGCGCCCGACGTGGCAACTACCTCCAGCGTATTGATCCCGCTAGTGAGTGTTACCGGCGTAGTGCCGCCGCCAGCCGGCCAGGTGCCGGAAGCGTCTACGACTACGGAAACGCCGTTAACGGTTATGGTTGAAGCGACAGGTGTAACGGTCCCGCTCATGCCCACTGTGCTAGTCTTGACATATGAGTTGTCCGCCGGCGACGGGGGTGTGGCTATGCTCACAACCGGTGTCGCCGGGTCGTAGTATATGGTCCTGGTATTGGTGAAAGACGCATTGCCGGCCAAGTCAACCGCCTGCACAGTCACAATGTTCGCACCCACCTGCAAATTCGCCGGAACGCTGAATGTGCTACCAGTAACGGTCGTCGGTACGGTATTGACCGTTACGGTAACCGTGCCCGGATGCAGGTCAGCGACAGTACCGGCGATATTTTGCGTCAACACGCTGCTGGAGCTGCCGTTGGCAAGGGCGGACACGGTAAGAACCGGCTGGACGGTGTCGCGCACCACGGTTATTGTTGCCGTGGCAGCAGCACTCGACGGCTGGGTCGCTGTCACCGTAATATTGTTTGCGCCTTCCACCAGCTGCGTGGCTTCGTAACTCCACGTTGTCCCGGTGACAACGGCCGCACCGCTCGCACCCGTAGCTGCATTGACGACCGTCACCGTTGCGCCGGCATCCACTGTACCGTTAATAGTCTGACCAGACGTGTTGGTCATGATATTGGAAGCTGTCGTTATGCTGAGCGCAGGAGCAGGCAACGAATAGATAACGGTCACCTGCTTCGTTGCCACATTGCCCGCCGCGTCCGTGGCGGTAACGGTGATAAGATTGCTGCCGAAGTTAAGGCCGGTTATTGTCGTATCCCAAGGGGTTGACGCATGATTTATCGGACCGGCGACAGCAGAGGTGCTTACCGTCACCTTAAGCTCAACGCCCACATCAGCAGTCCCGCTTATCGCCAGGTTAGCCTGATTAGTGTTGCTGGGCACCGTATTAAGCGTCAACACGGGGGGGATATTGTCAAATGGACTCGAACCGCCATCGACGCCGAGTATTTGGATATTGCCGGCTCCATTAACCACCAGAAGCCTGCCGTTTACCGCATCAAACGCCACATCAGACGGCAACTGCAACTGCCCATCCGCCACCCCGCCGCACATACCATACTGAAAACTTACCGTTCCACAGCCTATAAGCGACAAGAAATTACCGGCCGCAGAGGCTTCGGTGTCAATCACCTGCATAGTATTTTTCCAGGTATCCACCACATACATCCTCTTCAGTGTGGTAGCGTTGGCGTATTCAAATACTATCCCCTGAGGAGAAACAAAGGACAGGGGAGCATCACCTATCTTGCCTACAGTCTTGACCCACGCATAAGTGGCAGCATCGAAGAACTGAATCCTGCCGTTCAAGGTATCGGCAACGGCAATTTGATTATGCGCCTTCTCATATGCTATCGCGGTCGGATCATTAAAGAGGCCATTGAGCGGGACGCTTTGCGTAGCCACACCTTTGCCGCCAAACTGCGTGACTGATGCGCCCGAGGCATTAAAGACCCGCACCAGATGAAGACCACCATCGGTAACATATATATAACCATTCCCGTCTATCGTGACACCGTTCGCCTTGGCAAACTGACCGACACCACTCCCCAGCTTGGCAAGCTCTACGCCGTCAGGATCGAGGATAGACACATAGGTGCCCTGGGTCACAATGACGTTGCCGTTGGCTGCAACAGCCACACCCAAAGGGACGCCGGCAGTCGGTATGGTCTTCACCAGCCGCCCATAGGCATTAAATTTCAATACCCCCCTGCTACGCGGATCGGTCACGTAATAATTGCCCGACGAATCCATAGCTATCCTGACAGGAGCCACCATATCGCGCTTCACCGGTGTCAGGGTAGAGATTTTAGGAGCCACTGCGGCTGAGGTTATTCCTGGCAGCGAAATAACCGCAACAAACAGTGAGACGACAAGTATTGCCAATAGATTTCGAGTAGAGTGAATCATCTGAAAGCCTCCGTATTTATTGGAGATATTCTTAATTTAATAGCAAGCCTGCCCTGCGGCAGTGTTTTTGTTTATCAAATATATGCAACTTCAGTGCCCGACATCGGCCAAGGGACCGGCATTTCCAATGAACACCTATACAATAGGCGATATATAATGCATATTTAATTCGTAACGACTGAAAGCACCCGATACGGCTTGTGGCTTGTGGCTGTAATCCTGCCAAAATGTGGATGGGAAAAGCGAAATGACTTGATCGCCCAAATGCGCTGCACCACTGGATGTCATTTCGCTTTTATGCGATTGTATCTCGATAGCGCCAACCGGCAAATCTACAGATTATTTCAAAAAGCCGAATTTTTTCATTCGATAGCGAAATGCATCGATGCCGAGGTTCAGTTTTTTTGCGGCCTTGGACTGATTCCAATCGGTGATTTCCAAAGACTGCCGGATGAGTTCCTTTTCAACCTCTTCAATATCGACACCTTCAGGAGGGAGTTTAAACGTTGCCAGCGGGACGTTCGACGAGGATGTCTTGGCAATGATTTCCAGAGGCAGATTTTCAATAAGGAGGGTATCTTCACTTCCCAGAATTATAGCGCGTTCGATGACGTTTTTAAGTTCGCGGATGTTGCCGGGCCAGCTGTATTCCAACAGCATTTTTTCCGCCATGCTTGAAATATTATTGATGGGCTTGTTGAACTCCCTGCCGAAAGTTTCAATGAAATGATTAGCCAGTTGGATAATGTCTTCCTTGCGCTCCCGTAAAGCCGGAAGAAATATCGGAATGACCTGGAGCCGGTAATACAGATCGTTTCTGAATGATTTTTCCTCAATTGCCTTCATCAGTTCTTTATTGGTGGCCGATATGATCCTGACATCCACGGATATCACTTTTGCCCCGCCGATTCTCCTGAATGTCCTGTCTTCAAGAAATCTCAGAAGTTTGGCCTGCATCCCCATCTCCATATCGCCGATTTCATCGAGAAATACGGTCCCGCCGTCGGCAAGTTCGAACAAACCTTTCTTCGCAGTTTTTGCGTCGGTAAAAGCCCCTTTTTCATGTCCGAACAATTCACTCTCAAGCAGCGTTGCCGGTACCGCCGCACAGTTTATAGCCACGAACGGCTTTTCCGAGCGATTGGACTGATAATGAATCCATTTGGCGACAAGCTCCTTGCCCGTGCCGGATTCCCCCTGAATCAGGACGGTCGAAGCCTCACTCTTGGCAACCTTTCCCATCATGTCCAGGACATTTTTCATATGCTTGCTCGTGCCGATAATCTGCGGAGGACCGGATTTTTTATGTTCACTGCGGAGCTGCACCACTTCTCGCCGCAGGTCGGACGTCTCAAGCGCTTTTTTAATTACTATCGACAACTCGTCCAGATTAAACGGCTTGTTTATATAATCGTAGGCCCCCATGCGCATGGTATTTACCGCGGTTTCCAAGCCGCCATGGGCCGTCAGCATAATAACGACGATATCCTCATCGAATTCTTTGACCTTCTCAAGCACCTCCAGGCCGCCTATTCCCGGCAGCTGAATGTCCAGCAGGACCAGATCGGGTTGCTCTTCCCTCACCAAGCGTAGCGCATCTTCACCATTGCCTGCCGTGAAAACTTCGTAGCCCTGCTTTTTCAAGTTCTGCTCAAGAGACCAGCGGATTAAATGTTCATCATCCACGACTAGTATTTTTGTCTTTCTCAAGGGAACTCCTTTTGACTTCAGATGTTTATATTTGCTTCAGCTTTCAAAATAACGTTAATTTACTCACACAGTGACGTTTAGAGGCCTGCTACGCTTTCACACCCGTTTCAGACCTGCAAACCATGGTCGAAAGCCGGCAAGGCAACGGTAAATATAGTCCCCTTGCCGTCCTCGCTGGCAACAGACAACGTTCCGCCGTGCTGAGTTACGAGTTTATGGCAGATAGCCAAACCCAGGCCCGTACCTTGAGCTTTTGTGGTAAAGAACGGAGTGAATATCTTCTCCAGAATCTGCGGGGGTATTCCTTGACCGGTATCGGCTACGCTGACCTCTACCCATGTACAATCTTTTTGCAGCAAAGAGCTTTTTATTGTAAGCACTCCCCCCTGATACATCGCCTGCACCGCATTCAAAAACAGATTCAGAAATACCTGCTGAATTTGCTTGGGGTCGACATATACCGGCGGCAAATCGTCCTGAAGCTCAAGTTTTTTCTCGATATCCTTACTGCCCCGATGCCGGGATGCAAACATGAGTGTCTTTTTTAATGTCGCATTAATATCGATATATGTTGGTTCCGGCTGTGAGGGCTTGCCGAAAAAGAGCAAATCGTTCACGGTCTTATCGAGACGACTGACCTGCTCCAGAACTTCGTTGACAATCTCGGTTCGAGGGTCCGATGGAGAAAAATCATCCTTTATGATCGTTATCGCCGAGGCTATGCCGGTGAGGGGGTTTTTGATCTCGTGGGCGATTCCCGCAGCCATTTCGCCGACAGAGGCAAGACGATCCGCCCGCTCCATCTGCTGAAAGTGATAACGCTCCAGTTCCTGCTTCGCCGTATCGAGCCGGTCGACCATGGAGTCGAAGCTGGTAATCAGTCGACCGATCTCATCCTTGCCTTCAGGTTTCATCCGTACCGACAAATCGCCTTTTTCGACCCGTGCCATGTTTTCTGCCATAAGGTGCAAAGGTTTTTTGACGAATTTAAGCATAACAAGGGAAATGGCAAGGGAAAGGAAGGCAATGATGGCTATGGTAGAGAAAACAAATAATTTTGTAGCATCCATTATTCGCTTTCTCGTTTCGACGAGCGAGTAATTGACGTTCAATAAGCCGATTATGCGGCTTTTGTGCCCATGACAAACATGGCACTGCTCATCGTTATAGATGGGTTTAAGCATCCCGAGAACTTCACCGTGCCCCTCCAGGGTAAAAACCCCTTCTTTTTTATTATTGATGAAGAGCTGATAATCACGATTATCCACGGGCTTGCCGACTTCACTGGGTTGGGACGACTTGAGGACAATGCCGTGGGGATGAAATATGCGTACACCGAGCAACTTCTGGTTCTGGCCTACCATCTCCAAAATAATCTGCACATCCTCCGAATTGCCGATACGCATGGAATTATAGGTACTTCTCTCGATGGTATTAAGCAGAAGCTCGCTGTTTTCCCTTGCGGCGTTGATCAACTGCATCTGCTCCCTGCGCAACGTTACAAAGGCAAAGGCGCTGATACCGAATACAAGCAGACAAATGGATATTACGATGACCCTTGATGTAAGACTCTTAAATATCAACCTGACTCCAGTATGTTGGACATTACGGCTGGGAAAAACAGATTAAAGTTATACATCTGAATTCCTCAATGCGGTATGGTTACCGTTGTGGTTGTGGTTCCCGGTGCAACGCCTTCCCCTCGGTAGACGAACTCCCATTCGCTGTATTTCTTCTTTCCCTCGAACGATTTGAACATCTGCTCCAGATACTTGTCAGATGCACTTAGCGGGGTCATAGTCTGGAAGCTTTGCCGCAAAGGCTCTTCTTCACTGGAACTGGCAACGCCGATAATGCCGCGATTGGGATCCTTGATCACCCGCCAGTCCTTGTCGGTCAGGGGGTCCTTGTACAGCCGGCGCAGATGCCGAAGATTGGCAAAAGACCGCGGATCCTTCAACAGGTGCTCCAACTCGAAAAGCGGCATGACCGCCTGTTGTTGGGGGCTTTTGGGTTTATTCCACCGCCTGATCGCCTGGACGATCTGGGTACCCCGGAAGATCAGCTCCTGCTCCCTTTCGCGTTTCATGATCTGGGTCCAGGTCTGGCCGACAACGCCAAGCATAATGCCCATTACTATCACCAGCACCAATGCGGCGATGTAGGTAAATCCGGCAGCAGACCTGAGCGGGTTGAATACCATCTATTTCCTCGAAAGGATTTCCTTTGCTGCGTCAACCAGACAGTCCGGGGTCAGGCCGAAATATTTGAGCAACTCTTCCGCCTTGCCGGAGGTGCCGAAGCGGTCGTTGATGCCGATCCGTTTCATGGGGGTCGGACAGTTTTCTCCAAGAAGCTCGGCAACGGCGCCGCCAAGCCCGCCGATGACTGAGTGCTCTTCTGCAGTGACAATGGCGCCGGTTTCCCGGGCTGCCTTGAGGATTATTTCCTGGTCAAGCGGCTTGATGGTGCCGATATGGACCACCCGCGCAGAAATGCCATCCTTCTTCAAACTCTCTGCGGCGGCGATTGCCTGGGCAGTCATAAGGCCGGTGGTAACGAAGGTCATATGGGAACCGGCAACCATCTCAGCCCCTTTGCCGATTTCAAAACGGTGGTCTTCGGGGAAGATGGTCGGCACCTTGTTGCGTCCGAGCCTGACATAGACCGGCCCTTTCATGGCGGCGGCGGCCCTGATGGCACCCTTGGTTTCAACGCCGTCGGCCGGAACTATGACCGTAATGTTGGGAATCGCACGCATGATGGCGATATCCTCCACCGACTGGTGGGAACCACCGTCTTCGCCGACCGTTACGCCACCGTGGGTCGCTACTATCTTGACATTGGCCTTCGGATATGCGGCTGACTGACGGATCTGCTCCCAAGCCCGGCCGGCGGCAAAAATAGCGAATGTGGAAAGAAACGGTATCTTTCCGACAGCGGCGAGCCCGGCAGCAGTGCCGACCATATTTGCCTCGGCAATGCCCATATTGAAAAACCGCTCAGGGAATTTTTTTGCAAAAACGCCGGTTTTCGTCGAACCCGAAAGGTCCGCGTCCAGGGCAACAACGTTCTTATTCTCCGCGCCCAGTTCCGCAAGGGTTTCACCATAGGCGTCTCTGGTAGCAATCATTGTGCTCATATATTTAAATCCCTTTCTGTTATGAAGGGGCGCACGGCGTGCGCCCTTGCTTGCTATACCGCCATATCCGCTTGGCACAGGGGCGCATGCCATGCACCTCTACAGATTGCATTGCTCTCCCAGGCACTCCAGTGCCCGCGGCAACTCTTCATCACTGGGTGGAACGCCGTGGTACGATGCCTTGTTTTCAAAGAAGGAGACACCCTTCCCTTTTACCGTTCTGGCAACGATAACCGTCGGCTGCCCCTTGACCGTCTCCGCCGCATCCAGGGCGTTGACGATTGCCTCCAGATCATGGCCGTCTATGTCGAGTACATGCCAGCCGAAAGCGCTGAACTTGTCGGTTATGGGGGCGACGTTCATAACCTTCGCAACGTCACCGTCAATTTGCAGGTTATTGGCATCCACCATGGCACAGAGGTTATCCAGTTTATAATGGGCCGCCGCCATTGCCGCTTCCCAGACCTGCCCTTCCTGCAACTCGCCGTCGCCCAGCAGGGCATATACCCTGTTATCCCTGCCATCCAACTTGAGACCGAGGGCCATCCCGTTGGCCATGGAAAGGCCCTGTCCCAGGGAGCCGGTGCAGACGTCGACACCAGGCGTGGCTTTACTGTCGGGATGACCTTGCAGATGGCTTCCGAGGCGGCGCAACATCATCATGTCTTCCTTGGGGAAATATCCGGCTTCGGACAGGGCGGCATAGAGCGCAGGCGCCGCATGTCCCTTGCTGAGGACAAAGCGGTCCCGGCCTTCCCATGACGGCTCTGCAGGATTATGGCGCATCTTGTAAAAATAGAGGGCGGTCACCATGTCGATAGCCGACAGAGAACCGCCGGTGTGACCAGATTGGGAGCTATGCAGCGCCCTGACAATAGAGATGCGAAGCTGCCTGGCTTTTTCTTCCAGATTTGCGATATGCTCTTTCACTAAAACCTTTCCTTTCAGGGTAATTGATTTTGATCAATTGTCATCGGTAATGAGATACTCAAGAATTATTTCGTCAAGACTTTGTGTCAGCTTTTGGGTTGTTGCTGATGCATTTTGTGGAGGAGTGACGGGAGTGGCTGGAGCGGCGGGAGCTTGCGACTGCGAGCCGAAAAGGCGGCCATCGAATTCGGCAGCCTTCAGACGGCGCAGCATATCCTTATGCTGCTCCTTCATGAGATCTTCCACCACCTGCTCAAGATTTTCAATCTTGATTATATCGGCATAGCTGGTCTTTTTTGAGGAGATTATGGTGCCGCCGCGATAGAGGAGAGTTATGATATGTGGGTTCGCAATTCCGCTATCCTCGGTCTGGATATGGAACATTTCCCCTTTATACACAACGTTATGATTGAAGCCCACAACCATCATCGATTCCTATCCGCCAAATGACGTATTGATTGCAAATTATCACACGAATCAAATAGTTGCAACAAGTAAAACGGATTGCTGTTGCGGTGTTTACGTTAATCCGATCCCTGCCTCCAGCCGGCTTTCACTTCCCCAGGATGGCCTTGATCCTTGCGACCGCCTCCATGGCATCCTTTGCGTAGAGATCGGCCCCGATCTCGGTGGCGTACTCCTGGGTCAGCACTGCCCCGCCGACCATGGTAAAGGTCTTCACCCCCGCTGCCTTCAACTGCCGCACCACGTTCTCCATTTCCGACATGGTGGTCGTCATCAACGCAGAGAGTCCGACCGCATCCACGTCATGTGCCTTGGCCTCGGCTATGATACGGGCTGCCGGAACGTTTTTGCCCAGATCGATCACTTCGAATCCGTGGTTCTCCAGCAAGGTGCAGACGATGTTCTTGCCGATATCGTGAATATCCCCCTCCACCGTTGCCATCAGGATCTTCCCCTGGCTTTCCAGCGACATCCCCTTCATCTCCTGTTTCAGGCGCGCGAAGGCCGTCTTCATGGTTTCGGCCGAGAGCATGACCTGGGGAAGAAACACGATGTTCTTTTCAAAACGGCGACCGACTTCCTCCAAACCGGGCAGAAGCCCACCGTTGCTGATATCCAGGGGGGAAAGCCCCTCGGCAAAAGCAGTTTCCACCAGCGCGACGATGTTTTCAACGTCGCCGTCGATAACGGCTTTGGCAAGACGTCCCTTGATGTCCTGCGGCGGCTCCTGAACCTGGGTCCCTGCCAGTGTGGCCACCGCGCCCTTGTATGCATCGATATAGGCGGCAGCATTGGGATCCCTGTTCAGCAGCACCATCACGGAACGCCAGACATCCATCATGGCCTGTTCCTTCGGATTTACGATTGCCGCATCCAGCCCCGCCTCCATGGCCATTGCAAAAAAGGCCGATGAGATGAGCGGGCGGCAGGGGAGACCGAAAGAAATATTGCTCACGCCCAGGACCGTGTTCAAGCCTAGACGCCCCTTGACCAGGCGTATGGCGCTGAGGGTTTCCATGGCCCGTTTCTGCTCGGCGCTGACAGCGAGGGTAAGGCAGTCGATCACCACATTTTTCCGGCTTATGCCGAGAGACAAGGCCCTTTCGGCAATCTTCTGCGCCACGGCGGTTCTTTCCTCGGCGGTTTCGGGTATGCCTTTCTCGTCCAGGGTGAGACCGATTACCGCTGCACCGTACTTTTTCGCCAGCGGCAGGACACGGGCAAGGCTCTTCTCCTCGCCGTTCACCGAATTTATGAGGACCTTGCCGTCCGCGGCCTTAAGACCGCGCTCCAGAGCTTCGGGGCTGGACGAATCGAGAACCAGCGGCACCGACACCGCGCTGCCGGCACAGAAAACAGCCCGTTCCATGGCCGCAGGCTCGTCGATACCGGGCGCTCCTACGTTTACATCCAGCAGGGTCGCGCCGGCAGCCACCTGATCGAGGGCTTCTCGACGGATATAGGAGACCTTCCCCTCGCGCAGTTCGGCGGCAAACCCCTTTTTCCCGGTGGGATTGATCCGCTCGCCGATAACGGCAACCGGCCGCCCGCTCCCCAAAGCGGTAAAACCGCCGCGGCTGGAAAGCCAGGTGATCCCCTCTGCAGGTCCGCCGGCTCGTACTGACTGGTCCTTTTCCGCCAGAGCAGCCTTGATCGCGCGGATGTGGGCAGGCGTGGTGCCGCAGCAGCCGCCGATGATGCGCACGCCGAGCTCAAGCATCCGGTCATGGTAGGCGGTCATCTCAGCAGGCGTGGCGGGAAAAATCGTCTTCCCGTCCTTCAAAACCGGTAGGCCGGCATTTGCCTGGGAAATGAGCGGAAGCCTTGTAACACGGCGCATGGCGGAAAGGATTTCATAGATGCCTTCCACGCCGAGACCGCAGTTGGAGCCGACGATATCAGCCCCTACCGCCTCCAGGGTGATGGCGGCGGACTCAGGTGGTGTGCCGAGAACGCTTCGCCCCTTGTCGTCGAAGGTGAGCATGGCGATAATCGGAATCGCGGGAGCAATTTCCCGTACAGCTATGATACCCGCCCTGATTTCCTTAATGTCCAGAAACGTCTCGAAACTGATGGCGTCTACCCCTGCGTCGACAAGGGCCTGGGCCTGCTCCCGGAAGATGTCACACATCTCGTCGAAAGAGGCATCTCCCACCGGTTCGACAAACCTGCCGGTGGGGGCGATGGAGGCCGCCACGTAAGCATGTTCTCCAGCGACCTTCCGGGCAATCTCGACCGCCCGGGCATTTATCTCCCGGACCTTGGCTGCCAGACCGTGATGGGCAAGCTTTGCCCGGTTGCCGCCGAAGGTGTTGGTAACGATGATATCCGCCCCCGCTTCGATGTACTCGCGGTGCACCCCTGCCACCACATCCGGCATGGTGAGGTTCAACTCCTCCGGTGACTGTCCCGGCTTGAGCCCGCGCTCCTGGAGCATGGTCCCCATTGCCCCGTCGAGCACCAGCACCCGCTCTTTCATTGCCTGCAAAAATGGTTGTTTCATAGGATGTGCCCTCTTTCGGATGATATCATTCTCAACGCCCCGGCAAAGTTCGCCGTCACGGTCTTTTTTCCAACGTGAAGTCGGGGGCAAGGGGTTGGCGCAGATCCAGATGCCCCTTCAGGGTCGCCACGTTCTCGCCGTCCACCGTAATCTGAACCTTTTTTATCCGGGGGAAATTAACCGCAATGGTGTCGACCACCGCATAGACTGCCGTCATTTCCGCAGAACTGCCGGCCGGCAGCCCGTCCACCAGCTCCCTGCCGAAATCAACGAACGCCAGATCGCCCTGCACCTGCACCTTGAGTATCTGGGTATTGTAGGGCAACACCGGCGCATAGTCTCCCACCGGTCCGCTTATCAACTCATCAACAACAGATTCGACCGATTCCGTGAGATCGGCGCTTGCGTCTATTTCACGCCCCTCACGCACCAGTCCGTCACCGCTCTGATCGGCAAAAAAGAGCGTGACGAGGACCGTTCCCGCTTGCTCTACCGGCGGGGGGGTCTGCGGCTTAAGGCTGCTTACATCGTACTTTTTCAGCACAAGTGCGCCGACAATAGCCGCGAAAATGATAAACGCAACAAAGAGTAATCCCTTTCCCTTGCGGGAACGGCTATATTTCTTCACCAGCCGGCTCCTCTTCCTTTCCTTCCTCATCGAGACTCACCTGGTAAACATCGCCGAGGCGTCCACCCAGAAATCGATTGCCGACCCGGATAAAACCGGCCGGCACATCGGTAACGAAAAAATGATGATTCCCCTTCTCCGATGACGGTCGCAACAGCGCCTTGCCGCGGAGGATTTCCGCCACGGTAAACGCGGTTTCCTCGGCGGAATCCACCAGTGTCACCCCTCCGCCCATCACCTCGGCAATGATCCCCTTGAGTATCGGGTAATGGGTACAACCGAGCACCAGGGTATCAACCCCCTCCTCCTTCAACCCCTGAAGGTAAGCCTGCGCCGTTAATCTCGCAACTTCGTTATCGACCCATCCCTCTTCGGCCAGCGGCACGAAAAGCGGGCAGGCACGGGTAACCACCTCGATCTCAGGGTTGATGCGCTTGATTGCCTTGGCATAGGCACTGCTTTTGATGGTTCCCGCAGTGCCGATCACACCAACCTTGCCGCTCCTGGTCACGGAAGCCGCACGGCGGGCGCCCGGCTCGATAACCCCGACGATGGGGATGGAGAACTCCTTTTTGAGGGCGGCAAGGGAAACGGCAGAAGCGGTATTGCATGCCACCACCAGCATCTTGATATCCCGCTGCACCAGGAATGAGGTAATCTGCCGGGAATAGCGGGTGACCGTTTCGGGCGACTTGCTGCCGTAAGGGACTCGCGCCGTGTCCCCCAGGTAAATGGTGTCTTCCTGCGGTAGCGTCTTGATGATCTCCTTCAAAACGGTGAGTCCGCCAACCCCCGAATCGAATATGCCGATAGCTTTCCAGGCCAACTGATTTTCTCCCTGCAAACAATGCATTGTGATCTTTACTGCAAATGTTTTATACTATTTTATGCCGTACACCCTTGTCAAGGCATTTGGTCCGCCATCACCCCTACAATAAAACTTTAATTTATCGGCAAAATCTGCTATGTATTGCTCATTTCTACATCAGTGGAGAGGTCATGAAAAAGCAGGAACTGCTCAATAAGACTGTCGAGACCCTCTCCCCGTTTGAGACCGGAAATATCGTCAATTTCATGAGAAACGTCACCATGAAAAGCGCCATGGAGAGTCCCTGGATCATCGGCATTTTCCTGGTCATCGCTTTTTATGCGATAGTCAAGCGATCCAAGTTCGTCCTAGGCTTCCTCTTTTCCGCCATCGCCATCATGCTGCTGATCCGCTTCACCCTGCCGGCCGAGGGTGAAAGCGAGATTACCCTCGGTTCGACACTCCCCTTCGCCTTCGGCGGACTGGCGATCGGCGGCGCCCTGATCTACTTTATCTTCATCAAATCGGAGTAGCCCCCATTGTCCCGAATCGGCTTCACCACAACCATACCCATCGAGATTCTGATCGCGGCGGGGAAGACCCCGGCAGACCTGAACAACATCTTCATCACCAGCGACAAAAGCCAGCAATTCATTGAAGATGCCGAAGTGGACGGTTTCCCCCGCAACGTCTGCGGCTGGATCAAGGGGATCTACGCCGCCGTGCGGGAAAGCGGCATAAGAGAGATGATCGCCGTCACCGAAGGGGATTGCAGCTACACCAAGGCGCTCATGGAAGTCCTCTCCATGGGGGGGATAACGGTCATCCCGTTTGCCTACCCCCTTGACCGCGACCCGCAAAGCCTTAAGGCGGAGATCGAGAAATTGATGGGCCATTTCGGGGTTGGATGGCAGGAAGTGAATGCAGCAAAAGAGCGACTGGACCGCATCCGTCGCAAGATCAGGGAGATCGACAGGCTCACCTGGCAGGAGAACAGGGTATCAGGGGAAGAGAACCACTATTTCCAGGTCTCGGCATCGGACATGAACGGCGATCCCGACCGTTTCGAGGCGGAAATCGACGCCTTCCTGGAGCAGGCAGTCGCCCGCAAACCGTTCAGCGACCGGGTAAGAATCGCCTACCTAGGCGTTCCACCCATTTTTTCCGGGCTCTACCCATTCCTGGAATCGCTCGGCGCCCGGGTGGTCTTCAACGAAACCCAGCGCCAGTTTGCCATGCCGTACGAAACGCTCGACCTGGTGGAGCAGTACCGCAGCTACACCTACCCTTACGACATCTTTCATCGCCTCGCGGACATCAGCATGGAAATCGACAGGAGGAACATCGACGGGGTCATTCACTATGTCCAGTCGTTCTGCTTCAGACAGATAGAGGACATGGTCATCCGCCGCAAGCTCGACCTCCCCATCCTGACCCTGGAAGGGGACAAGCCGTCCCGCCTGGACGCGAGGACGAAGATCAGGATCGAGGGATTCGTGGAAATGCTCGGGGAAAAGCGGTTGCTGGTTGATGGTGAATGATATGACCATGAAAATAGGCATCGACCTGGGGAGCAGGAAAGCGAAGTTTGCCCTCCTCGCCAATGGGGCCATAAGCAGGCTGGCCGATTACGATACCGTCACCTTTTACAAGCGTTTCGGCAGGGTCGATGGTGATGACCTGCTGCTCGACCTGGCGGGAAGCGGGCTGTTCTCTGAAGAGGAACTCTCTGCAGCATCCGTAATAGTAACCGGTTACGGACGCAACACCATCTCCATGCGTGGCGCCCTGGTAATTTCCGAGATCAGGGCCCACGTGTCCGGCGCCATCATGCAGACCGGCCTGAAAAATTTCACCCTGCTCGACATGGGGGGACAGGACACCAAGGTGGCGCTGGTCAAGGGGGGCAGGCTCGCCGACTTCGTCATGAACGACAAATGCGCCGCATCGAGCGGCCGCTACCTGGAAAACATGGCGTCGATTCTTGAGGTGAGCCTTGACGAGCTATCCTCCCACTGGGAGGAGCCGGTAACCCTCGATGCCACCTGCGGCATTTTCGGCGAGTCGGAGCTGATCGGCCAGATCCTGCGCGGCTATCCCGTCGGACGGCTCTGCGCCGGAGTCAACCAGACCCTGGTCAAGCGCGTGATGCCGATGCTTAAGCGATTCCCTGGCGAAAAGCTGGTGCTGACCGGCGGTGTGGCTTTGAATAAGGCACTGGTTCGGCTTCTGGAAATGGAAACGGGAATGGCGGTGACCGTACCGGAGCATCCGCAACATAACGGCGCCATCGGCTGCGCTTTTTTGGGATAGGAACTAGGAACTGGGAACTGGGAATCGGTAAAAGCCTCTACGACTCACGACTCACGACTCACGACTCACGACTCACGACTTACGACTTACGACTTACTTCTTACTTCTTACTTCTCACGATTTAACAGGAGGAAATAGATGAAAATCAGCAAAAACGACTGGATATTTATCGCCATAATCGGTGTGGTACTGGTTATTTTTATCGCCATTTCCGGCAAGGAAAAGACCAAACGGGTCCCCCTCGACGACAAGCATAAGCCTTTTTACGAAATCGTAAAAAAGACCGGCAGCAAGATGGAGGCGGACAAAGGCTGTCCCGCCTGCCACAATGAGCAGGGGGGTATCCCCTTCCCGCCGAAACATCCGGTCAAGCCGAAAGACGGCCCGATGCGCTGCCTGTTCTGCCATAAACTCCAGGCGCAAGGTTAAAGGGGCAAGGATGCGGGTTTTCTCGAACCTCGAACCTCGTTCCTTCTTCCACTAGAACAATGACCACCCTCAACCTGACAGGGGAGCTGGAGCGGCTCATTGCCGACATCGTCCGGCGGATGCCGGAGTTCGGCCACATCGACCCGCAACAGCTCCTCGTCTGCATCTCAAATACCCGCAACGGCGGCATTCACGGCACTTACGCCAAGATCCACCCGCTCCGCTTCAAAGACGGCAGCCGGACCACGACAGCCCGCCGCGGCCGCCGCACCTTCATCTGTTCCATGCCCCCCGTCACCCACCGCGACGCCGAGATCCTCTACATCATCTATTTCCTCGTCCCCCGCTTTCTCAATCTTCCATTAAAAGAAAAACTGATAACCGTCCTCCACGAACTCTACCACGTCGCACCGGAATTCAACGGCGACATCCGCCGCTTCCCCGGCAGAAACTACGCCCACGGCAGTTCAACCCAAAAGTACAACGCCCTCATGGCAACGCTGGCTGATGCCTATCTGAACGAACTGGAAGACAAGAGAACACTCTCTTTTCTGGAAGGAGGAATGGAGGAGTTGCGCGCCCGTCACAAGGCCATTGTCGGCAGAAAGTTTCCGGCGCCGCGCATGCGCGTTGAGCCCTCCTGAAGGCCCTGTCGGCTAAGAACAACACCCGCCGCCGCCCCCGCGGATGTTCCGCTCCCGGAGCCATTCAGTGATCAGCCCCGAGGCGCAGCCGACCCCGGCATCTACCTTTATGGCAGCGGTCGGACAGTTCTTCGCGCAGGCGCCGCACTCCATGCAGCCATCGAAGTCGACGATGCGGGACCGCTTTTCCGCAAGGAAGAATACCTTGTGCGGGCAGACCTCCACGCACCTGCCGCAGCCGATGCAGGCGGACTCACGCAGTTCCAGCGTCGCCACGTTTCGCAAATATCTGAAGTCTTTCATTATGCCTCCCCGTTCCGCTACAGAAACAACCCCGCCACCAGCAACAGTGCACTGACGGCAAGGGCGCCCCCCATGACCGGGAGGGCGAGCCGCATTTCCTTCTTCACGCCGGAACGGGAGGTAAACGTGGTGCACCCCGTGAAATTGAGGGTGTAGAAGGCGCTCACCGCCGGCAGGGTCAGAAAAGCTGCAATCGCCACCGGCACACTCCAGCTGCCGCCGCCAGCGAGCAGATAGTAGCCCGTGCTCCAGGCAAGTCCTGCCAGCGCGCCCTTGACGGCAAAGCTTCGCGCCGGAAGCCATGGGAGGAGAAGCGGCGCAACCGCTATGCCGGTAAAGACCGCGCCGGCATAGGCCAAAAGGGTCCAGAGCCCGGCAGGAACACCCCCGAGCAGGGCTGCCAACAGGAAGATTACCGCACAGACAGCGGCAGTCGGCTTCAGTGCCAGCACCAGTTCCACCGGGATAAGCACCAGCCGCTCCCGAAAGGTAAAGGTCAGTTCCCGCATTGACGGAGTCGTCACCATGCCGTTGTCCAGATAGGCCGGCAGGTCGTCGGCCCGGATCGTCGCGTATCTGACCGTAAAACCGGTCAACCCGGCCACATCGTGGGCAGCCACGCCGGGCGCACCCAGAATCGGCAGGAGCAGGCGCCGATGGGTTACCACCTGCGCCAGCCCGGTCGCGTCGATGCGCCGTACCAGCTCGTCCGTGCCGAAGGTTCCCTTTCCAGCCGCACACCAAACGTTGATGCCGAAAGTCTCCAGCACCAGCAGCCAGACGTTGCGGCCGGCCAGTGACCGCCGCACCAGGTCGTAGCTCATCTTGTAATTGGCCGTCACCACAACGGGATCGGCCGGAGTCGGCTGGCCTACGGCGTAGAGACCGGCGGGAATCAGGTAGCTCATGCGGCCGATCCCCCAACGCGCCTTCCATCCGCCGAGCCGGTCTGTCCAGGCAAGCTCCGACGCCACCTGCGGGAACCGCCCCGCATCGGTCGTCAGCCACCCCAGGAAGCCGGGAACCGTTTCATCTATTGCTCCGCCGCCGACGGAGGTGCGGGGGCCTCAGCAGGGGGGCTTGTCCAGCCCGTTCCCGGCGGTGGGACCGCAGCCGGCAGGCGTCGCCAGCTTTACATTCGACCACTCGACCTTCCCCGTTTTTTGAACTTTCATCATCTCACTCGCCCGATATTAGTTGCAGCATGCAATGTTTTTCCCATCGGAAGCAGCCTCACCGACCTTGGCCAGCGCCTCGTTGAAGAGAGCCAGCGAACGGGTTGTAACCTCCCGTTCGAAAGGGGTCATCACCGAAAAGATCTGGCCGATCTTCTCCGCCATGTAGCGATCGATCCGGACCAGCACTCGCCGTCCCTCGTCGGTCAGCCCAAGCAGACTCACCCGGCGATCCCTCTCCGACGGGCGGCGCGTCACCAGCCCGTCCCCTTCCATGGCCTTGACCTGGCGGCTGAAGGTGGTGACGTCAATCCCCAGCTCCTCCGCCACCTGCTGCATCGACGGTTCCCCCATACGCCGTATCTCGAAGAGGATGTGGCTCTGCACAAGCGATACATCCTCGCCGCAGCAGGCCTCGCAACAGGTGGCGTTCAGGAGCCCGAACCGGCGCACAAATATCTGCAGTTGCTCTCGTACAGAATCCATCTCAAATCCTCCATACATAACACTATACGAATTTATTTGCTTTTTGCAAGTATTTTTCGGTGATGGGCGCAAGTCGGCACAGGGGCAGAATGACTGCCGGGGGAAAAAGGAAAGATGGTCAGCAGTGTCCGGTTTTTGCTTACGTCCCGTAGGGACAGAATGCTGGTAGCCGGGGAATTCATTCCCCGGTCATTGCGGCAAATTTCATCACGTCACGTACGTGACGTGGGCATATTCTGGGATCTGTTCCGGGGGATGAATCCCCCGGCTACATGCGAACGCCCCTAATGGGGCTAAAAAAACTTGATGCAAAGACCTAACGGACAACGCTGAAAGAGGGTTAAATTTATGTTTTCTGGACTTTCAGTTTAAATACGATTGAACCCAAATCAACAACATCTCGTCAGCCACGCAAGCACGTAGTGGTGCACTTTGACACTGAATTCGCCCGCCTCAATTCCCGAGATACTTCCTCAGCTTTGATCCGTACTCGTTGTCAAAACGGGAAAGCTTCGCTTCGTAGTTCCATTGGGTCCTTGCTTTCGCGCTGCCCGCAAGGAAGGCCCTGCATGGTTCGGCGGGATCGGAGCTCCCCGGAGCCTGCCCCGCGCACTGGCTGACTATTTTTGCCGACGCCACATCCGTCCAGAGCGGGTCGCCGGGCAGGAAGCTGTACTGGATGCTGAAACGCGCCAGCCGCACCGCTTCGGAGAAGGTTATTCCGTATTTCATGACCGCGTAGACCCATTCGCTCGTGTAGTCGGCATGGGAAACCCCCTCGTCGTCCGTCGAAAAAGCGGCGGGAATGCCATATTTGCGAAAATACTGCGGAAACGGATGTTCCTCGCCGGCGACACCCAGTATCTGCGCATTGCTGGTGAACGGAATTTCCACAAGGGTGTTATTGCCCTTCATCATTGCGGCGACTTCGGCCTTGTCGACATCGTTCAAATAACTGAAGGAAACTGCGTGACCCAACCGCTTCGCGCCCGCACGTATGGAACCGGTGAGATGGTCCTTCAGCGCCGGATTACCGTCACCAACGAAACACGGCGTGATTTCGCCCCCATGGAGAGCGATGTTCACGTGCGGAAACCGGCCGTGAAAATAGCTGAAAAATTGCATCTGCGTGCTGAAGGTTTGCATGGAGACGGGCTGGTCTTCGCCGCTCAGCAGGTTCACTCCCACCACCCGTTTTTCAGCATCGGCGAGCAAGCAGGAGATGGCTGTCTGCGTGAAAATTTTCGGCAGGTCGGCGCTCCCGTCTTTCATTGAAGCATTCCGGTTCACGGCAGCTTGAAAGTCGTAGGAAACATCGCAGGCAGGGTCCTGGTCGGCAGCGCCGCACTTGAGTAAGGCGTTAGTACTGCTCACGTATGCGGCGATATCCTTCTGCGCCGCGATCACGGTGTCTTTCAATCCGGCGCTCAGCAAATAGTCGAACAGCGCGGGATAATTGCTGCTTTCCGTGTAATACGAGGCGTCGGGATATCTCTGTCGCAGCAGGTCGGCAAGGCGGCTGACCGCCGCTGACTGGAAGGACATCATGGTTTCGACGTAGATGACATTGTCCGCATTCGACTGTTGCAGAAGCTTCGCAAGCATCGGCCCCACGTTGCCGATGGAACCGGATACCGCTCCGAATCTGCCGAAGGTCGCAAAAAACTGATCGTGTCCGGACTGGATCCCTTGATAGTCGAACTGGTACATGGAAAGGGACTGCACCAGCTTTTGTCGCTCATCGGCGCTCGCCTTCGCCAGCGGCTTGAAACCGGCATTGCACGTGCCGGATGCAGTGGCAGTCGTGATGGCGTACATGGTCGGGACGCTGGTGTCAGGTCCGAAGCAGTCGCCTTCTGCGCTCCCCAGTGCAATATAGTCTTCCGGCATAACCGTTCCCGAAAGGTGATTATGGAGGTCGGCACCCTTGGGGAATTTCGTCAGGGCTTCCACGAGTTCGGGTCGTTCCTTTTTTGCGCTGTCGATGAGGCCAAAATAGTCGATTACGGCGCTGTTGGCCTGGTTGCATATGCTGGCCGACGCCGTCGTCTGCTTTCCGGTTGCCGGCTCCATAGACGCGCAACCCTGGAGCAGCGAAAGGCCCAACAGTAAAGACGGAAATAACGCTCTGAACAGTGCTTTGCTCCGGTTCATAAATTGCTCCGATCGTTTTTGATAGTTTTGTTGCCCGCCCCAGGAGTCTGTCGGACTTAGGGAATCGTAGCGAGAGGATGGAAAATCGAGGACAGATTTCCGGAAATTTGAGAGCTAATAGTGGACCTATTCGTCGAAAATTTCCGGAGATATGGACCGATTTGCCATTCTCGCAGTAGATTCATTCCTAAGTCCGACAGGCTCCT